>OMDO01000824.1_pt1 | contig 17381 bp, 19 predicted proteins | sample 1674051 | NCBI WGS metagenome assembly OMDO01 (sample SAMEA103958138, study PRJEB25191) | human gut metagenome | biome: human-associated habitat [ENVO:00009003]; feature: intestine environment [ENVO:2100002]; material: feces | place: Germany | collected 2013/2015 | reverse complement strand
CACATTCGGCACGGGCACGGAGTTACTCAACAGCCTACGCCTGATGTACTCGCGCCTTGCAAGCCACCGTTGTCCGAACGGACACTACATTCAGCCGACATTGGCCGTCGCGGCGGGTCAGCCGTGCGTGTGCCCCGTTTGCGGTGCGGAGTTTTTCGCGCCGTCCGCGGAGGAACTCGCGTTCAACAGCCAAGGCGCGTGCCGCAAATGTGACGGCACCGGCATCGTGCGCATTGTGGACGAAAGCACCCTTGTACCGGACGACACCCTCACGATTGACGAAGGCGCCGTGCGCCCGTGGCAGACGCTGATGTGGTCTTTGATGAAGGACATCGCCCGCGACCTCGGCGTGCGCACTGATGTGCCGTTCCGCGAGCTGACGGAAAAAGGACATCGTGTTTCACGGCCCTGCCATTAAAAAGCACATGATCTACCAGAATAAAACGAGCGGCGCAGCAGGCGAAATGGATTTCACCTACTTCAACGCCGTGTATACCGTGGAAAACGCACTCTCCAAAGTCAAAGATGAAAACGGCATGAAGCGCGTGGAAAAGTTTCTCAAGACCGAACCGTGCCCGGACTGCGGCGGCTCACGGCTATCGGAGAAAGCTCGCGCTCCGAAGCTTCGCGGCATCTCTTTAGATGAAGTCTGCCGTATGACGCTCGCCGGCCTCACCGATTGGGTCGCGGACGTGCCGGGTTCGCTGCCCGAAGAAATGCGTCCCATGGCGCAGAGCATCTGCGATTCGTTTACATTGAATGCCAAGCGCCTTTTGGAGTTAGGGCTCGGCTACCTGACGCTGGACCGCGCCGCCTCCACGCTTTCCACAGGCGAGCGCCAGCGCATGCAGCTTGCCCGTGCCGTGCGCAACCGCACCACCGGCGTTTTATATGTGCTCGATGAGCCTTCCATCGGCTTGCACCCGGCGAACATCGTCGGCCTCACCGGTGTGATGCACGATCTCATCGACGACGGCAACTCCGTTCTGCTCGTCGACCACGACACGCAGATTTTGAGCGAGGCCGATTGGCTCATTGAAATGGGCCCGGAAGCCGGTGCAAAAGGCGGCCATGTCATCGCGGAGGGCACAACAGACGACATTAAGATAAACGAAAACTCGCAGATTGGCCCGTTTTTGGCGGGAAAGCAGGGCATCTTGCGACAGAAAGCACCCGAAAGCGAGCTTTTCCAAAACGGCGCTATTCACCTTTCCACCGACCGCATCCATACGGTAAAGCCGCTGGAGGTGGACATCCCTAAGGGCAGGCTTACCGTGGTGACCGGGGTATCCGGTTCCGGAAAGACCACGATGGTTCTCGAAAGCCTGATTCCGGGGCTGCAGGCGCAACTGAACGGAGAGCATCTGCCGAAACATGTGAAAGATCTTTCGGCAGAGGGCATCGCCCATGTGAAGCTGATTGATGCGTCACCGATTGGAATCAATGTCCGTTCCACGGTCGCAACCTATGCGAATGTACACGACGAACTCCGGAAGATTTTTGCCCGGACCGCGGATGCGAAAAACCGGAAATACAAGGCGGGCGATTTTTCCTATAATACCGGAAAATTAAAGTGTCCGGTCTGTGACGGAACTGGACAGATCAGCCTCGATGTGCAGTTTCTGCCGGATGTGGATGTGCCGTGTCCAGAGTGCAATGGTTCCCGGTATGCAAAAGAGGCATGGGAGATCGGCTATGAAAACAAACAGGGAAACCGCTATTCCCTGCCGGAATTGATGGAGATGGATGTAAATACCGCTTTGCAGGCAACCGCGGATTTAAAGGTTGTGCATCAGCGGCTGGAAGTGCTCAAAAATCTGGGACTGGGCTATCTGACGCTGGGCGAGGAAACGCCGAGCCTTTCCGGCGGAGAGGCACAGCGGCTGAAACTTGCCAGCGAAATGGGAAAAGGACAGTCGGATTCGGTGTTTGTGTTTGATGAGCCGACGATCGGGCTGCATCCGCTGGATGTGCAGACGCTGCTTAGCGTGTTTGATGCGCTGGTTGACAATGGGGCGACGGTGCTGGTCATTGAGCACGATCTCGATGTGATCTGCAACGCCGATTATATCATTGATATGGGGCCGGGCGGCGGAGATGACGGCGGCCGGGTGATTGCAACTGGGACCCCGGAGGAGATTGTGGGAAATGAAGATAGTGTTACGGGACGGTATCTGTGAAATTTGCTTTTGTAGAGTAAATCAGCCATGTGTATTTTGGGGAATATGCATGGCTGTTTTTATGGCTTATGGTCTAAAAATAATGAATATCGGGTGACTATTGAGCTTGTGCAAAAAAATTCGTTACATAAAAAAGACATTTCGTTACATGAAACTAAGTCCAGATCATAAACGATCCGATTTTAAAATAAAATCAATAAGGATCATACAACCAGATCTGCAGGCTAAAGAAATTCAAATAATAGATGTTAAAGAAATATACGATAGGCGCCGATACAATATAAGCAGGGAAGCATTGTATTTCAAAAGATCTGGAATACAGTGCTTTTTTTGCAAAATCATACAGGAAGTTTGAGAAGGAAAAGAAAAATGGGAATTACAGGATTACAAACCTACGACAGTTCAAATGCATACAATAACGCTGCCACCGGCAGGAAAAGTTCTTCCGATGATAAAAATGCAACTATATCGGATTTCATTAAGAAATTTGGGGAAGCGCGTCAGATTACAGCACAGGAATTGAAAGAAGACAAAGACTGGCGTGACATGACCGACAGTGAATGGGGCAAATTGCTTTCCGGGTTTGATAAATATATTGATACCGTAAAGGAGCAGATAAAGGAAATGGAAGAAAAACAGAAGAAAGCTGCACAGAAGGCTGCGGTGAAAGCGGCACCGGATCAGAGAACAACAGCTGCTTCTTCTGCTGCACTGCACGCGGCCGCGGGTGGTTCTGTTGATGCAGCCACTGCGCAGGGCGAGGATAAAGAAAATCAGACTGGGGCAGACGGGGAGCCTGCGCACGAAAAGAATTGGACGAAAAATCTGCAGACAGATGACCAGACCATTCTCCGTGTTGCGAAGCGGGCACAGGAAATGGAAAGCATGGCAATTGCAAAGTATCAGGAAGCAATGGCTAAATACCGGGAAGAAATAAAGAAAAATACTCCGGCCGAAGAGGATGAAAACCATGTGCTTACCAAAGAGGAAGCATTGCAAAAACTTACGGAATCTTTTGAAGATCATGCGAAATCATTGGAAGGGAGAACAAAGCAGCAGGATCAGTCCGCACAGATGCTTGAGGATGCGATCAGAAGAAGTTCTGTCTGGAAAAATTCAAGTCAGAGGGCTCAGCAGTTTTTAGCGGCGCAGGATAAGAAAAAAGAAAATCCGGAAAATCTGCCAGAACATTTTTCAGAGAATGTGATCAAAGCAGGGGCGATGTTTCGGGATAAGTTTGTAAAGAATGGGCAGGAAAATAATGTATCCATTCAGAATCTGTTGTCGGACATTTCTTTATGGTAAGAAAGAGGTCGTAGATTTTGAATAATGAAAGCATGCTGAAAATTGCAATATGTGATGATGAACAGCCAATTAGAGATTACCTAAAAAAACTGACAGAGAAATGCACGGATGCACAGGTCCATGTCTTTGCAAATGGGGAAGAGTTGTTATCCGATCCGACCGTATATGATATCATTCTGCTTGATATTTCCCTGAATCGGAAGCCGGACAGTGGCAAACCAAACGGCATGGAAGTCGCAAAGAAAATCAGGGAAACCTCCGATGTGATCATTATTTTTGTGACTGCCTTAAAGGAATATGTGTTTGAAGGCTATGATGTAGGGGCATTTCATTATCTCTTAAAGCCGGTCGATGAACAGAAATTCATGGAAGTCATGGACAAGGCGATCAGTCAGATCAAAAAGGAAAAGAATACGCAGCCGCTCATTATCCGAATGGATGGCAATTACATTAAGATACCGGTCAACAATATTATTTATGCGGAAAATGAAGCGAGAAAAATCGTTCTGCACACGAAAAACATGAAGGAAGAAACCTACAGTTTTTACGAAAAAATGGAAGTGTTAGAGCAGAAACTGGGAGATCATTTTTTCCGATCGCACCGGGGATTTTTGGTGAATCTGCAGGAAGTTGTCCGCTATGACAATGCCAATATTGAACTGAAAAATGGCGATAGAGTGTTTCTGGCAAAACAAAAATATAACGATTTTGTAACTGCCTATATGAATTATCTGAGAAAGGCATAAACTGCAATGAGAGATATTGTGTACAACGTTTTCGATATCATAAGCTATTTTGTGCAGGGAATGTTGCTGGTTACTTTGTTGAAAGAAGCACAGCCACATTTTCCATTCAAAAAATATCATAGTGCTGCGATACTGCTGGGACAGTATGTGGCAGTCCAGATTTTTCTGCACTATTCTGTCTTTATAAAAAGTCTGCTCTATGGGAAAAGCATGGTCATGAATAACAGCCGCCAGAGTATCCTGCCGGTGCTGATCAGCATGCTGGTTATCTGTGTGGCAGGCATTTTTTTGTTCAACGAAAGCAGACTCAAAATCATTTACTATGTTGTGACCTTTTATTCCGTAATGGAACTCTTAAAATTTGCCATTTATCCTCTTTTTCTGTGGCTGCTTACAAAGCTGGTAGATCTGAATCAATATTTATTTCTGGACAGGCAGATGTATGGAGAAACCATGTTTTTTGAAGTGAATTCCGGAATTGAAATGTTCTGGAATCTGAGCTACGTTCTGGTGCTTCTTGTCTTCACATACAGGATCATTGTCTGGATGAAAAAGTACCTTGAAATGAAAGAAAACTATGAAAATTCACAATTGATTTTTGTGTTATTTCCAAGCGTGACCGGACTATTGTTATGTCTGATGATCCGCAGCATGATGTTCTCGATGGAGGACAATGATATTCATTCGCTGTTTGACAGCCGGCCTGAGATGAATCTTATGGTTCCATGTACTTCCCTGTTGTGTATTGTGATGATTATTTTTACCGCAAAAATGCTGCACAAACTAATCGTTGAAAGCAACCAGAAAATCGAAATCAGTATTTATCAGGAATGGATCCGGGAAATGGAGCAGCATATCGGAGATATCGAAAACCTTTATGCCGGAATCCGCGGGATGAAACATGACATGAAAAATTATATCGCGGATATGGAGGCATTGATGCAGGAGGAAACAGGAAACCCCACTGCGTTCCGGCAGTATCTGGATTCCCTGCAGGCATCCGTGGAACAGCTGGATATGAAATACAATACCGGCAATCCGGTGACCGATGTCATTATGCAAAGATATGTGCAGCTGGCAAAAAACTATGACATTGCGTTTCAGGCGGACTTTCTTTTCCCTTCCAGTATGAATATGGATGCTTTTGACCTGAGCATTATCATAAACAATGCTTTGAATAATGCGTTAGAGGCCTGCAGGCGGCAAAAAGAGGGCAGAAAATTTATCGAACTGAGTGCGTACCGGCGCCAGAATATGTTTTTTATTATCGTTAAAAACAGTTTTGACGGGAAACTTGTCAGAAGCCGGAGCGATGGCAGATTGCTCACGACAAAACCGGATTCCAAAAATCATGGACTGGGGCTTCGGAATATTGAAGTGTGTGCGGAAAAATATTATGGAAAAACGGAAGTTACCGTTCGGGAGAATGAGTTTGAACTGGCGGTTATGCTTCAGGAACGAATAGAATAATTGACACCATATACGACACCATATATAATATAAGCAGGAGGGTATAACAATGTCAAAATGGGATAAACTCATAACACGTATATGCAATTTATCAAAAGACCTCCGGTTTGATGAGTTACGGAAAGTATTGGAAAGCTGCGGGTACGAAATGAATGCACCAAGAAGTGGAAGCAGTCATTACACGTTCAGAAAGCAGGGATGTGCGCCTATCACAATACCAAAACATGAACCGATCAAAAAAGTATATGTAGAAATGGTAAGGCAGATTGTAGAAAGCGAGGCGGAGAATGATGAAGACGCTGAATGATTATATGGCAATGTCCTATCGTATGGAAATTATAGAAGATAAGGATGAGGGTGGATTTGTGGTTTCTTATCCGGATCTGCCAGGGTGTATTACCTGTGGAGAAACTGTAGAAAGTGCAGTAGAAAATGCGTTAGATGCAAAAAAGGCATGGCTTGAAGCTGCATTAGAAGATGGTGTAGAGATTCATGAGCCAGATAGTCTGGAGGATTATTCCGGGCAATTCAAATTGAGAATTCCACGAAGTCTGCACAGATCGTTGGCAGAACATTCCCAGAGAGAAGGAATCAGCATGAATCAGTATTGTGTATATCTTCTTTCCAAAAATGATGCGGTGTTTTCAAAATAAGATGATGCAGCAAAAATGTAAATGAAATGCTTTTCAGTTGCGTGAATTGATGAATATAGATTGCAGATAAGAAACAGAAATCAGCAAATCAGCGGGTACAATATGCCCGCTGATTTTTTCGTTACATGAAAAGGGCGATTCGTTACATTTGATTGGAAGAAAAAAAGAAAAAGGGCGATATAAACATTAGTAAAATATGGCAAAGGAGATGGTTGCGAAATGAATATAAGTGCAACAGCAGCTATGGGTTATACTTATACAAATATAAAAACAGGCGTATCCCAAAAGAAGGATGTTTCGAATGAGAATACTTGTGAGAAGCAGACGCAAAAGGAATACAAAAATGTTGTCAAAGAGTATAAGCAGAAGCATCCAGATTCCGCATCTCATGTGAACCAGCAGGTCCAGGCAGGCAAAAACTATATGAAAAACTGCGGTGGCGATGAGATATCCAGAAGCGATATGACAATGGATGAGTATAAAGCTTTTTTTAAGAACCTGATGGATGGCATCTCTTTTGACAGTTCACAGGCAAACTGTAAGGAAATGTGGTCAATCACCGAAGATGGCTGGGAGCAGATGAAAAATGACCCGGAGTATGAAGCCTGGGTGCTTGGCTATACGATAGAAAACCGTTCGGTGCACTTTCCGTTTCAGGCATCATTTCTGAACGTAGAAAAATTCGGCGCATCGATCGAGGAACATCATGGAGAAGGGATTCCAATGAATACGGAAAGCCCGAAAAAGTCTGGGAAAAAGGACGAATCATGGTGGAGTAAGCGTCAGAAAAGAATGAAAGAACTGATGAAAAGACAACAGAAAGCAGCATTAAAACGGGCGCAGGAACGAAGAAACGTGACAGATATATACGAAGAAAATATTGACATATTCACAGAGAGCATGATGGGAGGAAAAAATGGCACTGAATATTTCTAGTTCACAAATTTACGCAGGACGTTATCACTACAAAAGACCGGAAATACCAAATTTGCTGGATACGCAGAAATACACGGCAAGTACACCTGGAAAATCAGTAAAAGAAGCAACCGGAGTGGATACTGTAACAATTTCCGACGAAGGTCTTGCAAAGGCGAAGGACTGGCGAGAATACACAAAAGACAATGAAAATATATCCCACACAGGTGTAAATCCAAAAGAGGAACTTTATAAGGAACTGAATACGGTAAACAATATCGACACGGCAAGTATGTTCAACTGTGAACTCGGGGAAGTTGCAGACCAGATCCAGAAAGAAAATGGACTTGGTGATCATTCGCGGTCGCAGGAGGAATTTCTTACCGTCATGGCGAAAGCCTATCAGGTCATTTATGACCGTATTGATGAAGAATTTTCCGATCCGGACCGGGACCCGACCTGGATCAGACAGGAGGACGGAACACTTGTGGAGGAAACAAAACAGGATCGTATCGACGCTTTAAACAAGGCGTACAACTCCAGAGCGGAATTTGCGGCTGCATCGGCAAAAGTTATGGCAGAGATCGACGAGACCTTTCATGGTGGAAATTACGGGGAAGGTTTTATAGATGAACTGCAGAAGAAAGTAATGGAATCGTGGCACAATGCAGTGGATGAAAAAAATATGCAGCGGCAGAAAGTTTCCTCGTTTCAGGATTACCCGGTGGATCTGGGGATTGGTGCGGACTGGAGTGCAAAAATTAACAAACTGTTTTACAGATAATATATTTTGGGGTGAAAAGGAGAGATAAGATTATGGCAGTAAAAGTAGGAAACAGTTGGGTGTCGGAAACGGCACTGACATATGCGAAGGCAAAATCCGGCAGCGGCACGTCCGTATCGCTAAAAGCGCTTTCGGACCGGTATCCGGGCGTGAATTTTACAACAAACACACAGAACTTTTCACAGAAAGGCACAAACAATATTCAGATCGCACCGAATATTCTGGTGCAGATGCAAAATGATCCCGACAAACGTGTGGAATATGAGGCTTTGATTTATGATTGTGCGCAGCTGGTATACAGCGGAAAAATGAGCCAGGGAGGTATGGGCTACCATATAAAAGCGGCAGGAACGGTCATCAATGCGGATGGCAGTGTCAGTGGCTGGTCAATTGCGGAAGATGATGATGGCGGGCAGACGCGAAACAGCACCAAACTGGACAAGGATAAGAAAGACACCTGGGCTGATAAAATCCATGAAAAACAGAAAGCAAAAAGTGAAAAAGCAAGGAAAGAGGCAGCGGCACGGCTGCAGGAGCAGATGAACGGGACGGAGATGCAATCGTACGCGGACAATCTTTTTTTGTCGCAGGCAGGAATGGACAGTTACAACCAGCTATCCTCGGTCAGTTATCAGGACTACGTGAACCGCTTTGAGAGTGAAGTGTCAGAAGTATATGAAAAAGATGGTAATGCAGATGCCGTAAAATCAGACAGTTTTGACCAGCATGTAAACAGAATGGCTGCCGCATACGATAAAATGAAAAACAGCATCGAAGAAAAATATGCAAAGGAAGATCACAAAACGGAATATCATCATTTTTCAATGACGCGATGGTTTAACCATTTCCGGGAGTGGAAACGGATGGAGAAAATGATCGCGCGCAGCGTCCAGTCGGAAAACATACCGATCCAGACAGCAATCGGGCCGAATCCCCATACCCGGCAGAGATAAATGCACAGGCTTACCCGGCACAGCCACATGGTGCAGCAGGAGGTAATCATGGAGAATTTTACGTCACCTGCAGCGCGCATGCCATAGGGTGGGATAAAGGAAAGTACCCAGGAAACTGGCTTTACGATCGTGATGAAGCTTATCATGAAAAAGCACAGTTTTGCGCTGGCAGGTTCCATTCCGGCAAGCATGGTAATCGGTTTGGTCAGTGCAAAAACGAGCAGGCAGCTTGCGATGATGACTGCCTCTGACAGCCAGGACAATTTCTTAATATAATAGATGGCCTCATCTTTGCGCCCTGCACCCAGGCACTGACCGACCACGGTCATCAGTCCGATTCCGATGCCTATGGCAGCAATACCGTTTAAGTTTTCCAGAATATTGGTCATTGCCTGCGCGGCAATCGCTACGGTTCCAAGTGTGGAAACCGTAGACTGGATGGCAAGTTTACCGAACTGGAACATACTGTTTTCAATACCGGACGGAATTCCGATAAACAGGATTTTTTTAATCAGATACCAGTCGGGGCGGATGGAAAAATAATTGCGGATACAGATCGGGGCATTGTCATTGCGCAGCTGCCAGATAACGACGATGGCACAGAAAATACGTGATACCAGAGTGGATATCGCCGCACCTTCGACGCCCATGCCAAGTACAAAGATCAAAATCGCATTTCCGCCAATGTTCATAAAATTGGAAATAACCGAGATGATCATCGGATTGCGGCTGTTGTTCTGGGAGCGCATAATCGAAGCACCGGCATCGTACAGTCCGATAAACGGAAACGATAACAGAGTAAAGAAGAAATAAATCCGGGAATTGGTCATGACATCGCGTTCTACTTTCCCAAAGATTACATGAAGCAGCGGATCACGGAATATCAGACAGAAAACGGATAAAGTTACAGACAGAATGACCATGACAAACAAAACCTGCCGAGCAGAACGGTTGGCATTTTTTTTGTTCTGGCTGCCGAGATATTGGGAGCACAGGATCGCGCCCCCGGCAGATAAGGCAGACAGTGCCTGAATGACAAGAATATTGATGGAATCCACCAGGGAAACGGCAGAAATTGCGGCAGAGCCGACATTGCTGACCATCATGGTATCGGCGGTCCCCATTAAAGAAGAAAGCAGTTGTTCCACAATAATCGGGATCAGCAGCTTTCGTAAGTCCAAATTGTTATATAAATGCTGTGTGTTATCGTGCATAAATGAAATCCTCTTTTCTTACTTCCAGATATATTTTAGCACGATATTTTTCAATGGGAAAGGGAGTATTCGATTAATGATTGCATTGCCCGGTGTGCGGTGCGGAGTCAGTTATAATTTTGCGACTTGACAAGTATGATAGTTTCATCCTATTCTTAAATACAGGCAATTGCGAAACCGGTGCAGCGCATAACGTTCGTACCTGTTTCGCAATCGCCTGTATAGAAACGAAGAGGAAGGAACTCCCATGGAACAACATAAAACCGGCACACTCTATCTGTGTGCCACCCCGATCGGCAATCTTGAGGATATTACATACCGTGTACTGCGGACACTCAAAGAAGTGGATCTGATCGCAGCAGAGGATACGAGAAACTCCATCCGGCTGCTCAATCATTTCGAGATTAAGACACCGATGACCAGCTATCACGAATACAACAAAATCGATAAGGCTTACCAGCTTGTCGCAAAAATGCGTGAGGGTAAAAACATTGCATTAATTACAGATGCAGGGACACCGGGCATTTCCGATCCCGGGGAGGATATTGTGCGCATCTGCTATGAAGAAGGCATTCCGGTCACTTCGCTGCCGGGCGCAGCCGCCTGTATCACCGCACTGACCATGTCGGGACTTCCAACGCGCCGGTTTGTGTTTGAGGCTTTTTTGCCAAAAGACAAAAAGGAGCATCAGGCGGTGCTTGAAGAATTAAAGACCGAGACACGTACGATTATTATCTATGAAGCACCACACCACCTTGTGCGCACTTTGCAGGAACTTTCGGATACCCTCGGCGGAGACCGCAGGCTTACCATCTGCCGGGAACTGACCAAGCGGCATGAAGAAAAGCTGCAGATGACGCTTGCGGACAGTTTATCCTATTACGAAGTCAATGAGCCGCGTGGGGAATATGTCCTCATCATTGCCGGCCGTTCCCGCGAAGAGATGAAAAAGGAGGAACAGGCCGGATGGGAAGCACTTTCCCTGGAGGAACACATGGCGCATTACGAGTCCCAGGGGATTGACCGCAAGGAAGCCATGAAACGTGTCGCAAAAGACCGTGGGGTCAGCAAGCGCGATATCTATCAGGCACTGTTAAAATAAAAAAGATCAATGGACTTTATTTTAACTGATCCCGCACGGTTTCTTCGAGAACGGAAAAAGGCGAAGGACCGGTGCGAAGGATTGCTTCGTGAAATGCAGACACCGAAAAGCTTTTGTTTTCGAGCGCAAGCTGTTCACGCATCTGGCGGAATTTCAGATAGCCAACATAATATTTCAGGTAGTTTCCCGGTTCTTCGAGGATCAGATCCGTGATTCTTTTTACCGTGGCAGTATCATCTACGCCGTATTCGCTCCAGAATGCGGCGTTTTTTTCTTTTTCCCATCCAAAATAATGAATCCCGATATCCGCAGTGGCATAGAGGCTGAGTGTTGCGGCCTGGTTGTGCTGTAACAGGGAGGCGAGATCCGGATCAAGTCCGGCATAATAGAAAGACTGCATTTCCGTGTAGGTTGCCCAGCCTTCGGTGTAACCCGGATAGTTGAGGAGGGAGAGGACTTCCGGAGCACCATAGGAGGAGGTGCAGATGGTCTGGTACAGATGACCGGGATATCCTTCATGCGCAAGCGTTGTAAAGTAATAGATATCCGTATCATTTTTAGCATCGTTTATGTAGATCCGGTTATGTGAAATATCATCAATCGGAGCCGTGATATAAAAGGCGGGAGCCAAGTACTCACTGAGTGCCGGATCAACGTGGCAGATTTCCACTTCTGTCTGTGGTGGTGCAGGGAAGTCAGTAAGGATTTCTTTTTGCAGCCTGGAAATCATGGCATTTTCCTCTTTCAGGGCAGCATCGGGTTTCGGAGACTGGGAAGCAAGTTTCGGATTATTTTCCAAAAGATTCTGACAGAACGTGAGATCTTCCCGCCGGGCTTTGGCAATCTGGGAAAACAGATCTTCCACGCTGTCATCACAGCCCGTATCTGCAGACACGACCGCCTCGTAATAGGCTTTTCCTTCCGGGAAGTTACAAAGCCCCCAGTTGTTATGTCCCCGTCCCAGCAGCATGGTAAGTTCTTTGATCATCTGGCTGTAAGCCGGAATGACATGATCACTCAGAACTTTGGAATGTTGCTTCAAATAAGCATTCTTTTGGGTATCCGTAAGCCCATCCATGGCATTTAACCGGTTGGAAAACGTATCGATCAGAAAATTGTCATCGGGATGTTCGGTGAAAACTTCACACCCTTCAATGACTTTTAAGCAGGCTTCATCGGACATGAAAAGTCCTGCATCGGCTTTCTTTTGTTCATAATCTAAAATCCCTAAAAAATAAGTATCCATCTGCGACAACAGTCCGAGATAATCTTTGATATCTCTGGTATTGCGGAAAGTATACTCTGCCAGAAGCACAGGCAGCTGTGAGGTGACACCACCGGAAGGGGTCAGAGGTTCATCGTAATAGGGATAGGCAGCAAGGTTCTGCTGGCGTGAAATATAATCGGAAAGCAGCCGGCAGGTCAAGCGGTCTTTTCCTTTGAGAGAGCGGTGAGAATATTTTTTGAGTTCTTCCGAAAGTTTTTTGAGCTGTCTGGCCTGGTTATGAGGACTGTCACCGGACAGACTGCCAAGCGTGATCTCATAAGAGTCAATGCCGGCAGCTTTTGGATCTTTTAGCGTAAAGTGCAGATTCATGGTGTTGGATTTCATCTCTTCGCGAAAAAGCGTGGTACAAAATTCAGAAAAAGAACCGGTACTTTTTCCGGCAGGGGAGAGGATGGCTGCATAAATAATGGAGAGCACCGCAGCCAGAAAAATACCCACGGAAAGCATCCGGTGTTTTTTCAAAAGATGTTTCATACCAGAAACTCCTGTAAGAAAACTTAAGAAAATTTATGCGGGGAAAGCCTGGGCTATGCCTTCCCTTTTGGGTTTATCCGGTAATTGCAAAAGGAATATGAAAAAAGCAAAGCCCATACAATGATTTAAGAACGCAAACAGGAGGCGCGGATGAACTATTTATGGGGTGGAATGATTCTTGTCGGGGTGGTGTATGCTGCAATGACTGGAAATCTTGGAGCAGTGACCGACCAGGCACTTGCTTCGGCAAAGGAAGCGGTAAGCCTTTGCCTGACAATGACAGGTGCCATGGCATTCTGGGTAGGACTTATGAAGATTGCGGAAAAAGGGGGGATGGTAAACCGTGCGGCATCTGCAATGGGACCGATACTACGTTTTTTGTTTCCGTCAGTTCCGGAAAATTCCACAGCAGGCAGATATATGGCAACGAATATGGTGTCCAATTTTCTGGGGCTGGGCTGGGCGGCAACCCCGGCAGGGATTTCTGCCATGAAAGAGTTAAAGCGGCTGCAGAAAATGTCAAATCAGGCGACAGACGCGATGTGTGATTTTCTTATCATTAATATTTCTTCCCTGCAGCTGATACCTGTGAATATCATTGCATATCGCAGCCAGTATGGAGCCGTAAGTCCGGCTGCAATTGTAGGACCGGCCATCATTGCCACTAGTATTTCCACGTTGGCAGCTGTCATTTTCATCAAGCTCCGGCAGGCATTTGGGAGGGTGGAAAAATGAATTTGATTCTGTACTTATCCGAGGCAGTCATTCCGATTCTGGTATTGCTCATTGTGGGAAATGGCCTGATGCACCGGCAGCATGTATATGAGGATTTCCTGGAAGGGGCAAAAAGCGGAATCCGCACAGCAGTAGAGATTATGCCGACACTAATCGGACTGATGGCAGCAGTAGGTATTTTGCGGGCTTCGGGTTTTTTGGATTTTATTTCCGGGTGGCTTGGGAAATTAATGGCGGCGACAGGATTTCCGACCGAGCTGATCCCGGTTGCTGTGATAAAAATGTTTTCTTCCTCTGCAGCAACGGGACTTTTACTGGATATCTACAAAACACATGGTGCAGATTCGATGCTGGGACGTGCGGCATCGGTTATGCTCAGTAGCACAGAGACCATTTTTTATACCATGTCGGTTTATTTTATGTCGGTAAAAGTAAAAAAGACAAGATATACACTTCCGGGAGCCCTTTTTGCAACCACTGCCGGAATTGTGGCAAGTGTATTTCTTGTGTGGAAAACCTAAAGTTGTAAGAATCGTGTTATTGTTCGCATGGCAACCTGTGTGTAGCAGCAAAATTGTCAAAAAATATCCGGATTATGATAGAAATATGTTGACTTTAAACATATTTTAGTTCAGAATAAAAGGCAGAAGATACAGAGATTTGTATGTTACAACAGAGAGGAAGTATATAATATGGCATTTGGAAAAAAGACAGACAGAGCCGGTCTGCAGGCCGTTCTGGAATTGAAAAATGTAGATTATTCAAAAGATCCGGAGATACAGCAGCTGTATACCCGTCTGGTGAACGGACGCAGCCAGTTCGGTCAGATCTTGGCAAAGAATGCATCCGCATCGTTACAGATCGCAGAGGTTGTGGACGCCTTAAAAGATTATAATTCCAAGATGGAATCTGTTTCACAGCAGATTGCACAGGCATCGGAGGACGCTACGCAGTCTGCGTCAGAAAGTTCGCGTGTGGCAGGGGAGGTTTCCAACCAGCATGAGGAACTGACCAATACGATATTGTCTGCATCGGAAGAATCTGCAGCGATTTACAAAAATATCGAAGAGGGACAGCAGGAGCTGACGGCTATCCGCGATCTGTCCGATAAGACGATCAGTGAATCAAGTACCATGAAACAGAATATGGAGAAGCTTTTTGACATTATCAGTAATATGAATGAAGTCATTGAAGGGATCAATTCCATTTCCAGCCAGACCAATCTGCTGGCACTGAATGCATCCATCGAGGCAGCCCGTGCAGGAGAAGCCGGAAAAGGATTTGCAGTAGTTGCGGAAGAGATCCGTAAACTTGCAGAACAGACCCAGAACATGACAGCCAACATGAGTGAATTCGTGGAGCGTATCAAAGAAGCATCCGCAAAGAGTTCAGACAGTGCAAACACCGCGGTGGAGGCACTTGGGGATATGAGCGAGAAGATTAATTCTGCATGGGAGATCAATGATGCGAACCAGAAGAGTGTGGGAAAGATTTCCGATTCCATCAGTTCCCTGGCAGCTGTCAGCGAAGAGATTTCAAGTTCCATGGATGAGATGGCAAATCAGGCGAACCATATCCAGCAGCAGTGTGAGCAGCAGCAACAGGATGCGCAGAGACTGGAAGAACTCCGGGAGAATTTAAAAGACGCAACAACACCGGCATACCAGATATTGGATGATCTGGAGAATGCAAAGCAAATTGCCGGAGAGATGAAGAAAGATGTATTTTATAATACAGAGGCTGTATAGTAGCAACTGGCATCCTTATTATAAGAATATTAAAAATATCAATTTGCCATATAGCACAGGAAATCAGACAGGGGTTGTCACACAGTGACAGCCTCTTTTTTCCCTGTTTGCGGAGAAAGGAGAAAAAATGGAAGCAACGGAACAGTTTTTGCAATGGGTGGAGGAATCGGGCAACATTGTATTTTTTGGTGGAGCAGGGGTATCGACCGAGAGCGGAATCCCGGATTTCCGTAGTGTGGACGGTTTGTATAATCAACAGTATAAGTATCCGCCGGAGACTATTTTAAGCCATAGTTTTTACCGGCAGAATCCGGAAGAGTTCTACCGGTTTTACCGGAACAAAATGCTCTGTCTGGATGCACAGCCAAATATCACCCATTTCAAACTGGCAGAGTTGGAAAAAGCAGGAAAACTGAAAGGGGTCGTGACCCAGAATATCGATGGTCTGCATCAGAAAGCCGGAAGTAAAAACGTCATGGAATTGCACGGAAGCGTATTGCGCAATTACTGCGAACGCTGTGGACAGTTTGTCAGCGCGGAAGATATTCTCCACTCGGAAGGAGTTCCGGTCTGTCCTGTCTGTGGTGGTCCGGTGAAGCCTGACGTAGTTCTTTATGAAGAAGGGCTGAACCAGAAAACACTGCAGGATGCGGTATTTTATATCAGCCATGCGGATATGCTGATTGTGGGAGGAACTTCGCTTGCCGTATATCCGGCAGCCGGCCTGATTGATTATTACAGGGGAAATAAGCTTGTTTTGATTAATAAGAGTGCAACTCCAATGGATGCGCGTGCGGATCTTCTTATCCAGGATGGACTTGGAAATGTCTTTTCACAGATCAAGTGTTAGCCAGAGAAAATAATAGACAATTGCAAAACATACTCCGACTCCTGCTGTCGCGGGTTTTACAATTGTCTATAAGGGGAGAAAAAGAAGGAGACCAGCTATGAATCAGTACCAGTATGAAGTGGGAGATATTGTGAAATTAAAAAAGCCACATCCGTGTGGCAGCCATGAATGGGAGATTTTGCGCGTGGGCGCGGATTTCCGTCTGAAATGCACTGGCTGTGGACATCAGATGATGGTGACACGTAAGCTTGTGGAAAAGAATACAAGAGGCTTGCGGAAGCCGGAATAAAGTGTATGTAGTGAAATTGTAATTTCCATAGTATTAAAAATTGCTTCTTTAGATACCATAAAAAACAGTATCTGGAGAAGCAATTTTTCTGTTATAAAGGCTTGCGGGCCTTAATTTTTGTAAATTCAATAATTTCTTTCTTATCCTCTTCGGATATTTTGTTAAAATAAAAAAGCAATTCTTTTTCCAGATTCGTATGAAACATGTACTTTTTTTTATTCGCGGGATCATTAAAAAATTCAAGAAACTCAGATAAGTCTTCGCTGGACTGGGAAGGAACCGGTGCATCGTAAGAAACTTCGCGGTCAATATCAACAGTCAGATGCATGAGATCGTCAATCGAAATGTTGTATAGACCCGCCAGTTTATATAATGCTTCGGCATCCGGTGTCCGTCTGCCAGTTTCATAATGGCTGTATGTCTGGCGGACAATACCAAGTACCGCGGCTACATAATCCTGCGTGTAATTATTTACCTTTCTCAGTTCTTTCAATTTCTGAGGAAGTTTTTTTTCACTCATAATAAAATACCACCTTTTCTTAAAATTAGTCTATTTTTTCACATATCATGAAATGTTACAGATAGTAGCTATTGATAAAACAGAAGTTAATTTATTGTAGGAAGCGAAAAAATAGTCATATAGTTACAGAATGTTGCATAAAAATGTAAAATATG
>OMDO01000808.1_pt1 | contig 17675 bp, 6 predicted proteins | sample 1674051 | NCBI WGS metagenome assembly OMDO01 (sample SAMEA103958138, study PRJEB25191) | human gut metagenome | biome: human-associated habitat [ENVO:00009003]; feature: intestine environment [ENVO:2100002]; material: feces | place: Germany | collected 2013/2015 | reverse complement strand
CAAGAACGTACAACGAGTTTTTTGTTATTTATATTGGGAGTTTTGACACGCCCTCCACGCAGCCTCCATTCCTTTGCTACACGTTCTCCCACAGAATCCACGGAACTCACAGAAGTTCTTGCTGAGAATATTCTCCCACAGAATTCACGGAACTCACAGAAGTTCTTGCTGAGAATATTCTCCCACAGAATCCACGGAACTCACAGAAGTTCTTGCTGAGAATATTCTCCCACAGAATTCACGGAACTCACAGAAGTTCTTGCTGAGAATATTCTCCCACAAGAATTCACGGAACTCACAGAAGTTCTTGCTGAGAATATTCTCCCACAGAATTCACGGATCCACACAGATTGTTAGGCTGCGCAGACCTCCTACAGAATTCAGATCTCAGAAGTTAGGCTGCGCACCCATCCGTAGCGGCGGTATCCTGCCGCCGCAGCAACCAATAACGCTAATTTTTAGGGGGTGCAGCATCTGTGAAAATCTGTGACATCTGTGGGAGCCTCCTCTCAGCAAGAAGGTTCTGTGAATTCTGTGGATTCCGTGGGAGGTTCTTCCCAAGCAGAAGGTTCTGTGAATTCTGTGGATTCCGTGGGAGGTTCTTCCCAAGCAGAAGGTTCTGTGAGATCTGTGGATTCTGTGGGAGGTTCTTCCCAAGCAGAAGGTTCTGTGGATTCTGTGGATTCTGTGGGAGGTTCTTCCCAAGCAGAAGGTTCTGTGAATTCTGTGGATTCTGTGGGAGGTCTCTGGCCTCCGCAGCACCAAGCCTGTAGAGTGGCAGTGTGTAATTGTTCAACAACAACATGATTGGTGTTATTGGTTGCTGCGGAGGCCGGAGACCTCCGCTACGGATGGCTGCGCACCCAAATCCGCTTAATCCGTTGTTAATTTAACGCATAAATTCCAAGAAAATCCCACCGTCACCGTACGGAATCTGATCGGACGGCGTACGGAATCTGATCGGACGGCGTACGGAATCTGATCGGACGGCGGACGGAATCTGATTGGACTGCGTACGGAATCTGATTGGACTGCGTACGGAATCTGATCGGACGGCGGACGGAATCTGATCGGACGGCGAACGGAATCCGATCGGACGGCGAACGCAACACGAAAGAGTTTCAAATTATCAAAAATGGCAAATATAGGGCTAAAATTTGCAAGAAATCGGCGTTTTGATAGAAAATGGCTATTTTTTGTAAGAAATATCCTACTCTTTTTGCAGATTTTTAGCTTACTTTGCAGCAGAAACTTAACACAATATTGTTCTGGTGCTACACATATATTATATGTATGCGCAGAGCGGTGGAGTGTTAGCCTGTTAAACCTAAAAGAGTATTCACGCTAAAAGAGAATGGATATGACAACAAACGACGGTAGCTCAACCAAAGATACAAACATAACCAACACAACAGGACTAACTCAGACTGGCACCAATGTCCGTCCCTCAACCAACACTTTTAAAACTAAGACAACGAACAACGAAACTAAGACAACGAACAACGAAACAAGGACAACGAACATCAAGACAACGACAGAACGAAACATCGAAACCAAGACAGAACCAACAACTGAAACCTCAACCGACCAAAACGCGACGACTAAGACAAAACAAGACACCAAAGCTACCCAGTCGTACATAACGATGGACTTCGATCCGCCCACCACGATGAAGGAGGAGCAGGATCTGCTCTCGGCTATGTACGCCAGTGCCTGCGTACCAAACACCATGCGTATGTCGTACGACATGGTGGAGGATATGCTGACCGACCACATCGACCTCATGGAGGGCGACGACCTCGAAATATGCAATAAGGACACCGAGCTGATTAGCATATAGCCGCAAAAACTGAACCTGCATATCGCGCAAAAACCAGATTAGAATATAACAAGAAACAATATATAACAATGAAAAGAGTAAAGAAGAAGTATCAAACCCCTGTGATCCACTCTATTGAGTTGGGTCCGATCAGTCCCGTCACCGCTTCTAGTGATGTCAGCATCGACTTTGACGGCAATGCCAGCGGCAGCGGAAAACCGCCAATGCAGAGTCCGTCGCGCGACCTTTGGGAGAGCGGCTTTCAGACCGATGACGACGACGAGACGGCGTACGAATACGGTTGGTAAGCGCCGCTCTTCACCGTCGGACAACTCCAACCGACACTGTCTGGCAACGACCAACAGTAGAACTAAACCAAAACCCATTAGCAAATCAAAAAAACAGAACAGAATATGAAGAAAAGAATTTTCATGCTTGCGGTCTTGATATTGTCAGGGCTGCAATTTGCCGTGGCTGCAATAGACGAACAGCTGCGAGCGCTCATCACCGCCTCCGATGATATCGAGGTGATGGAAGTGACTAACGACGAGGCGAACCCGTGGAAGGTGGAGAACGGAATGGCGTCTACCACACACGGCAAGACAACCACTAACGTAACTGCTACTATTACAATCAAGTTCAGAGCAAAGGGATACATTACGTTTCAGTATTCCGATACCTTCGACCCTTGGACTAACGATGATTATAAAATAGTGAAGTTGGATGATGTTACATATGCAAACAACTATGATAAGCATACAACCCTTACCACTTTCACTCACTATATATCTCTTGAAGAAGGCGAGCATGTTCTTACATTCTCTCATAGACACCAAAATTCCACAACAGGCAATTATTCTCAGGTTCTTTCCATTGGCAATATCCGCCTCGAAACTATAGAGAGTATGTATAAGACAATCCACCTCTCTGCTCCAGGTACGCTTGGTAATGAGGCGTTGGGGCATGTCAACACTTTGCCCGAAATGCGTGCTTTGCGTCTTTCTGGCAAGATGAATGCTTCCGACTGGAATGATATCAGTAAGATGACTGGACTCGTGGCTATAGATATGACAAATGTCGACGTTGAAACAATACCAGCCAATGCGTTTACTAAAACTGTGATACGCTTTATCGACTTCCCGAAAACGCTTAAGACAATTGGCAGTAGTGCCTTTTACGATAAATTATTAACTGGTCCCCTTGTGCTGCCCGAAGGTTTGGATAGCATCGCCTCGGAGGCGTTCTACAGAAACTACATTACAGATGTTACAATACCGGCGAGTGTCAGAGTTATAAATAGTTCTGCTTTCCGTGGCAATGCATCTTTGGTGAGCGTCACTTTAGGAAGTGGTCTGACATCAATAAGTTCAACGTGTTTTTATGAATGTAGCAATCTCGCTATTGTGAAAGGTGGCGAAAATGTAAAAACGATAGCTAATAATGCTTTTAAAAATTGTAAACTTCTGACAAGTGCCGCTGATTTAGCGCCAGTAAGCGTTGGAGATTATGCATTCCAAAATTGTGAGAAATTGGATAGCTTCAATTTTTCAAATATAAAGACGTATGGTAGAGAAGCGTTTGAGTATTGTTATGCTCTGAAAGAAGCCGACTTAAGTACAGCAACATCTTTAGGTATAGAGTGTTTCTATAATTGTTATAATCTTAAAAAAGTAAAGTTGGGCGATAATATTACTACTATTCCAGGTGGTTCTTTTAGCCAATGTCATGCTCTTGAGGAAGTGATACTTGGTTCTTCAATCAACAGTTTGGGAAACAATTGTTTTGGTAACAACCAAGCAAACGCCTTGAAGCGTGTGTACATCACTGCGCCCGCTCCTCCTGCCGTAGGTAGCACACCATTCTATTCTCCTACAAGCGTAACGCTTTACGTTCCCGAATATGCAATGGTGAGCTACAAGCTCGACAACTACTGGAGTCAGTTCACAAAGGTGGAGCCGAATCCGAACCAGCCCGACAAGGTGAACCTCTACAAGAAGCTGGAGCTTACCAGCAATGCCCGCATACCGAACTCGCCGGATATGTATCTCGGCAAGGGAGGCGCGCTTATCGTGAACGGCGACAATGCGCAGACATTCGGCAAGTACACCCAGTATATGAATATAGGTGAGACTTCCTCTTCGCTCATCAGCCGTTGCAAGGAGATGACATCTATATCTTCTCAGTTCGATTTCTTTATAGGTGCCACCTCTGGCTCTGGTTATTGGTATTATTTGTGTATGCCGTTCGACGTGAAGCGCAGCGACATCATTCTGCCTGAAGGCACAGCTATCGCCGTGCGCTATTACGACTCTGAGTCGCGTGCTACAAACGGTGCAAGCGGCAACTGGAAAGACGTGCCTGCCGACTCTATTCTGCACATGGGCAAGGGTTATATCTTCCGTTCAAGCAAGGAAGGCAACGTAGGCTTCCCTGCTACCGAGGAGACACATAACGCCATCTTCCGCAGCGAAGCCGTAACCACACCGCTCGTTCAGTATCCTGCCGTGGAGAGCGCCAACGCAGGATGGAACCTCGTGGGTAACCCATATCCATGCTTCTACGACATCTACTATATGGATTTCGCAGCACCTATAACAGCATGGGATGTTGACAACCGTACATATAAGGCATACAGTGCTACCGACGACAATTTCGTACTCACACCGCAGCAGGCATTCTTCGTTCAGAAGCCCGAGCTGGTAGACGCCATCACGTTCCAGCCGGCGGGCAGACAGATCAACAAGACCATCGACCACTCGGCTTTGGCTATGCGCCGCGCAGCACGCAGCAAGCAGGTGCAGCGCAAGCTGGTAGACGTGTCGCTGACATGCGACGACCGCACCGACCGCACACGCGTCGTAGTGAACGCCAATGCTTCTGACGACTTCTGCGCCGACAACGACGCTGTGAAGATGATGGCTTACGAGGGCACACCGCAGATATACACCATCGCCGGCGTTGACCAGCTGGCTGTGAACGAGGGTGCTCACCGTGGCGGTAGCGTGGCATTAGGCATGTATCTGCCTGCCGACGACGCATACACCATCGCCGTAGACCGCGACGAGCTGGGCGTGAAGCTGCTCGACTACGGCGTGGAGGTGGAGATGCCGTACACCTTCAGCGCCGCTGAGGGATACATGGACGACCGCTTCACACTCACCTTCGAGGCACCCACTACGGGCATCAACACCGTAGCTACTGACGCCGACGCCGACAACGCCATCTACACTATCGACGGACGACGCGTGAACAGCACCGCTCAGAAGGGCATCTATATTCAGAATCATAAGAAAATAGTAAAGTAAAGCTACTATGATCAAGTCAAGATATATACTGACTCTCCTCGCCATGCTGCTAAGCATGGTGGCGAGAGGACAGGACTTCAACCCCGACAGTCCTCCTGAACCTGGAGCACGCTACAAGCTGACGCTGAAAGCCCAGCCTGCAGAGGCTGCCACCGTGAGCGGAGGCGGACTGTATGCTGTGAACGCCAATGTGAGCGTGAAGGCTGTAGCCCGAAACGCCAACTGGCGCTTCAAGAACTGGACCGACGCTGAGGGTAAGGTGGTGAGCACGAGCAGTGCGTTCACTCACCGCAAGCTGAACAGCGCTGAAACACTCACCGCCAACTACGAGTATCAGAAGACAAGCCGCCTCACCGTGGCTTACGACCCGTCGTCGATAAGGGCGAGCGAGGTGAAGGAGTATGCCGTGGGCGTCACCTACTCTTATACGGCGTCTACGTACAGCGACTATACGTTCGTCAACTGGACAACAAGCGACGGAACGGTTATCTCTACAAATCGCACGGTAAGCTACACCATCACCGAAAACGACGAGACCATCACTGCCCACTACCGCTTCACGCCGGGCAGTCCGGCTGAGCCTAACGAGACGAAGCCGAAGCATAAGGTCTACTTCAAGTGCGACCCCGCAGGTCTGACAGGGTTCTATCAGACCAACGGCTTCTCGGTGTCTGAGGGCAACACGTTCAGAGTTGAGGTATACAGCGTAAGCGACTATGAGTTCAAGGGCTGGACGCGCGAAGGCAGCTCCGAAATAATCGGACAGTATCGCACGTTCAACGGAACGATGGGCAAAGAGGATGTGCATCTCGTGGCACATTTCGAGTTTAAGCCGTCGTCGCCCAGCGAGCCGTCTACCGACAGCAAGCAACGACACAGCCTCTACGCCACAACTACGTCGATGTATCGCGGCGAGACAACGCTCCTGCCTATATACATGCAGAACACGGGCAACGTGAAGACGCTCAGCTTCAAGCTGCATCTGCCTAAGAATCTGAAGGTGGATGTCACCAATATACAGAAGACGCTGCGCACCGACGCCTACACCGTTCAGGCGGCGCAGGAGGACAGCGTGCTGAGCGTGAGCCTGGAGGGCGGAACGCAGATCGTGGAGCACGACGGAGTAGTGGTGCGCATACCGGTGAGCGCGCAGGAAGCGCTGAAGGACAGCGTGTACACGGTGAAGTTCAGCGACATCGCTGGCACAACCACTGCCGACGCTGTCATCAACTTCACCAGTCGTTCGGGACGTCTCGTGGTGAGCACGCCCGAGGAAGGCGATCTACAGGCGAAGTTCTCTGTAGAGACATACATGAACCGCGCCCAGTTCACCAATCTTAGCGGCGAAAACGCAAAGACATTCGAATGGAACTTCGGCGACGGCGCTACAAGTACCGAGCGCAACCCTATGCACAGCTACGCCGAAGCCGGCACTTACACCGTGCGTCTCACGGCGCGTGGCATTGTGAAGACCGTCACAGCCGAACAGCAGATAATCATCAACCCTGCCAACACATGGTCGGCGAGCGGCGACTACCGACTCGACCCCACAGCGAACAGCGCACGTGCGTTCAAGTCGATGCACGAGATGCTCTCTCTGCTGTCGCAGTGTACGCCCGACGGCACCATCAACGTAAAGACCGGCGGCAAGGAGGCGTTCGACGCCAATCTCCAGTCGGCAGACTCGCTGGCGCTGCTCAGCACGCTGACAGAGAAACTGGGCAAGGCGGGCGTCGTGATGGCGTTCAAGAACGAAGTGCAGAACCCCGTTACGCTGCGCTTCAACGTGGCAGCCAACAGCATCGACATGCAGAAGGCTACCGACTTCTTCCGCCATATCTCGCTCGACAACGTGGTGGTAACGCTCAACGGAGCCGCGATAAACATAGGCGAGATAGACCGCTTCTCGGCACAGACCATCTGTTCGGGCGCAAGTACGCAGCCCGAAGCGTTCGCCGCTATAAGCAGCAGCGAGAAAGTGAAGGTGAAGTGGACGGCAAGTGTGGCTGAGGGCTGCACCGTACGCGGCTATCAGCTCACCGGCACCGGCAATCTGCCAGCCATGACGCTCACGAACGAAGGCAGCAAGACCGATCTCGTTACGTATCATGTAAGCGTAGAGCTTGATGGTGTTGCCATGTACACATATATATATAAGGTGTATGTGAAGCCGTTGCTGAAGAGTCTCGCGCTCAGTTCGCCGTCTGACAACGCAACGCTCGAATACGGACAGGTTACGCTCAGCTGCAGCAATCTCGGACAGGCTGCTGTAGGCTATACGTTCCACTATCGCCGCACCGATGCCGAGGCAGAGAACGCAGAAGAGTGGAAGGAAGTGAAGACGACAACGCCTTCAACAGCGTTCGTGCCCGTAGAAGGCGCCTCGTACGAGTGGTATGCTACGGCGCATGGCGAGTGCAACGAGACTGTCGAGAGCGCACACCGCACGTTCAGCATACGCAAGCGCTCAGACCTTACGGTTGAGTCGGTCACAGCGCCGGCGGAGGTGAAGGCAAACACTACGTTCCAAATCACGGCTGTTGTGCGCAACATCGGTAAGGGTGCTACACGCAGCAGTGCTTGGACGGACGTACTCTATGAAAATAGACCCAGTGGAGCGGTTCAGGTTGGACAGCAAGCTCATCGCAGCGTGTTGCAGCCAGGCGAGGAGTACACAGTTACTTTCAATGTCACGAGTCCCGACGCATCTACAGACGGAATAAGCTATTTCGTGAAGACAGATGTTTGGAATGAAGAGACAGAGTCTGACGAAAGCAATAATATAAAGAGCACAGGAGTTGTTTCAATCATCAACCGCTACATCGATGCAGCCGACTACGAGGCTTTGAAAGTGCTTTATCAGGCAACCAACGGCGGAGCATGGACCAATAAGACATGGCGCATTGGCAGCAATGCCGTAACGTCTACCGGTTGGCCCGGCGTCACATTCGACGAAGAAGGTCATGTACTGGCTATCGATCTTCAGAACAACAACCTCCGAGGCACGCTGCCTACAGAGGGAATGGAGATGAAGAGTCTGCGCACGCTCAATCTGAGCGGAAACAGTTTGAGTGGCGATGTGGCTGCGTTCTGCAAACTCCTGCCTGCGCTTGAGACGCTCAATCTTGGCTACAATCTGTTTACAGAACTTAGCGACGTTCTGCCTGCCCACATCACCTCGCTCAATCTGCAAAGCCAGCGCGAAGGATACAGTCTCTCTACCTTCACGCAGCAGGAGTGGGCTATGGGCGACAAGCAGGCTGACATACAGCTCGGAACGCTCATCGCTTACGACCATAAGAACCAGAACTTCAAGGCTCGCCCGACGCTCCGCATCTATACTACCGCCAACAACAGTTATGTAGGCGAGATGAGATACACAGACGGAGCCTACCGCTACTATCTCAGCGGTACGTACAACTACGCAAGCGGCACGGAGTTCTGCATCCGATCGTATGAAGGCGTGGCACAGAACAACCGCCTGCGTGCTAAGCTGACGTGGACAAAGGGCGACGTGAACGCCGACGCATCGGTAGATGTGCTCGACGCGCAGCAGACGCTCAACTACATCATGGGCACGCAGACCGGCAACTTCAACTATCCGGCAGCCGACACTTATCAGGGCGGCGGCATCAATGTGCAGGACGTCGTGGCAACCATAAACATCTTCATCGGCAGCAACGACAATGCCGACCAGAAGAGTCTTATGGCTGCGCAAAGACGCTGGACGGAGAGCATGGGCGAAGAAGCCTCTACGGCTAACGTGCTCAGCGTGGAAGACGACGCATTGTGGCTCGACGCAACCGACCAGGTGGCTGCGTTCGACATCACACTCGCTGGCGTTAAGGCCAACGACGTGAAGCTCGCTCTCAGCAAGCAGCGCTATCAGGTCGTGACACACAACACCGCAAACGGCGTCCGCGTAGTGATAATAAGCACTACGGGCGACATCATCAGCGGACGCACCAAGCTGTTGCGACTCGCTAAGCCGGCAAGAGTATACCAGGCGATGGCTGCAGACATAGATGCACAGCCGGTAGGCGTGGCGTTTGAGGGTCAGACCACAGACATCGACACCATAACCACAGACGTCGACAGCCGCGAAGCTGTATACAGCCTCGACGGACGCAAACTGAACGGCGTTGCACGCGAAGGCGTCTATATTGTGAACGGAAAGAAAAAGGCTATTAACAGACATCAATAGACATGAAGATCAGAAGATACATAACCATGATGCTGTTCTTGCTGATGTACATCACGGCAACGGCTCAGAACAACCTGTCGGTAGGAAAGCTGACAGGCGGTCAGGGCAAGGACGTGCTGATACCTATCAGCCTTGAGAACACGGACGAGGTGGTGGCGCTGCAGTTCGACCTGCAGCTGCCATTCGACCGCTCGTCAAGAACAGCGCCGACGCTGAGCCAGTCGCGTATAAACGAACACACGGTGTCGGTAAGAAATCTCGGCAACCATAAATATAGAGTGGTTGTCGTGAATATGAGCAATCGTCCTCTGTCGGGCAACGCCGGCACAATCATCAATTTCCCGATGGCTGTGCCTACAGGTTTGGACCCCGGCACGGAGTACGCCGTAAGCTTGTCGGATGTTATCATCACAAACCGAAAAGGCGACAACATCCAGAGCGATTCTAACGTGAACGGCAGCTACACGGTGCAGAGAGAAAACGCTCCCGACCTTGCTACTACCGACGTCAATATCACCGAGAGCACGCTTGTGCCCGGCAAATCGGTCACTGTAACTTGGAAAGTGAGCAACATCGGCAACGCCGATACGCGCAGCGGCTGGACCGAACGTGTCTATCTCGTGAGCAACGGGACCGAAGAAGCGGTGCACATAGGCAATACCTACTTCAGTAATACGCTACTCAAGGGCGGCTACATCGCACGCAGCGCCACCTTCAACCTCTCGCAGACCGTCGGTCTCGAAGGCGAAGTGACGGCGAAAGTGGTGGTTGAGCCCAACAGCGGTTGCGGCGAGTACAACGCCGACCGAGCTAACAATACCGCAAGCGGCGGAACCGCCGAGCTTGAGAAGCACTTGTTCCTTACCGCTCCCGACAAGAGCGTGAAGGAAGGCGAGTCGATGCGCCTCACATTGAAGCGCAGCGGCGACCGTGGTATGGACGAGACATTCAGCATTGCTTCGTCTTTGCCCGAACACGCTAAGGTTCCGGCTACGGTGACCATCGCTAAAGGCCAATCGGCAGCGTCGTTCGACGTGCATTGTCCGGACAACGACGTGGTGAACGCCTACTCTAAGGTCACCATAACCGTGAACAAAGCCAACGGATACCCGCAGGATGTCGCCACATCTTTTAATATAAAGGACGACGAACTGCTGCCTCTCAGCGTAAAACTCGACAAGACTGAGTATAACGAGGGCGAAACGATGAAGGCTACCGTCAGCGTGCCTTACCGTATCGGCAACGATACGCTCACGGTCTACTTCAGCGTGGAGAAGCCGAAGCGCTTCCGCCTCCCGAAGAGCTACACCTTCGAGCCTGGAGCGACAGAAGCTGTGATTGATATTCCGATCATTGACGATAACATCGCAGCCAACGACGAGACATTGCAGCTCAGCGTGTCGGCAGACCATCATCTGACGGGCAAAGCGCTGTTTGTGCTGAAGGACAACGACGTGCCGGCGATAAGCATGACTCTGCTGCCCACAACCGTGAGCGAGGCGGCAGGCTACAACGCCATTCACGCCACCATCAAGCGCACCGAGGCAAAGAACAGCAAGATTACGCTGAAGCTGAGCGACGACAGCAACGGCGAACTCTACTACACAACGCCGATAACCATGCCCGAAGGCATAGAGGAAGTGACGTTCCCCATCGGCGTGAAGGACAACCAGAAGGTTGACGGCACACGCAAGGTGAAGTTCAGCGCAGCTATATACATCACCAATTGCGGCTGCTCTGCGATAGGCGACAAGCAGACCGTGGTGAGCGACACCATTACCGTCCTCGACAACGACGGACCGACGCTCAGCGTCACTTCGAACAAGACAACCATCCTCGAAGGCGACGCTACAGGCGCTACGCTCACCATCAGTCGCAACGACGCAACGACCAATCCGCTCACGGTTACGCTGAGCGCGAAGGGCGACGACCTGCAGTTTGCAAAGACAGTGACTATCCCAGCCGGAAAGGAGAGCGTTACAACCCCGTTCGTCGCGTTGAGCAACGAGGCCAGCGAGGGCAACCGCACCATTTCTGTCATCGCAAGCAGCGAAGGCTATAGTCCAGGTACGGTGTGGATGCTCATCTCCGACCAGACTCTGCCCGACGCAGAGATGCAGACTCCTGCATGCGACGCAGAGATTGAGGCTGGAAGCAAGGCGAAAGTGAAGGTAACGGTGAAGAACATCGGTGCCATCAAGATGCCGAAGGGCACACAGATACGCACAAGCATCGGTACAAGCTCTACGATGACGCAGACAGATGCCGACATTGCGGTGGGCGCAACCTACACATCTGTTGTGGAGCTGGACGCACCGAGCGTGCCCGGCAAGTACAGAGTGACGGCAGAAATCAACCCGAACGGCACCGTAACCGAGTTGCAGACCATCAACAACAGCGCCTATACCGAGACAACCGTAACGACAGCCTACACTTACGACGTCAAAGCCGAGAAGAATACGTATAACATTGGCGAGAAGGTAGTGCTGGGCGGCACGGTGAAAACACGCGGCGGCACTGCGGCAGCCAACGTTGAGGTAGAACCATATATCATCTATGCCGGTTCGCGTATAGCTCTGAAAGCCACCACCGACGCCGAGGGCAAATACTCTGCAGAGTACACCATCCAGGCAGGTATGGGCGGCGAGTATGGCTACGGTGTCTGCACACCGGGCGAGAACATCAGCGCCCAACAGGGCACTTTCGCCGTGTACGGCATCTCACGCACAACAACCGAGTATATCAAGCACGAGATGTATGAAGGCGATGTGGCTCGCGGCACTATCAAGGTGAAGAACATGAGCAGTCTGCCGCAGCACAGTCTGACAGCAACCTGCGAACCGAACGAGCAGTATGAGGTTACGTTCGGCGACGACACAGAGCTTGCGGGCGGCGGAACAGCCGAGATAAGCTACACCATCAAGCCGCTTTCGCTCTCTAAAACTAAGGAGTGGGACCGCCTGACGTTCAACATTACAACAGCCGAGGGCGCATCGCTCAGCGTAGTGACCTACAACTACACACGCAAGCATACGCCGAATCTCGTGGTGTCTACCAACAGCATCAACACCACCGTGACCAAGGGCAAGGTGCGCACATATCCCATCGTGCTCACCAATACCGGCATAGCCGAGACAGGCAAGATAACCGTATCGCTGCCTGCCGCGCTTTCCGACTTCATCAGTCTGGCTACGCCTGCCACAATGCCGTCGCTGGCAACGGGCGACAGTGCTACGGTGATGCTTAAGTTCAACGCTGCAAAGTACGACGTGAACATCTACCAGAAGGGTAGCATCGCCATCAACTGCAGCGAGGGCAACGGCAAGCAGATTGGCTTCAACGTGAAGGTGGTGAGCGAGGAGAAGGGCAACCTTCGCATCCGCGTTCGCGACGAGAACACCATATACGGCAACAAGGACGGCGAGCATCCGTACGTCAGCAACGCCAGCGTGCGACTCACCGACTACAACACCGGCGCACTCGTGATGCAGGATGTGACGGGCGCGGACGGCAGCATTACGTTCAGCGATCTGAACGAAGGCTACTACCATTTGCACGTTACGGCAGACCGCCACGACACTTACGACCAGAACGTGCTGGTGAGTCCGGGCGAGACAACCGAGCATCTTGCCACAATCAGCTACCAGGCAATCAGAGTAGACTGGACTGTGGAGGAGACAGAGATAGAAGACGAGTACGACATCACCACCAAGCTGACGTACGAGACGCAGGTGCCAGTGCCGGTAGTGGAGATGAATGCTCCCGACGCAATCATTCTTGCAGACATCAACCGTGGCAAGAGCGCACTCTTCAACGTAGTGCTGCGCAACCGCGGACTCATTGCCGCACAGAACGTGCAGTACACACCGCCAACGGCAGACGGTTTCGTGTTCATGCCGATGGTGGAATATGAGGGCTTCACGCTCGCACCTGAGCAGAGCTATGTGATACCGGTGCTCGTGATGCACGAGGAGGACTTCAACAGCGACGACTTCGCACGCAACGTGAAGCGCAAGATGGTGCAGTATGCTGAGGGCAGAGCAAAGAAGAAGTGCTTCGGCAATATGGGCACCCAGTTTGAGTGGCCCTGCGGCGACGGCGCTAAGTACGCATGGATAGGTTCTATCATCAGATTCGTGCAGGACAACGCCGAATGTTCTGACCCACCACCAGCAGGTGGCGGACACGCTGTGTTTTATCCAAATATACAACCTGGCTTGGGCGGTGGTCCTTGGGGCGGTGCTGGCGGCTATGCAACGGCGAGCGGCGGCAGAACAGACGCCAAGGCTCTGCTTAAGCTGTTCTGTACAGCAATAGAGTGTGTGCCGCTTCCCGACCTGCCAACTTGCGTGGCGCCAGCCATAACCAACGCTCTTGAAGGATCGGCTCTGCAATTTGCAGGCGACTGCGCTATGGACTATCTCAGCGGAAAGGTAGCCGACAAGATTCCGTTGTTCAGCTGTCTGAAGGGAGTAGCTTCCAACTATGGTCCAGATATGGTAGAGTGTCTCGGAAAATGGGGTAAGGAGATGGCTGATAAGTTCAGCAAGGCGCCGATGCGCAAGGCAGCTGCTGCCGAAGACAAGCCTATGCCGGCTCTGATGGAGTCGTCGGGCTATAAGCAGTTCCTGTTCTTCAGCTACTTCGACACATACATGGAGTACAACCGACAGCTCACCAAGGCGCCTGAGGCTATAAGCATGAAGGACTTCGGCGTAGAGCTGATGTCGGCAATACACCAAGCCGACCTCGAACTGCAGAAGATGCGTGTGGACGGCACGCTCTGGACGTTCGACCTGAACACCATTCCGGACAACACCACGGTGGACGACAAGAGCCAGGGCGTAGGTCCGTACCTCACATCGCTCATGCCTAACAAGAGCGCCAACATAGCCGACTTCTCGCTGCGCAACTATGTGGAGCGTCTGCGCAACACATGGAGCAAGGAGGACGGACGCGGCTATATCAGCGCTAACCACATGGACGAGGCTGTTGTAGCAGACATTCTGCAGACACGCCAGAACTGTGTGACGAAGCTCGTCAATCTGGGCATACCTACATGGACCGACCTCATGGGCAGCGCACGCAAGGACATGCTGCAGTATATGGAGACGCAGTCGGAGAACACCTGCGCACAAGTGAAGCTCGAGATAAAGCAGAAGCTGGTGCTCACGCGTCAGGCGTTCCGCGGCACGCTCACCATTGAGAACGGATCGAGCAACGCCATCGAGGACATCCTCGTCGACGTGAACGCTACGAACATGGAGACCGGCTTCATGGCTACATCGCGCGAGATGCAGATAGCTATTGAGAAGATAGAAGGCTTCGAGGGCGAGAAGGACGGCGCATGGCGACTGGGCGCAGGCAAGAAGGGCGTGGCTACCATACTCTTCATTCCTACCAAGTATGCAGCGCCCGAGAACCTCACCACCTACAGCTTCGGCGGAACGCTGAGCTTCAAGGACGGTAGCACGACGCAGAACCGCTCGCTCTTCCCCGTGAGCCTGCAGGTGAAGCCGTCGCCAGAGCTCGACCTCACTTACTTCATGCAGCGCGACGTATACGGCGACAACCCGCTCACGCCCGACGTCGTTGAGCCGGTGATACCTGCCGAGTTCTCGGTGCTCATACACAACAAGGGCAAGGGCGACGCCAACAACGTGCGCATGATTACGAAGAAGCCTGAGATTGTGGAGAACGAGAAGGGACTGCTCATCGACTTCGACATCATCAGTTCGAGCCTTAACGGAGGCGAGAAGACGATGGCGCTCGACGACGACATCGCAACGCAGTTCGGCACTATCGCTGCCGGCACCGCATCTTACGCCATATGGGACCTCACAGCGTCGCTCATGGGCCATTTCACCGAGTACGACGTGAGCGTTACGCACGTGACCGACTACGGCAACCCCGACCTCTCGCTGCTCGACCGCGTCACCATACACGAACTGATACACAGCCTGAACGCCACAATCGGCGACAAGGTGTACCGCGCATGGATCACGAACGACGAGCCCGACGCGGAGGATGCGCCCGACCATATCTACTTCGCCAACGGCACTGACGAGGAGCTCGTGACGCTGAGCGGGGAGACCAGAATGGAGCGCATCGACAACACGCACTACCGCGTGACGGTGCCCACCGGCATGCCGCGCAACTGGTTCTACACGGCTGTGGCTAACCCGGCTGGCAAGTACGCGAAGATACTCAGCATAACCGACGAGACGAACAACCGACCGCTCGACCCGGCTAACTTCTGGACAACCGACTACACGATGAAGGACGGCATAGACCCGCAGCTCGACTATCGTCTGCATATTGCCGACATCGTTTCGGGCAAGGGCACGAACAAGTACATCGTGGAGTTTGAACCGATACCTGAGCTGCGACTCGACGTGAAGAGCATCACGACGGTGCCTGCCGACGACCAGATTGCGGAGAAGCCTATCGAGGAGCTCACCGTGGAGTTCAACAAGGACATCAAGCCCGAGACCTTCACACGCGAGGACATCGTGGTGCGCCACGAGGGCAAGCTCTACAGCGGCGACATCGCCATCGCGCCGAAGGACGAAGCCACGAAGCGCGTGTTCAAGCTCAACACAAGCGGTCTGAGTGAGAACGGCTACTACGTGCTGCAGGTGAAGACCGACAACATCACCGACGCCGAGAACTATCAGGGCGCTGAGGGCAAGATGGTGAGATGGATGCTCTTCAAGGACGGACTGGTTCACTACAACGTGCATGTTCTGCCGCTTGCAGAATGGGGAAGTGTGGAGTGTGTGAAGGACGTTCCTGCAGAGACGCCTGCCACAGCCGCAAAGCGAGGCATGAAGAAGGCAGAAGCCAACAGCGGACAGCTTGCTTACGGCAGCGGAATGACCTTCAAGGCTACGCCGAGCAAGGGCTACAAGTTCGTTTGCTGGAAGGACAACGCCATCGACGAGGTGCTCTCAAACAACGCCGAATACCACGTGGAGGCACGCAATACGCTCGACATATCGGCTGTGTTCGAGGCTGAGACGTATAAGGTGACGGTGAAGTGCGACGCCGACGGCGGAACGATGGACGTGGCATCCGGACTCTACGAGTACGGCACGAAGCTCACGCTCGACGCCAAGCCCAACGAGGGCTACCGTCTGGACGGCTACAAGCTCAACGGTGTGCAGACCGAGACGGCCGCTCCGTATGAACTGACAGTTGAAGGACAGACAGAGGTGGAGGTGCTCTTCCACGACCTCTCGCCCGTAGACGTGATTCTCGACGAGCGCAAGGACTATCAGCGCCCCGTTGAATACGTGAGCGCAGCGAGTCTGGAGAACGGCACGAACGTGAAGCTCTACCGCTCGTTCCTCAAGGAAGCATGGAACACTATCTGTTTGCCGTGCGCCGTGGAGAACCCAGAGGAGGTGTTCGGAGCAGGCACGCAGGTGGCGCAGCTCGCAGGTATGACGCCGACGTCGCTCACCTTCGAGTATGTAGAGAAGATGGAGGCTAACACGCCGTACATCATAAAGCCTACAGCGGTGAACAACGCGGCTTATGCCAACGTAGCGTCGCCAACGGTGCTCTACGACCTCGGAATGCGCACGCTCGAAGACCTGCCCGAGGGCAAGGACCGACCGACGTACGAGACCGAGAGCGGAGTGTCGTTCATCGGAGCGTACCGTGTGGAGAACCTGCCGGCTAACGATGGCTACTACTACATCAGCGGCAACAAGTTCTACTACATCGACGTGCCCGTGCCCACTACACGCTACCGCGGATTCTTCCATTCCGACGTGCACAACGGCGCGATGCTCAGTCTGGCTTTCGGCGGCGGAACGACAAACATAGAGGATGTCTACTTCCTGCCTGCCGGCGCCGGCGACATCTACGACCTCACCGGCAAGAAGGTGCGCTCGAGCGGCGAGTCGCTCGACGGACTGAAGCCCGGCGTGTACATCACGAAGAACAAGAAGTTTGTTGTGAAGTAGGTTGGAGATGTTGATGTGGTGAGATGTTGAGATGTTGAGGTGTTGACATTTGATATTTCGATGTTGACATTTGAGATGTTTCGATTTTGACATCTCCCACTACTTTCAATGAAAAATCCCTCTAAGAGGGACAAATCTGCTGAATATTTCCCTCAATGAGGGACGTTTTAAGCCCAAAACGTCCCTCATTGAGGGATTTTTTTATTGCTGTTCGGTAAAACTGATAATGTGGTCAAAGACGGGCTGAAAGCCCAACAATCACATAGCCCAGGGCAGCGCCCTGGGTAAACATTATACCCCACATCTACATTCGCCCTGAAAGGGCAAAAGCCTAATTATTAAGGTGTTGCCCTTACAGGGCGCACTACTCAATA
>OMDO01000796.1_pt1 | contig 17935 bp, 35 predicted proteins | sample 1674051 | NCBI WGS metagenome assembly OMDO01 (sample SAMEA103958138, study PRJEB25191) | human gut metagenome | biome: human-associated habitat [ENVO:00009003]; feature: intestine environment [ENVO:2100002]; material: feces | place: Germany | collected 2013/2015 | reverse complement strand
ATATGGAAGGAGCATTGTTTTCTACTTCAACATCCCAAATTCCTTTAACAATCCAAAGAGATGCCTCAATTCCTTTTAAGAAGGAGGATACCATCCACTCCAACCACAAAATATCATCTAGAGTACATGCCATTTCTCCCTCTTTTAAACGAACGGCTCTTATCTTTTTTCCTAAAGATTTTGCTATAGGAGAAAGAGTTGTTACTATTTCTTCATCATTTTTGCATATGAAGTATTTACCTTCTAGATGCGTTTTGTAAAATTCTTGTTTAGTCATATTATTTAATTGTATCATAAGTTTCTAATTTGAAAGGCGGAGAGCACTGGAATCGAACCAGACACCCATACAGAGTGCAATCTGCTTAGCAGGCAGTCCCTATCACCATCAAGGATTACTCTCCAGGTAAATTATGAGGAAAGCACTATTATGCCCCCCCCCCATTTTCTAGAGTTACAGCTTAATCATGTCTTCAAACTTTTTAGCCATAGCACGATTGTCAGAGGCAATCTTATTCAGAGCTTCCATTTCTTCCTGAGCCTTTTTCATCTCTTCTTGCTTCTTAACTGCCTGAGCTTGGGCTTTATCAGCTAAATTTAACAACTTAGTAATGGTCTTATTAAATATACTTAAGATTGTATTACTTTTACTCAGCATATTAGCTGAACTTCTTGAAAACGGATTTGTAAAAATCATAATCTTCTCTTACTTGTTAATTATTAGATATTACTTTAAATTTTTTATCAAAGGCTAGACTATGTTTCTTTCTCCACATACTGTATCTATCCGGACAGAATCACTTCCCAGTAGGATATGGAAAGTCTTATATGAGTTCAATTCTCAAACGAGTCAGCGCTTTAAATTAACTCGTCATAGTCTATAAGTGCCTTCAGTGGGATTCGAACCCACACGGCCGAAGCCACTAGATCCTAAGTCTAGTGTGTCTACCAATTCCACCATGAAGGCTTTAACTCTTGGGTTTACAAGAGTAATAATAAAAATTCTTCTTCCACTGTATGACCAAAGGATAATTCCAATAGAGCCTTTTTAACTTTTATAAAAACTTCTGTATCGCCATAGCTCCATTCTGGCCATGCTCCGCCTCTAGCCATATATCCATATACTTCACTTAAAAAGGATTTATAATCCATTATTCCTAAATCTTCGAATAATGAACATACTTCTGTACTAGAATGTCCAGTCATAATTTTACCATTACTTAGAATTTTACGCTCAACTACTTCTATGAATGTAGACCTCTCCTTTAATTTAAATTCGTAGTGCTTTGTCCTTATTACAAATGTCTCTTCCATAAAACATATTATTTGGCGTTCCCCACCGGGATTGAACCGATAACCGCCTGATTATAAATTTTTCTTTCTTATTCCTTGAATAATTCTACGAGTTCCAGATTTACCTTTAGATTTTATTTTCATATGGTCTTCTCACCAGGGATTGAACCTGGATTACGTGGGTATAAGCCGCGCGTCCTTACCATTAGACGATGAGAAGGTATAAGCTTGAGGGGATACGTCCCTAATTTTTACTCATTTAATTATTATATAATTTCTGTGACCTTTAAAAGTTGTATACCATACTATAACAGTATTCTTTTCTGTTATATCTACATATGGCCTTAATATTATATGTATATATAGCAAAATTACTATTAATATACAGAAAAGTATTATCATATTTCTTATTTTCTAGAATATTTAACCTGTGACTCTTTAAAATATTCTTCATATTCCTCTGGATCTTTTATATATCTACTTTGACTTTTGAATCTATAGTCTAATATATAATCACACCAATCCCAATCGTTTACCAGCACTTTTGGATGAGGAAGTTCGTAAAAATCTTTATCAATCAAATTTATTATATCTCTAACTTTTTGTCTAATTCTTCTTTTTATCTTTCTTCTAAACTCATTGTGACGAGCTATACCATGATCCTTATAAATAGGAACTTTTTTACTTTTAGACATAAAGAAATAGATTTTAAGATGTAGCGACAGAAGGACTTGAACCTTCGACCAAGAGTTTATGATTCTCCTACTCTACCACTGAGCTATGTCGCCATACATAAGATGTAATATCAGTTTTAACCCTACCTTGGAACGGGAAAGTTTCCTTTCCCGTTGCTATTATTAGCACGCATGCGCTTTACACCTTAGTATTAACTTTTTTATGAACACCAGCTATATTTCAATATACCTCCATAGATGGCATCGAAATAGAGCTTTTTGAACTGCTCGCTAAAATAGTTTGCTATCTCTCTACTCCGGCAAGCGAAGCCGACATGGGCATAAGAATCGCCAGAATCACTATAAGCAAAGAAACAAGCGACGCCGCCCTCATTATTGGCAGAACCATAAGAGCGCAGCCGGTATTTTTTACCTTCATAAAGAAATAGAGGATTACTTTCTATCTTATACTCTTTAGGAGTACTAGATTCTAGATATATTTTTAGCCAAGGATAATACCAAGCACCCTCTGTAAGATGGAATTTATGATCCCCATTCAATGCTCTTAAGATAGTCTCACATTTGATTCTTGCAGCTAGATGTTTGGGCATGTCATCAACATAGGATGGTCTTTCTTCTCCCAAGACTTTAAGTGCGTCCTCGTAGGTTTTAACTCTTTCTCTAATGTCAGAGTCTACAAAATCAATACTTTGAGTACTTTCGTTGTAAACTGGAATTTTACCCTCTGGGGCATTAATTGTAATTTGATAATTCATATTATTTAAATTCTTTAAGTATGTCTTCGAATAAATTAGTAAATACTGCTTTTCTTAAACAGAATATAGTATTAATTACAGGAGTAAGAGCTATAATTACTCTTGGAAGAGTTGGTCTTCCTAATTCTGTTTCTTCACGACACATATAATAACCAATAGTTCCCATTACAGATAATATCCATATAAGAAAAATAATTAATCCTATCATGTTTATTTTTGTTTTGCTAATTAGAGCCTCCTGTCAGACTCGAACTGACAACATCTTCATTACAAGTGAAGTGCAACTACCAATTGTGCTAAGGAGGCAAGCTAGGCTAATTATACGGGTTAGCCTTTGATCCCTTTATAGTTTTTCGTCACGTGGAAACTACTAAACCCGGCATCCTGTCTTATATACCGCGTGAGCTGGCGGTCTATATAGTATTGTAAAGAGTGTGCTGTTACACCAAATGCTCTAAGGGCGATTATTGACATTGAACGTATGTGCACAGTGACTTAATGTATGCACTAGCTGACTTTCGTTCTCCTACTAACAGCTAAGGTATCACGTACCTCCCAATCTTAATTCCAGGCTCCTCCCGTACTATTGGAACTTATCAATAATTGGCTCCGACACTTAATATCACATTGAGCAACGTATAGGAACCCTTGTCATTTCAGACTTGGAATACTACTCTCCGAGATTAATGCTTGTACCTCCCTGCGGTTCTACGGAAGGACTAGTAAGTCCTATACCTTCACGCTTGTCCACATCATGTTAGCTATACATGACTTAAGGATATACCATAACTTCCGCTCGCAACTCTTTAAATGATGGCTACTTCCAAGCCTACATCCTCATTACAATTACTCTTCTATTTCTACTCTTGTTTCACTATAATTATCATTGAAAAGATCACTATCAAGATCGATTCCTTGATCCCTGGCAAATAAAGATCCGTTAAATTTTAAGAAGTTTTTGATTGCTTCTTCATTCCAAACTTCGGGCAGATCCCAATCCTCTGGAACTCCATCGTCAAGAGATGTTAAATCACTATTTTCAATACATTCTGCACAAGCAGCTGCTAAACCCTCTAAGGATTCAAAATCTAATACTGTACTTAGTACTACTTTCATCTTTAATTTAAAATTTTTGTTGTTATAAAAACAAGTTAGTTTTACCAGAATAGGACTCGAACCTATAACCTCTTGATAAAATTCAAGGCTCTACCAATTGAGCTATACGTCTCTGGATTTAAGTTGGTAGACGTAAATTTTTTATATTGCTGTTCCTAACTTTATGTAATAAAAAATATGTAGAACAACGACTTAACATAAAAGCATAAGGACTTTTAGTCCAAAATCTAAGCTCCTTAAATTTGAATTTCTACAAATATTCCACTTTTTACGAGTTACATTTATCCTTGCCAGGCTAGGGTCAAAATATTTTATTTAAACAGTTAATCCCAATACCATATTTCTCTGCTCATAGCAAATCTCATAGATATTTTACCTTCTAAAGTCTTGAACCATTTTTTATGTCTAAAAAATTGGAATCTGCATTTTCCTTTTCTTCCTCCACAAACTTTATATTTCCATCTTCTGCTATGTGGGTTTCTTCCAATTTGTTTTCTAGTCATTTTCCATTTTTTACCGTAGCTCATAATTTCATTGATTTGGTAGAGGAGGAAGTCGGACTCGAACCGACACATCACTTTTACATGATTACTGGGAGTTTTCAAGACTCCTGCCTTACCAATTAGGCTTATTCCTCCATTTGTGGACTCAACCGTAGTCCACATGGTGCGATAAGTGTTTTATATTTTGCAGGGGCGCACTTTCCACTAACCCCGAACGGTAATTTTATGCCGCATACTCAAGTATGCCTTCTCTTATGAGGTCTTTAGATTTTTGTCTTTCTTTTTTGATTTCTCTGTGATTATCCATTTGATCAGATACATAAGAGTTTGTTACAGCCGTTTTCTTTAATAATTTAGAAAACTTAACTTTATCCAAAAAATCTGTAATAGATTCGCATCTTTTTTCTATTCTATTTCTTTTACTTGGATTGTCTTGATACCAGTAAGAGTAAGAATAATAAATTTTTCTAGCTCTTGATAGCCATTTTCTTTTGGCTAATTCTCTTCTTTGCTCTCTATTCATATTGATAAAGTTTAAAAAAATTAACAGAAGACTATGCCGACTTGCACTTACGGCTGGATTTGAACCAGTTTAATTTGAATTTCAGTCAAATTTGTGAACCATTTTATTTGATTTGCTGTAAGTCTTCTTATAAATCAGGATACCTAAACTCAATTGTGCTCCAAATAGCAATTCTCCACATTGGTGAATATAAGACTCGAACTTATTATAACTAGTTACTGAATTTGCTGTCTGTATCCTTGTTTGATGGATGCCAGCCGTTTCTATTCCATCATTGCGTACTACGTTGCTGGCTAACGTCTAAGACTTCCATGTCCTCACGTTATCTTAGAATTAGTGTGATTATTATTGCCTAGCTAATTTCTTAGCTGGGAGGATTACGCTAAAGAGTACCCCCAACGGGATTCGAACCCGTGACTTCACATCGAAAGTGTGACGACTTAAACCACTTGTCGATAGGGGCATATATAGGTTACTAATCTCACGATCCATAACCTATTAAATTTATTATGAACACTTTTTATTGTGTTTTTAATCCTGAGGAATACTCATCATAATTGTAGCACGATTCCAATTATTTTCCTCATATTGTTGTACTTTATCTCCTTCAGCACTGACTACCAAACGAGATTCCTCTACTCCATATTTTACTAATACCTCTTTCACTGATTCAGCTCTCTTTTTACTTAATTCCATATTATATTCTGGAGTTCCTGTATCAGCGTCTGCATATCCAGTAATAGAAATACGTACATCTTTATTATCCTTCAAATAAGTAGCTATGTTCTCTAAATTTGCCATTTGATCATCAGCTATCTTAGATGAGTTGATAGTAAATCTTACTGTAGTAGGAGCCACCTCTTTTAAAACAACAATATTTTCTACCGTTACAGTATCAATAGTGGTTACGACCTTTGGAGCTTTTTCACATTCCTGTCTAAGTTTATTGATTTCCTCATTTAGAGCGTCAATATCCTCTTGATCATAAGATGGGATGTATGTGAATCCTCTAGTCCCATCATGATTTTTAAACTTATATGTGATGCCAGCTGTTAAATTACACATTCCATCATATCTAGCTCCTCCTACTACTCCGTCGAACTTATCATTAAGAGCAGACATATTTCCTTCTATATTAAGCTGAACAGATTTAGATAGATCGACATTTACCTGAACTCCTACTCTAGGGACTACATAATCTCCTATTGGTAGTACTCCATTATCAAATGTATGTGCATAACCTACTCCTCCTATCAATACTAAGTTAACTGGTCTGTCATAATTCTGAGAGAATAAATTTAATGGATTCAGCATTGCATCCAAGTAAAATCCATATCTGTTAATAACAGAAATTTCATTTGTAGGAACAACATGATTCTGTCCCCACTCTCCTTGAATACGAGTTCCCAAAACTGGAGTCCAATATTTATTAAGGGAAACATTTACCGTTGGACCAAAAATTCTCTTCGTGTCCACTGATTTGTAATTATCCCCAAATGTGGCATTAGTTCCAGCTCCTGCACTGATAGACCAATTATCAGTGAATTTATACTTCGGCATTCTTAACTCTTGTGCATTTAAGCACATAATGCTCATAAGAGCAATTAAAAGAAATAATACTTTCTTCATCTTACTTGTTTAATTTAAAAAAAATATTTATATACACTGTAGAAATTTTTCAATTTCTTCAACTATTTTATCATATTCTTCTTTAGATATTTCCTTTGCTATATCACTTTGAATATGAGTTACATAAGGATTATTAAACCATAGAGGATTTATATATCTGTGCTTTTCTACAGATACAGAAGTTTTGTCTTTGTTTTTATACTTTTCATATAAAGTATATCCAGAATCAAAGTTTCTACTGTTTTGCTCAAATAGAGATTTATCTATATAAACAAATCCAGTAACTTCAAAATTAAATTTTAGAATAAAGTACTTTCCTATCAAATTTTCGTACCATTTACTTTTATTTTTTTCTAGTTCCTCTAATTCTTCCCTTCCTTTCTTAGATTCCTCTTCTTCAGCTTCAATATATTCTTTTAGAGAAGCATCTGGATGTATTCTGTAATAATCTTTCACATTCATAGTAAAAATTCATTAATATTGTGGACACGGCGGGACTCGAACCCGATCCTCCAGTGTGCAAAACTAGCGCATTCCCAATTATGCTACCGGCCCATAAAGCTGGATTTTACACCAGCAAAAGATCTTCTTCATTAGGAATATCCAGCACTATTGGATCAATTCCGAAATCAGAATACTCTATAATACTCATTGGAAACCAACAGTTAGTTAAACAATCAAGATCTACCCTAAAAGAAGAATCACTAGTATCTACTTCTTCAATATCAGATAGTGTTAAAGGTGTAGATAATTCTAGAATATCAACATCTATACTTACTTCTTCGTCTTCATGTTCAAGCTCACAGCCTGCATATTCCCAACCCTCTGCTAATAATTCTTCTTCTGTCTTGATTCTAAATTTTCCAGATTCAATCAAAGCCAGAAATTCCGTTTCATTCAGATCTTTAACTTTCTTTCTCATATTTATAACATTGTGAATTTGCGCACGCGGAAGGGTTCGAACCTTCGATGGGGCTTTCGCCACGGTAGATTAATTTAATATTATCTTATCAAATAAGTAATCTTCGTAATTTAGTGATTTGTGCTGATTATGAGTTTCTATATAAGGAATCCGAAATTTAACAGAGGTTCTATTTTCAAATTCTCTTATAGGTAATAAAAGGAGAGTATCCGATTCTAAGTTATAGACTACAAAGTAATCTATTTCTTTAGAGTCATACGTATGATAATAATGATTCTGGTTTCTAATGGTACTACTTTTTAAACTAACTTTGAAACAATTATCCTCAAATTTTTCAGATGTCTTTATTTGTAGTTTATTTAATTTACCATTAAATTCAGCAATGAAATCTGCTCTCTCATTATCTCCAAAGCTCACATATACAGGAATCTCCATTGAAACTAATTTAGCCAATGCTTTAGCTTCACCAATATTGCCTAATTGTTTAGTTGTCATAGCGGAAGCATCTGGACTCGAACCAGAATCCTTCGGCTAACAGCCGAAAGTTCTAACCTTTGAACTATACTTCCATTTTAATAATCTACTGCCTTCGACCACTCGGCCACACGTACTAGTAACAGAATACTTTGTTTAGCTTGATAATTTAAAAGATTATTGCTTAAAATAAATTGCTGTAAGTATTCTTATGCAGATAACCATTGTTTTTATAAACTGGCGCTCTACCAACTGAGCTATTACTAAGGCACTTCTTAGTAAATGAGGCTCGAACTCATGACTTCTAGTTGGGACAAACATAATTTGCTGTTGGTTATCTAAATAGTTATAAATTTAATTATTCTAATAAGTAGTAGGCTGCCTCAGATTTGAACTGAGAACCTTCTGAGTATCAGTCAGATGCTCTAACCAAGTTGAGCTAACAGCCTATCTTTATCAAGGAATATACTCCCTGATATTTCCTATTGCTACTTCACATTCTGAAGATGCAATATGTTTAGAATAATTAGCATCTTTTGCTAATGCTTCTCTACAATCTCTATCACAAGGGAACTTCGAGCATTCAAGTCTGCAAGTTCCTAAAAGCCTGCTGTGGTGAGATTTATCCCAAATCCACACGTCAAAAATAAAATGTCTCATTTTGCCAATATTTAAAGTTTTTATTTATATTTTTCTTTCCATTTTTAATAGAAGAGCCTACTTCCATAATTTCTTTGATCATTCTTCGATTATTCCTTTTTTAGGTACTGGGATTTTTACTATTCCAGTTCCATTACATGTTTCACATTCTGTTTCATCACATAGTAAGCCCATCCCTAACGTACAAATGGCTAATCCAGCTTTCTGGCCCGTGCTCATTTCTACACTCCCTGTTCCTTTACATTTTGGACAAATTTCTTCTACATATTGTCTTTTTGGAGTAGTTGGATTACTATGTGGGCAATTTTCTTTACAGGAAACAAATAACAGGATAAATAACAAATATTTCATATTAATTTCAAATATAATGGTTTGTCTTTATTTTTTGCTACTTTAAATCCAATAGGAATTAGGGATCTTTCATATATTCTTCTAAGTCTATTGTTAGCTGGATATACTAATAATACTTTTCCCTTCAAAAAATTCTTCCATATGTTATTGTTAATAAAGTTCATTAAACATTGTTTAGCCCAAGATAATGACTTCATTCCATCCTTTCCAACTATTAAGTTTTCTTGAAATCCATTCTTTCGTTTAGTGGCAATATAAAAGGTGACGTTCATAAACCCTGGTTCTTTATATATTTCATAGATTTCCAAAGTTATTATTTGTCCATATTCATTCTTAGATTTGTAATAATATGAGTTTACATGTTCTCTATCTTTTTGTAATTCAATATCATACATACTAAACAATTTAGTTATAGCAATATTTATTAACAATAATCGAACTCAGATTTAGTTTTATTATACTCAACAACAGTATAACCTAATTCTTTCCAATGTTCAATAGAATTATAACTAATCATTTTATTAGTAGTACTTAATTTAAATCCTACAGGATTATAATCATTGAATCCATTTTCCATTAAATCTTCTAAAGGAAGAACACCTCCAAAATTTAACGGGTTAATACATTCAAATAATTCATTAAGTTCCCATCTATTACTGATTTTAACTACAAATGATGAGTTAGGATTTAAATTGATTACGTTGAGTAATTTTTCTTTCATATTTTAAAAATTTAGTTGCGGAGGCAGGATTCGAACCTGCGACTTTCAGCTTATGAGGCTGACGAGCTACCTCTGCTCTACCCCGCGATGTTTGGTAGCTAATTTATATCCGCTACCCAGGGATATCTCTCTTACCAGTGAGACACGGACTCTTCTAACCGTAGAGCACGGCTGGTTACTAACGCTCCAGACACGGCATTTAGACTGAAAATGTCGAAACAGTAATTGAAAGCCTACAATGGAAGGTCATTACTCTCCCACTTTCTAGTTGTTACCCTAGATGTGCAATTCTACACCACATTGTGTCTTTCCTAGAGTCGGTAATGGGAATCGAACCCACATCTCCAGTTTGGAAGACTGGAGCACTAACCGTTGTGCTATACCGACGATTTAATTAGTTTATAAACTGAAACGCACACTACTACTATAAAAGAAAACAATATAGACCATAAAAATACTCTAAACAGAAATATTAACCATTCCATACTTTTCCAGATTGTATTTTAGGATATACTTTACTTAAAGCTTCATTTTTATATTTTGTAAGTTTCATTCTAGTTATAGCATTTGCAAATTCAGTTGGCCCCACCTTACTATAAAAATGAAAAGAACCATCTTTCCACTGAACCACAATTATAGATCCTACTTTATAGGCTGTTTTAATTGGGCTTTTGAATGAGAATTTAATATAAGATTTAATTTTGTTTATAATATTCATATTAATGACAATTTGTGCTCCTTGTAAGATTCGAACTTACGACCACTTGAATGTAAGTCAAGTACTCTAAACCAACTGAGCTAAAGGAGCAATTAAACAAGAGACCACCTTTTTATTTGTTTTAAATCCAGGCTAAACTACTAACTTCTAGGTATTTCAGAAAGTTAGATAAGGATTCGAACCTTATTTTTTTGTCTAATTGAAATTTAATTAAAACTATAAAGATTAAGAAAAATAATCTTGCTGTATGTCTCTTTATAATAACAGAAGACCTTTAAATACGTTGCTCTACCAATTGAGCTAGAATGAGTAAACTCATCTACAGGACTCGAACCTATAACCCACGGCCTACCAGGCTAAATATATATTGCTGCAAGTCTTCTTTTACTTGGGAGAATTTCCTATCTCCCTCAGTAAAGTGCTAAAGTATCATAATGAAATGAGGCTCAGCAGTTTCGACTTTACTAGGATAGTTCACGATGTTTTGGCAATCATCTAACTATTGTCAACCTATTATTATGCCAAATTGTAGTTGACCTGTTGGGGAGAAGCTAAGAATCGAACTTAGTCCTTTATATCCACAGTATAACGTTCTAGCCGTTAAACTACAACTCCCATTTATATTGAAATGAAAACGACAGTTCTGCAAGAGGAAGAAAAGGTATTTACCTATTCATGATAGGTAGCATACCAGTAGGAACATACCTGGAATCCATTTTCTCTAAGAATTTTCCAATTTTCCTAATTACTTTCTTCATAAACTGTAAAAATTTAGTTAAACATATAATTTATCTATATAGCCGAAAGCGGGGGACTCGAACCCCAAACTCCACAGTGACAGTGTGGTATTATGCCAATTTCACTACGCCTCCGTTGTTGTAGCATCTATCCTCACGAACCAATACTACTTTTATTTATTATCATGGCAAAATGATATACTTCACCTCAAAGTTTGATATTTCTATCAGGGACAATGAGGGATTTTTTATATTAAATATACTTTATATTTTTGATATTTTTCTCCCAGATTTATGCTTCTGGTACTCTCTATAGATGAAGTAGGAATATTATATGTATCTCCATTATCTGCTAATACAAATAGCCAATCTATGTATTCTTTATCCATCTTTTTAGAGTTATTCCCAGATTTATTGCCTCCATTAGTTCTTAAATTAACCATATAAATTCCATATTCGGATTTACTATATGTAGTTTTTACTTGAACTCTCTTTATTTCTTTGTTAGAGGTTTCTACTATTAAATCATAGTCTTGGGAATCAGTGATAGGCACTGAGACAGTATATCCCATTTTAGAATAGTATGCCATAGCATAACACATCCCTATATCACCTTGTTTCTTAGAATTAAAGCATTTTCAAACATATTCAGTGGGCCGAGGAGGATTCGAACCTCCGAAAGCAGGGCTGCCTAATTTACAGTCAGGTGCGTTTGACCACTTCGCTACCGACCCATTAATACAGAGTGCAAAGATAGTTATTTTATTCCCAATAATAAAATTTAAATTGTTAATTGCTGTTAACACTCTTATTTTTACAGAAACCTTTTGTAGTTATGTTCATTAATGGTAAACATTTATAAAATTTGCTGTTAGGCTTCTTGTTTTTGGATTTGTGCCTTATAGTGTCTTATAATTTTATTAGCTTCCGAATTACGGGGCACTCTTCCACTTTTTATTATTTATATTCTACTATAATACATAAATCCGATAATTTAAATTAAAAGTAATGCTAGATGTATGAAAAATTTGCTGTTTGTGCCCCAAACGTCATCAAGATAATTTGTAGGGTAAGCGGGATTCGAACCCGCGATCTCTTGCTCCCAAAGCAAGCGCCCTAGACCGGACTGGACCACTACCCTATTGTTTATTTGTATAAACTTTAGCCTTGTCTACTATATTTCGCAGATCTGAAAACGAAGAAGCTTGCTCTATAAGCCAACCAAAATATACTTTTCTTTGTTTACTCATATTATTCTCTATTAGCTTATCTATTCTATCACTAGTTTTAAGCTTCATCAAAGTAGACTTAGTTTCTTTAAAGCGAGCATCTATAATATCAGAAAGTTCTTTTTTCATTGCATTCTTTCTCTCTTGTAAAGATGCACCAGAAATAGCAAATGCTGCCCTCACCTTTTTCTTTTCTCTATTAGTAAGACGACTAACGTCAAAACCATTATCAATGAGAAATTGATCATTATTTATATTAGTACTCCAAGATGCCACTTCTCTATCATCTATTTTATTCTCTTCTGGCACATTAAGCAAAGTACTTAGAGTAGAATTAAATTTCTTTGCTGTTTTCAATAAGAGTAAGACCTCTGAATATGTGCAAAGTTGTACTGTTCTACCCCAACAAACAGTGTATAGATTTTTCCGGTTATTATGAGTAAGAACATATAAATGATTACTATGACAGGCCATTTCATTACTTGTATGATCACTAACTCTCACTCTAAGCATTCCTATTACAAAGTATTCAGAGTTAGTATTTTGAGCCTTACTAGATTTAGAAGAAAGCTTTCTTAAAGCGCCATAAATTTTGTCCATGATAATTTATATTGCGGGAGTCCGAAGACTCCCAATTACTAAATTGTTATCAGATTTAACAATTCCTGATTCATAGCTGCCTCAAACAACTCTCTAGCTGTTTTAGGTGTACTAGGTTCAGGATTTTCTGGAGTAGGTTCTTGTCCTAAAAGAAAAGCAATTCCTGAAGGATCTAAACCTCCCATATAGAAGAATCCCGGAGTATCTGCATACCCCTCGAATTTAGGTCTAATTTCTCTGCTGTAGAAACTGTTAGGTATATCCCACAGAACAATCTTGAAATCATCAACATAGTCTTTAGGGAATCCAGCGTCTAGCAACTTTTTCTTGAATAAGGCAAAGTTCGTCTTTGATTCTTGTGTAGAATCTTGATAGCCGTATCCATAATATGACTGCCCTCTGTTAAACTCACCATCACTTACACATAACAATCCTTTCGGGAACTGATTAATAGGAGTTCCTTTTCTGAAAATTTCAACAAATAAGTCAGCGATTCCTAGGAAGTTAGTACTTCCATAAGATTCTGCCCTATCATTGAAATACTTCTCAGTAGGAGTTTTACCATTCCACAATCTCAATGTAGGTTTGCTAGCAAACTCCACATATCCGCTCGCAAATGGCCCTTCTAACAAGTAAGAGAAATAGAGAGCAATAGCTTTAGCAACGTCGTTACTTGATACATTAGTTCCATTTACATTTGAACTCATAGAACCAGAAGTATCTCTTGCAACTAAGAAAGTTGACTTAGTGTTCATTCCTTTCTTTGCTGTTTCAATAAGTCCTCCAAACTGTTTATCTACAGTCATTTTCTTGTAAGTAGGACTATTATATTCAATTCCCTTGAATAACTCATATACATATCCAGTAAACTTGGCTACTGGTTGTTTTAGAATCCATTCTTCGTATGCGGTTTCTAAGTTATTATTCTTTAGGAAATTTCCAGAAACTAGCAAAGCCAGAGCACGACCATGCACAGTAGAAAAGTTTATATTCAACTTTCCCCTTGAGATTTGCTGTTGCCATTGATGAGCCGTTCCTGACACTTTCAATTGACGATACTGCTTATAGTTGAGAGAGTGATACTGGTCAGCCTTAAACTGTCCCTTACCAAACAATCTATGTGCAATATACTTTCCAATAATCGTATCCGCCTGTGCTTCCAAAGTACGGGCTTTAGAACGAGCTTTAATAGTAGGAAGATATTTCTTTACTAAATTGCAAGTATTAGGATTTTCCAGACCAGCTAGAATAAAATCACCTAATGCTTTCCAATCTAGCACTTTTCCTTTCCACCCATGAAATTGAATATCATAGGACATCATTTGGAAAATATCCTTCCAACAACCAGCTGCTACAAACAAAGGAAGATTGTTATAGAATACTTCAGGGTAATTTATAGCCACCCAAATCATTCTCATAATCCCTTCATGCTTCATTCCCTGCCCTCGCTGAACAGAAGTGGTTTCTGAACCATCTAATAATTCAACCTTTCGAGTTACCAAACGAATATAGAATACCAATTTCATTGCATCAAGCTGATTGATATTCCATAATGTACGCATATCCTTATCAATATCAGCATAAGGACGCAACTGCCTGTACTGAGAAATTAAAGAAAACTGGTCTGTAAATGGATCTCCTGTAGAAGTTAATTTTACAGCACCATTGCCACTCAAAGTGATTTCTGCAATACTCTTTACTGGTTCGTTGCCAAACAGATAGCTTTGTTTCTTGTCAAACATTGTTTTATCTAATTTTATATTAAAAGTAAATATTCTTCATCATAACTTATAGAATCTGCAGAAGAGATTCCCAATTCCAAAACAAAATCATTCAGTGAACCAATTGTTACTCTTCTGTTTAGATCTGTCCACCTCCATTCCTCCGCAAATTTTCTAGAACCTGTAAGATAACTAGGCTCACATCCCGGAATTACAAGTACTGTTATTCCTTTTTCAAACCTGTTTTCTCCGATGTGTTCAAATCTTCTAAGTTTTAACTTAGTTTCTCTGATTTCCTCAAGATATTCAAATTCTTTTTTATCTCTACAATAAACAGCTTCTATAATCATAATATTTAAATTTATGTACCGAGAGCGGGATTCGAACCCGCACAGCCCTTCCGGACTATCGGATTTTAAGTCCGATGCGTCTACCAGTTCCGCCATCTCGGCATTAAGTTCTATTTGAATTTAGTGATGCAAAATTACTACAAATTTTTTATATTCACAAGTAATTTACAGAAATTATTTTCCTTAATGCTTAACAAGTAAGAAGTTTTCCTTCCAAATTTAAAATCGGATGTACTATATCTTCTTACTTGGTAGTTGATACTTATGGGATACAAAAATTATAATTTAGTGATTTTCAATTCACACATAGATTTTTTCTCTATTAAAGATAACACTCCAAATATATCAGCAGCTACTCCTACTCCTGCTGATGAATCCCATACGTAATAAAGCTGAGGAAGGGACATTATAGAATCTTCCTTGTTGTCCGTTTCCTGCAAAGGATCTTTTGACTCCCATATCTTCTTTACTGGATTCCAAGTCCAAGAATCAATATCCTTTTCTTCTACCATTAATGTGCCTTTTGGAATTTCTCCATCTGTCTTATCCATGTAGTCCTGTATAGCTTCTTCCTTAGTTAAAGCTCCAGACAGAAATTTTTTACAGATGCCATCAGGTGTTAATACAAAATACGTTTGATTCATTTTACCATTTATATTTAGGTAAGTTAGTAATTACATAGATAAATTCTCCTAATGAGAAAACTGTTGATGATTTGTTTACACTGAACTCAGCCTGTCTTCCATCACTTGCAACAGTTTTAATAATAGTGCCATTTTTTCCTTCGTAGATTTTTACTACGTAGAACATAATACTGTTCCCTTCAAATACGAGTTGTATTGCTTCTAACTCTTCAATGAAGTTTAGCACTACAGGATCCACATTAACTCTAGTATATGATTCTATTGACTGATTCGCTTTGCCAGAATACATATAATTAAATGATTCTGCTTTTATTGTAAAACTAACAAGTAAACAGAATAAGATCAGTATCTTTTTCATAACAACAATAATTCTTCTTCTACATTGTCATTAGGAGCTATCCAAACTTCACTCCATGTGTAGTGATTGCCTTTCAATTTGTATCTTCCTCCTCCACAAATTTCAGATATAGTAGATGTCACTCCTACGTACTTTTCCATATCAGGATTCCAATATAAATCATATAAGTGTTCTGGAACCTGAGTATATCCTACAATTTTAACTTTGTCACCTATTTTAAACATATAGTTATAATGGGAGGATTTTCACCTCCCTATTGTAACATTATTCTTCTGTTTCTTTGTCCGCTACTTCTTCTTTGCCAGAAATGTCTTTGATCATTTCTAGATCTTCGGAATCCAAGCCTTCAACCATATTGGTTGGGAACATTTTGTTATGAACATTCACACAGATTTGTATTTTGCTAGCCACAACACTCATTTTAATCACAATGTTGTACAACTCTTTTACCCATGAAGAAGGATCTTTCATATCTACTGTAAGAGAATTACTGTCTCTTTGACCCAAATCAGTGTGTTCGAACAATTTACTTTGAAGATTCCTAAATTCTTGCTTGTAGGATTCTACCTCCTGACGTGAGGTAGCTGATGTGTTACGGATTACGTTCTTTACTCTGGCTTCTAATGCTTTAGATCCAGTCAAGCCAATCATTGCTTCAAATGTTCTCATATTTTTCTTTTTAAAATGTTAATATTTTATTCTTACAAGATTGATAAATATCATCATCAACTAATTCTCTATAAATTTCCATAGAGTCCATGATTTCATAGAGTCTTTCCTCTTCGCAATATTTTATCTCTTCTTGCCATCGTTTGTTTCTCTCGTTTATTGATTCATTAGGTGACGTTATCCAAGTAAGAAGGATAATCGCCACCAATCCCAAAATAACTTTTTTCATATAGCAAGAATAGTTATTTTGAGCCTCTCTTCAATAGATAAAGGAATGAATATTCCATTTACCCATACTTTCTCGATTTTGCCGTTCATAAAGTCCAATTGAATAGTATTGCCTTCAGTTGTTTTTACTGTGAGCAAATTACTTTCTATACTAGTGTATAGCGGAATGCCATATAAGATATTATCTTTTATAGCTGCCTCAAGCAAAAAATAAACAAATGCAAACATTATAAGTCGGATAATTCGTTAATTCTCTCAGAATCAACTTCTTGTATTGTTTCTAACTCGCCCATCAGAGCATTTTTTCTCTCAATAACAGATTTAGCACAGGGAAGTTCTCCTAAGTAAGCTATCTGTTCTTTTAAATACTGTATTCTACGAGAACGCTCATAAGAACCTATTCTCAACGAAATAACATTCATAATTTAATTATTTGAGGTTTGTCACATTTGATACTTTCCCTGGTTAGGTCATTTAATATGATTCCAGGAATGTCTTTGAGATTAGATTCTTCAGAATAGTCTCTATCATAGTCTAGTTTTAAAGACTTATGCTTTAGAACTGTTCCTTTAGAATCCATGAATAGGTAGTTTACATAAATAAACAACTGAGAACAATCTACTTCGGTATGATAGATTACTGTTTCCATTTCTCAATCTTGTTGTCAATTTTTGTATACCATTCTCCTTTTAGGAAAAATTTACAATTTCCATTTATTGTTTTACCTACCACTGCAAGCATAGTTGCATCTGGCAAGCTATCAAATTCCTTTTGAGTCATTCTCTTGATTTTAAATACAGGATTGATGGCTCTATAATCCATTTTGTCGATGGATTGGTCGGAGGTGATTGGTTTATCTTGGAGCAAACAGATAAACAATTGGTTTTGCAATCTTATAAGCCCCATAGATATATAATGACAATGGTTAGGGTTTATTGATGGGTCTAAGGTGTTGATGGCCAGTTGTTTAGTTTGGATGGAATGAGGGGTGAATTTCTTCGGATATGTAACTTGCTTAGAATTAGGGAACTATATCTATCAA
>OMDO01000779.1_pt1 | contig 18219 bp, 14 predicted proteins | sample 1674051 | NCBI WGS metagenome assembly OMDO01 (sample SAMEA103958138, study PRJEB25191) | human gut metagenome | biome: human-associated habitat [ENVO:00009003]; feature: intestine environment [ENVO:2100002]; material: feces | place: Germany | collected 2013/2015 | reverse complement strand
CACCGGACCGCTGCAAGCTTCCGGATGGAACTGAACCGAGAAAGCAGGCATATTTGTGTAGTTTACGCCCTCGCAGGTGTTATCATTACCGTTTACAAAGCTTACTTTGCCGTTTTCGGGCATACTGTCGCTTACAACAGCGTAGCCGTGGTTCTGTGATGTAATGTAAACTCTGCCTGTTTCAACCTCTTTTGCAGGCTGGTTTGCACCTCTGTGACCGTACTTGAGCTTTTCTGTTTTTGCACCCTGTGAAAGTGCAAGGAGCTGGTGACCGAGACAGATACCGAAGGTTGGAATCCCGAAGTCACAAAGCTTTTTGAGCTCTGCAATAATCTCTGTGTTGTCCGAAGGATCTCCCGGTCCGTTTGAAAGCATTACGCCGTCGGGATTCATAGCCTTAATTTCATCCGCTGTTGTGTGGGCGGGAACGACTGTAAGGTTACAACCTCTCTTAACAAGCTCTCTGCCGATGTTATGCTTTGCGCCAAAATCCATAAGCACAACATTGAGGTCGCCGTTTTCAGCGTCAAAATGCTCTTTTTCTTTTATAGTAGTGCTTTCAACAGCCTCTGTAATAACATAATTCTTAATCTCGTCAAGTTCTTCCTTTGTTACATCGGGAGAATAGGAGATTTTGCAGTTCAGAACACCGTATTCACGCACAATTCTTGTGAGCGCACGGGTGTCGATTCCGTAAATGCCGGGAATTCCCGACTCTTTTAAAAAGGTGTCAAGATCACCCTCACAACGGAAGTTTGAAGGAACTTGGCACCATTCTCGTACAATATAACCTTTCAGTGACGGAGAGTCACTCTCAAAATCGGCAGGGATAACACCATAGTTGCCGATTAAAGGGAATGTCTGAATAACCACCTGACCGTAATAGCTGGGGTCGGTGAGTGTTTCAAGATAACCTGTCATTGCTGTAGTAAAAACAAGTTCTCCCGTAGTTTCTTTTTCGGCACCAAACGCCTTGCCCTCAAAAACTGTTCCGTTTTCAAGGATTAAGTATGCCGCACGGCTCATAAAAACACATTCCTTTCAATAAACTAAAAAAATCGCAGTCAGTTCTCATATGTTCTGATAACCTGCTTTGCAACCTCAAGCTTGCTTGTCCTGAGATCCATAGCCTGTTTTTCAAGATAGCGATGCGCCTGTTCTTCGGACATATTAAGGCAGGTAATAAGCAGGAACTTTGCTCTGTTTATTATCTTCATATCCGCAACCATATGCTTGAGCTTTTCATTTTCCTCAATCACACGGAACATACGCATCTTAAAACATTCCGTAAACTGCAAAAAGTGGTGAAACAGGTGCTTGTTTACGGGCTTTGCAATAACAAGAACACCGTGCTCCGTAAGTGCGTCGTTCACATAATCCGCATTACGCTGCGGAACGATAATCACAACACTTGAACGGGTTGTTCCGGCAAAGTACTTTGAAAGCTCAATGCCGTTTTCCTTTTCAAGCGGTGCATTGACGCAGATGAGGTCAAAAACCTCACCATTTGCAAGCTCCTTAGCCTCCTGTGAGGTTTGGCAGACGGAAATCTCCGTATAGCCTTCGCTTCCGAGCAATTGTGACAAAGAAACGGCACTCTGTTCAGAGTGTGAAATCAACAAAGCATTTTTCAAGAACCTCACCACCGCATATTGTTTCATTCATCTTATTATTTTACAAGATTAACCCCTATTGTTATTTACTTAAAGGAATTATGACAATATTTTTTACAATTTTGTAAAAACATTTTCATTGCAAATTTGTTTTACACTTTTCAACATTTTTCGGGCAATTTTTCATTTAAACATTACTCAAACATATTACCGTATTTTTGTTTTTGATTATAGATTAAATTTTTCACTCTTAGCAAAACTTCATCGGTATAATATCCGCTGACTTTTTCAAAAGATTTTTCTATATCGGAACTCATAAACGAAAATTTTACCTGTTCACCATACAGTTCCTGAGCAGCATCAAGCTGTACATCGAAATCTACATCAAAAGGTTTTGCGTGAATTTTTGTGATTAAGCTGTAAATATACTCTCCGAGATGGTAATCCTCGGTTGTGTCGGCAAGCAGCGAAAGTCCGAAATCAAAATACGGACAAAATCTGTATTCGCCTGTATCATCATTCAGTATAAACGCAATATTATTGGTATGCCTGTCCTCATTCAGAAAAAATGCGTCAAGCTCAAGCATTGCTGTTATATATTTTCCGACATTTTTCAAACCTGTTTTATTCTCGATAAAATCAACGGTGTGGGAAATTTTATCCTTCACATCATCGTACTTCAAAAGATTTTTTGCCATTGACGACGCAAGCCATTGCTTTGACAAATGCTCAAGCGTGACAATGCTTTCATTTTTTTTGCGAAAGTTTTTTGAATAACAACCGTTAAGCTTTCGACCTGCAAATTCTATTTTTATCGGAAAATATTCCGCAAAATCGGTTATATTCGATTTTTTCAACAATTCAGATACAACAACCTCACACAAGCCCTCATATCCCATATGGTCCGCTTTGTACCAGAAATCGTTTACAAGCCACTTTTGCTGATTGCCTTTTGAAGAAGCAGATTTTGTATCTATAAGTGAGTAATTGTCAAGATTGATTTCCTTAATCAAAAAGCGTACAGCTCCTTTCTTGTAAACCTTATATATTGGTTATCCTCAGCCGTTCTTCCGTCTGTTTTTTCAAGTATCTGCAAAGTATCGTAGCCGTCCGCTCCGATTTTTTTCAAAATAGTTTTTCGGAATGCCCTTGATTTCGGAAAACATCTTTCTTCAAGAAACTGTTCAAAATCGTTCCAATCCGGATTTTCATTTATACCGAAAGCTCTCTTCATTATATCATTGGTGCGATTCACGATTTTTATTTTCTTATCGGCAAAGTTGACATATATTTCCGTACACACCTTCTGACGGAACATAAAATCAAGCCGCATGACATAATTGCCGTTCAAGGGCTTGTTAAGATATTTTGAAATTGTCTGACGGCTTACATTAAAGGTTTGTGCTATTTCAGCAGTAGTTTTACCGTTTTTCTGCATTTCAATTGCATTTTTAACATCCGTTTCGGTCAACTTATTTTTTCTTCCGCCTTTAAGCCTGCCTGCAATATCCTTTAACTCGGTTTCGTTATCTGTTCCGAACAAATCTATACAAAGCTTTCTGTAATCAGTCATACGCTCCACCACCTTAATAGTGTCAAATATCATTCTTTACACTATCATTATATAGCATATACAAAACAAAGTCAATTATCTTTGCTAATCATTTATATGCCAAAACACCCCGAACAGCTATTGCAGTTCGGGGCGTCTCGGTTTATGTGAATTAAAAAGGATAGGTTAATTAAGCTATTGGGGATTATTCAATATCCTGCATAGCGTCGTAGCCTGTTTCGCCTGTTCTAACCTTAACAACATCTTCAACATCATAGATAAAGATTTTACCGTCACCGATGTGACCTGTGTAAAGTGCCTTAACAGCCGCATCAACAACTGCCTTTACAGGAACCTTGCAAACTACGATTTCAACCTTCATCTTAGGAAGGAGGTTACTTTCAATAGCAACACCACGATAATACTCTGCTTTACCCTTCTGAGCACCGCAACCGAGTACCTGAGATACTGTCATACCTGTGATGCCGAGCTTATCCATTTCTTCTTTAAGAGCTTCAAGCTTTGACTGCTTGAGAAGAATGTCAATCTTAGTAATCTTTGTTCCGTCGGTAGCCATATCATACTTGCCGGCAAGCTGAACGGGAACTGCCTGAGTTACAGGAACATTGCTGTCAACATCAAATGTTTCATCAAGTGAAGCTGTACCGACACCGATTGGCATAAAGTCTGCATATGCGCTGATAAGACCGTGCTCGCAGATATCGAGGCCCTTCATTTCTTCGTCCTTTGTAACACGAAGACCTACTGTCTTTTTGATGATTGTGAATACGATAATCATGCAAACAACTGTCCAAGCTACGATTGTAACAATACCGAGAGCCTGCTTACCAAGCTGAGCAAAACCACCGCCGTAGAAAAGACCTGTGATGCCGTTCTGACCGTTACCTGTTGCGAAAAGACCTACTGCAAGGCCGCCCCACATACCGTTTACGCCGTGTACCGAGAATGCGCCGACAGGATCATCTATTTTAAGCTTGATATCAACAAATTCAACTGCTACTACGATGAGGATACCTGCAACGATACCGATAACTGCTGCGCCGATTGCGTCAACATCTGCACAACCTGCCGTGATTGCTACAAGACCTGCGAGTGATGCGTTAAGACACATTGAAACATCAGGCTTGCCGTTCTTGATCCATGTAAAGAGCATGGTTGTTACTGTTGCAACTGCCGGAGCAATTGTTGTTGTAAGAAGAATCTGACCGAGACGAGCGCCGTCTTCAGCAGCGGCACCGTTAAAGCCGTACCATGCAAACCAAAGAATGAATACACCGAGAGCACCGAGTGTGATGCTGTGACCGGGGATAGCGTTTACCTTGCCGTTCTTGCCGTATTTACCGATACGGGGTCCGAGAATGATTGCGCCGACAAGTGCCGAGATACCGCCGACCATATGAATTACGATTGAACCTGCAAAGTCGATACAGCCGAGCTTTGCAAGCCAACCCTGACCGTTCCAAACCCAACCTGCTTCAATCGGGTAAACAACGAGTGAAATAATTGCGCTGTAAACACAGTATGCCGAGAATTTTGTACGCTCTGCCATAGCACCTGAAACGATAGTAGCTGCTGTAGCACAGAATACAAGCTGGAATACGAATGAGTTCCAATCAAAGTTCATCCAGTTTGTGAACATATTGAGGTTGGGAACACCGATGAATCCTGCAACATAGTCCTCAGACATCATAAGTCCGAAGCCTAACAAGCTGAATACAACCGTACCGATACAAAAGTCCATCAGGTTTTTCATAATGATGTTACCTGCGTTTTTAGCTCTTGTAAAACCGGTTTCGACCATTGCGAATCCGCACTGCATAAAGAACACGAGTAATGCGCCGATCATAAACCAGACGCCTGTGCCTCCGTAAATTAGTTCTGCCATATAAATCTCTCCTTTTATCAAAATAACAAAAACGGCGTGGAGTTGACAGTTTAATTCTGTCAATCACACGCCGTTGTGTTACCTGTTATACAATATAAATAATGTTATTTAGTATAAATAGAGGTTCTATCAATCACACACCGAAAAGAAGTTCGCCGTATGAAGGGTAAGGCCAGTATTCCGAAGCTGTTTCTGTTTCCATTGCGTCACCGACAGCTCTGAGTTCCTGCATAAGTGCAAATACTGTTTCTCTGTAGTACTTAGCATACTTGAGGTTATCATCGCTGTAGTCGCTTGCCTTGATAACAGCCTCTTCAAGCTCTGCAGTTTTCTTTGAGAAACATACAAGTTTGTTTGAAAGGCTTGTAATAAGGTCTTCCTCAACACTTGTAGGAATAGCGTCTGAAAGTGCCTTCTTGGCAAGTGCTGTATCCGTAAGATCTCTTACATATGATGTAACGGCAGGAAGAATGTTCTTCTTAGCCATATCAATCATTGTGAGAGCCTCAATGTTAATCTGCTTAGAATAGCTTTCAAGCTCAATTTCATATCTTGCACGGATTTCGTCTGCCGAACAAATCTTATTCTTAACAAAGAGGTCAACATTCTTCTTGTCAAGGAAGTGTTCCATTGCGTCAGGAAGTGACTTGAGGTTAAGAAGTCCTCTTCTTTCAGCCTCTTCAACCCACTCGGGAGCGTAGTTGTTGCCGTTGAAGATAATGTTCTGATGCTCTGTGAATACTTTCTTAACAAGAGCCTTGATAGCTGCGTCCATATCATCCGCATCTTTAAGCTCATCATAGAACTCTGAAAGTTCTTCGGCTACCATAGTGTTGAGCATATAGTTAGGACAGGCAATGTTAAGTGAAGAACCAAGTGCTCTGAATTCAAACTTGTTACCTGTGAATGCAAAAGGTGATGTACGGTTACGGTCTGATGTGTCCTTCATAAAGTCAGGAAGAACATCAACGCCTGTTCTCATCTTCTGCTTACCCTTGCTTACATATTCTCTGTCATTGATGATTGAATCAACGAGTTCGCCGAGGTCATCACCGAGATACATTGAAATGATTGCAGGCGGTGCTTCGTTAGCGCCGAGACGGTGGTCGTTACCTGCCGATGCAACCGTGATTCTGAGAAGATCCTGATACTCGTGAACAGCCTTTACAACTGCTGCAAGAAAAAGCTGGAACTGAAGGTTGTTTTCAGGAGTCTTGCCGGGCTCAAGAAGGTTTTCACCTGTGTTGGTTGAAATTGACCAGTTGTTGTGCTTACCGGAACCGTTAACACCTGCGAACGGCTTTTCGTGAAGAAGACAAACAAGACCGTGTCTTTCGGCAACCTTCTTCATAACTTCCATTGTAAGCTCGTTGTGATCGGTTGCAATGTTTGTTGTTGTGAAGATAGGAGCAAGCTCGTGCTGTGAAGGAGCAACTTCGTTATGCTTTGTCTTTGCAAGGATACCGAGTTTCCAGAGTTCCTCGTCAAGGTCTTTCATATAAGCAGCAACTCTTGTCTTGATTGCACCGAAGTAATGGTCGTCAAGTTCCTGTCCTTTAGGAGCTTTTGCACCGAAAAGTGTTCTGCCTGTATAAATAAGATCCTCTCTCTGGTCGTAAGCGTCCTTATCAATAAGGAAGTATTCCTGCTCCGGACCTACTGTTGTTGTAACTCTTGTAACATTTTCTTTGCCGAGAAGATGAAGAATCTTTACAGCCTCTGTATTAATTCTCTCCATTGAACGAAGAAGAGGAGTTTTCTTATCGAGGACCTCGCCTGTATAAGAACAGAATGCTGTAGGAATGTAAAGTGTTCCGTCCTTAACGAATGCATATGATGTCGGATCCCATGTTGTATAGCCTCTTGCCTCGAATGTGGCACGAATACCGCCGCTTGGGAAAGAAGAAGCATCAGGCTCGCCCTTTACAAGCTCTTTACCTGAGAACTCCATGATAACCTGACCTTCACCGTTCGGTGCGATAAAGCTGTCATGCTTTTCGGCTGTGATACCTGTCATCGGCTGGAACCAGTGTGTGTAGTGGGTACAGCCCATTTCAACTGCCCAGTCCTTCATAGCAGCCGCAACAACATTTGCAACGCTGAGGTCAAGCGGTTCACCGTTCTGGATTGTCTTTTTCAAAGCCTTGTAAGTTGACTTTGGAAGTCTTTCCTGCATCTTCTGATCATTAAATACCATGCTGCCAAAAATTTCGGGAACTTTTGCCATTTTAATTCTCTCCTATCCATTTTGAAAATAAATTTTAATGGTCTGATTTTTGCTTTATAAAAACAGAAAAGGACACTGTAAGCCTCAGCTCACAGCGCCCTTGCTGTCTTTGATGTTGTTAGTATATTCCACTTTTGCGAATTTGTCAATACATTTTTTGAAAAAAGTTTTGAAATTGCAAGTTTTATTAAATTTCCTGCAAAATTAAACTGAAATACCAATAAGAGTTGCATATTTTCTACAACAATCACAGTAAAATGAAAGTTTTACCCTTAAAAGTTGCAATTTTCCTTTATTTTCCCTTGACAAAGCACAATGTATAGTTATATAATCTAAGTGCTGATTTTTCTTGATCAACGATGACAGGGCATTTCAGAACATCAGCCGACCTGCACATTCACCTTTGCAGGATATAGCACAGGCTGAGCATAGCGGTTTTACCGCTGAGAAGAGATTGGGCATTTTACAATTACATATATATGATTGATTATTAACCGGCAGAACATTAATTGCCACTTTGAACCGATAAGTTTACGAAAGCAAACTTCCTTTTACATATATATGTATATAAAAAGTCCGCTGAATAATTTTTGTGATTAACAGGAAAGGGTGATCATTAATGGAACAGACAGTCAGAGAGAACAACAAGACTCTGTATTCTCCGAAGTTTGAACATGATAACTGCGGTATCGGAGCTGTTGTTAATATTAAGGGTATCAAGTCACACGACACCGTGGCAAACGCTCTGACAATTGTTGAAACTCTCGAACACAGAGCAGGTAAGGATGCCGAAGGCAAAACAGGTGACGGCGTAGGTATTCTTCTCCAGATTTCACACAAATTTTTTAAGAAGGCAGCTGCTGAAATCGGCATTAAGCTCGGTTCCGAAAGAGATTACGCTGTAGGTATGTTCTTCTTCCCTCAGAATGAGCTTGCAAGAAATCAGGCAAAGAAGATGTTTGAAATCATTGCAGAAAAAGAAGGTCTTACAGTTCTCGGTTGGAGAAATGTTCCTTCAAAGCCCGAGGTCCTCGGTCACAGAGCTGTTGAATGTATGCCTGCAATCATGCAGTGCTTTATCAAAAGACCTCACGGTGTAAAAAGAGGTCTTCCGTTCGACAGAAAGCTCTATGTTGCAAGAAGAGTTTTTGAACAGAGTAATGAAGACACATATGTAGTTTCACTTTCAAGCAGAACTATTGTATATAAAGGTATGTTCCTTGTCGGCGATCTCCGTAACTTCTTCCTTGATCTTCAGGACGAGGATTACGAGTCTGCAATCGCTATGGTTCACTCCCGTTTTTCAACCAACACAAATCCAAGCTGGCAGAGAGCTCATCCTAACAGAATGATTGTTCACAACGGTGAAATCAACACAATCAGAGGCAACGCTGACAAGATGCTTGCCCGTGAGGAAACAATGCGTTCGGAGCATCTCAAGGGCGACCTTGACAAGGTTATTCCTGTTGTAAACACAGAGGGTTCAGACTCTGCAATGCTTGATAACACACTTGAATTTCTCGTAATGAGCGGCATGGAGCTTCCTCTTGCCGTTATGATTACAATTCCGGAGCCGTGGGATAATAACGGCACAATGAGCCAGAAGAAAAAGGACTTCTATCAGTATTATGCAACAATGATGGAGCCGTGGGACGGTCCTGCGTCAATCCTTTTCTCTGACGGTGACATTATGGGTGCGGTTCTTGACCGTAACGGTCTGCGTCCGTCAAGATACTACATCACGGATGACGGCAACCTCATTCTTTCATCGGAAGTCGGCGCACTTCCTATTGATCCCGCAAAGATTGTTACAAAGGAAAGACTTCGCCCGGGCAAAATGCTCCTTGTCGATACGGTTCAGGGCAGACTCATTGATGACGATGAACTCAAAGAGTATTATGCGTCAAAACAGCCTTACGGTGAATGGCTCGACAGTAATCTTGTTTGTCTTAAAGACCTCAAAATTCCTAATATGAAGGTTGAGGAGCATTCATATAAAGAAAGACAAAAACTCCAGAAGGCTTTCGGATATACCTACGAAGATGTTATGACATCAATCCTTCCTATGGCAAAGAACGGCACAGAGTCAATTGCCGCAATGGGTACAGACAGTCCGCTTGCAGTTCTTTCAAAAGAACCGCAGCCGCTTTTCAACTACTTCAAACAGCTCTTTGCACAGGTTACAAACCCGCCGATTGACGCAATCCGTGAGGAAGTTGTAACATCAACAACAATTTATATCGGCGAGGACGGCAACATCCTTGAGGAGCGTCCCGAAAACTGCAAGGTTATGAAGATTCACAACCCGATTCTTACATCAACCGATATTCTCAAAATCAAGAATATGCACATTCCGGGCTTTAAGGTTGCGGTTATCCCGATTCTCTACTACAAGAACACAAGACTTTCAAAGGCTGTTAAGCGACTTTTCATTGAAGCTGACAAGGCTTACAATGACGGTGCAAATATTCTTATCCTCTCCGACAGAGGAGTTGACGAAAACCATCTTGCAATTCCGTCACTTCTTGCAGTATCCGCTCTTCATCAGCACCTTGTTGCAACAAAGAAGAGAACCTCACTTGCAATGATACTTGAAAGCGGTGAACCGAGAGAAGTTCATCATTTTGCAACACTTCTCGGTTACGGTGCAAGTGCAATCAACCCGTATCTTGCTCAGGAAACAATCCACGAGCTTATCGGTGATGACCTTCTTGACAAGGACTACTACGCAGCAGTTGACGATTACAACAGCGCAGTTCTCCACGGCATCGTAAAGATTGCGTCAAAAATGGGTATTTCAACAATCCAGTCATATCAGGGCTCACAGATTTTTGAGGCTATCGGTATCGGCAAGGATGTTATTGACGAATACTTCACAGGCACAGTCAGCAGAATCGGCGGTATCACAATCAAGGATATCGAAAAGAATGTTGACAAACTTCACACAGCGGCATTTGATCCGCTTGACCTCGGTGTAAGCGATGAGCTTGAATCCCGTGGTTCACACAAGTTCAGAAGCGGCAAAGAGGAACACCTCTACAATCCGCAGACTATATATATGCTCCAGCAGGCAACAAGAACAGGCGACTATGAGCTTTACAAAAAGTATTCTCATATGATTTCCGAAGAAATGGATCCTGTAAATATCAGAGGTCTTTTCGACTTCAACTTTGCAGAAACTCCTGTTCCGCTTGATGAGGTTGAAAGCGTTGATTCAATCGTAAAGCGTTTCAAGACAGGCGCTATGTCCTACGGTTCAATCTCACAGGAGGCTCACGAAACACTTGCGATTGCAATGAATCAGCTTCACGGCAAGTCAAACTCCGGTGAGGGCGGCGAAAGCCTTGAACGACTTCTCACAAAAGGACAGAAGGTTGACAGATGTTCTGCAATCAAGCAGGTTGCGTCAGGTCGTTTCGGTGTTACATCAAGATACCTCACATCTGCAAACGAAATTCAGATTAAAATGGCTCAGGGTGCAAAGCCGGGCGAAGGCGGACATCTTCCGGGCAAAAAGGTTTATCCCTGGATTGCAAAAACCCGTCATTCAACACCGGGTGTATCGCTCATCTCTCCCCCACCGCACCACGACATTTACTCAATCGAGGACCTTGCACAGCTTATCTATGACCTCAAAAATTCTAACAAAGACGCAAGAATCTCTGTTAAGCTCGTTTCGGAATGCGGTGTAGGTACGGTTGCCGCAGGCGTTGCAAAAGCAGGTGCAGGCGTAATCCTTATTTCAGGTTATGACGGCGGTACAGGCGCTGCTCCGAGAAACTCAATCTACAATGCAGGTCTGCCGTGGGAACTCGGTCTTGCCGAGGCTCATCAGACGCTCATTATGAACGACCTTCGTAACAAGGTTGTTATTGAAACCGACGGTAAGCTTATGAACGGCCGTGATGTTGCAATTGCAGCAATGCTCGGTGCAGAGGAATTTGGTTTTGCAACTGCTCCGCTTGTAACTCTCGGTTGTGCAATGATGAGAGTATGTAACCTTGATACCTGCCCGTTCGGTGTTGCCACACAGAACCCCGAGCTCAGAAAAAGATTCTGCGGCAAGCCCGAATATGTAATAAACTTTATGAAGTTTGTAGCAAGCGAACTTCGTGAATATATGTCAAAGCTCGGTGTAAAAACCGTTGATGAGCTTGTCGGAAGAATTGACCTCATCAAGAGAAAAGAAGGCATCACAGGACAGGCTGCCGAGGTTGACCTTTCTAACATTCTTGATACAAACTTTGTTTCGGAAAAGGTTGAATACAACAAAAAGAGCCTTTATGATTTCAAGCTTGAATCAACACTTGACGAGAGAATCCTCTGCAAAGAATTTGCAAAGGTTCTTGCAAAAGGCACAAAGAAAAAGGTTGAAGTCAATGTTAAGAACACTGACCGTTCATTCGGTACAATCTTCGGTTCTGAGGTTACAAGAAAGCATTACAATAACCTTGATGACGATACATTTACAGTAGTCTGCAACGGTTCGGGCGGTCAGAGCTTTGGCGCATTCATTCCAAAGGGACTCACACTTGAACTTGTGGGCGACTCAAACGACTACTTCGGCAAGGGACTTTCAGGCGGTAAGCTGGTAGTTTATCCTCCGAAGAACTCAACATTTGACGCAGGTAACAACATCATCATCGGTAATGTTGCACTTTACGGCGCAACAAGCGGCAAGGCATTTATCAACGGTGTTGCAGGCGAGCGTTTCTGCGTAAGAAACTCCGGCGCAACAGCAGTTGTTGAGGGTGTCGGCGACCACGGCTGTGAATATATGACAGGCGGTCGGGTTGTTGTTATCGGCAAAACAGGCAAAAACTTTGCCGCAGGTATGTCCGGCGGTGTTGCCTATGTTCTTGATGAAGAAAGAGATCTTTACACAAAGCTTAACAAGGAAATGGTTCACTTCTCGGAAGTATCCGAAAAGTACGATATAATCGAACTCAAGACACTTATTGAAGAACATGTTGCAGCAACAGGTTCACAGAGAGGCAAGAAAATCCTTGATAACTTTGACGAGTATCTTCCGAAATTCAAGAAGATTATTCCGCACGACTACAAGAGAATGATGGCTGCAATTGCCGCTTATGAAGAAAAAGGTCTTACAAACGAGCAGGCACAGATTGAAGCTTTCTACGAAATTGTGAATAATAAATAAGGAGGGGATATTTATGGGAAAGCCAACAGGATTTATGGAATATAAGCGTGAGGATGCCCCGGCATACTCCGTAAAAGAAAGAATCAAAAATTTTGACGAATTTCACGATCCCCTCAGCAAAGAGGATCAGCAAAAACAGGGTGCAAGATGCATGGACTGCGGCGTGCCTTTCTGTCAGGCAGGAATGCAGATTGGTTCTGCATTCTCAGGCTGTCCGCTTAACAACCTCATTCCCGAATGGAATGACCTCATCTACAAGGGCAACTGGGAACAGGCTTACAACCGTCTTAAAGTTACAAACAACTTCCCCGAATTCACATCCCGTGTATGTCCTGCTCTCTGTGAAAAGGCATGCACCTGCGGAGCAAACGGTGACGCTGTCAGCGTAAGAGCCAACGAATACGGGATCATTGAAAATGCCTATGAAGAAGGTCTTGCAGACGCAAGAATTCCAAAGGTAAGAACAGGCAAGAAAATTGCAATCATCGGTTCGGGTCCATCGGGACTTGCCGCTGCCGACCAGCTCAATCAGCGCGGTCACTCTGTAACGGTATTTGAGCGCAATGACAGAGTAGGCGGTCTGCTTATGTACGGCATTCCGAATATGAAGCTTGAAAAAGATGTTATCGAACGCAAGGTTAACATTATGGAAGAAGAAGGCGTAACCTTTGAAACCTGCTCAAATGTCGGCAAAGACATCAAGGCAAGCGAAATTCTCAAGGACTTTGACCGTGTAATCCTTGCTTGCGGTGCATCAAATCCAAGAGATATCAAAGTTCCCGGCAGAGAGGCTAACGGCATTCATTTTGCCGTTGACTTCCTCAAATCAACAACAAAGTCACTTCTTGACTGCAACCTCAGAGAGGGTACATTCATCAGCGCAAAAGGCAAGAATGTAATGGTAATCGGCGGCGGCGACACAGGTAACGACTGCGTCGGCACAAGCATCAGACACGGTGCAAAATCCGTTCTTCAGCTTGAAATGATGCCTAAGCTTCCCGACACAAGAAGTGCCGATAACCCATGGCCGCAATGGCCGAGAGTCTGCAAAACAGACTACGGTCAGGAAGAGGCTATTGAAGTTTACGGTCACGATCCACGAGTTTATCAGACAACCGTTAAGCAGTTCATTGCTGACAAGAACGGTAATCTTGTAGGTGCGGAGCTTGTTAAGCTTAAACCCGAAAAGGATGCTAAAACAGGCAGACTTATGATGAAAGAGGTTGAAGGCTCAGAATACAAGGTTGATGTTGAACTCGTACTCATTGCGGCAGGATTCCTCGGCAGTGAAAACTATGTAACCAAGGCATTCGGTGTTGAAACAAACGCAAGAACCAATGTTGCAACGGCAGAAGGCTCACACAAGACAAATGTTGAAAATGTATTTGTTACAGGCGATATGCACAGAGGACAGTCACTTGTTGTCTGGGCGATTCGTGAGGGCAGAGATGTTGCCAAAGAGGTTGACGAAAGCCTTATGGGATACACAAATCTTTAATTGATTACAAATAACCTGATAATCCTCAATTTTTCGATATACCGGTTAATAATCAGAAAGCGCAGGAGCGGATTTCCCTCCTGCCTTTTCCATATTTTCTCGCCGTCAGACTCTCTCGAAGCAGTTCTTACTCCGCTTCGTAAACAGCTTTCATACCTTTATACGTCTCATAGCAGTCCAGCTTGGAGACCACCTCAAAGGGGGCGTGCATGGCCAGCACCGGCACACCGGCGCTGCCGTATACCTTGAACTCCATCTCGCGGTCGAGCACCGCGCTCCATTCCTTATAATAAGTGCCTTCCATCATGAAAATGCTCCTCCTGTCAGATGAATTGATTGCGTGCCGCGTCGTAGGCATAGCCCACGGCGGAAAGTGCCTTGCACAGGGCGTCCTTGTCGGCGTCCATGTCGTCGCAGAGGGCGTCGAGGCTGGGGTAAAAATCGCGCAGTTTCAGGTTGACCACGCTCAAAAGCATGATCGGGTCGCTCGGCAGAGCCATCGTTTGTTTCCTCCCATGTTCCGAGATAAAATAAAAAGCCGGCCACTCGACAAAGTGACCGGCAATACGCATCAGCTTAGACAGCGCGGGTGACTTTGCCAGCGCGCAGGCAACGGGAGCATGCGTAGATATACTTGGGAGAACCCTCCACGACCGCCTTGACACGACGGACATTCGGCTTCCAGGTACGGTTGGAACGGCGATGAGAGTGAGAGACCTTGATACCGAAGGTAACACCCTTGCCGCAGCATTCACACTTAGCCATGGTACTTGCACCTCCTACAGTGAAGTATGGAATCAAAATAATCAGCTTGACTATTTTACCAGAACTGCCGCCAAAAAGCAAGTCCCTTTTCGATTTTTTTGCGGCTTTTTTTCGTCTACAGCCCAAACGCTTGTCTAAAGGCGAAAAAAATAGTACAATAAACGCGTATATCTTATAGAAAACAGGAGAACACCATGACCCCAAGAATGTTTTATACCCTCGCACGGGTGCTGGCCGCCCTGACCGTCATCCCTTTCCACGAGGCGGGCCACGCGCTGGCCGCATGGCTGCTGGGCGACCCCACAGCCAAGCAGCAGGGGAGACTGTCGCTGAATCCCTTCCGCCACTTCGATCTGCTGGGAACGCTCTGCATGGTGTTCGCGGGCGTGGGCTGGGCAAAGCCTGTCTCCACTGACCCCCGCAACTTCAAAAATCCCAAGCAGGGCATGGCCCTCACGGCGCTGGCCGGCCCGGCGGCGAACCTCATCCTGGCCTACCTTGCGATGGTGGTCTGGAAGCTGCTCTATTATTGGGCGCCCGTCAACAATGCGACGATTTTTCTGGCGCTCTTCCTGCAATACTTCGTGTATCTGGATGTGAGCCTCGCGGTGTTCAACCTCATCCCGGTGCCGCCGCTGGACGGCAGCCGCGTCCTGCTGGCTGTGCTGCCCGAGCGCATCTACTTCGGCATGATGAAGTATGAGCGGGTCATCCTCATCGTCCTGCTGGCGGCGGTCTGGAGCGGCTTTCTGGACGGCCCCCTCAGCGTGATGAACAATGTGGTGTGGGACCTGCTGGACAATGGCACCCAGTACATCGACACCATCGCCTACTCGGCCTACTATGCGTCTGCAGGGGCGGTGATCTGATGGCGGAGGAGCTTACCTTCCATCTGGAAGAGTTCGAAGGCCCGCTGGAACTGCTGCTGGCGCTGGTGTCAAAGCACAAGATGGACCTGCACAACATCCCTATCCTCGAGCTGATCGACCAGTACACCCGCACCGTGGAGGCCGCGCAGGCCGCAGACCCCGACATTTCCAGCTCCTTCATCGAGATGGCAGCTCACCTCGTGGAGATGAAGAGCTATCTGCTGCTGCCCCGCAGCGAAGAGGGTGAGCGGATGAAGCAGGAATTCACCGGCCAGCTCATCGAGTACGACCAGTGCCGCCGGATGGCCTCTGCTCTCCGCGCCGCTGCGGAGGCGACGCCCACCTTCGTCCGACAGCCGATGCAGCTGGAACGGGACGAGACTTACGCCCTCAACCATCTGCCGCAGGTGCTGGCCGACTGCTGGGAGAGCCTGATGGGCCGTGCGCCTGTCCGGCGGATGCCGACCCAGGCTGTCTTTGAGCCGCTGGTGACAGCCCCGCAGGTATCGGTGAGCAGCCGGGTGGTGTACATTCTGCGCCGCCTCATCGCGGGCGGTGCGGCCCGGATGAGCCAGCTTTTCGCCCGCAGCCAGAGCCGCAGCACCAACGTGGCCACCTTTCTGGCGCTGCTGGAGCTGGTGCGCGGCGGGCGCGTCACCCTCGGCCCGAAGGGGGAGCTGGCCATGCAGCGGGGACGCCTGCCCCGTGAAAAGGCAAAGGAGGAAGAATGAACCAGAAACAGATAAAAGCCGCCGTAGAGGCGATGCTTTTTGCGGCGGGCGACCCGGTGAGCGCCGATAAGCTTGCCGCCGCCGTCCAGCTGCCCCAGACCGCAGTGGAGACTGCGCTGGAAGACCTGCGCGCCCGCTATGCCCGGGAGGATTCGGGCCTCTGCCTGCTCCATCTGGACACCCGCTGGCAGCTGGCGACCAAGACCGAGTGGGCCGACTGCATCCGCCGTCTGCTGGACGCCCGGCGCTCGGTGCCTCTCGGCCCGGCGGCCATGGAGACGCTGACGGTCATCGCCTACAACCAGCCCGTCTCCCGCGCCTTCATCGAACAGGTGCGCGGCGTGGACTCCTCATCCAGCGTCAGCGGCCTGCTGCAGAAGGGCCTCATCGAGGAGGCGGGCCGTCTCGATCTGCCCGGCCACCCGGTGAGCTTCCGCACCACCGATGTTTTCCTGCGGTGCTTCGGCCTTTCCTCGCTGGCGGACCTGCCGCCGGTGCGCGGAGATCAGGAAGGGGAGGCGGCGACATGATGGGAGTCCTGATGGCTCTGGGCTGGCTGCTGCTGACCCTGCTGAAGATCGCAGGCGTCCTGCTCCTTACCCTGTTGGTGCTGCTGGCCCTCGTCCTGCTCTGCCCGCTCTGCGCGGACGTCTGCTGGGAGGGCGGCGTCCTGACCGTCCGGGCCGGTGCGCTTGGGCTCACCCTGCCGGTGTTCCAGTGGCCTGCGCCGGAAAGGCCCGCCGGAGCCGAAGAGCCGAAAGGCTTCTGGGGAAAGCTGAAAGCGAAGCTCCGCGCCCGCCGCGAAGAGCGCAAACGGAAGAAAGCCGCCGCAAAAGAGGCGAAGAGACCGAAAAAGGAGACCGCTCCGCGCGAGAAGGCGAAGCTGACGCTGAACATCCTCGTGACCATCCTGCGGGGCGCCGGGCGGCTGACGAAAGCCGTCTTCGGCTCGCTGCGCGTCACCAAGATCCGGGTCTGCCTCGGCGTCCGGGGCGAAGACCCCGCCGAAGCTGCCCGCGCCTACGGCAGGCTGAACGCATGGCTCTACTCGTCCCTCGGCGTCATCGACCGCTTCGTCTACCTCGATTTTGACGAGCTGCGCATCCTGCCGGACTTCGGCAGTGCCGAGCCGACGGTGGCCGACCGCGTCTCGTTCCGCCTCAGCGCACGGCTGCTGTTCATCGTCGCAGCGGCGGTGCGGGTGCTGTATGAGTTCTGGCACGAAAAATTGCTGGACGTCTTCCTATAAAATGTGTTACAATAAACTCGTATGGTGTATCCTTTGAAAAGGGAGCCTGCGGGTTTCCCGGAAAATAATAAGAGGAGGCCGATTTTATGGCTGAGCATCCGATTCAAGGTTTAATGAACGTCACAATGGACAAGATCCGCCAGATGGCAGATTCCAACACCATCATCGGCAAGCCCATCAAGACCGACGACGGCACCACCATCCTGCCGGTGTCCCGCATCTCGTTCGGCTTTGCTTCCGCAGGCACCGACTTCGACGGCAAGAACGCCGCCAACAAGGACCTGTTCGGCGGCGGCTCCGGCGCGGGCGTCAACATCCAGCCGGTGGCCTTTCTGGTGGTGAAGGACGGCTGCGTGCGCACCATCCAGCTGTCCGACGGCTCCAACACCGTTGACCGCGCCCTGACCATGCTGCCCGAGCTGGTGGACAAGGTCAGCGCTCTGCTGAAGAAAGAGGAGAAGAAGGACGCCGCTGCGCCTGCCGCTCCCGCAGCAGAGTAAACTTTAACCTACGCCGTAACTGCGGACTTCCGACCCGCAGTTTTGATATTGAGGCTGCTGTAATTAACCTCTCAGTCTGCTTCGCAGACAAGGCCGGGTTGCGGCACCCAGCATCCGCAGCGCTTTGCTTGCGTCTTGCTGGCCGCGG
>OMDO01000776.1_pt1 | contig 18264 bp, 15 predicted proteins | sample 1674051 | NCBI WGS metagenome assembly OMDO01 (sample SAMEA103958138, study PRJEB25191) | human gut metagenome | biome: human-associated habitat [ENVO:00009003]; feature: intestine environment [ENVO:2100002]; material: feces | place: Germany | collected 2013/2015 | reverse complement strand
TATATATTTTATATATATAGATATATAGATAGTATATAAACTTTACTTTTTAAGGGGGTAAAAAGTAACCCCTTAAAAAAAAACTGAATAACTGAATACTGAATAAGCTGCTATGTTTTCTTCTCTTTAACTCTATGTTTTCTCTTCTGAAAAAGTATGAGTTGCGGGGCGCAAAACGGCGAGTTAGATTGTTTAACAGGTTTCGGATTGAAAGCGTGCTGAAAATCGCGCCTTATCACACGCTGAAATTTGGTGGTATCGGGAAATTGGCGTATCTTTGCACTGTCGTTCAAAGAAAGGCTTGTGCACCCCGCCAAGTCAACATTCAACATTCAATATTCAACATTAAAACTAAAGATTATGGAAGTAAAAGGAACATTGAAATATCGTAAAGTACAGCGCACACCTCAGACTGGTGAAAACGCAGGTAAGAAGAAGTGGTATGCTACTTCGGTAACCGACCAAAGCCCCCGGTGCATCACGCATCGGGGGCTTTTTTTACTTTTTTACCTTTAAAAGCCTTTTTCCTTAAAAACTCCTTAAACTTTGCTACTCTCTGCAATATTTTTAGTAACTTTGCACCCAAAAGTTAGTATACAAGATGAAAATAGGAATTATCGTTGCGATGGACAAGGAGTTCGCGCAACTCAAAACATTATTGACCGAATCGCAGGTTGAGAGAAAAAACTATAAGGACTTCGTTATCGGAAAGATAGGCAATAACGAGGTGGTGATGCAACAATGCGGCATCGGTAAGGTGAACAGTACCATAGGTGCCGTGGAAATGATTGACAACTATCACCCTGACCTCGTCATCTCTTCAGGCGTGGCTGGAGGAGCTGATATCAACCTCAACGTGACTGAGGTGGTGGTGGCAACCAACTGCGTTTACCACGATGCCTACTGCGGCGAGGAATGCGAATTCGGACAGATTCTGGGCATGCCTGCTTCCTTCAAAACACATAAGGAATATGTGGAGAAGGCACTCGCCATCAACAACCTGCCGGGCAATAGGCACCCGAAGATCCACGCCGGACAGATTGTGAGCGGCGAATGGTTTGTAGACAGCAAGGAGAAGATGCGCTCTATCCTGGAACACTTCCCTCAGGCGATGGCGGTGGATATGGAGAGCTGCTCTATCGCCCAGACCTGCCACATCTACAAGACGCCTTTCATCTCCTTCCGCATCATCAGCGATGTACCGCTGAAAGATACCAAGGCACAGCAGTATTTCGACTTCTGGGCTAAAATGGCTGAAGGCTCTTTCAATGTTACCAAGGCTTTCCTCGAAAGTCTTTAGAAGTGTTGAATGTTGAGTGTTGAATGTTGAATGATTCTTCACTCAATATTTAACACTCAACATTCAACACTCAACACTCAACATTCAACACTCAACATTCAACATTATAAAAAAGATGAATAAGATTCCAAGTTTTACAATCAATCACAATAAGCTGCTCCGCGGCATCTACGTGAGCCGTAAGGACGAAGTAGGCGGAGAAGTCATCACAACATTCGATATCCGCATGAAGGTGCCTAACCAGGAGCCTTGTCTGCACAACGGTGCCATCCACACCATTGAGCACCTGGCTGCCACCTATCTTCGCAACGACGAGGAGTGGAAGGACCGCATCATCTACTGGGGACCGATGGGATGTCTCACGGGCAACTATCTCCTCATCAAGGGTGACCTGGAGAGCAAGGACATCGTGGAACTGATGAAGCGCACCTTTCAGTTTATCGCTGATTTCGAGGGTGAGATTCCGGGACAGGCGGCAAAGGACTGCGGCAACTACCTGCTCCACGACCTGCCTATGGCGAAATATGAAGCCAGAAAATATCTGGATGAGGTGCTCTGCTGCATCAGGGAAGAAAACCTCATCTACCCTACCCAGGATTAGAAACAAAAAATATGGCAAGCTTACCACTTAAGCTTGCCATATTTTTCTTTATACCAAAGTTGCCAGCCATTGACCAGATTCTGCCATACTACATAGGCACCCGGTGCTACGGCAGCAAGAGGATTCAGGAAGGTGAGGGTGAGCCAGATGCCCACTACCGTATTCTTCTGTCCCAACGCCTGACCGGCACTGATACTCGCACCGAAATGCCTGCCTACCGCCTTGCCGATGGCAAACTGGAGGAGACATACCAGCAGCGGTACAAAGAGCAGCAGAAGCATCGTTACGCCCGATACCTCGGCATGGAGCATGTTGCGAACCGTTTCGCCCATCAGTATAGTGAGGTTGAAACACCACATATAAAAGCCCAAATCCTTTACATTCTTCACCTTATCCACCCATTTTGGCAGGAACCGGCGGCTCAGCAAGGCAAGCAGCAGAGGCACCACCAGCACGGTAGTGACATTGCGGAACACCATCGCACTCATCATGAGGAACGATACATCTGCCCCCTTCTCTACCATCGGGAAAAGACTCGGAATGATGACCATCGTAAAAATGTTGGCGATGACCGTATAGGTGGTTAGCGAACCGATACTGCCGCCCAACTTCTCCGTAACCACAGCCACGGCGGCTGCCGTAGGACAGATGAAGCAGATGAAGGCACCCTCGAGAATCAGTTTGGTGCTGTAATCGGAGCCGAACTCGAAGATAAGCACCACCATCATCAATGCCAGCGAGGTACGGATGAGCTGGAGGATGAAATGCCACGCCTTAGGCTTCATCTCCTTGATTTCTATCTTACAGAAAGTAACATAGAGCAGGGAGAACAGCACCACCGGCATCAGACTTACCAACCTCGGACCACAATAATCGCCAATGGGCACCAGGAAGGGCACATTGGCGAATAACAGGTAGCCCAATGCTCCCATAACCAGGGAGCAGGGCAATGAAAACTTTCTAAAAAATCTCCACAAAAACATTTCTGTTTAGTCTTTGTTGCTGCGCTTGCGCTTCAGGTGATCGAGCTCGATCTTGCGCATACGCATGTTCTTTGGAGTTACCTCTACGTACTCGTCCTCACGGATATACTCCAGACACTCCTCAAGACTCATCACGGTCTTAGGAATGACGCGGGCCTTATCGTCAGAACCGGAAGCACGCACGTTGGTAAGCTGCTTAGCCTTGGTTACGTTGACTACCAGGTCGTTGTCGTGAACATGCTCACCTACAACCTCACCGCCGTAAACTTCCTCACCCGGGTCAATGAAGAACTTACCACGATCCTGCAGCTTATCGATGGCGTAAGCAAAGGCAGTACCGGTTTCGAGCGCAATCATGCTACCGTTAGAACGGCGGCTGATTTCACCCTTGTATGGCTGATACTCCTTGAAGCGGTGAGCCATGATAGCCTCGCCCTGAGAAGCGGTAAGCACGTTGGTACGCAGACCGATGATACCACGTGATGGGATATCAAACTCGATGTCTACACGCTCGCCCATGTTCAGCATAGAGGTCATATCACCCTTGCGGCGGGTTACCATATCAATCATCTTAGAAGCAAACTCCTCTGGTACGTTGATGGTCAACTCCTCTACAGGCTCGCACTTCACACCGTCAATCTCCTTATAGATAACCTGAGGCTGACCGACCTGGAGCTCATAGCCCTCGCGGCGCATGGTCTCGATGAGGACAGAGAGATGGAGCACACCACGACCTGATACAATCCACTTATCGGTAGAATCCTCGTAAGGCTGTACGCGGAGAGCGAGGTTCTTCTCGAGCTCCTTGTTCAAGCGCTCCTGGATATGGCGTGATGTACAGAACTTGCCTTCCTTACCGAAGAATGGTGAATCGTTGATGGTGAAGAGCATGCTCATGGTAGGCTCATCGACTGCGATTGGAGGCAGTGGCTCTGGGTTCTCGAAGTCGCAGATGGTATCACCAATCTCGAACTTCTCCAAGCCGATAACGGCACAGATATCGCCAGAATCTACATGATCGGTCTTCTTGTGGCCCATACCCTCGAAGGTGTGGAGTTCCTTGATCTTGGTCTTCTCCTGGGTTCCGTCGCGGTGGCAGATGGTAACATTCATGCCGTCCTTCAATGTACCACGGTGAACACGACCTACGGCGATACGACCTGTATAAGAGCTGTAGTCGAGAGATGTGATAAGGAGCTGAGGAGTACCCTCGAGCTGCTTAGGAGCAGGGATAACCTCAATTATCTTATCGAGCAGATAATCGATATTGTCTGTTGGATGATTATAGTCCTCGCCCATCCAGCCGTTCTTGGCAGAACCGTAAACTACAGGGAAGTCGAGCTGGTCTTCTGTAGCATCGAGGTCGCACATCAGGTCGAACACCATCTCGTACACCTCTTCAGGGCGACAGTTAGGCTTATCTACCTTATTAACAACGACGATAGGCTTCAGTCCGAGCTGCAATGCCTTCTGGAGCACGAAACGGGTCTGAGGCATCGGACCCTCGAAAGCATCGACGAGGAGGAGGCATCCATCTGCCATGTTGAGCACGCGCTCAACCTCACCACCGAAGTCAGAGTGTCCAGGAGTATCGAGGATATTAATCTTAGTACCTTTCCAATTGATAGATACATTCTTTGAGAGAATGGTTATACCACGCTCGCGCTCCAAGTCGTTGGAATCGAGCACTTCGCCACTGTTATCCTGGCCGTCGCGGAACAGCTTACCGGCGAGCATCATCTTGTCGACCAATGTAGTCTTACCATGGTCAACGTGTGCAATAACTGCAATGTTTCTAATGTCTTGCATTTTAATTTTTACCTTAAATACTTAAATTTGGGTGCAAAATTACAAAAAAATCCCGAAATGTTTGCATAATTCGGCAAAAAGTTGTATCTTTGCACCGCATTTTTAATGAAACCGCCGTGAGGAAGGTCATCAGATGCACAAAATTAAACATATTCATATTTTATTAAATTAAGTTTTTACAGCTATGTATTTAGACAAAGCAAAAAAAGAAGAGATCTTTAGCAAGTACGGAAAGTCTAACTCTGATACTGGTTCAGCTGAGAGCCAGATAGCATTGTTCTCATACCGTATTGCTCATTTGACGGAACATGTTAAGAAGAACCGTAAAGATTATACTACAACACGTGCGTTGACACAGCTTGTAGGAAAGCGTCGTGCATTGCTCGATTACTTGTATGATCGCGACATCAATCGCTATCGTGCTATCATCAAGGCCCTCGGTCTTCGTAAGTAATCAGCTTAGACAGACACATTGCTTAACAGAACAGAATCCCATCGTTCGCAAGAGCGGTGGGATTCTTCTTTTTTCTCAGTTTAACACAAAAAAGCTTTCTCTCAACGGAGAGAAAGCTTTCTGGTTATTGTAGCTTGGGTATCCTGCATAGATACCTTAATAATATATACTTCCTGAGAAGAAGCCGTGGAGACTACAGGAATGCTGACAGATGCTGCACCTTCAGCCTTTTTCGCTGCCACCAGTTTTCCATCGAGGGTGTAAACCTCCACCTTATTTAATAGAGGCCCATTCACCTTGGATACAACGATCAATCCCCGGGCAGGAGAATAAATCTTCACGTCACTCTCACCCACCTCAGTATTTTCAATACCTGTAGTACTGCGCGTCTGGGTGAGGAAGTATCTGCCGTGCTCGTTCGCCATTACCTTCACCTCTTCTTTCTCCTTCAGTTCCTGATACTTGCGGGTGGCAGCATCGTAGAGATAGAGAGGAGAAGAAAGACGAGAGATGCCATCAATTTTCAATCCAACAGAAGAGGATTTGCCTACCACACCCAGTGGCAGCCAATCTACATCCGGCAAGGAATTCAGCGCCACAGCCTCATCGCCTGCCACCGTATAGACCACCGGAACTTCCTTCAGCTGGGCATCATAGAGCAGCTGGGCATCCTCGACATCATCATAATCTTCCGAAGCTGATGCATCAAGAACGATTCTCGAACGGCTGCGATAACCCGATGCAGCAGCCGTAAGGGTAAGCGTCGTGAGATTCTGCTCCTCATCCGATGCCGTCTTCACACCGCCAAACACTTCTCTATCTACCGTCATCGCAGAAGTGAAGTTGAGCTGCGATGCACTCTGTCCATCTTTCAGACGGACAAAGAACGACTGCATCGGCGAAATCTTCACGTCGTTCTTCGACTCATACGTGGTGGTTGACATATCCAACTGATTATAGAGTTTCAACACACCATTCTCATAGACATAGAAGCTGGACTGTAGCGATGGATTTGCCTTCAGGAACTTATGCATGCTGAGCGTAGCCATATAAGGATTGCCCACCAGATAATAATTGTTGCCCTCCGACAACTTATTAACCAGCGAATAGCTCATTGTGCCCAAAGCATTCTCCTGGGCATCGGCATTCACCACCAGGCGATAAGCATTCTGTTTATCTACATTCTTCGAAAGCGTACTCTGCTGCTGAGAAGCCGAAACATAAGTATATTGCGTATCTGCCTTCGGCAAACGGAGCAATACTTCGCCCGATGCACCCATCGTATATTTATCTCCCATCCTGATAGCCACGCCCTCCAGCGGCTGATATTTCCTATCCACCTGATTATATACGTGGCTCCAGTGGGCTGAAAGCGCATTGAGATTCTGTTTCTCGAATGTGATGCCGGTGCCTGCATAGTCGTAGGCATCGTAGCTGCCGCCCAAGATTACTTCTTCGGCAGAAGCATCATCCCAGCTTCGCTGATATACAGGACTGGTTACACGATTGTTTACCGATGATGAGAACGAGATTGGCTCGAACGCCTCCGTCTCCTGTCTGCCCGATGCAGCCGGCACATAGATGTCGCCCGCATAGGTATCCTGCAAAGGCGAAGTGAGGGCATACCAGGTGTTTGACTTCATCTGCTTCTCCACCCACGCCTTGTTGTATATCAGATAGCACTGGTTGAGCAGTTCGCCTCCCGGCTTGAAGTAAATCTGGTCGCAGGTGTTGCCATAGAAAGGTTCACACTCCAGATTGCCGTCGGCGTTCAATCCGTGATCTGCGGCATCAGCATCCCATTTGGCAAGCATGTCATACTGGATATTCGCAGTAGCCGCATCGCCTTTGGCATTGCTCAGACGGGTGGCGATGCCCGTGGATTTCTGATAGGCGATATAGCCCAGGGAAGGGAAATACAGTCCGCTCAAATTTGGAATCGTTACCTTGGTAAACTTCATCGGCACGTATCCGCCGCTGCTGTAATCCGTATATTTATCAGCCCCCTTATAGAGCTCGCCATGGTCAGAGCGGCGCCAGTTTTCATCATTGTTCCATGCCGCACTCATCCTGCTGTTGGCAGTAGGATTCCAGGTAGCGTATTCCGGTACCACCGCAAAGCGGATGTATACCTCGCCCGAACAGAGTACCGTGGTTCCCTGGGAGCCATCTTCACGGAATATCAATACGCCTTCGTACCAATATCCCTCGTGCAACTGCACATTCTTGGAAGAAGCAGAAGATGCAGTCCCCGACTGCGGCGTAAACTTCAGCTTCAGCTGGCTGGTATTACGCTCGATGTAATTATCCTGAAGCGTAGCCAGCGTCAGGCTCTCCCCTATCCTGTTCTGGTAGGCAGGGTCGTTGGTACCCGAAAGATACATCACGTTGGTATGCTGCGAAGGATCCAGCTGATCTTTTCCGCCAGCCTTCACGAAATAGAGATGGGTGGAATTATTCGCCACAAAGTTCTTGCCGCTAACCGGAATACAGAAGTATCCACCCTTGGTTTTCTGTTGAGCCAAAAGGGCTACCTGAGGCAATCCGATGCGCACCGTGCGGGCATAATTATTAGGATATACCACGCCGGGACGTCCCAGATCCAACTGCGGTCCGTTCTTCACGACACGAAGCTTGAACGACATCTCACCGAGACAGATCTGATAATCCACGCCGCCCTGGTTGATGGTGCCAGATGTATTGGTAGGAAGCACACGAATGGTATGGTCGCCCACACCCAGCCGCACGTCCTTGAACTCGGCACAGTTTTTTAGAATCGGCGTCGTGGCATCGTCTACATACCAATCGTAAAGCACACCATTCAGCTGGATGCTGCCGCCATTGTTCTGGTCTACGGTCTGCAACTGCGCCTTGATGTTATATTTCGGGGTATCGTTGTCATCGCAAGGAATGGTGACGGTGGTGGTGATGCTTCCGTTGGCATCGGTAACCAGCACCTTCTGCTGCACCATCTGGAAGTTGGCGCTATAGAGCGAGCACACATCCGAAGGCTTTCCCCACGCAAGCTGGGTCTTATCCGTCACCGAATCATCCTCGAAGGCGAAACTAACATAGTAAGTCTGGTTCGACTGCAGATTGAAGTATCTGTTGGCAAGCACCACATACCATTCATCGTTGATTTTCTCGTACATCGGCTTTCCATCCACCTTTCGGGTATCATCTACATAATTATATATAGTTGTTTGTCCCCACTGGTAGTCAGGATTTTCAGCCGTTCCATAGTTCACGTTCTTTGCCGGATTTCCCTCGGCATCCACGAAGCGGAAGTAGAGTTTCTTCTCTGTAGCCGGGGCGATGAGTGCCGCCATGGTTTCCTGCAAGGCCCTCAGTTTGGTGAGGATATTGCTGGAAACGGAGGAATCTGCTGCCGTGTTCTTATCAGGACAGATAGGCGAGCTCTGGATGATATCCACCTTGGATGATTTGGTGTAAATGCGAAGATCATCGAAGGCATAGTCGGCACCAGAGGTAGATTTGCACATGTTATCCACCACAAGTTTGAAATCGGTGAAATTATTCACGCCGCTCTCCTTCTGCAGCACCATTTTTCCGTAAACCTGATACCATTTTCCTACATTGGCAGCATCTGTTCCTTCACGGTTTCCCGAAAAATTGCCGGATGAGAAGGAGTGCAGCAACCTGCGCTCCGTTTCCTGGTTATTCCCATCGTAATTCACGCCATAGAGCTTGAACATCAGCTGCGGACGCTCTGCTTTCGAAGCGATGGTCATATCTGCAATGGCTGCGCTGAAGATAACCTGCGAACCCACACAGAGGTTAGCCTTGAAATCAGCTTCGGCAATCTGTCGGCTTTCATCGGAGGCATCGATATAGAGGAAATGTCCATATTGGGTGCCATTCGTATTTTCGTAGGTACGGTCGTAGAGCTGGGCTTTAGTCCACCACTGGTAACCATCAGTTCCACCTTGCCCATCTCCAGACTTTCCCTTTATATTTGCCGACTTATAGAGTCCGTATTCTCCATGAATAGGCGAATGTCGAAAATTATTACCGATCAAATCACGATAGACAAAGCCATAGCTTCGCTTGCTCCATTTAGAAGGCAGGCGGGCCTGGTTATCATCCGGGCTTGTAGGAGCCAGAAGAGTCTGCTCCTCATCATCGTCATCAAAAGAAACGGTGTTGACAGAGCGATAATGATCTTCAAGATAGGAATTCAAGCGGGTATTTTGCCCTTTCGCCTTCAGTTCGTCCGCAGTCATCGGATACTGGTTCCATAGCTGGCAGGTGAAATTGGCGATAGGACACATCTGTCCGCTGCTGGAAGCAGCTAGCGCCACCACATAAATGCGGTCGCCATACTTGAAAGTCTGCTTACGGGTAACTCTTTGATTATCCAAATTGCTCCAGTTACCACCATTGATTGTGCTCAGACTCAAATCAAAAAATCGGGCATCAGTAGCACTTTTATGAGTGTATAATGCCCATTGAGTCCTATCAGAATTATAGACACGCCATTGTACGTAACTTGCCTGAACCACAGAAGATTTGAAATCCGATTCCTTTATCTTATGCGCCTCATCCTCTGCGAAGACATGATGATTATTGATATTATCCATTGGATGGAAATAATAGTTGGTCACATCGCTCTGGTTGAGGCGGAGTGTCATAGAGGCAGAGGCATCCTTCAATCCTGCCGAAACACCCTTTCCATCTTCATAAGAATAATCCCTGGCTATTCCCGTTTCCAGGAGTTTCTTCTTGATATCATCCGCCATCTTTTCTGCCGGCATAATATGGAAGATATATCGGATAGAAAGGGTTGGCTCATGGGTAAAGGTACCATTGCAGCCATCCTTGTATCGGCTCACATCGCAGGCGATGGTCTCGCCGCTCCAGGAGTCATCAGCAGGGCGGGTATAAACGGCACCCACCAAATTACGATTTGGCGGGGATGAAAGATTATAGGCTATCAAACCTTTATCTACGCCACGGGAATCCTTCATGCTCTGCAACTTGCCGCTGGCAGAACAAGCCTTCAGCTGAGCTGAAGCCTTATCAGTATCGTAATTATACCATCTGAAATATCCTCTAGGTTCCAAATTTGTACCATTGCCCGAATAGCCAGAAAATGGCAACGACAATTCCTTACTACCGCCGCTAGGCAGGGCGATATAATAATGAACCACATGCGTTTTCTGTCGGAGACAGTCATAGGCGGCATCTATCACCTCGTAATCGCCAGCTTTATTGGCGATGCCCTGAAAATGCTTAAAGGTCTGGGAATAAGCCATCCCAGGCATCAAAGAGATGAAGCCCAGGATGAACAAGATGTATTTTGAAAATAAACTATTTCCTTTCATAGCCAAAAGTCTTTGTATTTAATACTATTTTTTCAGTATTCTTTCCTGCACGGGTCAGGTCAATTTGCGTCATTGTAAAGCGAACCTTGCGGGAGATGATAGGATACGTACCCAAGCCATTCTGTTCCTTCACCTTGATCTTCATTGTATAAATGGCAGAACCGGTACGGTTGCCCATTTCTCCTTCCAGGCGGTAAGCGGATGGAACCCAGGCTGGCGAGCTATCGAAGATGTTTACACCATCAGCTCCCTGCGGATTCTGCTCCTGCAGCTTCCAGCCATCAGAACCTGTTGCATCCGTTCCCATCTGCCATTCACTCACTGAAAGGGCCTGAGAACCAGTACGGCTCAACTTGATGACCTCAGGCTTGATATGAAACTCTCCATAATAACCGAAGTCAAGCGAAAGGTTTTCCCCATCATCCGTTACCTCCGGCAACACACCGATTGGCGAGAATGCCTCCACCGTCCACCTAATCTGATAATCCTCCAGCTTGATAGGAATCTTCAGATAATCATTGCGCCGGATTTCATTCCATGATAGCATGGCATAACGTTGGTTACTGGTAGCGCCAGTAGCCGCATCTACCGTAGTAAGCGAAAGGATAAAATACCGGTCACCATCTTCGCCCTTATCTACCAAACTCTCGTTCATATAGAAACAAGCCGTTTGCGTAGCTCTAGCCTCTATGGTCATACCATCGTTTTCGGCAGCCGTCAGCGTGATGGTTCCCTTCTTTGCCGAATTTGCCAGATTCACTTGCAATTGGTTATTAGAATCCACATTTGGTAAAAGCTTGATATTCTGATTACCATTCTGGGTAACATCCGAAAGGGTGATGGTCTTCAAGACAATGGAATGATCGGTGGCATTGGTAATAGAAAGCTGTACCTTAGCCATCATACGGATAACCTCCAGATTGATGACTTGCTGATTATCAACCACATCCACTGTCTGCTTATTACTCATCGGATAACCGTTCTGAAATTCAGGTGTCATCGACAGATGGAAGAGGTGACTGTTGCCATCTATCTGATAAGTCTTATCATCAAAATCAGTTGGCAGCAGATGCCCAACAGATTTGCTGGCATCCAACCCGATATCTTCAGGCTTGATATTGGCAAAAGAATAGAAAGTTGTCTCGCCCTTATTCAGCTCCACAAAGGCCTGGTCTTTCTCTACCTCAGTAACACCAGATTTCAAATCGGAAGTGATAATCTTCTCTATCTGTCCATTCTGTACCACCACCACAAACCAGCTTTTTATCATTTCTCCAGGCAAAGCTTCGGTATCCGTCTCCCAAGCCGCCCTGGTCAGAGAAGACCGGGAAGACTGCGAAGTCTGGGAAGATAAGGCAGACAGCTGCAACGTCACCCCTACCCGGTTCTCGGCATCAGCCTGACTGGGAAAGGAAGTTGCATCATCACCGGCAGAACAAGCCGCCAGCAAGCATACTGCCCAAATACATATATAATAGTATATCTTTGCCATGTTTTGAAAAGCCAACAATCAATTGCTTGATTTATATTTTCTTATTAATACTTTATTTATTATTCATAGAAGTTACATCACGATATCTTCGTGATTACGTACATTCCATTTCCTCACCGTCAACTTCACGAGATTCTGACCATTGCTGCCCTTATACACCTCGAAGATATAATAATGGTCGCGTACGATATCATTGGTGGTTGTACCTTCCTTTCCTTGGTCTGTATAATCAATGAAACGCAGGGTATATTCCTTATCTTTGCCTGATGCATCCTGTTCAACGGTTCCATTTCTAGCCAGTTTCAACTTGATGACACATTTATCCGCATCTACCTGACCATTATTCTGATATTCAGGCAGATAGATAGGAACACCATCTGTCATCGTAATGCCACCAGTTTGTTTTGAATCATAGAAATGCTCAAACTCCTCGTGAGTAAGCGATGCTGTCTTTTCGCATTCAGCATATTTCTCAGGCATGCAATATCCCTTGTCATTATAGTTGATGAGTTGCATGCTATATATGCTCCATCCATTATTCTTCATCTCGTTACTCAGATTCACCTTTACCTTGGCTACCGCCCTCAGCAGATTGATATCCGAGAAATCCTGAAGCTTGCCGGCAGCAAGTGTAAAGACAACTTTCTTGACACCCCACATCGGCAGATACTTAGGCTTTGCTTCGTAATTAAACGACTTCTGGGCGATATCCGTATCGTTGTAGTCTGTCTGCAAGTCAGCCTCACTCATATTGAAATTGGCATAAACCACCATTTTTCCTTCAAAATGATTGCCCACAAGTACCTTATTGCTCACAGGCAAAGAGCCTGTCAACCGGTAGATATTACCGCCCACATGAATGAGCACCATGTTTTGCAGGATTCCAGCCATACGATGATTTGCATCATAGAAAACGACGTGGAATCTGCTAAAGTCGATACTGTTTTCCATCTCCGTTCCCGGATCTTCAGTCTCATCTCCATCACCTCTCGAAGCCAGTGGCTTTACAAAAGGTTGCCCCATTCTTGTATTACTATTTTTATCAGCTCCTTTCAAGCAAAGGGTAAGCGTGATATTTGCTTCCGCTTCCCCTGCATTTGTATCTCCTTGGTCGCATGAGACCAAAGCAATACAGCCTAGCCAAGCCATCGCTATTGATACGAAGAACCTAAGCAGTCCCCCAGCATATCTTATTCCTTTTATCTCATACATCATGATTGAATACAATAATTATAGATTACATATCTGTCTTGCTCAGTACCACTCTCCATGAATTGATGATGACGGAAGCAGCCTGCCATTTGTGGTTTTCGTCAATGAAGAATACAAGGTCGTAGGAATCCTGTCTATCCAGATATTCCTGATCGCTCATACTCTTGTTATAATTACCTTTTACCATCAGGGCATAATCTATCAATGGAATATTGATGATGCTTGCTCCTGTTGACTTGTTCCATACGCGCAGTCGCATATCGTGGCCTTTCACCAGCCGGTTGGTGGTCAACTCGGCGATGGCGCATGCCACTGATGTCTGCTCGCTGCTACCTGAACTGACACCGGCAGAAGCGGAGTAAGCAGACCAGGCGTTGTAGGTAAGCATTTCATCCTCCATCAGACTGTTGTCGTAATCCATCTTACCATTGTTATCGGTAATCTGGAAGATGAAGTCATCGGCACTGAGATTCACGCCCGACAGGTTTTGCAACACCACCTTGAAATGATTGGTGTTCTTGGTAAGCGAAACCTTGACGGTTCTCGTTCCCCCCTTCTCCATCTTAGTGAGATTGGCTTTTGCCAACTGTCCATGGAAGAGCGGAGTCAAATCATGGTCGACGATTCCCTTATCGGCACGGTTCACCGTAGCCTTGAGCACATCACAGGCTGAAGAGCCTATGCTTGCCTGCCCAAAAGTATAGGAGTCAGCATAACGCTCTTCGCCCTGTGCCCAAACGAGAAGATCATAGACACCAGGAGTCAGGTCATCGATGTTCATACCCTCTTCGGCGATAATCTTCTCGGCAGCCTCGGTCTTGACATAAGCCAGTTTTCCCTGCTGGTCGAAGGCATAAAGTGTGACGTTCTTTACCTCATGAGGGAAAGCGTCGGCAAACTTCATGTTCATATCGTAGATGAACTGCACCTTCAGATGAGTCTTCAGCAGTTCCTCACATCCCTCATAGCTATCATGCCAATAATCACAGGATGCGAGCAGCAAGCCGAGTATGGTGCAGCAAGAGAGCATCATCAGCCTTCCCTTCTCTTTGATATCATTTATAATCTTCTTCATTATTATTTTGTTATTAATATTCTAACTCTTCTATCATAGATAGAAATGATACTGCAACTGTAAAATTACTTACTTTGTTGCATCCAGATCTACCGTAGATGGAACAACGCGCCAAGAAAGTACACTGATACGTGCAGCAAGATACGTCAAATCGTCACTTGGAACAACCGGAACAATTACCTTAGTTGGATCATAAACAGGAGTACCAAAGCCCTTGATAGAATTGAGTTCTACCTGATAAGAGTGGTTACGAACTATACCATATTCTGCAATACTTCTTGGTTTGCCCAAGTGTCTGATTGGAGTATAATAATATGTTCTACCTCCGTTATGAATCTCTACAGGAACAGCCTGTACTTCGTTCTTTACGTCAGCCATATTTGCAGGTACATAAGAACCGCCCGACTTAAGATAGAGTTCTGTTATGCTAGACTTCAATTTAGCAACAACCTGATAGTCCTGCAATTTGCTAGAACCTTCAGTAGTAGTTGAAAATTCAATATCAGTTGGTTCAATCTTGTCATAAGTTGTACCTGTAGCTGTAGTTGTCATCTTATAATAAGTACCGAGGTCGTCAGCAATAACCTTTTTAACATTTTCCTGTCCCAAGAACTTCTGTCCCTTGTAAGTACAGATTTCTGCTGGCAAAATATTGCCAGAAGCATCAGTATAAGCCAAACGTGCTGTCACCAAGAACTTTGTAAGTTCACTCTTCATCGGATTATCATAAGCTTTACCAGTTGTTCCTCCTAAATAATTTGTTGGCGTATTAGGCAATGTATATAATGCATCTCCTAAGTTTGCCTTGTATTCACTGAAAGGATGATTTGTAGGAAGATGTGCAGGAGTTCCACCAAAAGCAACACCCTTTGACCAGAAGCAGCGATGGTAATCTCGCGAAGACCAAGGGGTATCAGTACCATCAAAGCCAAGTGTCGCATCTGTCCAATTCTGAACATCAATCTGCTTATAATAAGTTGACTGATCATTCTCATCGGCAACTCCCCAAGCCTCAATATATGCAAAAACTGAAATATCCTCGGTAGAACCATCTGACTTTGTGACAGTAAGGTCTCCAACTTTTTCCTTTGTTTTATATTTTCCATTAAAGTTGACACCATCCAATATCACATCAGTAGCAACTTTCTCAAAGTTTGTATTACCTTCAGCAATTGAAGCCTTGACTTTTGCATTAATGCGCTCCACATATACATCAACAGGATTATCGAGCGCTTTATCTTTAGTAGAATATGTTCTACCTGACAACAGAGTTGTACACAAATCTTTACCACCATCTTCATAAGTAGAATTAGTCATGACAAAACCGTTTCCGTCATGGAAAGTTTTTCCTGTCAATTCCGTACGCATTTTCGACCAACGGCTAACCATATTTTCATCAAGTTGAGAACTTCCAACTTCAGGGTTAACAACAGCCAACATTGAAGCAGGTGACACATTACTCTCACCAGTCAATACCAAAACGGCCTGAGTCTTACCTGAAACTGTAACAGATTGATCTCCATTTTCGGTTGTAACCTCCTGTTCTATCCAGTTCTGAGCATCACCATTTGTTCCAGTATTCTGCAACTTATAGGCAGTACCATCTGCATTATAAAAATAGAAACGAACCTTATTGATTCGGTTCTCTAAATCTTCTCCATCATCATACTTACCATTACCTTGTTCATATGCAGCACGACTAGCAGGAGCATTACCCACACTATTCAAAGCATTACCCACACTATTCAAGTTGATAACAAGATAAGAAGTTGAGCCTTCTGCATTACCATTACCTCCGGTTATGTCATCACTGCTAGAGCAGGATGCAACCACCAGCATCAGTGCAGAAGCCAGCACTGATGAAAACATCGTAAATTTCTTCATAATCCTATAGTTTTAATTTTACATATAATTATCTTTACCTATTAATCTATATTGATTACTTAATCGTAATAATCGCTTATCTTTTACAGCAATTTTTAATTATCACTACAGCTCCGTTCTATTGCATCGTCATCATTTCATACGCCTTTCTGGCTGCATCGGCTTCCTTTGAATCGCCAGCTCTATCCAAATATGGCTTGGCAGCATCGGCATCTCCGTTGTTCAGACGGATAATGGCAGCATTCAGGTTTGCCGTTTCATCCTCCGGATACATGCGCACAGCCAGCTCCATCACCTCATTGAACTCCATGGAACCTACCTCATAGGTTTGGGCTACCATGAACAACTCGTTGAGCGACAACAGCTGCGGCCTGGTCTTCATGATCTGCTTTGCCTCTTCCACATCGAAAGGCTTAACCTTATAAGTAATGTGGTAGTCGCTATGGCGGAGAGCTGGATAGCAGAGGGTGAGCAGGGTGCGATACTGTGCAGGATATTGTTGCTTCAGCTTCGCATCACGAGCATCTGGATCCAGATTTTCATCCTGGGCTATGGCAAGAAGCTGCTCCTTTTTCTCCAAGTTGCTTGCCCGGATATACTCACGCAAACCGTCCCAATCCTCAGCGGTAGATGATACCGCAAAGATGCTGTCAGGCAACTCTACCATCTTGCGGACATATTCTGTCAGGGTGATGGCACGATTCTTTGCCAGATACTCATTATGCTTATACGAACCTTCCGGCGAAGCAAAACCATGGATATTGATGCCCATCACCTGCAGGTTATTATCCGCCTTCAATGCCTTGATGGTGGTGATGATGCTATCCAACTGTGCCGGATTACGGCGATAATCGGCACGCAATTCTATCCTGTTGACCGGGAAGTCGATATAGGCACGCTTATCCAAATGGCGAATCTTCGGAGCTTCAGCTACTACTGCCTGCAACTGGAGCACCGGCTTCAATACGTTCTGCTTAGGCTGCTGAATGGTCTCGATGATCTGAGGAGCACCTGTTGAGCATTTTTCATCTGCCCTACCCGGAATCAAATAAATGAGGGAAAGAGCCACCTTGGTGGGTCCCACATAATTCTTATGGGCAGAGTTGAGTTTTTCACCACAGGTACCACATTCGAATTTATCGTATTTGGTATGGATATAGCCCAATCCGAGCGAAGCCTCGAAGTTCCAGTGCTTAGAAAGATTCCATTGCTTACCGGCTGTGATACCGCCTCCGGCATACCATCCTTCATAGCGATGGTTGCGCAATCCTTTCAATAACCCGAAAGGAAACTTCACGCCACCTACATTATACTGTCCTCCTAAAGCATGAGCACCGAGGAACCAACCATCGAAGTTCTGATTGAACCAGTAGCGATACTCAGGCATCACCATCCAATGACGAAGACTGGAATGGTTGCCGCCACTTTGCTTCCAAGGATTCAAGCCGAAGAATACCTGAGTTGTATGCTTTTTGCCTACAGCCATCTCTAATCCCAAGTTAGGGGTAGCAGTAGCCCAATAAAGCATATTGGTCTTCAAGCCAACCTGCTTAGTCTGCCAGGTCTGCTGAGATGGCTTGGTTTGCTCGGCTTGGCGGGCTTGCATAGGTAAGATGCAAAAACACAACAATATAGCAACTGATATAAATCCACTAAATTTCATATATTATTATCTTAGAATACAATTTCTTATAATGTACTTATTTTTGGCCGCAAAATTAAAAAAAAAGAGGAAAATATATTATCAAAAACCGCAAAAACACGATTTGCAATTTTAGAAAACAGAAAAAAAAAGCAAGGAAAAGATGATAGAAAAAAGAAAAAACGAACATAATGGGAGGGGAAAATTGTGTGTAAAACCAACTAAATATCAAAGAATTGCATTTTTAGAACATAAAAATTTCATTTTTAGGAAAATAATTTGTAACTTTGCAGGAGTATAACTGCAGGAGATACAAACAAAACATTTTTTCATTGCGCCTATCAGTAGTTATCAGTCAACTAAATATATAGAATTTACTTGAAAGAAAAAGATTATGAATGAGTTCTTAGAACAATAGTTCGTTAATAATTCAATAGTGTGCTAAGCAGCTATACGCTGTAAGCACG
>OMDO01000775.1_pt1 | contig 18289 bp, 8 predicted proteins | sample 1674051 | NCBI WGS metagenome assembly OMDO01 (sample SAMEA103958138, study PRJEB25191) | human gut metagenome | biome: human-associated habitat [ENVO:00009003]; feature: intestine environment [ENVO:2100002]; material: feces | place: Germany | collected 2013/2015 | reverse complement strand
AGGATAATTTTGCCTTATAAAATTTACTCTTATGGCAAAATTAAAACCTGACTATATCGAATGGGTGTTAACCCTGAACGCCTCCGATGCGCAAAAGGAAATACATAATCTTTCAGAAAAGAACAAGGAGCTCCGGGATAGCAATAAGGAGATAAAAAAGGCTATGACCGATTTAATTGCCACCGGGAAAGCTGGCGGTAAACAATGGAAAAGGCTTGATAATCAACTGAAAGAAAATAATAAGACGATCGGCGAGAATAACAAGAAGATTGCCGAATGTGAGAAACGGCTGGATAAAACCACCATGAGTGCCAACCAGCTGGCAAGGAAGGCAAACGCCTTGCGGAAAGAGCTTCGCGATACGGTGAAATCCTTGCAACCGGAAAAGTATGCCGCCCTGGAGAAGGAACTGAAAGAAGTTGAAAAAGCGTACGGGCAGGCCACGAAAAAGGCGGAAGGTTTCGGCGGTTCCCTTCTTTCCCTGAATAAGATAAAAACGGTTCTGGCCGGTGTATTTGTCACTATCGGCGCAATGATAACCGGGCAGATTGTCGGGGGGCTAAGGGATGCGATCAGTACTATTATAGAGTTTGAGAAGAAAAATAGTACTTTGGCGGCTATCCTTGGAACCACGAAAAAGAGTATCAAAGATTTAACGGATGAAGCACGCCGGCTGGGTGCCACTACTTCTTATACGGCTGCACAGGTAACGGAACTTCAGATAGAGCTTGCCAAGCTGGGATTTTTCAAAGAGGATATTAAAGCGATGACGCCTTCCGTGTTGAAATTCGCTAAGGCGGTGGACACGGATCTTGCCTCGGCTGCTACGCTTGCCGGTGCAACATTGCGTATTTTCAACCTTGATGCGGAAGATACGGAACGGGCTGTTTCTACTATGACTATGGGATGTAACGCATCCGCTTTAAGTTTCGAGTACTTAAATACGGCAATGTCTATTGTTGGGCCGGTTGCTAATTCTTTCGGATTCACGATCGAGGAAACGACCGCCCTTTTGGGGGCTTTGGCAAACAGCGGTTTCGACGCTTCATCGGCAGCGACGGCAACACGTAATATTTTGCTTAACCTGGCTGACGGTAGCGGCAAACTCGCACTTGCTCTCGGTGGTCCGGTGGATAACCTGGAAAACCTTATAAAAGGACTTAAAAAATTAAACAGTGAAGGAATAGACCTTAATAAGGCACTGGATTTAACGGATAAACGTTCGGTTGCCGCATTTAATACCTTTTTAAATGGTACTGATACCGTTTTAAATCTCTGTGATGCAGTAACAGGAGCCGAAGAGGGATTTAATGCCATGGCGGAAGAAATGGGTGATAATGTACAAGGTTCCCTCAATACATTAAGTTCAACTATCGAAGGGGTAGTTTTACGTTTCTATGAATCAAAGGGTATTCTTCGGGATTTAATAGACCTTGTTACGCTTATGGTGGAAGGTGTGGGAGGTATGATTGACATGTTTAATAAATGGGGTGTTGTCACTTATACCGTTACCACCTATCTGGTTTCTTACTATGGAGGGCTGAAAATCGCTACCATGTGGCACGCCCGTTTTAAAGCGGCGACCCTTGCTTCGGTCGTTACAGAGAAAGCGCACGCCGTACAGCTTTATATCAGTCGGGCGGCTACTCTGACTTATGCGGCAGCCCAGGCACTATTACACAAGAATACTACCAGATGTACCGCCGCCCTTCGGTTAATGAGGATCGAACTTTTGAAGAATCCATATACGGCCCTGCTCGCATTACTCGTGGCAGCCGGGGTTGCTATCTATCAGCTTGCAAAGAAGACGGAACAGGCTTCGGCCGCGATGAAGGCCCACCAGGAAGTCGTAAAGAAAGTGAATGAAGAATATTCCAGCCAGGAAGCAAAAATAAAAACTCTTGTAGCTGCTATCAATGACGAAAATCTTTCCAACTACACCCGTAAACAAAGGCTTGCGGAATTAAAAGAACTGATACCGGATTATAATGCGGAATTGAATGAAGAAGGCAGACTTATTAATAATAACAAAGAGGCTATAGATCAATATTTGGTTTCCTTGGAAAAACAAATCAAGTTGAAGGCTTACCAGGAGGAACTGGAAGAATTGTATAAGAAAAAAAGGAACCTTGAAAGCCAGGAATCAGAGCAAAGCGACGCTTACTGGGACACTCGCCAGCAAAATACACTGTCAGGATATAACCGGAACAGTCTTACCGCTAAAATGAGCCGTTTATTTGGTACGGAAAAAGAGGCTAACCAGTTGAAAGCCCTACAGACAACACAGAAGGATTTGGCCGGTATAGAATCAGCTATCGCCCAGATCAATAATGATATATTAAAAACAGAGGCGACGGCCACTTCATTAACCGGGACCAATAAAGAAAATATAAATACTGAAACATCCCTCATAAAGAAACTGGAGGCGGAAAAGAAAAAGGTTCAGGAGCAATGGGCAGAAGACAGTGAAGCGAATATCACCAAGAAGAACAAGGAAATAGAACGTATCGACGCCGAAATAAAACGTTTGAATGAATTAGGTAAAGTCAAAAAGAAAGCGGAAGCCGGGGAGTATAAAAATACAGAAACGGACGCTACATTAAAACCTCTGGAGATCGAGCACGAAAAACGTATGCTTCTTATCAAACAGAACCGGGAGAAGGAAAATAAGACGGAAGCCCAGTACATTCTCGAAGGGACGGCGGAAAATCTTCGCTATTACCGGGAACGTATCGACGCACTCCAGAAGCTGGAAGCAAAGACCCCGGCCAAAAAGAAGAAGTTACTCGATGAAATCCACAAGCTCGAAACGGAAGCCCAGGCTGCTATTTTTACGGAAACTGGTAAGCAGGAAGACGCCCGTATAAAACAGGTACAGGACGAACGGATAAAGATTGAAACCGCCTATTACAATGTCCAGAAGGACACTATGGAAAAAGCGGTATTAAACCAGAGTATAACGCAGGAAGCAGCCGACGCCTATATGCTGGAAGTTGAACAGGCACATACGGCGGAACTTCTGGAGATAAACCGTACCTATCTGGATGATGTAAACGCCCTGGAGATCACCAGCAGACAAAAGCGTATAGATACCGTTACGGAAGCGGCCGACGCCGTACGTGAAACCGAGATGCAACTATTACGTGACCGGGCGGCCATTGCTCAAAAAGTACGTGAAATAACTTCCGTTCCGGTAGGAATAACTGGTATGCAGGAAATACACCGGAAGCAGGTTCAGGATGTAGAAACGACTTATAATGCTATAATTGAGATAGCGAGACAGGCGGGAATTTCTACCGTTGGTTTGGAGAAACAGAAACAGCAGGAAATTAGCCAGCTTGAATTTGAATACCAGAATAGTTTATACCAGATTCAATCCCAGATCGGCGTATCATGGGCGCAGGAATACCAGAATGAACTGGCTCTGTTAAAGAATCTGCACGATCAGGAATTAATAGACGAAAAGACATACCAGCGTAAAAAACTGCAAATGCAGATGAATAACGCTAAAAAATACTTTGACTATTATTCCGGCCTTTCCTCTTCCATGGTGGAAGCTATTCAGCAGGCCGAAATCGACCAGGTGGAAGCAAAATACGATGTTCTCATACAAGAAGCCGAAAACAACGGGGAAGATACTGCCGCTCTGGAAGAAGAGAAGGAAAATAAGAAACTGGAGATTCAAAAGAAGTATGCGGATGTAAACTTTGCTATCAAGTGTTCCCAGATCATAGCAGATACAGCCGTTTCGATTATGAAGGCGTACGCGGACTTAGGACCGATCGCCGGAACCGTTGCTGCAGCAATGCTTGCGGCTACTGGTGTGGCCCAGCTTGCATCGGCCAAAGCAGAACGGGACAGAATTAAAAACATGTCCCTGAAAAACACTACCGGCAGCAAGACCGCCACGGCCGAACGTGTTGTTTCCGGTTCTTCCGGTGGTGGATATTCGGAAGGTGGTTACACCGGTCCGGGTGGACGCTATGAAGTGGCCGGCGTAGTTCATAAGGGGGAATATGTGGTACCACAGCCGGAAATGAATAATCCTAAAGTAATCGACGCTGTTAGCACTATCGAAGCGATCAGGCGGCAGCGTACCAATGCGAACCCGTTGCCACAGAATCCGGGTGAATATGCGGAAGGCGGTTACGTTACCTCTTCTGCGGGGGATTCTTCCTACCGGGAGTTCCTGGAAGCGGCAAAGGAACTTCGCGCCTCCTGTGAGGCTATCAAATTGATAAAGGCCTATATCGTTTATCAGGATTTGGAGAAGGCCAAAGAAACTATAGATAACGCCCGCGACACCTTTACACGCGGAAAATAAGTAATCATTATGCTAAAGATTAAGACGAACAAAGGTTATCTGGATTTAGGGGGTGACTTTACCGTACAGATTGATGAAAAATCCCCTGTCATGAACGACCGGGGATCGCAAACCGTACCGGTTACGGTTCCATGTACCGGCAACAATGCTAAAATAACCGGTTTTGCTCACCGTCTGGACATGGGTATAAAGCCGATGAATGAAGATCAGGCATGTACAGTATTGGACGGAGCATATAAACGTACCGGGAAGATAAATATTGTTTCCGCCGGTAAAAAAGAAGGTATTACCCTTAACATCGGCTTTGACAATTCGGAAGCCTACAGCGCATGGAAAGCAAAAAAATTAAATGCTATTACATTACCAGTGAAGGAGTATAGCAGCGTTAATTCTCTTTGCGCACATTTGCAACAAGTTTTAGGAGGTTATCAGACTGATTATGCCGTATTTCAGATTATGACCGGTAACGATTCGAAAGATAATCAGTTTTACCCTAAATACTTGAACTATATCACACCTGTATCAGAAGGAAGTAAAGTATATCGCTTACGTTATCAAGCAAGAACAGAAACTTTTTTAGTAAATGGAACTCCGACTGCAGTAACACTTCCGGAAGGTTACGGCGTGACAGCCTTTTTATATGTATGGCGTGTACTGGAACTTGTTTTTTCCGAATTTGGATATACAATAATGGAAAATCCTTTTAAAACAGATAAACAACTTTATAACTTGGTAATATTGAATAATGCGGCCGACTGTTGTGTTAAAGGAAAACTTTCTTACGCGGATTTGATGCCGGATTGTACGGTCGAGGACTTTTTAAACGCCCTTTATGTGCGTTTCGGACTGGTTTATAATGTTTCTTCCGATACGAAAACGGCCACTTTAAGACTGATCCGGGATATTGTGGATGATGTTCCGGACATTGATTTATCCCGTAGCCTGACAGACGAACCTTTAATAACTTATGAAACGGCCCGGCAAATGAAGTTATCGGCCAAAACTTCCTTTACCGGTGCGGCCCCCTCTGTTGAAAGACTTGAAGATTACTTGAAAGATCAGAAAGTCGCAAGGTTAACTAAAGTTGATGTATCTAAAAGGGTGATACATCTAAATTATGAGGAAACAACAGGACGGTGGTTTAAATGGGATGAAGATAATAACCGCCTTACTTATTCTTCATCGAGTTTCTTTTCCTGGGATCGGAAAACCGACAATATCGAAGATAACGAATTAACCAGCGACGACGAATGCGTTCCCATGGATTTTGCCCCGAATGATATTCTTTCCCCTCAATATCTTGCTGATTACGTGCACCGTTACACGTATCTTAAAACTTCCTCTAATAATAACGATGAAGACTCGGAGAAGGTGGAAACACCGTTATCCTTCGTGTTTGCGTTTACGTCTTCCCAAAATAGTAAATATCCTTTCGGTTCTGTGTTACCTTACACCTCTGACGCCGAAGAGGTTATATTAAGAGACGGAAGCAAGCATACAATGTCGCTATTTTTTCAATATGATAATGGCCTGTTTTTTAACTTCTGGAGGAAATACGACGCTATATTAAGACATTCATTCAATAAGATAGAGGCAAACGTTTTGTTACCGGTTCACCGGCTTACGGGTATGGATATCTTAACACCGGTAATACTTCGAGGACAATATTTACTTTTTGACGGGCTTTCTTATTCTCTTCCGGCAAATAAGATTGTACCCGTTGATCTGACATTAAGAACACTCCGGTTGATTGGTCCGTACGATTTGGATAAGGAACAGGAAACACCCGTTTTTGGTTCCAGGCTTTTTACGTGGGAATTTATAAGTTCAAATATAGAAACAGCCAAAGAAAATGAAAGGAACAGGATTTTACAACAGGCGAGGGATGAATGGAACAAAAGGCCGACCGCTGTGAACGAAATGAAATCAATAACTTACTCGCTTGACGGATATACAACTCGTAATGATGATAAATACTTGGTTGAAAACTATCCCCAGGAAGCGGGAATTACATTACAAAGGAACTATAAATGTAAAGCGACAGCAATAATAAGTATTTACTACGAGCCTGGAAGTTTTACTCCCGGTACATATCGGGATGTTACGTATGAATCCGAATTTGAATATACAGATACTTTTGTTTCTGTTGTCTATTCCGGTTAATCCCGTCCTTTATTCTTCCTTTGATAAACCCAACTTTTGCACCATGGAAAAGCAGAATAACATCGTACTTGCCCCGTGCGCCACACAGGTAACGGAGCTTTATAATTTATGGAGGGAAAACCATACGGGCCGGCTTACGGACTTTTATAAGTTTATGGTAAACCCTTCGGCTGCCAGGGATCGCTTTATATCCTCTCTGGAGGCGCAGCATGAGTTAATCGGAAGTTTTATCGTAACCAAAACAGCAATACAATGAGTGCCAGCGACGAAGCTTTAAAGGTGAACATATATCCGACGGGAAATGCCTTTACGCGTAATCCTATTTTTCTGTCTGTATCATCCTATTCTATGGCAACATACAGTATCAGAATGAATAATGAGGAAATTTTCAAAGGAAACGGAATCGGGGAATTTCGTGTTAATATAGCCGAGATTGTCGAAACCGGAATAGCAAGTACACCGATTTTACCGGATAATACGGAGCCTCTGCTTGCCGTTTCCGGTTTGTCGGCCAAAGTAACTATACATGTGGTTAATGAGGGGGAAGAAGAATATAACCTGTCTTTTACAGCCTGGAAAGGGGGAATTTCCAAGAAAGAGTTTAAACGTCTTCGAAATATGGGGACTGATATATTTTCTTTGAAGTTCTTGAATGAATCCTGCAATTTCTTTTTTACCACCCGGAGCAATGACTGGCGTATAACGATGCGCGAGACGGAACTTTACCCGCTCTGTTTCATCTATCCGGGACACGAACTGAAAATAACGGAACTTCTTACCGGTCAAAGCCTTGCAGTACCAGGTACGGCAGGGAATTTCTACGCCTTGAACCTGGAGGCCGTAAGACTTAAATTCTTTACCGATTACGGGGTACTGGCTAACCTTTTTGACGTGTATAGCGGTGATACGTTTGCTCTCCGGATCGGGATCGAACAAAGCCCGACGGTTCGCGAGCGTTACCGGCTCCGGTTCCTGAACAGTTACGGGACTTACGAAGTGTTTTCCCTGGAAGGCGAGGCAAGCGTAACTCCCGGCATGGATGAAGACGAAGACGCTGTTTTCCGGCGTTACGATGAAATTACCGATGATTATTATTCGGATCGCATACGGACGGAGATACAGGAAGCTGTAACGATTAAGACGGGATTCAAACGCCCGCAGGAAATACGTTTTCTTCTTGATCTGCTTTCCTCTGATGATGTTTACCTGGCAGGTTACGGCCGGGAAGAAATAAAAGTCATTCCTTCGGCGGAAGAGTTTTCTTACCGTGTCCGTCCGGACGCACCGCAGAACGTGACGTTAAAACTCATGTTTGCCGACAAAGAGTCCAACTGGACGGGAGAAATTACGGAAAGCGGCTACCGGAAACCGAGGGTTCATTCCAAAGAGTTTAGTAAACAATTTAATTAATGTATCTATATGGCAACACAGGAGTATATCGATGATCTTATTATAGTCATTGAAACCGCGGAGGACGCGGAAAGCGTTACTAACCAAATGGTGGCGGCGGTTCTTGGCTTCTTGAACGAACACCTGAAACTGGTTTCCCAGGGTAAGGAAGTCGAGGCGGAGGAAACCGCCCGCATTGCCGCCGATGCAGCATTACAGAAGGCTATAGACGCCGTTTCTTTACGTATCGACCGACTTGTCGGTAACAACGCTTCGCAGGCAATCGACAACTTTAACGAGATTCTTAATTTTCTGAACGGGCTTAAAGACAGTGATTCGCTTGCCGCATTGCTGGCTGATATTAACGCCCGTATCGGCAGTGAAGACGGTTCGGAGAGTGAAGACGGTTCCCTTTGGGGAAAACTGAAAAGTTTGTCCCAGGATATAACCAGTTGTTCCGATGACATAAGCACATTGCAGATAGACCGTGACAAAATGAAACAGGGGTTACAGGAAACGGACGGGCGTCTGTCTTCCACCTTTACCAATGTAAACAACCTTTTGAACGCCGGTACCGTTTATAGTGATCTGTCGGGGGTATTTGCAGCATTGAAAACGGCGGGAAAGATTAACAATGTCCGGAAAAACGGTGTAATCCTTTCTTTCCTTACTGCCGACGGCTGGGTGACGAAACAATTTAGAGGCAATCCGGACACAGATTTTGAGAATGCCGAAAAGTGGGAGGATTTCGGCAGCGGCGGTTCGGCCGGCGGAAATACCTATAACGTAACCGGTAACATGCCACTAACGGAAGGTTTCTATACTCTTGCTTCCGCCATTGCCGCGGTACCGGAGAAACAACGCGGCCGGGGGCGTGTTATCACCTTTGAAACATCACTCGGCAAATGGGAGACGTGGCAATTTACCGGAACCGACCCGGCTGTCTGGGATCAGGAGGCGAGCTGGGAAGAGTTCGGCGGCAAAGGAACGGTAAAGAGTGTAACGGTAAACGGCGAGAAGCAGACGCCGGACGCGACCGGTAATGTGAATGTAAACGTGGATATCCTGGAAGTGGACGAAACTTTGTCCTTAGATTCCACCAATCCGGTAGAAAACAAGGTTGTAACCGCCCGTTTTAACGAGGTGGACGCTTCCACGTTGTTTAATGTGAATGCGGAGGTAAGCGAGGATGAAACGTCCGTCCGCCTGTCTTTCCAGAACAAAAGCGGCGCGGAAATTACCGCTGTGGATATCCCGGCCGGTTCTGGTGGAGGTTCCGGCGAAACGGTGGCTACTAAAATTGTATTAAATGCGGCTGTAGATAATGCGATCATCAAGGAAGGCGGAAACGCCCGTCTTACTTATACGTACGATCACCAGTACACCACGGGGGACGAAAAAGGGGAATCCACCGGGCAAAAGGCAGATATCACCGTTACGATCAGGCGCGGAACGACTACCATGTATTCCCAAACAGTCAGCGATGTTTCTAAAGGTAGTTACGAACTGGACCTTTCAAGTTACTTACTTGTGGGAAACACGGATATTTACGTAGTGGCAACCACTACTGATCCGACTACCGGCAAGAAACAAACCCGGCAGTCGTTTACATCTGTGAAGGTTGTCAGCCTTTCCCTTACCAGCTCTTACAATCTGGCCGGGGCCATAGCCGCCGGCGGTTATACGCTGACCGATACGATTAATATTCCTTATGCCGTGAGCGGTTCCGGAACAAAGGTCGTCACGCTGTATCTGAACGGCCAGCAACAGAACGCGCACACCATTACAAGATCGGGAACGACAAACGGCAGTTTCAGTTTGTCCCCTTCTTCGCTTATAACCGGCCGGAATACCGTTCAAATGGTTGCCGAAATGGAGGCTTCCGCCGATCTCGTGTTAAAATCCGAAAGTATCTACATCGACATCCTGAAATCTGGAGGATCGGCACCGTTTATCGGCACAATGATGAGTTTTCCGGACGGCCGTATTTTTACGGAGGATCATCTTGTTCCGCGCCTGGAAGCGGGGCAGTACGAACAGGTGAAATTTGATTTTGTGGCTTATGATCCCGCCGCGACGCCGGCCAAAGTGGACGTTTACCGGGACGGGGTGCAAACGCAGTCTGTCAGTGTGGCCCGTACTACGCAGACATATACCAACCGTTTCACGCAACAGGGCGAGATCAATATGAAATTTAAGACGGGAGTCACGGAATACCCGTTTTATATCGACGTGAGAGAAAGTGGCATCGATTTGCAGGAAACTACTGCCGGACTTGTATTGAAACTTTCGGCAGCCGGGCGGAGTAACAGTGAATCCGATCCGGGAGCCTGGGATTATGGCGACATACACACAACGTTTGCAGGTTTCGACTGGAACAGCAACGGCTGGACGGGCGACGCCCTGAAACTTACAGGAGGCGCGAAGATTGAAATCGGGTACCAGCCTTTCTCCACGGATGTAACCACTACCGGGGCTACTTATGAAATGGAAATTCTTTGTTCGTCGGTAACGGATCGGCAGGGGGTGATACTGGACTGTATGGCCGGCGATATCGGTTTCCAAATGACAACGGAGCAGGCCCTTATGCGTGTTTCCGGCGGTACGGAAGTAAGTACAAAGTTTGCAAGTGATATGAACCTGAAAATAGCCTTTATTGTCGGGGCCAAGGCCGGCAAACGTTTGCTGGAACTTTATGTAAACGGAATCCGTTGCGGGGCGGTGCAGTATGGGGCTACCGAAGGACTGCTGCAGGCACAGCCGGTGAACATCCGTTTGTTCAGTGATACGGCGGATGTGGAAATCAGGAATTTCCGTATTTATAACCGTGCGCTTACGGATGATGAAGAATTAAACAATTATATGGTAGACCGGACTACATCGGACGAAATGGTCCTGTTATTTGAAAAGAACGATGTTACGGGGGACAACGGTACGGATATCGACATAGACAAGCTACGCGCCCAAGGAAAGGCGGTTATGCGGATCGTCGGCGATGTGAACCTTGTCAATGCCACCAATAACAAGAAATTCGAGGTCCCGGTCGATATCTATTTTTATAGCCCGTACGGTAAGGAGTACGATTTTGTAGCAAGAAATGTCGGTCTAAGAATACAGGGTACATCATCCACCACTTACCCGCGTAAGAATTACCGTCTTTATTTCCTGCGTCTGGAAAAATACGGTACCACGTTGGAAGTTAACGGCGTGGATGTGCCGTCTCTTGAATACAGTTTCAAACCGGGAGCACGACCGATCAGTATATTCTGTCTGAAAGCGGACTTTTCCGATTCTTCCGGTACACATAATACCGGTGCGGTGCGTATTGTGAATGACATCTGGAAGAAGTGCGGGTGGCTGACACCGCCGCAGGCTGCATATAAGGGGGAATATGATGTACGTATAGGTGTAGACGGTTTCCCTATGGACCTGTTTTATGACAACGACGGCACCGGTGCGAATACTTATCTGGGAAAATACAATTTCAATAATGAGAAATCGGAAAGCGCGATTATTTACGGTTTTGAAGGAATTGAAGGATTCAACGACGAAGCCTCCCTGAACGGGCAGCGTAACAAATGTATCTGCCTGGAGTTCTTGAATAACTCCGAGGCCCTCTGCTTGTTCGGAACTACCGACATGTCTTCTTTTGATGATGCGCTGGAATTTCGTTTCAAGGCGGACACTACCTGGGCGGATGCACACGAAGACGATAAGGCGGCAGTTACAAGGCTTTGGAACTGGATAGATTCATGTAAAGGTAATTCAGCTAAGTTTCTGGCGGAATATAACCAGTATTTCGGTAATGACAGCCCGTTTGCATGGTATCTGATTACCGATTACTTTATGGCCGTGGATAACCGGGCAAAAAATATGATGCTGGCAACTTGGGACTCTCTGATCTGGTATTTCCTTCCTTACGATATGGACACTTTGTTCGGTGTGCGTAATGATTCGGTACTGAAATACGAATATACCATTACCCACGAAAGTTTTGACAACAGTATAGGTTCTTATTCGTTTGCCGGCCATGATTCCGTTTTATGGGAACTGGTACGCGGTTGTCCGGACAAATTGCGTGAAGTGGCGGAAACCTTGCGTAGCAATATGAGCCTTGAATATGTTCTGCAAGTATTTAACGAGGAGCAAATGGGTAACTGGTGCGAGCGGATTTATAACAAGGATTCGGAATATAAATATATCCTTCCGCTTACCGAAGGGGTGACAACCAGCAGCGGAACCAGTTATTATAATTATCTGTATGCCTTGCAGGGCAGCCGTTACGCACACCGTACTTATACCATTCAGAACCGTTTCGCCCTTTTGGACAGTCAGTACGTGGCCGGTACTTATCGCCGTGACAGCTTCGCGGCTTATTTCGGGTATAAGTTCGGCAGTGATAACCGGAAAATTCGGATTACGGCCTCCGAACGGTATTATTACGGGTACGGGTACACGTCCGGAACACCGCACCAAAGCGCGGTACTTGCAGAAATGGCCGGTAGTGTGGTGGAACTGACAATGGACACGGATTTGATTGTAAACGATCCGCAATATTTCTACGGTGCAAGCCGTATTCGCGGGCTTGATCTGACGGATGTAAGCCACGCCATTGTCGGCACGTTGAACCTGAACAACTGCACGGCCTTGCGTGATCTGAATGTTAGTTGTGAGGCCGGACAGACGACATTTAACGCCCTTCTGGTGGGTAATTGCCGTAATCTTCGAAAACTCGACATATCCGGGCTTAAATCTTCTTCCTTTACCGGTATGGACCTTTCAAGTAATACCAAACTTGAAACCTTTCTGGCCGGTGGTACATCCCTTACCGGTGTGACATTCGCCGGCGGTGCGCCTCTGACCGTTTGCGTCCTTCCCGGAACTTTGCAGACTCTCGAACTCCGGTACCTGAACAAATTAACCAATGCAGGGCTGCAGCTGGAAGGTACGGCAAATATCACGCGCCTTGTGATTGATAACTGTAGCCTGATCGACTGGAACACGTTATTACAGCAATGCAGTGCGACCAGCTATCTACGAATTACCGGTATAGATATGGACGGGAACGGTAATTTGCTTCGCCGGCTTATGACAATGGGCGGCGTTGATGAAGACGGGGGAAACGTGCAGACGTGCCGCCTGGTAGGTACGTACCGGCTCACCCAGTCTATGTCGGATGAAGAGTACGCCGCCACTTGTGCACACTTCCCGGAACTGAATATCATTCAGCCGCAGTTTGTCGGTATAAAAATAGATCAGACGGTAGGAGACGGGGAAAAGATTACGAATCTGGATAACTCTACCGGATATGACTATAATACTGAATTTACCCCGTCTTCCCATATATTGGAAGTGTTGTCGAAAAGACGTTGTATTCTGGCTAAAAAGACGGCGGAGGGTGAAATGACCTGTTACCCGCTTCATGATGAGAACCGAAATAAATACGCGGATAGTGATAGCGTGGAGAACGCCACGGATGCAGTATTAACCGGATCGGAAGGTGAAGTTTACGTATATGAACCTCATTACTGGTACAAAGGAGTAACGGACGTGCTGAATCAGTGCCTTTACGGTTTTATTTCAAGCAATGAGGATGCGCCGGCAGCAGCAGGGTACACCAGTGTAAGATTTACCCGCGAAGAACTGAACGTGACGGAAGGGATCGGGATTCGTAAGAATACGGATTACACAACCCTTGAAGAGGCGAAAAACAAATACGAATCCGGATCGTTCGCCCTGGTGGATGTCCGGGATTACAAGCAGGTTCGTTTTCCCGGTTTTGCTTCTACTCTTTACGGGGCTGTATTTGTAGATGATGCTGGGAAAATACTAAGCCGGATCAGCGTTTCAAATGCGAACGGTTTTATCAATGGTATGTATCTGTTTTGTGCCGTTCCTGTAGGGGCTACGAAACTGGCCTTTACTTTCCTTAATTCGGCGGCCTTCGATTTCGTTTTACTCACGACATCGGAAAGTGTGGAAGCGATCGAGCCGGACTGGGTAGAGCATACGGAATGCCTGGGCGGTGTTTATGAAGCCTATCTGGTTGATGATGTGCTGCGTTCTGTCAGTGGTGTTTCAAGTGTAGGAACTATTTCACAGAGCCAGGCAGTCAAATACGCCCAGAACCGGGGCAAAGGTTTCCAGCTGTTCGACTGGGAGATGCACAAGGATGTGGGTAATCTGCATTTCTTTAAATACGGTAATACCGATTCGCAGGGAGTTTGCGGATATGGAACAAACAATTACCAGAAAGTGACAGGCCTTACCAATGCGCTGGGGATGCGTGATACGGTTTCTTATTATAAGGAAAAGGGCGGTTCCAATCCACAGGCGGAAGGTGCTTACCGGGACGGTGTAAATTATCAGTCCGTCAATGTGCTGGGCTATGAGAATTTCCAGGGAAACAAGGCGGAATGGTTGCAGTATGTCACAGTAAACAAGACGGCGGCGGACGGAAGGTGGTTTATTACCATGCCGGACGGAACGGAACGCATTGTACAGGGAATTACTGTTTATAACGCGGATATTTATCCTACCCACATGGTTTGGGGCCGGTATATGGATTTGATTGCAGCTAAAGAAGGCGGTTCCACTTCCTCACATTGGTTCGATAGGTTCTATGTGGGTACCGGTCTTTCTCGTGTGGTGTATCGGTCGTACTACTACGCGAGCGCGTTGGGCGGTGTTTCGTGTGCGGTCGCGCATTACGATTCATCGTACACGTATGCGGTCATCGGTGTTCGGCTTGCCTTCAGGGGCATAATACGCTGGGCGGGCAGCGTCGCGGCCTTTAAAGCCATAAATCAGGCAGATTAAGAGAAAAAACAGCAACGTAAAACGTTGTGCGGGTAGCGCGGGCGTCCGGAAAGTAAGACGGGCGCCGGTACTTCCGAAAAGTACAAAGGCGGATTTCCTCATATACACTCGTGTGGTGTATCGGTCGAACAACAACGCGAACGCGTTAGGCGGTGTTTCGTATGCGAACGCGAATAACGATTCATCGAACACGAATGCGAACATCGGTGTTCGGCTTGCAAACAATTAGAATAAAGAAAAAGCGCATAAGCCTTGAAAATTGGCGTACAACAGTGGGGACGTGTCCCCGGCGTGGAGCCAAGAGGAATGAGCCTCGCCAACAGCAGCCGTTTACGACTGGAAAGGGGAAAAATAAAGCGCAGGGCAATGGGGTTTGGTAGGAACTTTTTTCGAAGAAGCTCGGCCCGGGGAATTGAAGGCTAATTTAATTATCATGTGGAGAGAAGATAATATTATAGAAGAGATTGTCGAGGACTCCAATATAGAGGACGCCATAAAAACGGTATTGCGCAAAAGAAGACGAAAGCGCAGCTTTGCCGGGCGTAGAATACTGGCGGATGTCCCGAAGGCAGTAGAGAGGATCAGGCAGCGGATAAAGAGTGGACGGTTCAAGCTCGGAGGATATCGGGAAATGACCGTAGACGACGGGCCGAAAGTAAGGATCGTACAATCGGTTTCCCTGGAAGACAGGATCGTTCTTAACGCCGTTATGAATGTGGTGGACCGGCATTTGAAAGTACGTTTTATCCGGACTACTTCCGCATCCATTAAAAACAGGGGAACGCATGACCTTTTACAGTATATCGTTAAAGATATAAAGGATGATCCCGAAGGAACCCTGTTCGCTTACAAGTTCGATATAACGAAATTCTATGAAAGTGTAGACCAGGACGTTTTGCTGGATGCAGTGAAAAAGATGTTCAAGGATAAAATGTTGATCGGAATCCTGGAAGAGTGCATTCGTATGATGCCTAAAGGCGTGAGTATTGGGCTAAGATCATCACAGGGGCTTTGTAATTTGCTTCTATCCATTTACCTGGATCACCGGTTAAAGGATCAGGAGGCGGTAGCACACTATTACCGGTATTGTGACGACGGTCTGGTGCTTTCCGGTAGTAAGAAATACCTTTGGAAGGTTAGGGATATCATTCATGAACAGGCCCGTAAAGCCCGCCTGGAGATTAAAAGTAATGATACCGTTTTCCCGATTACCGAAGGTATCGACTTTCTGGGATATGTAACCCGCCCGGATCATGTGCGGTTAAGGAAACGTAACAAACAAAAGTTCGCCCGCAAGATGCACAAGGTTAGAAGCAGAAAACGCAGGCAGGAGCTGACCGCCTCATTTTACGGGCTTACAAAACATGCTGATTGCAAGAACTTATTTTATAAACTAACAGGAAAGAAAATGAAAAAATTAAAAGATTTGGGCTACAAGTACAAGCCTAAAGACGGACGGAAAAGATTTACCGGAGCAAGGATTAAGTCGCCGGAGCTGATGAACAAGGATGTGATCGTACTTGATTATGAAAAGGACGTTCAGACGAAAAACGGACCCCGGACTGTTATAAAGCTGGAACTCGACGGGAAGGAGAGAAAATATTTTACCAGTCTGGAGGAAACCCTTTTTATTTGTGAATCAGCGGAAAGGGACGGGGAACTGCCTTTTGAAGCGCATTGTGAAGGTGAAGTAAGTGAAAAAGGATTGATAATTATACACTTTACTTGAAATGATACGGATTTATGCAGACAGCAAGGCGGAACCGGTAAGATGTACCAACCGCCGCCGGGGAATCTGGCGTATTACGTGGGATTACCAGGAAACAGAGACACCCGAAGGAGTGCAACGTAGTTACATGGAAGAAACGTTCGATCACTTGCCCGCACTGGTAGAAATCAAGGCGGTTATTAATGAATGGTATAACCGGCAGATAACCGACACGATCGAGAGCGGGTACGTATGGAACGGCCTGAAAGTCTGGCTTTCCATGGAGAACCAGATGAATTATAAGACGGCGTACGATCTTGCCTTGCAAACAGGCGGGGAAAACCTTCCTGTTACTTTCAAGCTCGGGGAAGAAGACAACCCGACGTTTTACGAGTTTGCAAACATGCAGCAACTACAGGAATTTTACACCGGTGCCGTGAAACATATACAGGAGACACAAAAGGAAGGTTGGGCACTTAAAAAGGCTATAGACTGGAATGTTTATACGTTGGAGTAAAAGAAGCGAAGGGGGAAGCGGGAAACACGTTCCCCCTGATTTAAAAAAGTCCTTCAAAATGTTTTGTCTCTTCATGTACTGGCAACGCTTCTCCTTTCAGATATTTGTTTGTGGTAGAAATATCCGAATGTCTTGCTTGATCGCGTGCAATAACAATCCCGGCTGAATTTGCCAAATCGCGAATACCGGTATCTTTTAGGGAATAAAACTGGTAGGAGTCAGGGAATTTAAGTAACGTACGTACTTTATTGAAATAAGTCCTGTAAGTGCGTGGTGTCGATTTCTCTTTTGAGGGTTTGAAATCTTTCCCGAATAAGTAACAATCATTGCTATAATTGAATATTTTAAGTTCGAGCATAGATTTTATTAAGATATCGTTTAATCCTACCATACCGTCTTTGCGGTTTTTGGATATACTTGAAGGAATAAATACTTTTTGATCCTTAATATAGATATCGGATAATTGAATATTTGACAGCTCATCTGGACGAATAAGGGTATAATATGCAAACTGGCAAAGTAGGAGAAAGTACGGATTATTTTTTTCTAAATATTTTCTAAGCTTCTGTAGATCACTGGCGGACAATGCGTCCCGTTTCTTTTTGTCTTCCGACAATGATTTGATATTCTCTACGGGGTTTTTGTCTATATACTGTTTTTCTAATAACCAGCTGCCAAAAGATGATAACCAGGTACGATAATTATTCCTTGTACGAGCTGATGAATCACGATCAATAAGAATATAATCTAAGAAATCACTTGCATAAGTCTTATCAAACTGATAAATATATATTATAGGATTGAAACGCTTTCTGTTGTATTCTGATAATACCCTAATTCTTTTTTTATAGTCTGCAAAGGTACTTTCTTTAAACACTTTGGACTTATGGAATTTAATTAGATATTTATTGTATAATTCCACAATATCATCGAACAATGTATATTGGCGGGAATTTGAAGTATCTGCCCATGGATTCCAACCGGATAGGAGTTGCCGGCTTATATTTGCAATTAATTCTGTAGCCCTCTTTTTCCGGACACTAATTTTATCTATGCTATCCAGCATGTATTTTTTTCGTTTCATTTTTTGTTCCAAAGGATCGTAAGCTTTGAAATCAATATACCAATTTTTCCCGGTGTGAAGTTTGGGCAAAGTGTAGGGTATTATACTATTTAATGAGGCACCCCGTCTTTTAGTTGAACACATTTTTTTCTACGTTTTTGTAAACAGAAACGTAGTACAATTAAACATTCATATTAAATAAAGTGTCCGGTACTTGTCCGACCTATAAACGGAAAATAGCCGTAAGTTATTAACTTACAGCTATTTGACCTTGCACGGGAGGAGAGGCTCGAACTCCCGACACCC
>OMDO01000771.1_pt1 | contig 18319 bp, 22 predicted proteins | sample 1674051 | NCBI WGS metagenome assembly OMDO01 (sample SAMEA103958138, study PRJEB25191) | human gut metagenome | biome: human-associated habitat [ENVO:00009003]; feature: intestine environment [ENVO:2100002]; material: feces | place: Germany | collected 2013/2015 | reverse complement strand
CGGGCGTTCCGCAGTAGTCGCAGATGACGATTCGGCCTTTCATCGTGACCATTCCTCCTTGTACCGGGCCAACTGCTCCGGGGTATCCGTCTCGATACCCAGAGCCTTGGCTTCATCAATCGCACCGTCAATCAGGTGTGAAAATTCTTTCGTGTCCATCTTGCTGGTGTCCTTGTAAACCAAGTAGCAGTTGAACCATTTTCCGTCCTCTTCCCGCACATCGAAGCAGCGGGTGTATTTATAGAGATCATGAACATCTACGCTGACCGGGAGTTTGAAGCCCACGGCGCAGCCGTCCTTATCCCTCGCAACTGTGCCGTAGGCCACAACCAGCCGCTCTTTCACAAGGTCATCCGATTCGCCAGTTTCGGCGGCAATCTTGTTGACCAGAACATGGAAGTAGGCGTTTGCGCTGTGGCTGCGCTTGTTGCGGTGCTTCTTGATTTCAATGTCCAGCAGCGGCTCCTGATTCAGCTTGTCCCACAGACTTCGGAAATCAGAATCAACTTCCAGCGTGATACGCTGCTTGCGGTTCAAACTGAAACTCATATCGACCAGCCGCCCGGTCATAAGGCTTTCCAGTGCTCCTTGAACACGTTCATCAGGCCGAAAGCATCCAACCAGTCGAAGAAGTCCGAAATGATGGGGCAAATATCCGGCGTTTCATCCCTGCGGTAGCACTCCGTCCAAACGTCCATGCCGTTGCTGACGAGGTAGGAAAACGTCTGCGCTTCCGGGATGAGCAGCATATAGGTTGGGTGCTGGGTGCTGGAATAGAACTTTCCGCGCTCGTAGCCCTTGCTGAATTTGATGTCGTAGATGGTGCCAGCTTTCAGGGCATCGAGGCGGCCATACAGAACTACATCCATGCCCCGCACCTGAATCGTCCGACGGGCTTTGAACTGTAGCTGCCCGCCCTTGATGATGGCGGCGATCTGCCCAGCAGCCCAGTTCCACAGATTGTTGGGGTCATCGTGGCCATTGACAATGGCGGTCACGAGGTTCTCAAAGTCGATACCGTTCTGCATGGCCTCCGTCCGGGGCGTAGGCTCTCGGCGCAGTACCAGCATGAACTCCGCCAGCGGGTCGCCCTCGGTGGTCAAATCCTCGTAAGGATTCTCCCGAATGAGATGCAGCCACGAGGACAGCAGCGAGTGAGTGACGAGGTATGCAGCCATTACTGTGCCTCCTCTACGGGCTTGTACTGGGCGGAATTCGGGTCGAACGTCAGGCCGAGGGCCGCGATTTTGGCTTTCCACTGGGCGTTCAGTTCCCGGCTGGAAGTCAGGTGATGGTGCAGAGCCTTGAACGGCTGCATGGCGGCGTTGGCGGTATCTGCATCCTTGATGCTAGCAATAATCTTGCTGCCATCCCGCATAACCTGTTCGTACGCCTCGTTTTCCTTGGCGTTTGCAGCCACTTCCTCGGCGGCCTTGCTGTTATATTCCTCGAACAGCCTAGTCAGGAAGTCGTTCTGACTGCCGGGGCCAAGGGCGGGAATCTTATAAACGCCGTGGATGCCGCGGGTGCCCTTGGCGAAATACCGCTCACAGTTGGAGAAGCCGATGGTGCGGTCGTTGCCGTACATCTCCACGAAACCGCCCAGATCCATGGGCTCCCAGACGTTGTTCTTGGTCTGGCCTTCAACCTTGATGCGGAGGCGGGTGTTGTCGCCGTCCTTTTCCTCGGTGGCATGGAACACGACAACGATGTTCTTTTTCAGCTCGTAGAAGCAGTAGTCCATCAGCCGGACGAACTCACGGCCTACAAAGCCATAGCCCTTGAGGGACAGGCTGCCATCACGCTGACCGTACTTGGGGTTCTGCTTGATAGCCCACAGACCCATCAGGGAAATCAGCTTGCCAGCGGTATCGAATACCAGCGTCTCGAAGTCGTTGAGGTTCTCCGGCTTCAGATCGTTCAGAATCTCGTCATAGCTGCGGGGCTGGATGTACGGCATACGGTAGCGAGGCTCGATACGGTCAATGCCGAAGTCACAGTCGATGTGCAGCGGGCGGGGTGCGGACAGAGCCAGCGTTGACTTGCCGATGCCGGGGTAGCCAGCAATGAGCATCCGAATCTTCTTTGCGCCATCCTGAATGTCGTTGGGATTGCGAATCATAATGTTTACTCCTTTTCAGTTGATTGGTTTACTTGCGGAACATGACGTACTTGCCGGTGGTGCGGTTGACCAGCTCCATGAAGTCGGGAGCATCCCGGACGCAGAGATACAGGCGGAAATCCCATCCCTGTGCAGAGAGAGCTTCTTTCTGGCGGCGGGTCAGCTTTTTGCCTCTTATTTTCAAAAAATCACCTCCTCGTTCCAACGCTTCAACAGCGCGGGCTGCATGGTGATAATCTTGTAGCCAGTGGCCTCCAGTTCAGTGCTGCGGTCGTAGCTCTGCACGTCCTGCGCGTGCCGCGTGACAGCGTTTGCAAGACCATAGAGGGAAAGGTCACCGCCCGCGATAAGATGCCCCAGAATGCCCTCGCTCTCGTTCTGGCGGATGTTGAACTCCTTGGCCGCAAGCTCAACCACCTTGGGAGCCGCCGCCGGGAGAATGGGCGCTTCCTTGGCATCCCGGAGTTTCTGAACCAGTGCATTGAACCGGGCTTCATCGACCGCTGCCCGGACGGTGTCCTCAATCTTCATCAGGAACGCCCGGTCATCGGCTTCGATGGTCTCATCCCGGAAAATCCCGAAATCGCCATCCACGCTTTCATTGATGCGTCCAACGTGGCGCTTGCCAACGCCCACATCAGCCACCATGCCATTGGTGCAGACAAGGCGGTAAATCAGCGGCTTCACAGAAACGCTGCCCATGCCGACCTCAGAATTGGAAATCAGGATGCCGGCCTGAACAATGTCACCCGGCACAACCTCGGTCTGGATTCGCTCATTGACAACCTTGATGTACATGCGGGTATCGGTCAGCTCACAGCTTTCAATGCGGGCACCCTGCATTTCAGAAATAATCGGCAGGACCGTCTGGGCAACCTCGTAGTTGTCGATGCGGCGGTAGCGGTCGGAGAGAATGGCGCGGGCGGTGCCGTCAAGGGTACGAACCATGCGGCGGGTGTCCGGGGACTGCTGGAACCAGCCATTGACGTTTGCCATCAGCAAGCCGGGGTTTTCTGCCCGCATCCGCTCGTAGTAGGGCGCCGGGATTTTCAGCTGCAATCCCAGCTGACGGTGAGCATTCTCATTCAGCTGGAATGGGGTGTTGCCAATCACGAGGTCAAAGTTCTCGTTGACGGCGGTCATCTGCATAGCACCCGCCGTGGCAACGTAGTCCTTTTTGACCTTGGCTTGCCGATCAAGTTCAATCGCCAATTCCTGCAAACTTCTTCCATATTTCATAGGGTTACTCCTTTTCCGGGAAGCACTCGTTGACTTCCCATGCGTCTGCGGCCTCTAAGCAGCGGTCACAGCCTACGATTGTTCCATCCTCGGCGCGATAGATGGTATCGCACCGCTGGTGGCAGATGGGGCACACAGGAGGGTCAGGGTAGCCAGCCTCCGCATCAGTCCTCGGATACAGCATCCAGCACCTCCCGGAGTGTCCGGCCAATCCAGCGGCCTACGCCGTCCAGTGCGCCGTTGCTGTCCAGCCAGACGAACACGGCTGCAACGGCAGCAGTCAAAACGAACTGCGCCGCCGGGAGCCGGGCTGCTGCCTGTTCAGCGGTGAGGCCGTACACGGTCATCAGGATTTTCATCATTCTGCACACTTCCTTTCAGCTTTTTTCGGGCAGCTCGCCGGACTTCAAGTTCAGCCATCAGTTCCGGGTTCTGCTGGAACCATTTGTGGTATCCGAGAAACACGCAGCCGATTCGTTCTGCGACCTCTGGCGGTATTTCGTCCACGTTGATGTGAATGTTGGCGTTCATTTGGTCCTCCCGTTCAAAGTAGGCAAAAAGTCTACTCACAGAGCAAAAAAAATCTGCTCCATCTCCTCCGTTTCAATGTGGAGCAGCTCACACAAGCCCTTAATTTCAGGAGCCGTAAAGTCGGTTTTGTTCCTGATTTTGTTCAGGAATCCCTGATATGTAAGGCCAATGCGATCTGCAACATACTTCATCTTGTAGCCGGAGGCATCAATCTTCGCTTTAAGCAAAGTTGCGTTGGTCATGGTAGATTCACCTCGCTTTCTGTTCGGCGTAGACTGGTTGTCTACTGGGCGTATATTACCACCTCGTAGGCAGAATGTCAACTATTTTTTTGGAAAATCTGAAAAAATGTTGACCTAAAGACTACGCCGTATTATAATTGCATCAGAAGATTTTAGGGGGATACAAAACCATGACCATCGGACAGAGAGTGAAAATTCGACGCGAAGAGCTGGGTATGTCCCAAGAAGAACTGGCAACGAAAGTTGGCTATAAGTCGAAATCATCCATCAACAAAATTGAACTCGGATTTCGCGTCCTTACGCAGTCCAAAATCAAAGTCATTGCTGACGCTTTGGAAACCACCCCGTCTTATATCATGGGATGGGACGAGGAATCTCATCAAAACGAATGGTCTTCAAAGTTTCGCGATAGCGTGATGCAGATTTTGAATAATGCGGATCCGGCCGACTTGAAGGCGGCAGGCATCAGCGTTCAGGAAATCGAAGAAGAACTGGATGGCAGTGAGCCCATCTCGCTGGCCGCCGCCTGCTCTATTGCGGACCAGCTGGGGGAATCCTTGGATTCTCTGCTTGGGCACACACCGAAAGAAATGATAAAAGCCGCCCTCCAACAGGAGGACGGCCAAACGGCGGAGATTATTGAATTACTTCTTGACTTGTCGGCTGATCGGCGGCAGGAAGCGTTGAATTATCTTCGCTATCTTTCAGAGCGCGCAGATAAGTAATCAGCCGTGCTTTGTCAGCATCCGACAGCATTCTGACCCTGATAAGCACTTCTGACCATTCTTCTGTGGTCATACGCATTACCCCTTTCCTAGATTACTGTCGGCAGGTTGGTTAAATTATAGCAGAACGCGCAACTATTTTCAGCTGTTTGTAAAAAAATGCCGAAACGAGGGGGAACAACTATGATTTTGACTACAACTGATAGCATCCAAGGGAAAAATGTGTCTCAATATCTGGGTATTGTTGCATCCGTTATTTTGACCGTCATGCCGGGTGGAAACAAGATGATGGGGAACGCCATCGACAATTTCACGAAACAGGCGCAGGATGATTTGGAGAAAAAGGCGGCCAAGTTGGGCGCAGATGCCGTTATCGGATTGAAATTTGCTACGCAGGGCAATAATTTTATGCTGCTTGGAACCGCTGTGAAGTTAAGCTGATGGGTGTTTCTCTATGAATCTGAAAGAAATCGCATCGCGCTTGCGGGAATTTAAGAGTGCTTGTGTGACAGGGAATCCAGTCATGCTAAGAAATAGAACGGATTTTCTTGATATTTTTTCAGCGTACGGCCTAACTGCGGACGCGAGTGTGTCAAAAAAGACAGGTCTTTTGATTGTGTGTAGTGACCCGGCGCAAAAGAAAATCGACAGAGCGGATGCCCTGAATATTCCGATCGTTTCGGAGCAGCAATGGTTTGAGCTCATGCCAGAACTTGAAGCCGTTGGAATGTGGAACGGAAAGCAAATTCTGTTTGCGGACAATGATGGCATCTACCGTGTTGAAGTGGGCGGTGAAAGCTGATGGCCAGAAAAAAGAATATTGCTGCTGGCCTCGATGCCGTCATCTATGCCCGGTACTCATCGCATAACCAGCGAGAGGTCAGCATCGAGCAGCAGATCGCAGAGTGTACGAAGCACGCGGCTGCGCTTGGACTGCGCATTGTTGGTACATACGAGGACAGGGCAATCAGCGGCAAGACGGATAACCGGCCTCGTTTCCAGCAGATGATGCGGGATGCTGAAAAAGGGAAGTTTCAGGCCGTCGTGGCGTGGAAGTCCAACCGCATCGGGCGCAATATGCTGCAAGCCATGGTCAACGAGGCGAAGCTGGACGATTACGGCGTAAAGGTGTTTTACGCCGAGGAAGATTTTGACGATACTGCCGCCGGGCGTTTTGCACTGCGGAACATGATGAACGTCAACCAGTTTTACAGCGAGAACATGGCAGAGGACATCACCCGCGGTCTGTACGACAACGCCAACAAGTGCATGGCGAACGGCCGGCAGCCGTTGGGGTACAAGCGCGGTGCAGACGGGAAGGTCATGCTGGACGAGCCCGCAGCGGCTGTTGTCCGGGAAATCTTCACCCGTGTTGCCGCCGGGGATCTGTTCGTAGATATTGCGCGAGACCTCAACGCAAAGGGCATCAAGACCAGCAAGGGAGCCACGTGGAATAAGGGCAGCTTCCAGAGCATTTGCCAGAACGAGCGGTACAAGGGCATCTACATTTACGGCAACGTCCGCATTGTGGATGGGATTCCACGCATTGTGAGCGATGAATTGTGGTACAAGGTACAGGAGGCCATGAGGATGAAAAAGAATCCGGTTGGAACCCGGCACCGCGTTGGTGCAGAAGATTACCTGCTGACCGGGAAGCTGCGCTGCGGGCATTGCGGCAGCTATATGACGGGTGTATCCGGCACCAGTAGGAACGGAGAGCTACATTACTACTACACCTGCCAGAAGCGGCGCACCGAACACGCCTGCAACAAGAAGAACGTCCGCCGAGATGTTATCGAGCCCGCCATCGCACAGGCCATCAAGATGTACTGCTTGACCGATGACGTTATCGAATGGGTGGCTAATCGGACGGTTGAATACTGGGAAAAGCACGACAACGACCTCCACATTGAGGCTCTGGAGCAGCAGCTGGAAGAAAACAAAAAAGCCACCTCGAATATGCTGAAAGCTATCGAGATGGGAATTATTACGGATGCCACTCGCAGCCGGATGATTGAACTGGAAACGGAACAGTCAAAGTTGGCGGTTCAGCTGAACGCCGCCAAAGCGGATGTTGTCAAAATCGACCGGGACGATCTGATTGATGAACTGCAGATTTTCCGGGACATGGATGTGAACAACCGCAGCGTTCAAGCCGAACTGTTTAAAGACTTCCTTGTCGCAGCCTACATCTACGATGACAACCGCCTGAAGCTGGTCTTTTCCTTTATGGGCAAGGACAATAGCATTGAGATCCCTCTGGAGACCGGGGAAGACCCGCCGGATGGTGAGGATTCGCCAGATGCCAAAATGTTCGTTTTGACTCCTGATTGCTCCAGAAAACCGATGCGAACCAGCTTCTCAATGATACCGGCACGGGTCGCAGGCGTTCCCAAACCTTTGCGCTCCACCTCATCAGGCATTTCGTCCGCACCGGCAGTTTCCATAGCAGAAAGCAGAGTATCCTCGGTAAAGTGTTTAGGGGGAGATGTTTTCCCTTCCTTGATTTCCGTGCCGCTGACGGTCATTTCGTCACCAACGGAAACAGAAGGGAGTGTCTGCACGTTTTCGTCGGATTTTGTCGAATCATTTTTCTGAACCAGAGCTTTCCATCCATCCTGCACAACAGTTTTGCCTTTGGTGGAAAACACGGTACCGCCACAGTCCAGCTCAATAACTGTCTCTGCGTATCGGTGCGGATCGCCAACAGCTACGCACAACCGATTCGAGATCAGTTGCAAAATTGCAAGTTCACCCTTGGGAAGTTCGCTCAGATTGCATTTCTGCAATTCTCTGGTCGGAATGATGGCATGGTGATCTGTGACCTTTTTGTTATTCACAACCTGCTCTGCATGAACTGGTATGTTATCCACATCCTCCACGGGGAATGTGTGGAAAGCCAGCTTTACGAGGTCGGTCAGGCTATGTGCCATATCTTCCGTCAGAAACCTGCTGTCGGTACGGGGATAAGTGACCAGTTTCTTTTCATAGAGGTTCTGCGTGTAGTCCAAGGTCTGCTGTGCCGTGTAGCCAAGCACACGGTTGGCTTCTCTCTGTAAACTGGTCAGGTCATAGAGCGCAGGCGGCTTTTCTGTTTTCTCCTTACATTCAGCTTTCTGAACGATTGCCACCGAACAGCTTTGTTTGACAGCTTCGGCTGCTGCCTTGGTTTTGAAGCGTTCGCTTGCAGCCGTAAAACCATCCAATCCAATCTGAACTGTGTAGAACAGTTCAGGCTTGAATGCGGAAATGGCAGCTTCTCGCATAACAGCCATAGCAAGGGTAGGGGTCATAACACGACCAACATTCAGGGTCTGCCCGTAAAGGGTCGAAAAAAGTCGAGTAGCGTTAATACCAACAATCCAGTCGGCTCGTTCTCGACACAGTGCTGCTTCATACAAAGCATCATATTCCGTTCCAGACCTGAGATTTTCAAAGCCCTCCTTGATTGCTACATCTTCCATCGAGGAAATCCAAAGCCGCTCAAACGGCTTTCTGCACCCGGCTTTGTGGTACACCAATCGAAAGATCAGCTCGCCCTCACGACCGGCATCTGTTGCACACACAATACTTGCAACATCTTCTCTGGCCATGAGCTTTTTCAGAATCCCAAACTGTTTTCTCGTACCGGCAGAAACCTCATACTGCCAGTCCATCGGGAAAATAGGCAGGTCTGCATAAGCCCATTTGCTGTACTTCGCATCATAGACTTCCGGCTGTGCCAGCTCCACCAAATGCCCTACACACCAGCTGACCACATATCCGTTTCCCTCTAAGTAGCCATCCTCACGCTTGGCAGCACCTAACACTTTGGCAATACTCTGTGCAACCGAAGGCTTTTCAGCCAAAACTAATTTCATTTGCATCTGCTCCTTTCACAAAAAAATAAGCAGCCACACACCGTAGTGCATGACTGCTATGTAAAAAGTTCGGAAAGGATTTTTGCAACCTGATACAATTTTCTGTTCTACAATCTCCGTCATAATAAAAATATCTCCATCATTTCAAAAGAGAATGACGGAGATATTTCACCTTGCTTATTCTTGTAGCAACCAATCGGCTATATCGTGAATTTCGATTCCTTCATAGCTATATTGGGGATGTTTGGTTCTGGCAATAATCATTTTCGGATAAGCGTCTCGAATCTGAAGCAGAGGAGAGCATTCTCTCTCAAATGTTTCCTGCCCGGAAATGTTGTCGCTGACCTGAATATAAATCTTCTCGCTGCCTCTCTGAGCAACAAAGTCGATTTCCTTTTGATAGAGCTTGCCGACATAGACATCATATCCACGGCGAAGAAGCTCGATACAAACAACGTTTTCATATACTCTGCCATAGTCTATATTTCTGCTTCCCAGTATTGCATATCGAATACCGCTGTCACACAAATAGAACTTTTCAGAGCTTTCAAGGTATTTCTTACCTCGGATGTCATATCTCTTAATATCATAAAATACAAAAGCATTGCACAAATACTTAATGTACTTGCCGACGGTTACATGATTGGTTGGAGTCTCATTTGCTGTCAGTAGCTGACTGACCTTATTTGGAGAAGTCAGGTTGCTGATATTATCCATAAGGAACTCGCTCAGACGTTGTAAAACCAAAGTGTCCGGGAGAGTATATTTCTGTACCAAATCCCTTGTAACAATCGTTTCGTAGACCTCCTTGATATAGTTTGTTCTGTCTTTTTCGGTTCTATAAGCATAGGAACCTGCTAAACCGCCCTTGATAGCGTACTCATCAAAGAGCTTATCTTTGTCACTAATATCATCATAATACTGGCAATATTCCTGGAAGCTGAAAGGAAACACATGAATTTCAATATAACGTCCGGTAAACAGAGTTGCCAGATCTGCACTCAACAGGAAAGCATTAGAGCCTGTTACATAGATGTCGTATTTTCCCTTAGAGTACAGGCTGTTGATTGCCAGCTCAAACTTGGGACACATCTGAACCTCGTCTACAAACAGGTAGTTCGTTTTGCCTTCCTGATAATGTTCTTCCACATAGGCGTGTAAGGCATGGTATTCCTTGATTTCTTCATACGCCAAATCCATGAAGTCGATGAAGATAATATTGATGTTTTCAAAATTGCTTTTCAGATACGCAATATACGCCTGCATCAATTTGGACTTACCAGATCGACGAATGCCCGTGATGATCTTGATGTCAGGAGTACCATTCAGTTCAATGATTCTATCGAGATATTTTGCTCTCGTGATTGTTTTCATATAGTCACCCGCTTTCAAAAATTGAAGTTTTTTCATTTCTCGAAACCGCTTCGCTGTACTTATTATACTGTCTGCTAATAGTATATGCAAGATGTCACTTTCAAAAACGCAAATTTTTTTATTTTTTGAAAGCGGAAACTATGTAAAGGCAACCCGAAGGCTGCCCCAGGCATCAAGCCTATCCTGTTTACACAGGTTCATTATCATCTTCATCGACGGAGCTATCTTCATCGTCGTCCTCAAACTCCGGATCGTACCCATAGTCCTCGTCATCGTCCACATAATCAGCATCTGGGTCAGGCTTTGCCGCTTCCTGTGCCTTCTTCTTTTCCTGGACTTTCTTAAATACGAAGAATCCACCACCACAGGCAAGCACAATCAGAGTAAGAATCGCCGGGAGCATATTTGTGGATTTCGGCTTTTCCTCCGGTGTCGGTTCTGTAATTTCAGGAACTGTTTCAACTACTTCCGGCTTTGTTTCCTCAACCGGCTTGGTGAACTCTGCAACTTCTTCCTCGTCCATCAGCTTGAGCAGGTCGGCTTCATCCACCTGATTCAGAAAATGCACGGTTTCCTCGCCCTTATCATCACGGTCAATGATGATATAGAAGTAGTTTCCGTTTTTGGTTACAGCGGTAATGAACTGCTTTCCGCTTTTCGTAGGCGAGCCAGCGTCATCAACCAAAGTCAGATTGCCGTCGGGAGTAAGCGGTAGCATCGGCTCCTCCGGCTCTGTTTCGGGAACTTTTTCTTCGACCGCAGGTTCTTCAGTCGCTACGCTTTCATCTACATAGGCAAATGCCGTTGTAGAAAACACGCCAAAACACATTGCACACGCCAGCAATGCGGCTCCAATTTTCTTAAATCTCATTCTGCGTTTCCTCCTCATTCATAGTATTGATCGTATCAGGCTTCGGAGCCATATCCGCAGCAAACATACGGAGCAGCTCGGAAAGCTGTTCGGGATTCAGGTTCGCAGCATGAACCATCTCATGGATTTCGGAATTTTCCTCCTCACGGTATCTGCGTTCCAGGTCTTTCACCTTAGCATCCCATTCTGCCCGTTTCTTACGGGCTTTTTCAAGGTCTGCACCTATTCTGTCTAACTTGGCACTCAATCGCCATCCCTCCTTTAGTTTCTGATTCTGCCGAAGCAGTAAAAATGCTGTTGCCAGTAATTCGATTCGATAGAAGCGTAGGAAATGGGGTTTCCGCAGTGGATCATCATACCATTGCCAACATAGATACCAACGTGTGATGCACCGGAGGTATCATAAGTGCCTTGGAAGAAAATCAAATCTCCCGGTTTGGCAGAGCTTTTCGGGATAATGTCGCATACGCCCATCAAACCGTTTGCGGTCAAACGACCAACACTCCAACCGTTTCCGCAGTGATTGATTACATAGGAAACAAATCCGGAGCAGTCAAAGGAGGTAGACGGGCTGCTGCCGCCCCACACATACGGGTATCCCAGATATTTTTCAGCTTCCCGAATCATATTGGCAAATCTTGTGTCTGTCAGCGCTTCGCCCGGAATATCATAATCGGTGTACTCGCCGCCAGGGGTGGCGTAAATGTCATTTCCGAAAATATCCGGTCTGTTGCCCCTTGTCTGAAGCAAAATTCTATATCGCTCCATATCATCTTCCGACAAGCCGGAATTTGAAATCACACTGTTCAAGCCCTTATTTCTGAGCTTCACATTCAGAATATAATATTCGTAATCTTCTTCCTCTGTTGTTGTCTCTCCCGTTTCGGGATCAGTAGAAGATGTTGTTCGTGTACGAATCTCTACTACTTCCGTCAGGGTCAGCTCATATTGTTGCTCAAATAGCCATTGCAGGGTAGCCTGCACCTCATCTCTGGTGTAATCCTCAAACTTCACCGTCAAATACGCCGCCAGCTCATAAGGATTGTGGTTGATTTCATCAAGGTCATACCGGTACTCGTCATATCCGCTATGAGTACGCTCGATATTATTGATTTTATTGCGGAGCGCAGCTTCCAAAGCCTTGTAATCATTGTCCGCACCAATAATATCTTCCTCTTTTGCAGTAAAAGAAGTTCCCAGAATGATCTGTGTGCCGCCTTGGAACATAGCCGAACAAGACGAGAACATCCCTGAGAGTATCATAAAAAGCAGTCCGGCAATCAAAACAAACAGAATCGTTTTAGAGTGTGTGGTGCAGAACTCCGTTACTCTTTCTGTGATGTTCTTGGCTCCCTGAGCTGCTTTGCCCGTTGCCTTGCCTGCACCCTTAGATGCAGAAGCCGTTGTCGAAGCGGTATTCTTACCGGCTTTGGCGGCAGCATATTCTTTCTTGATTGCCCTTTTCTGTTGCCAACGGGAAAAGGGATTGGAACCGGCATCGGGGTTGTCCTTTTTGAACTTCTCATACAGGGCATTTACATTTGCTTTATCTGACTTCTCAACCAGCTTTTCCGCCTTGTCGTAGGCTTTCAGCTTGTGACTGTAAACGGCATGATCGACGGTATAGACAGTGGATTCAACAGCCTTGGTCGTTTCCTGCACAGCCTGAACGCCGATATTATCATCCTCATATTCTGACACCGCCCGATGTGCTTTGGATGTGAGCGTGACTGCGGCACCACGGCTTGCCATGTGCTTTGCCACAGATGGGCGCTCGATTTCCGTAAACTCCGCTTTTTCAAAACGGAGCTTTGCTTTACGGGAACCGGCTGCATCTGTTTCCAGCTTTAGCTTCGGCTTTGCCTTTTTAGAAGCCAATTTGTCTGCCGCTTTTTCAGCCCTATCAACCGCCTTATCTGCACGGTCGGCAGCTTTCTTCACATGAGAATCTGCAAGGTCATCTTCGGTAAAACGGAGTCGTGTAGGTCTTTTCGCCATACATTACGCCTCCTTTTCCTGTGCCACCTCGTTTAACTTCGTGGTCATAATGCGATACAGTTCCAGATCTGTCGGGAATCGGTCAATGAACGGCAGAATCACATTGCCATAGAACAGAAGTCCTTCGCCCTCACCGGAGTTGGTTACATAGGACAGCTGATGCGGCGAAATGTTCAACCGCTGTGCCAGAATACTTCGGTCATCGCTTGCCTGATTCAGCATATAGATGAAATCAGAGTTTTCGAGGATGTTGGCAATCTCCGGGGAACGAAGCAGGTCTTTGACATTCTGAGTAATACCGGTCGGCAAGCCGCCCCATTTACGGAATCGCTTCCAGATTTCTACGGAATAGGTTGCCGTCTGTTCTTCCTTCAGAAGCAGATGGAACTCGTCAATATAATATCTGGTCGATTTACCGGCAGAACGGTTGGCAGTTACACGCCCCCAGACCTGATCCTGAACGATCAGCATACCGATTTTTTTCAGCTGATTGCCCAGCTCCTTAATGTCGAAGCACACCAGACGATTCTGAATATCCACATTGGTTCTGTTGTTAAACAGTTTCAGAGAACCCTTAACATAGATTTCCAAGGCGGTCGCTACATGGTGGGCTTCCTTTTCGTCCTGTTTCAGAAGGGCATCATACAAATCCTCAAGGATCGGCATATTCTCAGGGGCAGGATTGTCGAAATATCTCTGGTAAATCTGATGCACACAACGGTCGATAACCGTCTTTTCGATAGGCTGCAAGCCATCCTTACTGCCCATAATCAACTCACAGAGGGACAGGATAAAATCAGCTTTCAGTGCTACCGGGTTGTCATCCTCAGAGTAGTTCAGGTTGATGTCCATAGGGTTGATATAGTTGGTACTGGAGGAGCTGATTTTTACCACCTGACCATTGAACTTGTGAACCAGAGCCGCATATTCCGCTTCGGGGTCGCAGATGATAATATCGTCATCCGTAACCAGGAACGCATTGGTGATTTCACGCTTTGCGGAAAAGGATTTACCGGAACCGGGAGTACCCAGAATCAGTCCGTTGGGGTTCTTGAGCTTCTTTCTGTCCACCATGATAAGGTTGTTCGACAGAGCATTCAGCCCGTAATAGAGCGTTTCTCCACCATTCTGGAACAGCTCCTGCGTGGTGAAAGGCACAAAAATAGCCGTGGAACTGGTAGTCAGGCCACGACGAATCTCAATCAGGTTTTGTGCCAAAGGCAGGCTGCTCATCAGTCCGGATTCCTGCTGAAAATCCAAACGACGCAGATTGCAGTTATGCTTCTGGGCGATGCTCTGTGCCTGGAACACATTGTTCTCCAGTTCCTGCTCGGTGCGCCCGGTGTTCAGCACCAGAAATGTCACCATGAACATTCGCTCATTCTGGCTCTGCAATTCTTTCAGAAGTGACTTCGCATCTTTACCATAGGTAGCAAGGTCAGATGGGATAATGTCCATGTCATAGCCAGAACGCACAGCCTTTTTCTGTTCCTCGATTTTGGAACGGTCAAGCTCGGTGATGATTCTCTTGATGGTCTTAATCGCCGCAGTCTGGTCAACCGACTGGATGTGCATGGTCACGATCTGCGTGGATTCCATATCCAGAAAATCCGCCAGCATACGATCAGACAGGTCTGATGCCGTAATTGCCAGATAAGACATCGAACCGAAGATACTGCCCATCTGGAAGGTGCGGTTGGTCTTAAAGGCAAACGCCGTCGGAGCAATGAAGTCCTTTACGGACAGCCCGGATTCCACAAGATACTTCCAATCGAAGAAGAACTTATCATTATCACCCATGTGGAACATAGAGTGCATCAGATGCAGCCGCTCTTTGCCGTTCATGGTAGTGGCAATGACACCCAAACGCCGAAAGTTATTGAGCAGATCGTTTTCGATATGGTTGAGTCTCGGCTTTGCCTGCCGCATGGATTCGGCTTCAATGCCGAATGTCAGGTACTTGGTTTTGGTCAAGCCGTTGTTGCCCTGCGCCAACTGCTTTTTCAGCATCTGGCTATACTCGGCACGGACGGGATTGAAGCTGTCCTTCTTGAACGGGATACGGATACTCTTTTCAAAGCTTTCAGCATCGGTACTCAGGTTCATAAAGGAAAGCTCAAAGTGAATGGAGCTGTCAAAGAAATTCAGGAAACTGCACCACTCATCGAAGATGGCAGTCTTATCTTCCTGCTGTGCCAGCTGATAGTTGATGTCCTGAAACTGAATGGTCTTGGTGTAATAACTGTCAGTGACACGGCAGATGCCATCCGGGAACATTCTCTGAAAGGGAATGGACTGCTGTGCAGTCTGCGGAATACCGTTGTCCTTCTTTGCCCGTTCCACAACAGCTTTAATTTCTCGCTGCTGCTTCCGATTCAGATTTGCAGGCATTTTGATGTTTCTTGCCTGTGGCTTCTTTTTGAAAAACAATTCGTTCAACCTCCTTTTCCAGTTTGTACTGACGCATCAAAGCGTCATAATAGTTGTCCGTCTGATAAGGGCGAACCTTGGGACGAACGAATTTGGTCTGAATGAAGTGTTCTACAACCACTTCCAACGGCTGACTATCCTTTTCATACATTGCCAGAAAGAACAACGGTAACATGACGATCATCATGGACAGTGCTGCAAGGCTCACATTTCCGGTTGCTTTGACCAGAAAGAAAATCGGCACTCCGATGAGCGCCGCCGCACCAAAGCAAAGTAACTGCCGTTTCGTCAGATTGAAGAACACTTTTGTTTTTACCCTCGTCAGGTCACGAGGTACGGGAATATACGCTGCCAAACAATTTCCTCCTTCCCTTAGTGAGCGCTGAATACACCCTTCGCAAGCGAACCAGTCTTAAACAGGGTGAAGCACAAAAGGACGGTGTAGCCCATAACACCCCAGATAGAACCGATGATGTCATCACTGAATGCGATAGACTGAATCAGCACCGCATAAATGCCCACGCAGATCATAATCAGGAATCCCTGGAATCCGATTGCAAACAGCGAACGCAGATAATTCTGTCCGATATTGCTCTGTTCTCTGTTTCCAAAAGTGGAAAGCGGAATCGGGGCAAGGCTGACCATCAGATAAATTTCAATCATTCGACCGTAGACGATCACAAAGATGATGATTGCCAAAGCGGACATCGTGACCTGCACGATAAAGGATTGCAGGAACAAGCCGAGCAAAGGACCCAAATCCATTGCCATCAGCGTTTCTTCCATTGTTTCCAATGCCGAAGCATCTATGGCAGTATTTCCGGATATGATACCGGCGCTTGCGTTTATAACGTGCTGTGTCACATCAAACACAGCCATCGTGATATTGAATGTGTTTGTGATTAACATGACCGCAACAAAAGTCTTGAACACCCATTTGAAGAAGATCCAGGTTTCAAAATTTGCCAGATTGTTGTGGTCAATAATCATCTGAATTAGCTCATAACAGGCAATGAAGGTCAGAATCAAGCCTGCGATTGGGATAATCACTGACTCGGAGATGTTTCGTACCATGGCAAAGACACCCGGCGAAAAATTCGCCGGGGTCATGCCAACGGAGGTTGCTATCTCGCCAACCTGGTTGTTGACGGACTCAAACATCCCCGACAGATTTCCCATAATAGCTGAAACGAGCATTTCTTTCAGCCAGTCTGTGATCTGTTGGAGTATGCTGTCCAAAGGCGATTACCTCCTTGTTTTGTGATTAACCGAACAGTCCGGAGAGCAGAGGTACAAGGGTGGTGCCGATGAGGGCAACACCGCCGCCAGCCATGAGCTGCTTCATGCCCTGGCTCTTGGCAGAGGGGTTATCCCCGCCGTAACCTTCCATGAGGTTCACAGCACCCCACACGCCCAGACCGGCACCCAGTGCCACAACCAGAGTCTTCAGAACGTCAACTGCACTGTTAAAGAATTCCATAGTAAAATCTCCTTTGTTTTGAAAAAGTGACCCTGCACACACCTGAAATCCGTTTGCAAAAAGCCGAAAACCACGGCGAAGGCTGATTTTCCGGTGTACCTGTTGGGTCAATGGGTAAAAAATAACCGCTCGTCTTATCAGGCGGGCGGGAGTGAATCGGCATCCACCATGATGAAGGTATCATCTGGGTGGATTTTTTCTTTTCGGTTCAAGAACTTCTCGATATCGAGTGCGTTCTTGGGGTCATAGTCGGAGGTGTACTTGTAGTTCGGGTGCTGGGTCAGGTCGTACTTGTCGCTCAAAAATGGGCGCACACCACGAAGCTGCAGGATGCACTTGCCGCCATCCAGCACCGCCAGTTCATCCCGGCTCATAAGTTCGTGGCCGAGTTTTTGATAGTTGGTGCCATAGCTTGGGCTATTGCCACGGGTGTCAGAATTGTTGTAGCTGTCGATGGTTTCCTTGCCGAGTGCTTCGGCAAGATCTTTCAGGGTGGTAGGCTCGCTGCCGCCGAGAAAAATCTGGCTGTCCATGTTGCCCACGATGGTATCCGCATTATCCTTGTAGATGGCTTTCAACTGGCTGCGGGTCTGCAAGACCAGACACGCCGAGATCTCACGGCTGCGGATAGTGGCCACCAGTTTTTCCAGTTGTGGAATCTGACCGATGTTAGCACACTCATCAATGAGGCACCGCACATGGATGGGCAGCTTACCGCCGTACACATCATCGGCTTTGTCGCAGAGCAGATTGAAAAGCTGGGTGTAGATCATAGAGATCAAGAAGTTGAATGTACTGTCGGTATCACTCATAATCAGGAACAATGCCGTTTTCCGGTCGCCCAGCTTGTCGAGTTCCAGTTCATCATACATGGTGGCATCCCGAACTTCCTGAATGTCGAATGGAGATAAACGGGCACCGCAGGAAATAAGGATCGACTTAGCCGTCTTGCCGGCAGCTAGCTTATAAAGTTTGTACTGCCGCACTGCAAAGGATTTTGGTTTTTTCTTACCCAGATCCTCAAACAACAGGTCTACCGGATTCTGATAGGTTTCATCATCTTCCGAAACCTGCATAGTGTTTAGCATTTCCAGCAATGTTGCGAAGTTTTGCTCCTCGACAGGGGCTTCGTAGTGGAGGTACGCGATCAGTGAAACCAGCAAAAGCCGTTCAGCCTTGTCCCAGAAAGGGTCGCCACCTTGACCCTCACCTTTGGTGTTGGTCATCAGTGCGGTGACGAGCTTCAGAATGTCCTTTTCACTGTGGATGTACGCCATGGGGTTATAGCGCATACTCTTGGAAAAGTTGATGGTGTTGAAAATCTTTAGCTTGTAGCCCTTTTGTAACAGGGCATTGCCGCACTCGACTACGATACTGCCTTTCGGATCGGTGACCACATAGGAACTGTGACATTGTAAAAGGTTGGGCTTGAGCCAAAACCGGGTCT
>OMDO01000714.1_pt1 | contig 19671 bp, 14 predicted proteins | sample 1674051 | NCBI WGS metagenome assembly OMDO01 (sample SAMEA103958138, study PRJEB25191) | human gut metagenome | biome: human-associated habitat [ENVO:00009003]; feature: intestine environment [ENVO:2100002]; material: feces | place: Germany | collected 2013/2015 | reverse complement strand
GGGGAAGGGGTTTGGGGTTAGGGATAGAGAATTTGCTCTATTTTATAAAAAACAGACTTTTTCAAAAAGCAGGGACGCAGGGTGTATGCTCTGCGTTCTTTGTTTTTCAAAGCGGTTCTATGCAGTAAGCAGGTGCGGCAGACCTTTTGACAAGTTCCAGTAATGCAATATTTATCCATTAAAAAATCAGCCATATATTGACATTTAGCTTTTTACGCACTTTTCACAATTTTGTTACAAAAGGCTCACAAACGGCTTTACTACGGCAAATGGCGACACAAAGCGGAATTGTGCGGATTTTATTCGATACTGTTATATAGATAATTATATACCGATATTCCTAAAATATATTTTACAATTCAGACTCAGTGTGTTAAAATAATAACGAACAAAAGAAAGAAGTCCTGCAACACAAATACATAACGCAGGGCGCACGATGATAACAGCTAAATATAGATTAATAACGGCTATAAGCCGAACAGGAGGAATTTCACATGAGATTTACATTACCAAGAGATGTTTATCACGGCAAGGGCGCACTTGAGGCATTAAAGAGCTTTAAGGGCAAGAAGGCAATGATCGTCGTTGGCGGCGGTTCGATGAAGCGTTTCGGCTTCTTACAGAAGGCTGAGGCTTATCTTAAGGAAGCAGGCATGGAGGTTGAGCTCTTTGAGAATGTAGAACCCGATCCTTCTGTTGAAACAGTTATGAAGGGTGCAGACGCAATGCTCAAGTTCCAGCCCGACTGGATCGTAGCAATGGGCGGCGGTTCTCCTATCGACGCAGCTAAGGCTATGTGGATAAAGTACGAGTACCCCGACTGCACATTTGAAGATATGTGTAAGGTATTCGGTATTCCCGAACTCAGAAAGAAAGCTCACTTCTGCGCTATTTCTTCTACATCGGGTACAGCTACTGAAGTTACCGCATTCTCAATCATCACAGATTACCACAAGGGTATCAAGTATCCTATCGCTGACTTCGAGATTACTCCCGATGTTGCTATCGTTGATCCCGACCTTGCAGAAACAATGCCTCAGAAGCTCGTAGCACATACAGGTATGGACGCTATGACACACGCTATCGAAGCATATGTTTCAACAGCTAACTGCGACTTTACAGATCCTCTTGCGCTTCACGCAATCAAGATGATCCAGAACGACCTCGTTGGTTCTTACAACGGCGATATGGCTAAGCGTGATGCAATGCACAACGCACAGTGCCTCGCAGGTATGGCATTCTCGAATGCTCTGCTCGGTATCGTTCACTCAATGGCTCACAAGACAGGTGCCGCATTTGCTGATTACGGCGCACACATCATACACGGTGCCGCAAACGCTATGTATCTTCCTAAGGTTATCGCATTCAACGCAAAGGACGAAACAGCTAAGAAGCGTTACGGTGTAATCGCTGACTTTATGGGTCTTGGCGGTGCAAATGACGACGAAAAGGTAAAGCTCCTCATCGCTTATCTGCGTAAGATGAATGACGAACTGAAGATTCCTCACTGCATCAAGAACTACGGCGCAGACAGCTATCCTACAGAAAACGGTTTCGTTCCCGAAAACGTATTCCTGGAGAGATTACCTGAGATCGCTAAGAATGCTATCGCAGACGCTTGCACAGGTTCTAACCCTCGTATTCCTACACAGGAAGAGATGGAGAAGCTGCTTAAGTGCTGCTACTACGATACAGAAGTTGATTTCTGATATTTCTGAGATCGCAGCTGTTAAATTCGATTTCATCTATTTATATAGCCTCTGAATTATAACCCAAAGGAAAGCCCCTTGTACCACCCCCTAAGGTACAAGGGGCTTTTCCACGGCAAGTTGCCGCTGACAATTCGCCTTTCTGATTGTTGGCGGATTGCGTAAGTTACGTTACCGGCGAGTGACTGCGGTCATTTGCGCCGCTGCGTCCTTGCAGCGACTTCGTGTGACCGCTGTTAAAGCCTCCTTGCTTTACTGAGGTCACACCCTTTTAACGTTTCTTCTGAGCAGAAATAGGAAAAAGTGATTGTGATTAACGTCAGTAAATATATAGCTGACAATTCGCCTTGCGGCAGTGTGCCGCTTCAAATTCGCCGTTCTGATTGTTTGTGCCTTGTGTAGCCTCCGTTATCGGCGGATAGCAACGTATGCTGCTGATTTGCTTTTTGTGATGAAATTTGCCCGTCCTTGTAGGACATTACCCACGATACATACACCTGCGTTTCAAGATTTTTCACATTTCTTTCATCGCCCGTTATTATATGATTCATAAAAAGGGGGTATACTATAAGCACAGTCAGAGGAAAGGATTCCGACGACCGAAATCAGCCGATAGGTTTCGGCTTGAAAAATATCGTGCCGACAAGCACGGTTAACATAACAGGAGCCGGCAAGACGGCAACAGCCGCCCCATACATGCTCCGCCTAAGTACAACGAAAGTTTTCATATATACCTCTCTATTATTCAAGCAAAACCGCTCTGTGACGCAGGGCGGTTTTTGCTATGCTCTCACGCTCCTCCTTTCCTTTTGCTACAGGTTGAAATTCCTGCAATTCGGTGCTATAATAAAGATATTATTTTTGGAAAAGATTCCGGAAAGGGTAAAGATATGGGATATATACTTAAAACAGCACAGTACGTCAACGATTTTCAGTGTATAGGCGGAAAGTGCACGATGGATTGTTGCCGGAATTGGGATATAATATGGACAGACGAAGAAATTGAAAAATTGAAAAATTCCAAACATTCTGAAAGCCTTGACAAGCTTATTCAAAGATCATTTTTGAAGTGTGACGGAATAACAAATTCGATAAAGCTGTCTGATGACGGTGATTGTCCTTTTCACGATAAAGAAGACAGACTTTGTAAAATTCAGAAAGAACTTGGGGCAGAATACCTTTCTGCTGTATGTCGGAATTATCCTATAAGCGGTACTATAAATAATAACGTAATTACAAAAATCAGATTTTTGAGTTGTCCTGCTGTATTTGATATTATTGCAAATAACGAAAAATCCTGTGACGTTTATATTTACGGTAAAGACTATGAACCGGAAACCATTCTGATATTTAAACCCGATACAATCGACGACGTAAAAAGCAATCCGGGTCTTAAATACAGAAATCAGCTTTTTGATTTTTTCTACGGCATACTTAGTGATAAAAAACGTGATATACATACATCGATGATTATAGGAACACTTGCGGCTCAAACGCTCTCAAAGCTTGAAAATTCATCGCCGGACAGGATACCGGAGGGTATTACTGCTTTATCAAAACAGATAAACAGCCCGGCACTTGTAAAATCTCTTTCGGATATTGAACCGAATTATAAGGTTAAGCTTGGCGCTGTGCAGTGTATGCTTGACGGTACAGCTGTAGGTGATAAACTGTCAGAAATATTGTCGTCAATCAGAAAAAAGAACATCGAAGGCAAATTTTCCGTTGAAATACAAACATATATAACTAATCTCGAAAAGTTCTGTAAAATATGTTCAACTAAGCCGTTTATGATAAGAAACATAGTAAGATGTCTTTATATGTGTGAGTTTATGCCGTTTTCAGATAATAATTATAATATTTTTGATAACTACGCATATTTTTGTGCATCTGTAGCACTTATAGACTTTTTCGGTGCTGCCGCTGCAACCGGCAGTGATAATCCAAACGAAATATTAGAGAGGTTTAAAACAGCGGTCTGTCTTGCTTCTCATCTGCTTTGTCATAATCCTGACAGAGTGAAAATGATAATAGATTACTTAAAGGAGATAAACTGTTATTCGGCAGGTCACCTTGCACTTATCGTAAAATAAGTCAGTTATATAACCGCTCTGTGACGCAGGGCGGGTTTTTGCTTGTAGAAAAAGTCTGTTTTTTATAAAATAGAGCAAATTCTCCATCCCTAACCCCAAACCCCTTCCCCTCGGGAAGGGGCTATTTTGCTGGGGCTACCGCCCCTAGACCCTGTCGGGGGCTTCGCCCCTGCGACCCCATTTCAATATTTACAAGAGGTTTATCGACAGACTGTAACCGCTCTGTGACGCAGGGCGGTTTTTGCTTTATTGCAAAGCCGACAGTTAATATTGTAAATTTTACACAAACTCCCTATAAAATTTCTCAGCAAAATTATAAAAAAGTTTTCAAAAAGGCTAAAGTTTAGAAAAACAAGTGCCGATATAATAAATGTAAGGGTCACAGAGCCCTGTGCGGAGGCGGAGATAACTTCCGCAGTGTTTTGCAAAACAAACACCAAATGACTTTAGCTTAGCGCAAAGCAAGGTCACACTAACAAAAAACAAGTCCCTATAAGGGCAACGACTTCCGAAAAGGATTTCGGGAGTACATTCAAGGAGGAAAACAAAATGGCAGGTATGGTAGTACAGCATAACTTAAATGCGATCAATGCTAACAACAAGATGAACATCAACGTTTCAGGTACAAAGAAGGCAACTGAGAAGTTATCTTCAGGTTATCAGATCAACCGTGCAGGCGATAACGCTGCAGGTCTGGCTATATCTGAAAAGATGCGTTCACAGATCCGTGGCCTTTCACAGGCTACAAAGAATGCCAACGACGGTATCTCTCTTATCCAGACAGCTGAAGGCGGCTTAAACGAAACTCACTCAATTCTTCAGAGAATGAGAGAGCTTGCAGTTCAGTCAGCTAACGGTACATACCAGGATGATACAGACCGTGAAGCTATCCAGCTCGAAGTTGACGCACTCAAGAGCGAAATCGACAGAATCGCTTCTTCTACAGAGTACAACGGCATGAAGCTCCTCGATGGTTCACTCGGCGGCTCAAAGGCTGTTACAGAATTCGGCGCTAAGTACGGTGCCGTTTCAACAGCAGATACTGATCTTGTCGGTGCTACAATCACATCTAATATAGCAGGCGTTAAGGTTACAACAGCTTATGCAGCATCAGGTAAGGGCGGCGAAAATGCTCTTTGGTCAGCTGATGGTAAGACACTTACTATGAACCTTGTTGCCGGCGAAACTTACACTCAGAAGGATATCGATAACCTGATCGCTAACGCTACACAGTCTAAGGATGGCGGTCAGACACAGGCGCCCTCAGAAATTTCTATTAAGCTTGCAAACGGTGTTATGACAGCTTCTAAGGCAGGTGACACAGATGCTACAGTAGCAGGTCTTCGTGCTACAGGTTCAAATTCAGCTGACGTTATCAAGCTTGTCGGTGATAAAAAGAGCGGTGCTCACGGTTCATCTGACCAGGTAACATTTACTGCTAATTCATATGGTAAAGCATACGATACAGGTATGGCTTCTAAGATTACTATATCTACAGATGTAGCAGCAGGCAAGGAAAATGTTGAGGTAACTAAAGCCGCAAAGCCTGCAGACGCAGCTGCAGGTAATCCGGCTACAGCCGCTGAAATAAAGCTCCACCTTTCAACGGGTAAGACATACACAGAAAAGGATATTGAAAACATCCTTAAGGAAGCAGGCTATGACTATAGCGTTAAGCTTGAAGATACTACAAACACCGATGGCGATGCAGATGGTAAGATCTACTTCAACGTTAAGGGTGATGCAGAAGTAGCTATCACAAACGGTGCAGGTGTTGGTAAGGATTCAGTTCCTAACAACGGTAAGGGTCTTACATTCCAGATCGGTGCTAACGGCGTTGAGGATCAGAGAGTTACGCTGAACGTTAACGATATGTCATCTTCTGCTATAGGTGTTGCTAATGCTGATGTTTCTACTCAGGATTCTGCAAATGCTGCTATCGACATGGTAGACGCTGCTGTTAAGACAGTATCTATGCAGAGAGCAGGTCTTGGTGCACTTCAGAACAGACTTGAGTACACAGTTAACAACCTGACAACAACAAACGAGAACCTGACAGCAGCTGAATCTCAGATCAGAGATACAGATATGGCTACAGAGATGATCAACTACACTAAGAATAACATTCTTCAGCAGGCATCTCAGGCTATGCTCGCTCAGGCTAACCAGCAGCCTCAGGCTATTCTCCAGTTACTCCAGTAATCTGAGAACAGCGTGAGTTTCAGGGCTTAATATTTATAAATTAATGACTTGATGAGTTCGCCCCCGTGAAAACGGGGGCGGATTTTATTTTTGTGGGAAGTGGGGCTGTCGAACTCGCAACACGAAAAGCGAATGGGATGGTGCGGTTTTGCGAGGGTTGGGTGTGGAATGAGAGATTGTTAACGGAGGTGTCAGAGAAACGGAAAGGGTACGGTAAGTGTGACAATCCCTCCGGTAGTCGCCCGAATTTTTTCGGCGACAGCACCTCACCTTTGACAAGGGGCGGTAAGAATGTGGTGCGAAGCGAAGGGGGGCTAGCAATCCCTCCGGTAGTCGCCCGAATTTTTTCGGCGACAGCACCTTACCTTTGACAAGGGAGGCAAGGGTGTTGGTGTGGGGCAAGGGTTGGTGGGCGATTTATCTGTTGTCTATATTCTGCACTGCAACAGAAAAAATCGGGTACTGTGCCGTACCCGATTAATCCTAACCGTTGATATACTCTTTTGGAGATACCCACTTGCCGTTTTGCTTTACTGCAAAGTGAAGATGAGGTGCCAGCTTCGACTCGCATTCGATAGTTCCTGTAACGCCTATCTTCTGACCGGATTCGACCTCGCTTCCCTCTTTGACCTCAAGCGACTTGTCAAGTCCGTAGTAATGCGTTTCGTATCCGTCGCCGTGATCTATCACAACGCATATTCCCCACAGAGGATCGTCCTTTATCTCCTTGACCTTACCCGTGCAGGCGGCTTTTACATCCGTTCCGACCGATGCGGCGATGTCCATTCCGTCGTGGGTCTTCCATACGCCGAGAGTTTCGCTCTTTACAAGCTCGCCGTTGCTGTATTCCCATATAACTTCATTCTCAATCGGCATTACACGCTTTGCTGTGCTTCTTACAAAGTTATTTGCAGGTGCGGCTGAGCTGTCAACTTTGCTCTTTGAGGTTTCGTCCTTAGGTATACCGCTCTGCGTGTTGTCCACCTGCTCTGCCGATACGGCAGAATCGGGCTTTTGAGGTTCTTCGTCGGCTATTGTCTTTAATGTGCTGTCGTAGGTCAGATATGTTGATATTCCTATAGCAACAACGCTCAGACATAATGCTCCCGCAAAACCTTTGCCCTTGAAAAACTTTTTTATCTTTCCGGTAGTTATCTTATCCATAGCTTTTTTCCTTTCAAGTTATGCTTTACTGCATTTGTAGTTTTAACGTTATTTTCCGTTTTATACGCATTTTTCAGAAAAATCTTCCGCTTTAACGCTTTTCCGCTTTAAATTGAGTAAAAAATCTATTGACAAATACCGAGTGCCGTGGTATACTTACAGTGTACCCAAAAAAACGGGTATTAAACCGAATATACACCACAAATCGCAGATGGAAAAAAGTAAGGCGGCAGATTTCTCACAGAGAGTCGGATTAGGTGCGAGCCGACAGAATATAAAGCCTGAATTCATTCCGGAGAGATGAGCCGAAAGCGCAGAGCCTGTAAGCCATTCGGGTAAGCCCGTTACAGCTTTAAAGACCGTATACCAGTGCTGTGCACCTGTACGGTGAATTGAGGTGGTACCGTGGATATATATCCGCCCTCAGATCAGAGATGACCTGAGGGCGGTTTTTGATTTTATTATAAAGTGTATCCAAGCTCAAAAAACGTCGAGTGTGATGTATAACTAAGATACGCAATAGGAAGGAAAGAAAAACCATGAGTATGAACATGATAAGAAAGCTCCCAACTCCCAAGGAGATAAAGGAGCTGTATCCTCTGTCGGACAAGATAGTGGAAACAAAGAAACAGCGTGACAAGGAAATAGCCGATGTATTCACGGGAAAGAGCAATAAGTTCCTGCTGATAATAGGACCTTGCTCTGCCGACAAGGAGGAGCCTGTCCTTGACTATATTTCAAGGCTGGTACCCGTCCAGGAGCAGGTAAAGGATAAGATACTGATAATTCCCAGAATATACACGAACAAGCCCCGTACAACAGGAGAAGGCTACAAGGGCATGATACATCAGCCCGACCCGACAAAGAAAGAGGATATGCTCGAGGGACTTATCAAGGTAAGAAGCCTTCATACAAAGGCTATCGAGCAGACGGGCTTTACCTGTGCGGATGAAATGCTCTACCCTGAAAACTACCGTTATCTGTCAGACCTTTTATCTTATGTTGCTATCGGCGCTCGCTCGGTCGAGGATCAGCAACACAGGCTTACATCAAGCGGAATGGATATTCCTGTCGGTATGAAGAACCCCACGGCAGGCGATATGTCTGTTATGCTGAACTCTATCCGTGCGGCACAGGCAAGCCATACTTTCATATACAGGGGCTGGGAAACTGTCACAAGCGGAAATCCGCTTGCGCACGCTATACTGAGAGGTGCTGTAAACAAGCACGGTCAGACTATCCCGAACTATCACTATGAGGATCTGTCACTGCTGTATGAACTGTACTGCAAGAAAAATCTTCAGAATATGGCGGTTATCGTTGATACCAACCACTCAAATTCGGGTAAGAAGTATTTAGAGCAGGTAAGAATCGCAAATGAGATTCTGCACAGCCGCCGTCACAGCAAGGATCTTGAAGGATTTGTCAAGGGACTTATGATAGAGAGCTACATTGAGGACGGAAGCCAAAGCACAGACGATGCGGTTTACGGCAAGTCGATAACCGACCCGTGTCTTGGCTGGGAAAAGACAGAAAAGCTCATCTACAGCTTAGCCGAACAACTGTAGCTGAAAGCTACAGTAAATTCCGACCTTTGATAATGTTGCGGATTTTTGAGGGATAACGGAACGGTCATGGTTTAGCGATGGTGCTTTTTGTTTATAATAATACCCGTGGGGCGTGGCAAATTCCGACCTTGCGGCTGTGAGCCGTAGCAAATTCCGCCCTTGCGGCTGTGAGCCGCAGCAAATTCCGACCTTTGATAATGTTGCGGATTTTTGTGGGATAGTGAAACGGTCGGGGTTTAGCGATGGTGCAGGATTGATTTGAGATTTGATGAAAGTTCTGTCGAATAATTATCACACTTACCTCCCCTCGAAAAAGGGGAGGCAAGAACGCAGTGCGGAGCGAAGGATTATCGTCCTTTTGTAATGGTTGTGGGGATGGCAATATTCGGTGCAACGGGAGAGGCAAGACCTCTCCCCTACGAAAAGCGAGTGGGATAGTGCGGATGCGAAACCGTATAAGCACGCACAGACGCTCGCCATACGAAAAGGACAATGTTATAGTACGAACGCCAAATCATATCGGCACGCTAACGCTCGTTCTGCGAAAAATAATACAATATAATAAAACTCACCGCCGTGATGTAAATTCATCACGGCGGTGTTTCTGCTATTCTTTGGGCACTATAATTACCATACCCTCTTCATGCGAAATATAATCGCTGTCGGTCGTATTATCATATTTAAAATTGACTCTCAGTGCATTTTTGCCACGATATCTGCAAAGAACCGGTTCGTCGATCTGCGTAACGGTATATATATCGTTATTATCTACCTGTTTGATTTTTTCTTTTGCCGCTTCTAAAGAACGGTCAACGTCAAAGGCGTTTACGCTGTCGTCGTTGAACTCACCGATATATACTTGTGTAACGCCTTGTAGGTTACCTTCTATATCTGTCAAAATATATAGCATTTCATCGGTTTTTACCTCTCCGCTGTATCTGATATACCTGTATTCGTATCTTATCTCGTCAATAGATTTATCGCTTTCGTAGTTATGAGTTCCCAGTACAATCTTTTCTTCTCCATCAAAACGATACTGACTGATATCTATAAGGCTTTCAGCTGTTTTTTTCACCTTTTCCGTGCGCTTTTCAGTACCTGCATCGGATAATGTTTCAATATCTTCACCAAGCATAACTGCATAAGCAAATTTCCCGCCGTCTGATGAAAGCGCAAACTTCCATACATCGGAATTGATATCAGTCACCGAATAGCCGTAAAGATAATAGTCATATACCCCGTTTGCGTGTTTATCATCATCATACTTTACATTATAGATTTTCCCAAGGAAATCAATTTTCTGAACAGAATCGGGATCGAACCCGGAATTAAGGCTATCGTCTATCAACTGTTCGGGCTTATTAATATCCGCAATGTCGGTTGGCAGATACTTGCCGTACAGAACAACATCATATTTGTCCTCAAATTCATATTGACTTTCTGTACTGTCGGAACTTAACTCGTTGTTCTGAGAGCAAGACGTAATAAGCATAACCAAAGATAAAGTGAGAGTTAAAGGAAACAGTGCTGTGATTTTTTTCATAATAGGTTCCTCCTTTTTCCTGCAAATTGAGTGCAACACACCGGCACTTCGTCACTCTGACACATAAGATCACGCATTTCAATACTTGCCGAAATTATCTACCTTTTAGTGTTATTCCGTGATTGTTGAGCACATTTTTTTGTTTAAATTTCAAAAGCGTTCTACAAGTACCCCAGTCACTCCAGCCTACTCTTGACACACCTGATAATCCGGCAGATTTTTCTTTATCTCCTTGTCGACAGAGTTTCCTTAATCTGATAATAACATACCTAAGCTCATATTTTCAATTCCTAAAATACAAATTTGTATATTTTTCACACAAATACCTTGAACCTTTGTGCATTGTTACCGAATACACAAAAATCCCCCGGTCATAAAAACCGGGGGAAATGTGAAAGCCATAATCGGCTTATTACTTCATCTTCTCGATAGAAAGCATTATCTTTTCCATCTTTTCCTGTGCCTTTGCAAGCTTTACACGCTCGTTTTCAATCTGCTGTGCGGGTGCTTTTGACAGGAAGCCCTGATTGCTGAGCTTGCCCGAAAGGAAGTCGATGTCCTTCTGAGCCGCCTTGCGTTCCTTTTCAAGTCTTGCAAGCTCCTTTTCCTTGTCAACAAGCTCGCCCATAGGCATAAATATTCTTGCGTTTGCGGTAACGATTGTTACCATATCGTCGCTTGTTTCTGCCTTTTCGGATACTGTCAGCTCGCCTGCGCCTGCCAGACGCTCGAAGAATGCCTTTGCGCCCTCGAACAGTGCCGTTTCGGAGGTTTCAATGTACATTGTTACCTTCTTTGACGGCGGTACGTTAAGCTCGTTACGCTGTACACGGATAGCACGGATAGCGTCAACTGCGCACTCGGTACGCAGAGTCACTTCCAGAACGCGCACCCCACCAGCAACCAACGCTTTTGCCATCGGCACCGCGTGTTCCAGTTTTTTTACCACGATAACCGGTACAACCGGGCCGGTGGTCAGGATTGATTCTGCACTTGTTTTCCAGTTTTTCATCAGAGTTTTCTCTCGCCTGATTACAAATTTGTCGTCTTAAAAAGTGATACAGGTTGCGCCCTGTTCGGCACCGGACAGTTTTTCACGCAAGGCGCTGAATAATTCACGTCCTGTTCCCACGCGTGACGCGCTCAGGTCAGGAATGTGCGGTTCGCGAGCAGCCAGTTCCGCTTCGTCTACCAGCAGCGTCAGTTCGCCTGTCTGTCCATTCACACGAATGATGTCCCCGTCGCGCACTTTTGCCAGCAGCTCTTCTTCCGTTACATCTGTCTCATAACGAATGAGCGAGGACTTGAATCCGCATGCTTCACAAGCTTTTACTTTGGCTGCTACATAGGTTTCGCTGCCACCGTCGTGTCCTACAAGGATAGCTGCTAAATGCGGGCGTTTTCCGCCGCGCGCCACTATCTCAGCTACTTCTGTTGCAATTTCCTGTTTTATCTGTTCGGAAATTGCTTTTCCGTCAATTAGTGTCATATTCAATTTTATTGTATTGGTTATTATTTACATGGCATTATTCGCAAAAATAGGTCAAATAACCGAATAAAGCAAAAATCCCGCTGACTTCATTCGAACTATGAAATTAGCGGGATTTATATGCGGGATATTTTTCTTTCTTATCGTTTCAGTTTCGGCATCATCTTGCCCATTTTGCTGCCGGTCACCATTTTCATCATTTTACGGGTCTGGTCGAACTGTTTCAGCAAACGGTTTACTTCCTGAATGTTCGTGCCGCTACCTTTGGCGATACGCTGGCGGCGCGAGCCGTTTAGGATGGCCGGGTTGCTGCGTTCTTCCGGAGTCATGGAGTAGATAATCGCTTCGATGCTTTTGAAAGCATTGTCGTCAATATCGATATCCTTGATAGCTTTGCCTACCCCCGGTATCATGGAAGCGAGTTCTTTCAAGTTACCCATTTTCTTGATTTGTGCAATCTGGCTCAGGAAGTCGTTGAAGTCGAACTGGTTCTTGGCAATCTTCTTTTGCAGGCGTTTGGCTTCTTCCTCGTCATATTGTTCCTGCGCACGTTCCACCAAAGATACGATGTCACCCATACCGAGAATACGGTCGGCCATACGTGAGGGATGGAACTGGTCGATGGCATCCAGCTTTTCACCGGTACCTACAAACTTGATGGGCTTGTTTACCACCGAACGGATAGAAAGGGCGGCACCACCGCGGGTATCACCATCCAGTTTGGTCAATACTACACCATTGAAGTCGAGCCGTTCGTTGAATTCCTTAGCGGTATTCACTGCATCCTGACCGGTCATTGAATCCACTACGAACAGAATCTCGTCCGGATTGATGGCCTTCTTGATGGCGGCAATCTCGTTCATCATCTCCTCATCCACTGCCAGACGACCGGCTGTATCGACAATTACAAGGTCGTAACCTTTGGCTTTGGCTTCTTGGATGGCATTTTGGGCAATGGCTACCGGATTTTTGCTGTCCGGTTCCGAGTACATCGGTACGTCAATCTGTTCAGCCAGTACACGCAACTGCTCGATAGCGGCAGGACGGTACACGTCACAAGCCACCAATAACGGCTTTTTGTTCTTCTTGCTCTTCAGCATGCGGGCCAGCTTTCCGGAGAAAGTTGTTTTACCGGAGCCTTGCAAACCGGACATTAGGATAATGGCAGGCTTGGAGTCGAGGTTTATTTCAGAAGTCTCGCCGCCCATGAGCTGGGTCAGTTCATCGTGTACGATTTTTACCATCAGCTGGCTGGGCTTAACGGCTGTCAGCACGTTTTGTCCCAAGGCTTTTTCCTTAACGGTATCGGTGAAGTTTTTGGCTACCTTATAGTTCACGTCGGCATCCAAAAGTGCCTTACGTACGTCTTTCAGGGTTTCCGCAACATTGATTTCGGTGATTTTGCCCTCACCTTTCAAAATTTTAAACGACCTTTCAAGTCTCTCGCTTAAATTATCGAACATAGTATCTAATTACAATTACTAAATTACAAATTACTCTTATTGAGGCGCAAAAGTACAAAAAATCCCTTTAACTGCCTTCTTTTGAAGCAGAATATTATTGAAGACTTGCAGCGGGATGGGCGAAAAGAATGGAAGTGCCGGTCAAGGCACTGATAATCATCTATATTATTCTGTTTTTTTTAGTTCTTTTTGCTTACTTTCTATTGATAATGTCTCTGGCGCAGGGTCCTTCGTGGTTGGGATATCCCGGTGCGTGGCTGCGCCATCTCTTGTCGGCTTCAACTTTCAGGCTTCGGTAGTCGTCCTGTGTGCGGCGGATGTAGTCGTCCAGCAGTGCCCGGTGCTCGGCCAGAATCTTTGAGTATTTGGGGTCATGGGCAAGGTTTCGTCTTTCTCCTTTATCCTTCAGCATATCATACAGTTCTTCCCCGTTGCCTTCCAGATAGTGTGTGTATTTGTATCTGGGACTGCGTATCATCCGTCCCGGGCTGACGGTCACTTCGTATTCACTGTGCCATTCGGAGGCTGCATAGGGGTGCTGTCTCTTTTGCTTCTCGCCTTTCAGGAAAGGGGCAAGGCTGATGCCGGGCTTGGAGGAAGGCACCGGAATGCCTGCCAGTTCACAGAGAGTGGGCAGCAGGTCGATAGTGGGTTGGGTCAGTAAATCTTCCACCGGTTTTTGACGGGGATGAATACCGGGACCGGCTATGATGAAGGGCACATTTGTCATTTCTTCGTAAAAGCTGACCTGCTTGGTTACCATGCGGTGTGACCCCATTCCGTCTCCGTGGTCTGCCAGTACAATGACAATTGTATTTTTGCCGGCGGGAGTGGAGTAGAGGGCTTCCAGTACACTCTCTATCTGTCTGGCCACTATCCGCGTGTAATGCTGGAAGGCGGCGACGTAGTGCCGGTAATTGTCCTCGTTCCAGTGGGCGGCTTGCATCATCCTCCGGTGGCTGCAGCAGATGTACTGAATGGGCAACGGAAGTTTTTCCCAGTCTTCCACTTCAAAGTTTTCGGGTAGTAGCGGGAGTGGGGTACTGATGGGGCTATCTATGTGCTCCCCTTTATTTTCGCCTACATATCCGCAGATATTGTGCGGGTTTTGGAAATCGGCTATGCAGATGAAAGGTTCTTGCGGCGGATTGCTGAGATAGGCCACGGCATCCTCGCAGGTTCCTACATCCAGAAAGCTGTCATTGTTGACGGGAAATTCGGGGTCGGTGAAGGGCTTGGCAACCGGTTCCTTGTGGCGGAATCCCCTTAGGGAACCCATGTCATGGGTTTTGCCAAAGTGGACGGCCTCATAACCGTTGGCGGTGAAGAGGCTTCCCAGGGTCGGAATGCTGTCGGGCAGCGGAGGATTGATGTGTTCGGCCGAGTTGGAACGTACATTGGTTTGATGCGGCATCAGTCCGCTCCATAAGGCAGCGCGTGACGGTTGGCTGAGGGGGCATCCCACGTATGCGTTGGCAAATGTTACACCTTGGGAGGCAATTCGGTCTATAGGTGGAGTGCAGCTGGGGTCGGCACCGTATGCGCCTACTACCCGCTGGGTCAGATGGTCGCATTGGATAATAAGAAAATTGGGCGATTGCTGTGCCATTACCGGAAAGCTGCACAATGCCATTCCCATAAAAGAGTGAATCGTTTTCATCAGATTTGGATTTTATTTGTTCAAGGTTATTGTATGGTGGCAAATGTATGAAAAAACGGATATAAAAAAAGCTTCCACCTACGTTTATGAACGTAAATGGAAGCTTTTGTACAATATCTGTATGCAGTTGCTGTTAACTGTTCATGCTCATCAGGAATTCGTCGTTGTCTTTGGTCTTCTCCAGACGGTCTTTTACGAAGTCCATGGCTTCTATCGGATTCATGTCGGCAAGGTACTTGCGGAGAATCCACATGCGGTCCAGTGTCTGCTTGTCTTGCAGCAGGTCGTCGCGGCGGGTGCTGGAGGCAACGATGTTGACAGCCGGGAAGATACGCTTGTTGGACAAGTTGCGGTCGAGCTGCAACTCCATATTACCCGTACCCTTGAATTCTTCGAAGATAACCTCGTCCATCTTTGAGCCAGTGTCAATCAAGGCAGTGGCAAGGATGGTCAGTGAACCGCCGCCCTCGATGTTACGTGCTGCACCGAAGAAGCGTTTGGGCTTATGTAATGCGTTGGCATCCACACCACCGGAAAGCACTTTGCCGGAAGCCGGGGATACGGTGTTGTAGGCACGTGCCAGGCGGGTGATGGAGTCGAGGAAGATGACAACATCGTGTCCGCATTCCACCATGCGTTTTGCTTTTTCAAGGACGATGCCGGCAATCTTCACGTGGCGTTCTGCCGGTTCGTCGAAGGTAGAGGCGATTACTTCCGCATTGACGGTACGCGCCATGTCGGTAACTTCCTCCGGGCGTTCGTCGATGAGCAGCATAATCATGTAGACTTCCGGATGATTGGCGGCAATGGCGTTGGCTATGTCTTTCATCAAGATGGTCTTACCGGTTTTGGGCTGTGCCACAATCAAGGCACGCTGACCTTTGCCGATGGGGGCAAACAAGTCTACGACACGGGCCGACATAGAGTCGGAGTATCCGCCTTTGCAAAGCTTGAACTTCTCGTCCGGGAAGAGGGGAGTGAGGTGCTCGAACGGTACGCGGTCGCGTACGAAAGCCGGGTCACGTCCGTTTATTTTGGATACTTTTACCAGCGGGAAGTACTTTTCGCCTTCTTTCGGGGGACGGATTACGCCTTCTACCACATCACCGGTTTTCAGGCCGAACAATTTGATTTGTGATTGTGATACGTAAATATCGTCCGGTGAGGACAAATAGTTGTAATCGGAGGAACGGAGGAAGCCGTAGCCATCCTGCATGATTTCCAGTACACCGGTTCCGGTGAGGATGTCATCGAATTCGTACGTTTTCTCGCGTTCTATTACGGGTTTGCGTTCCGGAGCGGCGGGATAGTTCTCTCCGTTGTTATACGGTTGTGCAGGGCGCTGCTGCACGGGGCGCTGTTGGTTATAGCCACCGTTGCGGTTGTTATTGTTGTTGTTATTGTATGGGTTGTTGTTGTCGCGGGCGCGGAGGCGCGGGCGTTGTGGCTGTTGCGGTTCGGCTGGGGCAGCGGCAGGAGTGGGAGTGGCGGGAGTTTCCGCTTTGGTCGCTTCGAATTTGCCGATAAGTTCGGATGGCAATTCTATTTTTTCCGTAGGGAGGTCTTCAATGGGGATGAAGTCATCTGCCGCTTCGGCCAGGATAGGGCTTTCGTCCGGTACGATATTCTTCACGGCTTTTTTAGCTTCCACTTTTTTAGCTTCCGCTTGGGGTTCCGTTTTCGGAGCTTTAGCCTCGAAGTTCAATTCCGGTTCGGCAACCTTCGGGGTTTCCGTTGCTTGGGGTGCGGCAGTCTCTTCCTTTACCTTGCGGGGGCGTCCCGGTTTGCGTTTGGGTACGGCGGCTTCTTTGGCTGGCGCCGGCGTTGCAGCTTCTATGGTCGGTTCTTGGGGTGCTTCCACAGTTTTGGGTTGTTCTTTCGCAGCCGGTGCTTCCTCTGTTTTGGCTTTGGTGAGGTCTCCGTTTTTATTGGCTGAGAACACTTTGTCGGCACCTTCCTTTTTTACGGTCTTTACAGTGACGCGCGAGCGTTTTTGCTTTTCCCCTTTACGCTCTTCCTTCAGCTTGTCGGCGGCAACTTTCTTGGTAGCGCCTGCGATAGCTTGTTCGTCAAGTATCTTGTAAACAAGTTCTTCTTTTTTGAGTGAGTCTGTTTTTTTTATACCCAGTTCTTGGGCAATAGTTTGTAGTTCCGACAAATTTTTGTCGTTCAGTTGAATGATGTTATACATACAGTATATATGTGAATGGTTTAAAATTTACTTTTATTGAAAGGCATAAGTGCACAGTTGCAGTTGTTGTAGGAAGCAACTTGGGCAAGTTTACCTTGTGATATATGATTTATATGGGATATTTATTATTGAACCGGAAATCTGATAAACAATTCTTGCCACAGCAAGAAGTCGCAGAATGTTTCAACGGTGCAAAGGTAATAAATATTTTTGGTTTCATAAACAAATCATCTTTTTTTTAAATTTAAAACTTTATCTTTGCTGTATTAACAACAACATGAAGGATTGGTTTATGAATATAGATGAAGTACAGTTGATAACTTTTTCACCTACTTGTACCTCTAAACAAGTGGGAGAGGCAATTGTTCACGGAACGGGAATTTCGTCTGTCTCCAAAGTGGACCTCACCTTGGAGGCGGCGGGTAAAAGGGAGGTACCTTCCCATGCTTTGGCGGTCATCACGGTGCCCGTATATGGCGGCCATGTGGCTCCTTTGGCATTGGAGCGGATGAAGGAGCTTCATGCTGACGGTGCACCTGCCGTGGTTGTGGTGGTGTACGGCAACCGGGCCTATGAGAAGGCTTTGGTGGAATTGGATGCTTTTGTCACGAAGTTGGGCTTCAAGGTAATTGCAGGTGCTACGTTTGTAGGAGAGCACTCTTATAGCAGTGAGAAATATCCGGTGGCATCCGGACGTCCGGATGCGGACGACTTGGAGTATGCAAAGCTTTTTGGTGAAAAGATACGTGCTAAAATTGCAGCGGCCGAAGATATGGAGAAACTGTATGGAGTGGATGTGGCCCGTATCCAGCGTCCGCGCCAGCCTTTCTTCCCGTTGCTCCGCTTTTTGCGCAGAGTCGTCAAGTTGCGTAAGAGTGGGGTGCCTATGCCCCGCACTCCGCAAGTAGATGCGGAACGTTGTACGCATTGCGGATATTGCGTGAAGCATTGTCCTGCAGGAGCCATTATAAAAGGAGACGAGTGTAATACGGTTGCAGAGAAATGCATCAAGTGTTGTGCTTGTGTGAAAGGCTGTCCGCAGAAGGCGCGCACGTATGACACGCCGTTTGCCGTATTGCTTTCCGATTGCTTCAAGAAACAGAAGGAGGACAGAATCATTCTGTGATGGCTACTGGCCGATGGTTGATACAACCAGCACTTTCCGGGTTTTTTCGTCTATTCTGAAACGGTTGTCTGCCCGTTCTCCCACCAGCCAGATGATGTCATCTCCGCAGCAAAGCACCCATTGCCGTTCTTTGCGCAGAAGGGAGAACTTGCGGTCGGTCAGGTAGTCGCTTACCTTCTTCCGGCCTTTCATGCCGAAGGGCACGAAGCTGTCTCCCTGCCTGCAAAGGCGTAGCGAGAGGGGATGCTGGAGTTTGTCGGCATCAAAGCAGGCGGTAGCTTTGTCGCGTGGAATCATGAAATCCGGTGTATAGGGATGTTCTTTTATTTCCAATAAGGGCTTTACGGCTTCTTGTACGGGCTCTATCAACAACGAGCCGCGGTCTTTGATGACACGCCAGCCGGGGGTGGCAAAGACTTTGCCGGGCTGTCCGTCCAATGTCCGGCAGATGTCCCTTACTTGTGCGGCGTTGAATCCAAGCGGATGCAGAATTTCAAATAGGACCGTTTCAGGTGCCGCTTCTTGCCTCAGGGCGCCGATACTTATACCTTCCGGTGTCTTGACCCGCAGTTTGGCTTCTTCTATACCTATATTATATATAGAGGCGGCATCGTCCAGATGCTCTGCCGTTTTGAGGATGCTTTCCTTGACGGAGGGGTTTATCTCCTGCATCATGGGAAGCAGGTTCAAGCGTATTTTGTTGCGGGTATATTCGTCCTGCAGATTGGTGCTGTCCGTCACGTAGGATTGCCCGATACTTTCCAGATAACCGACGATTTCCTTTCTGTCCAGGCAGAGCAAGGGGCGGACTATATGTCCGTTTCGGGGGCGTATGCCCCGCAACCCGTTGATGCCGGTACCGCGAATCAGATTGAGCAGCAATGTCTCCACACTGTCATCCTGATGGTGGGCGACGGCAATGACGGCTGCACTGCATGCTTCCCTTGTTTTTTCGAACCACGCGTAGCGCAATTCCCTTGCAGCCATTTCGATGGAGATATGCCGTTCCTTTGCTTCCTGCTCCGTGTTGAAGTGGACGGTGTGCAGCGTCACCCGGTGCTCCAGGCAGAGCTGGCGTACAAAGTGCTCGTCGCGGTCGGATTCCGCTCCGCGCAGATGGAAGTTGCAATGGGCGGCTTCGCATGTGTATCCCAGGCTGAGGAGCAGGCGCAGCAACGCCACGGAGTCCGCCCCGCCGCTCAGTGCCACAAGTATCTTGTCGTCCGGCGAGAAGAGCTTGTGGCGCTCGATGTATTGTACTACCTTCTGCATATTCAACGTATAGAGTGGTGCAAAGATAGTGCAAACGATTTTTATTGCCATATCTGCAAGTATCTATTTTCAGAATCTTTATCGGCTAAGGTCGTATTTGCTAAAAGCTAATCTTACTACAGTTGTGTTTTATGCATACCACAGCTTTGTTCTTTTCTTACCACAGCTGTGGTAAGAAAAGAACAAAGCTG
>OMDO01000712.1_pt1 | contig 19678 bp, 17 predicted proteins | sample 1674051 | NCBI WGS metagenome assembly OMDO01 (sample SAMEA103958138, study PRJEB25191) | human gut metagenome | biome: human-associated habitat [ENVO:00009003]; feature: intestine environment [ENVO:2100002]; material: feces | place: Germany | collected 2013/2015 | reverse complement strand
ATTTGGTGATCGTCAACCCGCCTCGTCGAGGTATCGGAAAGGAACTCGCTGAGTTTCTCAATGAAATGCAACCGCACTTTATTCTTTATTCCAGCTGTAACGCGATTTCCATGGGAAAAGATTTGCAGCATCTAACCAATTATAAACTTACTCAAATTCAATTATTTGATATGTTCCCGCATACAGCGCATTATGAAGCACTGATATTATTAAAACGCAATGGTTAATAAAAAAGCTAACAGAAATGTTAGCTTTTTTATTTAGAAATTTAACCGCACTTTTATTTTGCTATAAATTAATGCTATTAAGAAGAACGCTGCTTGTAGCAAAATAATACACGCGCCCGTGGACGCATCAAAATGATAGCTAAGTAGCACGCCTAGTAGGCTCGCAGTTACAGCACTGATGATCGCGATAACCAGCATTTTATCGAAGCGATTCGTCAGTGTTAGCGCAGTGATACCCGGCGCAATTAGCATCGCTACAACCAAAATAACCCCAACGACTTGCATCGTACTCACAATAGTGAGCGCGAGTAATGTGAGCAAGCCATAATGCAATAATTTAGGCGAGAGACCTGCAACGCGAGCATGGCTCGGATCAAAGCAATAAAGCAGAAAATCACGACGCTTTAATCCAAGTAAAATAAAAATGATCAAGGCGATGATAGCCGTTTGAATCAGCTCTTGTCTGCTTACACCCAATACGTTTCCGAATAAGATGTGTGTGAGATGTTGTGATGTTTGGATTTTAGTGAACAGCACCAACCCAATGGCAAACATTCCCGAAAATACAATCCCCATCGCGGTATCTTCTTTGATACGGCTGTTTTCTTTTAAATAACCGACGCCTAAGGCGCAGGCAATACCTGAGACAAAGGCTCCAATCACCAATGGAATACCCGCTAGAAAAGCTAAGACAATGCCAGGTAGGACAGCATGAGAAATGGCATCCCCCATCAATGACCATCCTTTCAACACCAAATAGCAAGAGAGTAGTGCACAGATGACGGCAACCACTAATGCCGTGAGTAGTGCATTTTGCATAAAGGAAAATTGAAATGGCTCAACGAAAATGGCGAACATCTCAGTCATAATCCACCACCTTACGTCGTTTTTGACTGATTAATCCGTATTTAGGTGAGAATAGAAAAGCCAATAAAAATAACAAGGTTTGCAATGTCACGATGACACCACCTGTTGCGCCATCCAGATAATAGCTTAAATAGACACCGACGAAACCAGTGATTGTGCCTAATGCTACGGCAATTTTGATAAGAGTTTTGAACTTGTCAGTAAGTAAATAGGCAGTTGCACCTGGTGTGATTACCATCGCAATCACTAAAATCGCCCCGACAGTTTGTAATGCAGCAACAACACAAGCGCTTAATAGGGTAAAAAATAGGAGTTTATAAAATAACGGCGATAATCCGACTGTAATTGCTTGCGTTTCATCAAAGAAAATCAGTAACAGATCCTTCCAAAAAATCAGTAATAAAACTAAGCAGATCAGCATAATAATTGCGACTTGATAAATATCTTCATCAGCAATCCCGAGGATATTACCGAGAATAATATTTTGCACATTTATTGAAGTTGGATTCAGAGAAATAATCAACAATCCCAAGGCAAAGAATGTGCTGAAAATAAAGCCGATAACAGCATCTTCTTTGAGTTTAGAAATGGATTTGATCCATAAAATGGAAAGTGCGGCCAAAATTCCGGCAAAAAAAGCACCTAAAGCATAGGGGAGTGAAAAGGCATAAGCTATTGCCACACCTGGAACCACGGAATGAGAGAGTGCGTCGCCAATTAATGACCAACCTTTCAACATTAAATAGGCAGAAAGAAAGGCACAAATGCCACCAACTGCGGCACTTATCCACATGGCTTTTTGCATATATTCATAGGAGAAAGGTTCCAGTAAATATTCAAGCATAGCTTATTCCTTGTCAGACGGAGGCAGACGACAGGATTTTACAGCCGTTGCAGGCGGATCATTTTTGGTTTCACCGTAGAAGACGACTGGACGTTCATCATCTGTGAGAACGGTCACCGCACGTTTATCTTCATCATTATGCAGATCTTCACCTAATAATTTGACGTGTCGTAATACACCACCAAAGACTTTTTCCAAATTATGCTGATTGAATGTATCTTCCGTTTTACCGGCAGCAATCACAGTACGGTTAATCATCACCACTTGATCACAGAAGTCTGGTACAGAACCTAAATTATGAGTAGAAACTAAAATTAAATGGCCTTCAGCACGTAATTGGCGAAGGAGTTCTACAATGGCATTTTCAGTTTTAACATCCACACCTGTAAAAGGTTCATCAAGTAAGATAATCTTACTTTGTTGCGCTAATGCTCGAGCTAAAAATACGCGTTTTTTCTGCCCACCAGAAAGCTCGCCGATTTGTCGTTCAGCTAAATGCTCGATGTTTACTCGTTGCATCGCTTCGAGCACTTTTTGTTTGTCTTCAGCTTTTGGAATGCGTAGGAAATTCATGTAGCCGTAGCGTCCCATCATGACAACATCATAAACGGAGACTGGAAATTGCCAATCGACCTCTTCCGCTTGCGGCACATAGGCGACTAAATTTTGCTTTAATGCTCGATTAATTGGCAAACCACAAAGCGCAATATTGCCTTGCTGTGGCTTGATTAAGCCCATGATGCTTTTGAATAGCGTTGATTTTCCGCTCCCATTTACGCCGACAAGAGCACAGATGGTTCCTCCTTGTAATGCAAAGGCAACATCATAAATTGCAGTGTGCCCGTTGTTGTAACGCACAGTTACATCATTAACGGAAATCGAAGCGGAAAGTGCGGTCATTATTTTTCAAATCCTTTCACGATGGTGGATACAGTGACATTGAGTAAATCGATATAAGTCGGTACAGGGCCATCAGCAGCAGAAAGGGAATCGACATAAAGCACGCCGCCGTATTTAGCACCGCTTTCTTTCGCTACCTGTTGAGCAGGTTTGGCTGACACGGTACTTTCACTAAATACCACTGGAATATGATTTTTTTTCACTAAATCGATAAGTTTACGCACTTGTTGAGGCGTACCTTGTTGTTCAGCGTTAATTGGCCATAGATAGCCTTCTTTGAGATCGTAATCTTTCGCTAAATAACTAAAGGCACCTTCACTGGTCACTAACCAACGTTGGTCGGTAGGAATCTGTGAGAGTTTTTCACGTAAAGGTTTATCGAGTTGTTTGATTTTTTCTGCATACGCCGCTGCATTTTTTTGATAAGTATCAGCATTTTGCGGATCGTATTTAACGAATGCATTTTTGATATTTTCGACATAAATCAACGCATTAGATGGCGACATCCAAGCGTGTGGGTTAGGCGCATCTTTATAAGGGCCTTCATAAATAGAAAGTGGCGTGATGCCTTCGGTTACCACAACGGCTGGTTTATCTTTGATATTTTGGAAGAAACGCTCAAACCAACGCTCTAAATTTAATCCGTTCCATAAAATTAAATCAGCAGATTGAGCTTTTACAATATCTTTAGGGGTCGGTTCATACTCGTGAATTTCTGCACCAGGTTTGGTGATAGATTCCACCGTCGCGGCATCGCCCGCAACATTTTGTGCGATATCCTGAATCACAGTAAATGTGGTCACCACTTTAAATTTCGCTTCGGCTTGTAAAGCTGCTAAACCTAGAGCGATAACAGATAGGCTTTTAAATAAATGCTTCATGAGATCTCCTTAAAAATAATGATCGATTAGCATTCTGCAGAATAATATCATTTTTTATAAAGTTTTCAAATGAAAATAATTATCAAATCGATAGGTGATTAAAATTAAAAAGCGGAAAATTTTGTGCAAAATTGACCGCTCTTTTTGAAATGATTAACCACCAACTTGTTGGATTAGGCGATCCATACCCGCTTCATCATAGCCTTCTTCATATTGGGCTTCATCAACGGTAAAGTTGTGCATGCTACGCCCTGCGATACAACCGTATTGTTCCAATTTTCCTTTAGTAAAGTTAGTACGAAACGCAGATGAATGGTTATTTAAACTGATCACCCCAATGGTCGCGCGATTACATGGATTTTTATTCACAAAGACTAAATTATAGCCAGATTCGCGAATATAACCCGTTTTATTAATTGCCGCATCAAACACTTCTTCACGCACTAATTTATTGGTGTTTTTAACAAAAACGCTACGTCCGCCAGCTTGAATGAAAGCACTTGGCATATTCGAGAGGTTTTTGATTTGTGCTTTGTTAAGAGAGTATTTAGCCAGTTTTACGAGATCCATCACACTTGAAATGTTGCTGTCGGATAAACCAGAACTATCTGAAAAGCGGGTAGAGCGCATACCTAATTCTCTCGCTTTCTCATTCATTTTTTGGATAAATTGCAAACGACTCATGCCCGCAGAGCGAGAAAGGGCATGAGCAGCATAGTTGTCAGAATGGACAAGCATCGCTTTTAATAATTCATTACAAGAAATCGGCGTGTATTTTGGTAATTTTGTATGTGTGCCTTTAATGTAATCGTAATCGTCGTCAGTAATCGATGCAGTACAATTTGCGTTTCGATTATTTTCAAGAAACACATTTGCAGTCATTAACTTGGTGACGGATGCGATAGGTTGAACATGATTCGGTGAGCTACTTTCGAGCACGCGATCATGGGTGAAATCATACACGACATAAGATTGTGCCGTTGCCATTGCTGGCACTAAACACAATACAGAAAGCACTTTTTTTAACATATCTTTTAATATAGCCAACTTAGAGAATAAAACAAAGCTTACATTCTATCAGTTTTTGTAAGGGTTTGGGATGTGTGAAAGAGAAAAAATTTAAAGTTTTTTAACCGCACTTTTTTCTTTTGTTTTTTGATTTTTGCGATAGCGATCGCAAAGAAGTGCGGTCAAAATTTTCTTTGTTTTTCAAATCTGCTAGCTTATCCGTCGGTAAATCTGTAAAATCTCGGCTCATTTTTAATATGCGAATTTTTTGTTGCTCAATTCTGAGTAACATCATCGCCGTAATGTGTAATAACGAGGCTTTATGTTAGAACAACCCCTTTCATCCGAAACGAATACAAAAAAGATTAACTTAATGGATTTAACGCGTCAGCAGATGCGTGAGTTTTTTGCTGAATTAGGCGAGAAACCATTTCGTGCGGATCAATTAGTGAAATGGATTTATCATTTTGGCGAAGATAACTTCGACAATATGACCAATATTAATAAAAAATTACGAGAAAAATTAAAAGCGATGGCACCATTAAATGGGCGATGCAGGTAGGTGAACAGCAAGTTGAAACGGTCTATATTCCTGAAGCAGATCGTGCGACACTTTGTGTTTCTTCTCAAGTAGGCTGTGCCTTAGCTTGTACCTTCTGTTCAACAGCACAGCAAGGCTTTAACCGTAATTTAACAGTGTCTGAAATTATCGGTCAGGTTTGGCGTGCATCAAAAATTATTGGTAATTTTGGTGTGACGGGTGTTCGTCCGATTACCAATGTGGTGATGATGGGCATGGGTGAACCTTTGTTAAATGTGGCCAATGTTGTACCCGCGATGGAAATTATGCTAGATGATTTCGCATATGGATTGTCTAAACGACGCGTGACGTTATCCACTTCAGGTGTCGTCCCTGCACTCGATATGTTACGCGAAAAGATTGATGTAGCATTAGCCATTTCACTTCACGCACCGAACGATGAATTGCGTGATGAAATTATGCCGATTAATAAAAAATATAACATCAAAATGTTGATGGATTCGGTACATAGATACTTAGAAGTATCGAATGCTAACCATGGTAAAGTGACTATTGAATATGTGTTATTAGATCATGTGAATGATGGTACAGAGCATGCGCATCAATTAGCTCAAGTATTGAAAAATACGCCATGTAAAATCAACTTAATCCCATGGAACCCGTTCCCAGAAGCGCCTTATGGTAAAAGCTCAAATAGCCGTGTTGATCGTTTCCAAAAAACCTTAATGGAATATGGCTTTACGGTGATTGTGCGCAAAACCCGTGGTGATGATATTGATGCTGCTTGTGGTCAGCTGGCGGGGGATGTGATCGACCGAACTAAACGTACAGCAATGAAACGTAAGTTTGGTGAAGGTATTGACGTAAAAGCTGTTAACTAAGCTAAATATAGCAATACTTGTAAAGGGAAAATGGCCTGTAGAAGAGTGATAAGATAGAGGAGTGATAAGATGAAATTAATCCCAATTAACATTCTAAGTGCGGTCATTTTTCCTTTTGTTTTTTCGGCTTGTGTCTCTCAGTCTTCCGTTGACTTTAATAAACAACAAGCCGCAAAAGCTCGCGTTGAACTGGCATTAGGCTATCTTCAACAAAATGATTTTGTTCAAGCAAAACTTAATTTAGATAAAGCCCTTGAACATGATGAGCGATATTATCTTGTGCACTCAGCACTTGCGCATTTTTATCAATTACAAGGCGATACGGAAAAAGCGAAGCAAGCTTATTTACAGGCGATCAAGTTAGATGATAAGCAAGGCGATGTGTATAACAACTTCGGTGCATTTTTATGTGGACAAGGTGAGTTTGAACAAGCTTATTCACAATTTAATGCGGCACTCGCTGCGCCGAATTATTACCATCAAGCGGATACTTACGAAAACATAGCGCTTTGTGCTTTTGCTGGAAAACAAACCGATGTTTATCAACAGGCATTGGATAAATTGCGTCAAGTTGATCCTTCTAGAGCGGAAAAGCTCCGTTCACTCAAATAATCATTGCCAAAAGCCCCTTTCGACTTTAAAATTTAGCATTTAGTTTTTTATTGCTATTTCTTTTTTTATACCTATGAATACAATCCTTGAACAAACCGAAAAAACAGACATCTCCTTTGGGGATAAACTTCGCCAAACACGCGAAGCATTAAATCTTTCTTTAGAAGATGTGGCGAAGGCCATTTCTTTACGTCCAAGCATTTTGGAAAAATTAGAAAATAATGAATTTGTCCAAAAAAATGTGCCATCAACTTTTATGAAAGGGTATGTGCGTAGTTATACAAAATTTTTACGTATTCCTGAGAGCGAATGGGCGCATTTAACCTTTGGTGAAGCATACAAAAACGATTTAAGTAAAAATGCACGCGCGACGCGTTCAGTAAACCAATACTCTTCTCATAGTCGCTGGGTCGGCACACTTACAACCATTATTTTACTCGCAGCTGTTGGGATGACAGGCTTATGGTGGTGGCAGAATTATCAAAAATCAAACGAAGAACGTGATAATTTAGTGCAAACCTACGTTGAAAAAGAAAAAACAGCAGAGGTACCGGTTACTCATTCGAATGACATCCCAGTCGCGGTGAATAACCAGCCTTTAACGTCAAATAATGAAACAGCACCTGTAACGGAAGCAAAAAATAATGCTGCTGAACCTGTTGTTTCAAATACTCAAGAGAATCAAGTTCAACCAGTAAACGCAGAAGTTTCAACTGGCGCAACTTCGGCCCCTACCGTTGAACAAGTTCAAGCCCCTGTTGTGGAACAAACCTTACCTAACACAGAACCTACAACAGAGCCAACCGTACCAGATGCTCAAAGTGCGGTTGAAAATCCAGCCATTTCTGAAGCGCCAACCACAGCAAAAGGCGATCTTGTTATTGAGATTACCAAAAATTCAAGCTGGATTAGTGTGAAAGACCAAAATCGTAAAGTTTTAGCGCAAAAAGAATATAAACAAGGCGAAGTCTTAACCTTTAATGGTAATGACTATGCATTGATTATTGGTGCGCCGGGTAACGTTCGTATTACTTATAAAGGCGAGGCGTATCCGCTTACCGTTGATGGCCGTGTGGCTAAATTTAAATTACCAAAACCTTAACGAATAATTTACAAAAGAATGTCTGCAGTAAAACCTACTATCAAACGTCGTGAATCGACAAAAATTTATGTGGGCAATGTACCAATCGGTGGTGATGCACCGATTGCTGTACAATCCATGACAAATACTCGCACAACTGATGTTGAAGCGACCGTTGCACAGATTAAATCGTTGGAACGTGTCGGCGCAGATATTGTGCGCGTTTCTGTTCCCACCATGGATGCCGCCGAAGCGTTTAAAATCATTAAACAGCAAGTGAATGTGCCATTGGTGGCGGATATTCATTTTGACTATCGTCTCGCGATCGCGGCGATCGAGTGCGGCGCGGACAAAATCCGTATCAATCCGGGTAACATCGGATCAGACGATAGGGTGAAGGCGGTGGCAGACGCTTGCCGACAGCGTGGCATTCCGATTAGAATCGGTGTTAACTCAGGTTCGCTTGAAAAGGAAATTCTTGCAAAATACGGTCATCCCACACCCGAGGCACTTTGCGACAGTGCCTTGTACCATGCATCACTTCTTGAAAAGTTTGATTTCAACGATATTGTTCTTTCAATGAAAAGTTCAACCGTTTCTACTATGATTAAAGCCTATGAGCTTGCCGCAGAAAGGTGTGACTATCCGCTTCACCTCGGTGTTACAGAGGCGGGAACAGAAAGAATGGGTATTATCAAATCTTCTGCCGGAATCGGTGCATTACTCCTCCATGGTATAGGCGATACAATCAGAGTTTCACTCACAGCCGATCCTGTAAAGGAAGTTTATGCCGCTCATGATATTCTCAAGGCTCTTGACATTGAGAAAGACGGAGTTCAATTTGTTTCGTGTCCGACTTGCGGAAGAACAAGGATTGACCTTGTGAAGATTGCAAACGAGGTTGAAGATAAACTCAGAAACTGTAAAAAGAATATCAAAGTAGCGGTAATGGGTTGCGTTGTAAACGGTCCCGGAGAGGCAAGAGAAGCTGATATCGGCATCGCAGGCGGTGACGGTTGCGGTCTTGTATTCAAAAAAGGCGAAATTCTTCGCAAAGTTCCGGAAGATAAACTCGTTGACGCACTTTTGGAAGAAGTAGAAAAATTATAACTCTCTCAGCAGTCAAATACAATTTGCTGTAATATGACAGAAGGACATATATGAAAACATTAGGAGAAGTCTTTGACTCCCAATTCGGCATTAAACTGCCGCAACAGATTTCACAGGGAGAACTGACACAACTTAATATTAACAAACAAGCCCGTTTGATTACTTTAGCAGTAAAATTCAACGGGCTCGTTGAGCGTAATACGCTTTTTGACACGGAAAAGCTGATTACCAAGACACTTGCGTATCATACTGTAATAAAACCGCATTTTCCGACAGAGTTGTTTTCCGCTGATTATTTTCCTCAGCTATACGCAGCCGTAAGGCGAGATATTCCGAGTATTAACGGAACTCTCAACAATGCTGAGGTTAGGTTTGAAAACAATACGCTTACAATAAATCTTCTTAACGGCGGAAAAACTCTCCTTGACAGTAAAGGCTTTGACAAAGCACTTATAAAGCTCGTTTCGGAAGAATTCAATCTTTATATTTCCGTTAATTATACCGGAACCTTTGAGGTTGAAGAAAACAGCGAAGAATACAAAGCCGCTATTCAGGATGCTCAGGAGAAAATCAACCGAGAAAATCTTCAGAAAGCCGCTGAATTCTATCAGGAAGAGGTTGAAACAGCAGAAAAAAGAGAAGAAAAACACGCTGAAAACACTACTGTGGAAATTGAAGTTCGTGAGGGCAAGTTTGCAACACCGCAGATTATTCAGTCCTCAATCCGTCCGTTATACGGTCGTTCAATCAGGGGAAAAATGATTCCCATTTCTTCAATCTCAGGTGATTCGGGAAGAATTGTGGTATGGGGCGATGTGTTTGATATTGAAAAGAAAGTCACTAAAAGCGGTGACAAAAATATTTTCACTATCGACATAACCGATTATACCGGTTCAACAACAGCTAAAGTATTCAATTCAATCAAGGAATCAGCCGTAATTGATAATATTAAAAAAGGCGATACAATCGTTGTTCAGGGTGATGTTGAGTACGATAAATATGCAGGCGAGCTTGTTGTAAATGCCCGTTCAATCGGTACGGCTCAAAAAGTAAAAGTAGTTGATAATGCCGAGAAAAAGCGTGTTGAACTCCATATGCATACAAATATGTCGCAGATGGATGCCGTAACATCGGCAGGTGACCTTGTAAACCGTGCTTATCAGTGGGGACACAAAGCCGTTGCAATTACTGACCACGGTGTCGCACAGGCTTTTCCCGATGCAATGAAAGCCGCAGATAAAATCAACAAGGACGAAGAAAAAATTAAAATCATCTACGGTGTTGAGGCATACTTTATGGATGACCTTGTAGAGTCTGTAAAAGGTGATGCCGACACAGGTTTTGACGGCACATTCATCTGCTTTGATATAGAAACAACAGGTCTTTCAGCCGCCCGTGACAAGATTACCGAAATCGGCGCAGTCAAGGTTGAAAACGGTGTCATCACCGATACTTTTTCAACCTTTGCAAATCCCGAAATGCCGATTCCGCAGAAAATCACTCAGCTTACAGGCATTACCGATGATATGGTAAAGGACGCTCCGTCACAGAGCGAAGCGGTTAGTGCATTTCTTGAATTTGCCGGTGACAATGTGCTTGTTGCTCACAATGCTCCCTTTGACACATCCTTCATTGCAAAAGCCTGTGAAGATATGGGCAGGGAATATAACTACACTTCAATCGACACGGTTGCAATTTCAAGAGCAATCCTTACAGATATCAAGAACTGCAAGCTTGATACGGTTGCAAAATTTTTAAGGCTCGGCGACTTCAATCACCACAGAGCAACCGATGACGCCGAAATGCTTGCGAGAATTTTTATAAATCTCTGTCAGCGACTTACAGATGATTACGGTATAACAAAAACAAACGACATTAATACAAAGATAGCAGGCGGAGATTTTAAAAAGCTTCCGACCTATCATCAGATTATTCTTGTAAAGAATAAAACAGGTCTTAAAAATCTTTACAGACTTATTTCTTACAGTCATCTTAATTATTTCTACAAAAAGCCGAGAATTCCGAAAAGCGAGCTTGTGAAGTACAGAGAGGGACTCATAATCGGCTCAGCTTGTTGTGCCGGTCAGCTTTACATGGCAATTCTCGAGGGCAAGCCGTGGGGCGAACTCAAACAGATTGCGTCATTCTATGATTATCTTGAAATTCAGCCTGCAGGCAACAACAGCTTTATGATTCGTGACGGCAGATTTAATTCTGTTGACGAACTTCATGAAATTGACCGTACAATAATTAAACTTGCAAAAGAACTCGGCAAGCCTGTATGCGCAACCTGCGATGTCCACTTTATGGATCCGACAGATTCCGAATTCAGAAAAATTCTTATGGCAGGTCAGGGCTTTAAAGATGCCGAACAGCAGGCTCCGCTTTATTTCAGAACAACTGCTGAAATGCTCAAGGAATTTGAATGGCTCGGCAAGGATAAAGCCTATGAGTATGTAGTAGAAAATCCAAATAAAATCGCCGATATGTGCGAATATATCAGACCTATTCCAAAGGGTACATTCCCGCCTAACATTGAGGGCGCACAGGAACAGCTTATTGATATTACATGGAAAAGAGCAAAAGAGAAATACGGTGATCCATTGCCTGAAATCGTAAAGGCAAGACTTGACAAGGAACTTAATTCAATCACAACCTACGGATTCTCGGTGCTTTATATGACTGCGCAAAAGCTTGTTGCAGACAGTGAGGCACACGGATATCTTGTCGGTTCACGAGGATCGGTAGGTTCTTCCTTCGTAGCTACTATGTCCGGTATTTCGGAGGTTAATCCGCTTTGTCCGCACTATGTATGTCCAAACTGCAAACACAGCGAGTTCATCACAGACGGCAGTTATGGCTCAGGCTTTGATATGCCGCCAAAAAACTGTCCCGAATGCGGCACTCTTATGGATCAGGACGGTCACGAAATTCCGTTTGAAACATTTCTTGGCTTTAAAGGCGACAAAGTGCCTGATATCGACCTTAACTTCAGCGGTGAGTATCAATCAAAATCTCACCGTTACACGGAAGAGCTCTTCGGTAAGAATAATGTGTTCAAAGCGGGAACAATTTCTACAGTAGCCGAAAAGACAGCACTCGGCTTCGTTAAGAAGTTTGCACAGGAGCGAGGTCTTGTAATGCACAAGGCTGAGGAAAAGCGTCTTGCAATCGGTTGTACGGGTGTTAAGAGAACCACAGGTCAGCACCCCGGCGGTATGGTTGTTGTGCCGAGAACAAACGATGTTTACGATTTCTGCCCTGTTCAGCATCCTGCAAATGATGTGAACTCAGATAACATTACAACGCACTTCGACTTCCATTCAATTCATGATACAATCACAAAACTTGATGAGCTCGGACACGATGTTCCGACAATCTATCATTATCTCGAACTCTACACAGGTATTCCCGTAATGAAGGTTTCAATGAGTGATCCCGAGGTTATGTCGCTGTTTACTTCTCCGAAAGCACTCGGAGTTACTGAGGAAGATATCGACTCAAAAACCGGTACATTCAGCCTTCCGGAATGCGGTACGGCTTTTGTAAGAGGAATGCTCATTGAGGCACAGCCCAAAACCTTTACCGACCTTTTGCAGATTGCAGGTCTTTCGCACGGTACCGATGTATGGCTCGGAAACGCTCAGGAACTTATTCATAACGGAACCTGTACAATTTCGGAAGTAATCGGTACTCGTGACTCTATTATGACTTATCTTATGCACAAAGGTCTTGAACCGGGCATGGCATTCAAAATAATGGAGATTGTCCGTAAAGGTAACGCAACAAAACTTCTTACGGAAGAACACTTCAAGGCTATGCGTGAACACAATGTTCCCGAATGGTATATTGATTCATGTATGAAAATTAAGTATATGTTCCCGAAAGCCCATGCCGCAGCCTATATGATTGCAACGCTCAGACTCGGTTGGTACAAGGTTCACAAGGCCGTTGAATATTATGCGGCATACTTTACCGTACGAAGTGAAAATCTTGACGGTGCAATTGCCATGCAGGGACATCAGGCTGTCCGTGACAAGATGAACAACATAAAACAAAAACAGAGTGTTCACGAAGCCACAGCCAAGGATGAAGCAGAGTTCCAGACCTTGCAGATTGTCAACGAAATGATGGCAAGAAAAATTGAATTTCTTCCTGTTGATATCTACAAATCAGAGGCTAAAATGTTCAAGGTAGAGGACGGAAAAATCAGACTTCCGTTTTCATCCTTACCCGGTGTAGGCGGCGCCGCCGCAGATTCACTCGCAGAAACGGGCAAGCACACAGAATATCTTTCAATTGAAGATATGCAGATAAAAACAAAGGTTACTAAGGCTGTTATTGAAACACTGAAAGATGTCGGAGTTCTCAAGGATTTGCCTGAAAGCTCACAGATGTCATTATTTTAAGGAGTTGTCTAAATGAAAAAACTGCTTTCGCTAAAAACTTTGCTGATTTGCATTTCATTTACAGTATTTCTTTTACTTGTAAAAGATAATATGAATGTTGTGTGGTCGGCAATCGGTTGGATAACAGGCATAATCACTCCGTTTGCAATCGGGTTCCTCTTTGCTTACATCCTTAACTATCCGTACAAATTTTTCTACTCCAAAGTTTTCGGCAGAATGGGGCGAAAGCGAAAATTCCTTGCTAACTTCAGAAAACCCCTTGCGCTTATTATAACCTATGCAATTGTAGTAGCAATTTTTGTTGTTATAATCTCAATTGTAGTTCCGCAGATTGCAGCCAGCCTGTTCAGTCTTATTAACAGCCTGCCGCAGTATGCAGGCGTACTTTCTGACATGACAAAAACAGTAGTGCATTGGATTAACCATACATTCAGTATGGAAATTGACGCAAGTGAAGTAATAAACAACTTCTTCAAGTATATTACAAACTTTATTTCGGCAGGCAATATCACCAGTTTTCTCGGCAACTCTACAAATGCCGTATTCAGCGCAATTATGTCTACGTGTAACGGTGTGTATAACTTCCTGCTCGGAATCGTTATTTCAGTTTACTTCCTTGCTGCAAAGGAAACACTTTGCCGTCAGATAAAAAAGCTTGCTGTTGCTTTTATTCCGATAAAGTATCTTCCTAAGATTTATGAAATTGTCGATATTACAGATACAAAATGCGGTCGTTTTCTCGTTGGCGATATCATTGATGCGGCTTTTCTCGGTGTTCTCACATTCATTACAATGTCAATTTGTCAATTACCGTACGCACCGCTTATTGCGGTTCTTATCGGTGTGACGAATATTATTCCGTTCTTTGGACCGTTCATCGGTGCAATTCCGAGTGCTTTTATCCTCTTGCTTATTGATCCGATTTACATGATTATTTTCATAATCATTATAGTGATAATTCAGCAGCTTGACGGCAATCTTTTCAAGCCGAAGATTATCGGCAGTCAGGTCGGTCTTTCAAGCTTCTGGGTACTGTTCAGCGTAATTGTCGGCGGAGGAATGTTCGGTGTGCTCGGCCTTATTCTCGGCACACCAATCTATGCCGTAATCTATGCTCTTGTCGGCAAGAGAGTTAAAAACAAAATTGACTCAAAGGGAAGAATTGCTCAGGAGGCTCTTGATTTTGAGGTGCTTAACTATACCAAAATTGCCGCAGAGCAGAAAAAACTTCGTGAAGAAAAAGAAATGCAGCAAAGAGAAAAATTTATGAAATTCATCAACCGTAACAAAACAAATGATGAAGACGAATCCTCAGAAAATACAAATGAATAATCGTAAAATTTTCGTTTCATCTGAATAGTGTTGACAAATCAAGTTTAGCATGTTAATATATTACCATATTAACATGCTAAAGCGCTGAGAGGTAATTATGAAAAAGAATTTAAAAATGACTCCCGAGGGAACAAAGGACTTTCTGTTCGCTGAATGTTCCGCTATGGATTATATCTGCACAAGCATTGAAAAGGTATTTGTCAAAGGCGGATTTAAACGGGTAATAACTCCTGCTCTTGAATTTTATGATGTGTTCTCAATTCCGTCAAGCGGAATCTCGCAGGAATCAATGTTCAAGACAACCGATAACAAAGGCAGACTTCTTGTTGCCCGTCCTGACTCCACTCTGCCGATTGCAAGAATGGTTTCTACAAGACTTAAAAACAATACACTTCCTGTTCGACTTTACTACAAGCAGGCAGTATATCGCAACAATCCGTCACTTGCAGGAAGAAGAAACGAATTTCTTCAGATGGGTGTTGAACTTCTCGGGGCAAAAGGAAAGAGAGCCGACCTTGAAATTCTCACCTCGGCAATAAAAAGCATTTCAGCCGTTGCCGATGATTTCAGAATTGAACTCGGACACGCCGAAGTATTCAATGCTCTGTCAAAAGAACTCGATATTGATAACGATTACAAAGAAAAAATCAGGGTATCAATCGAAAGTAAAAACTACTCGGCGCTTAACAATCTTCTTGACAAACTCAAGCCTTGCAAGACTGTTTCCGCAATCCGTTCGCTCCCGTCACTTTTCGGCGGTGAAGAAGTGTTTGATGAGGCATATGACATCTGCAAAGGTACAGGCGCCGAAAACGCTCTTGATTATCTCCACTCAATCTATAAAGAACTTTCCGTGCTTGAACTCGGCAACAAGCTTATCATCGACCTCGGACTTGTTCAGAGAAACGATTACTATACGGGAATCGTATTTTCAGGGTATATTAACGGAATCGGTGACGCTGTTATTTCAGGAGGAAGATATGACGATCTTCTCAGCGAATTTGACGCTCCTATGGGTGCGGCAGGCTTTGCGATTGATACAGATGCAATTACAATAAAACATCTTTCCGATGATGATGTAAATTATTCAGATAATCCCGATGTTCTCGTTTTTGCAGAAAACGGACATGAAATGAAGGCTCTCAGATATGTTGACGAGCTTAACGAAAAGGGAATAAATGCACAGTTCAGCGTACTTGAAACTCTTGAAGAAACAGAACAGTTTGCAAAATCAAGAGGAATTGCAAAAGTTGAAAGTATATAATCAAGCTGTCGGAAAGGATTAAATATGAAACCATTAAGAATTGCTCTGACAAAGGGCAGACTTGAAAAGACCACAATTGAACTTCTTGAAAAAATCGGATATAATTGTGATGAAGTAAAAAATAAGGGAAGAAGGCTTATTCTTCCGATCGGCAACAATGATTTTGAAGTTGTGCTTGCGAAAGCCGCAGATGTAATTACATATGTTGAGCACGGTGTGTGTGACCTTGGTGTCGTTGGCAAGGATACAATTCTTGAAAACGGTTCATCTTTTTATGAACTTCTCGACTTAGGATTCGGCAAATGTCGTTTTGCTCTTGCTACAAAAAAGGACTCCGATTTTTACGGCGGTTACAAAACAAAGACAATTGCGTCAAAGTATCCCAATGTAACCAGGGCATTTTTTGATGATAAAAATATGGATGTAAGAATCATTAAAATTGAGGGCTCGGTTGAACTTGCTCCTCTTGTAGGTCTTGCAGACGGTATTGTAGATATAGTAGAAACAGGTTCAACGCTCAAGGCTAACGGACTTGAAGTAATTGAATGGGTATGTGATATTTCAGCAAGACTTATTGCCAATACGGCAAGTCTTAAACTGCGCAAGGCTGAAATTGAAGAATTGCAGAAGAAACTGGAGGCTGTCACAAAATGATTACAACTGTTGTAGCAGACGGAAAAAACGAATATGAATTTATTGATTTGCTCAAAAAGAGAGCGCAGAATTCAGATAAAAATGTAGTTCCGATTGTTTCGGAAATCATCGAAAATGTTGCAGAAAACGGTGATAAAGCCGTAAAGGAATATACCGTTAAATTTGACGGAAAAGCACCTGAAAAGGTGGAAATCACTTCCGATGAAATCGACAGCCTTATTGAAAAATGCGATAAGGATTATCTCGAAACAATCAAAAAGGCAGCCGCAAATATTGCAGACTTCCATAAAAGACAGGTTCAGCAAAGCTGGCTCACAACAAAGAATAACGGCGTAATGATGGGGCAGAGAATCAGAGGCCTTAAAAGAGTAGGTATCTATGTTCCGGGTGGCACTGCAGCATATCCCTCATCAGTTCTTATGAACGCAGTTCCCGCTAAAATTGCAGGTGTTGAGGAAATTATTATGTGTACACCTCCTCAGAAGGACGGTACACCGAATCCGAATATCATCGCCGCCGCAAAGGTAGCAGGTGTTGACAGAATCTTCCTTATGGGCGGTGCACAGGCAGTAGCCGCACTTGCATACGGTACAGAATCCGTACCAAAGGTTGATAAAATCGTAGGACCCGGCAACATCTTTGTTGCAACAGCAAAAAAACTTCTTTACGGAACAGTTGACATTGATATGATTGCCGGTCCGAGTGAGATACTCATCATTGCCGATAAGTCTGCAAATCCAAAATTTCTTGCCGCAGACCTTATGAGTCAGGCAGAGCATGACCGGCTTGCGTCTGCAATTCTGCTTACCGACTGCGAAGAGCTTGCCAAAGAAACTGAAACAGAGCTTGAAAAGCAGATGACCGCTCTTTCAAGAAAAGATATTATCCGCTCATCGGTTGACAATTTCGGTGCAGTTATTGTATGCAGTGATATGTCACAGGCGATTGAATTTGCTAACGAGCTTGCTCCCGAACATCTTGAGGTTTGTTGTGAAAACCCAATGGAGTATGTCGGCAAGCTTGATAATGCCGGCTCTGTATTTCTCGGCAACTACAGTCCCGAGCCTCTGGGCGACTATTTTGCAGGTCCTAATCATGTTCTTCCGACAAGCGGCACGGCAAGATTTTTCTCACCTTTGTCGGTTGACAGCTTTGTTAAGAAAAGTTCGTTTATTTATTATACCGAAAATGAACTTGAAAAGGCAAAGGACGATATAGTTAAGCTTGCAGATACAGAGGGGCTTACGGCTCACGCTAATTCAATTAAGGTTAGATTTGAATAATATTTTAGAGGTACTTATATGAGAAAAGCTCAAATTGAAAGAAATACTAAGGAAACACAAATAAAAATTGACCTTTGCCTTGACGGCGGAGATGTTGAGGTGTCAACAGGCATCGGATTTTTTGACCATATGCTTGTGGCTTTCGGTGTTCACGGCGGCTTCGGCTTAAAAATTAATGCAAGCGGTGATTTGCAGGTTGATACTCACCATACGGTTGAGGATACGGGCATTGCGCTCGGAAGAGCTTTTAAAGAGGCACTCGGCGATATGAGCGGCATTGAGCGCTATGGCTCTTTTTCAATCCCTATGGACGAGGCTTTGGCTAATTGTGTGCTTGATATTTCAAACAGACCTTTTCTTGTTTTTAACGCAAACTTTGAGCAGGAAAAATGCGGCGATTACGAAAACTGTATGACAGAGGAATTTTTCAGAGCCTTTGCAATGAATGCAGGTATCACGCTTCATATTGATGTACCTTACGGTACTAATTCTCATCATAAGATTGAGGCAATATTCAAAGCTGTGGCTCACGCACTTAAAGTTGCCGTAAAGCAAAATGAAAACGGCGCAGTGCTTTCAACAAAAGGAGTTCTTTAATATGCTTATTTTTCCCGCAATTGATATTATCGACGGCAAACCCGTCAGGCTTTTTAAAGGCGATTTTTCCACTGCTCATCAGGTGGCAGACGACGCTGTTGAAACTGCATTTGGCTTTTTAAAGGCAGGGTGTAAATGGGTGCATATGGTTGACCTTGACGGCTCGCTTAAAAAAGAACCCGTCAATGCCCAAACATTTATTAATGTAGCAAAAGAAACCGGGCTTAGGGTTGAACTCGGCGGCGGAATAAGAACAATGAATGATATTGATTTTTACATTAACAATGGAATTTCACGTATTATTTTAGGCTCTGTAGCACTTAAAAATCCCGAACTTGTAAAAGAAGCAGTCAAAGAATTTGAAAGCAAAATCGCAGTAGGAATTGATGCAAAATCGGGATATGTCGCAACCGAGGGCTGGGTTGAAAAAAGTGACGTTTATTTTACCGACCTTGCAAAAAGAATGGAAGATGTTGGTGTTAAAAATATAATTTTTACTGATATTTCACGTGACGGTACTCTGACGGGTCCTAATCTTGAACAGCTTGTTGAAATTAATAATGCCGTTTCCTGCGATATTACCGCATCGGGCGGAGTTACAAATATAAATGATATTCGTAAATTAAAAAGCAAAAATCTTTACGGCGCAATTTGCGGCAAAAGCATTTATGAGGGAACTCTTGATTTAAGACAGGCAGTGGAGGCGTGCAATGATTGATATAGAAAAATATTTTAAAAAAGGCGAGCTTATCCCTGCAATAGTTCAGGAAGAGGGCACAAACGAGGTGCTTATGCTTGCTTATATGAACCGTGAGTCGATGAAAAAAACGCTTGAAACCGGATATACTTGGTTTTGGTCACGTTCAAGGCAGGAACTTTGGAATAAGGGCGCAACTTCGGGTCATCTTCAAAAAGTTGTGTCAATCTACGGTGATTGCGATGATGATACGCTTTTAGTTAAGGTTATACAAACGGGTGCGGCTTGCCACACGGGCAATCACTCTTGCTTTTTTAACGAAATTAAACTTGAAAATAACGGAGAATAAAAATGGATTATATCAGAAACGATTATGAAACTATCCTTGAAAGAAAAGAAGCACAGCAGGAGGGTAGTTATACCTGCTATCTTTTTGAAAAAGGACTTGATAAAATACTGAAAAAAGTGGGCGAAGAGTCAACGGAAATGG
>OMDO01000701.1_pt1 | contig 19856 bp, 21 predicted proteins | sample 1674051 | NCBI WGS metagenome assembly OMDO01 (sample SAMEA103958138, study PRJEB25191) | human gut metagenome | biome: human-associated habitat [ENVO:00009003]; feature: intestine environment [ENVO:2100002]; material: feces | place: Germany | collected 2013/2015 | reverse complement strand
AGAACAGTATGCAAAAAAACATAACATACCATTTGAAAAATTGGATACAACAATTCAGTCTGTAAATTAATAATTATCGGTTTGTTGATAATTAAAACTATATTTTTTACGAGAGAATTTTAATATGATGAAAAAAATAAAAAAATATAAACTACCTATCGGGATATTGTGCGTAGTGTTAGTGATATTTATATTGTTGCAAATCTTTTCAAGTGAACATTGGTGGTTTGGGTACACATATGAAACCGATGGATATACAAATAAATCGGCAACAATTGTAAAGATAAACTACCCGTCAGAGAAAGTTGTAATTCCTTCAACAATATTTTTCCATAAAGTAAATGCTTTAGGCGGATATGTTACAGGATACAATTTGTGGGGAGCAGAAAGGAAAGGAATGTTTGAGGATAACGATATAGTAAAAGAGATTGTTGTTTCTGAAGGGATAGAGTATATATTTAACAGATGTTTTGACCATTGTATTTCATTAGAAAGCATACAACTCCCAAGTACTATAAAACAATTCTCTTTTACGAATTGTGAAAGTCTGAAAAATGTTAATTTTAATGGTGATGTAAAAGAAATTGAAAGTTTATCATTTTCAGGCTGTTCTTCATTAGAAACGCTTGTAATTCCGGATAATATTGCTGATCGTGGTATAGCATACGGTGCTTTTTCCGGTTGCACATCACTAAAAAGTATAAATATTCCCGATAATATTAATGCAATACAACGATATACATTTAGTAATTGCATATCCTTAAAACAGTTAGTTTTGTCTAAAAATATTAAGAGCATTGAATGGGGTGCTTTTGAAAATTGCACCTTGCTGGAGAAAATTATCATTTACGATAAGGCAGAACATATTGCGGATAATGCCTTTGAAGGTTGCGATAAGCTCACAATCTATGGAATAAAAGGCTCATATGCAGAACAATATGCAAATGAACACAATATACCTTTTGAAGAATTGAATAACATAGTTGACTGATTATATTTGCGGAGATTAAATAAAGTCAAATTTTAGAATTTAAATGCCGACAAGTTATAGCTTTTAATGCTATTACCTGTCGGCATTATTTTTTGCCCTTTTGCGTTGAAAGCAGAAAGGGCAATTATGATTTGTAGAAACAGAAGTCCCCCAATCGACCTGAATTAAAAAATCAGACTGATTGGAGGAAAAATTAATGGACGCAAATTGCAATAGCAAATTGAAACAATTTTTTAAGAATAGTGTAAATCTAATTAGGGTACAAATTTTACTTGTGGACTGTGAAAAAACAGCATTGCAAAAAACAATAAGGCACATAACCGTTATCACTTTCGGTTATGTGCCTTTTGCGGTATAACAAATTTGCGAACAATACCACGATTGATTACAGTCCAAAACAAGGAAGATTTCAGTGCGTTAATTTCCAAAGTAAGTTCCACCATGGAAGTTACTCTGGAAATTAACTATTTACTTTTTTGTTTAAATTTGCGGTAAATATGAATTGTATAATCCGTTATATTGTGTTATTATGTAGTAAAATGGTGTGCAACATTGGTGTTTTGAAAAAATTATGTTGCTGAAATTAAACTTGAAATAACTGACGGGTGGCATATGGTTCGCAAAGTTGACAAAACAAAGCTTCTGACTGTTGTCGGGATAATTATATTCCTGTTTGGAGGTGCGGTGAGAATTTTTTCTCATCTTACTTCCTCGGCGGACAATTATATTGAAAATTTTGATGTTATTATCTTTTCGGGGCTTATTATAGGCTGGGGCGTGTCTGTTGCATATCGCATTGTTCAGAAGAATATACGAATCTGCCTTGTGATATCTGCGGCGCTTATGCTCTTGTGGATGGCTCTTCGTGCCATAAAATACAACAGCCCTGCCGACATCAACACATACGGACGGTATCTTTGGTATTCATATTACATAGCAATGGTGTTTTTGCCGCTTATGATGTTTTTTGCAATGCTGAATATCGGTAAGCCCGAAAATACAAATAACCGAAAATATCTTTTGATTATACCTGCCGCCGTTCTTGTGCTGCTTGTTATGACGAACGATTTTCATCAGCTTGCTTTTGTATTTGAACCCGATTTTCACAATTGGAACAAACAATACAGTTACGGCCCTGTTTACTATGTAATTGCAGTGTGGATTTTTATACTTGTACTTTCGTCAATTGTGCTTTCAATAAATCGATGCAGAATTTCCGCAACACGCAAAAAGCTGTGGATTCCGATTGTAATAATTCTTGTCGCAATAATTTACACACTCTGGAATAATCTGAATCACGGATATTCGGGACTTAGAATTTACAATGTTCCCGAGGTGTTCTGTTTTGCTTCAATTGCTCTATGGGAAAGCCTTATTCAGATAGGTCTTGTGCCGTCAAATACGGGTTACGGCGATTTTTTCAATGCGTCAAATCTTAACACTCTCATATTTGACAATGAGGGCAATGTGAAATACCGCTCAAAAAACGCAACAAATGTTTCAAAAGATGTTGTTCTGCAAAACGGTAACAGTGTTGTGATTGATGAAAATATAATTCTTAAAAAGCATAATATAAAAGGCGGTAAGGCAGTTTGGACGGAAGATATATCGGCAATTAACCGAATTAACAGAGAACTTTCGGAAGTAAAAGAGCAGATTTCGGAATACAATGTAATCTTAAAATCAGAGGCAGAGCTGAAAAAACGAAGAGCGGCAGTAACCGAACAGAACAAGCTCTATGACAGTATAACCGAATTTATCCGTCCTCAGCTTTGCGACCTTGAAAATATACTCAAAAATATTGAAAACAACAGGGGAGATATTTCGGTTAATTATGCCGGTGCCTGTGTTGTTAATGTCTACATCAAGAGAATAAGCAATCTGCTCATTATGGCAAAAAGCAGAAAAATGCTGAATGCTTTTGAGCTTGAAAACAGTATCCGAGAACTTGCCGAGTACATTTCTGTTTACGGAATTTCGTGTTCGTTTTTCAGTAATGTTTCGGGAGAAATTTCAGCCGAAAAAACGATTGCACTTTTTAAATTTATCGGGATTTTTATAAGGCATATAATTAACTGCACAGATGCGTTGCTGTTTAATTTAAAAGTCAATGACAGATTTATTGATTTAAAAATCAACTGTGACAGCAAAAATGAAATGAAAATTCCCGATGATTTACTTGACGATATTACAAAACTCGGCGGAAATGTCACCACGGAATATGACGCTGACACGCTGTTTGTGTTTGTTCGTATGCAAAGCGGAGGTGATGACATATGACATCCATCCTTGAAATGCGTTCGTTTGTTTGTGTTATATTGATGAGTGTGCAATTTGTTGTTGCCTGTGCGGCAATATACAACGCAACGCAATCTTTTCTTTATAAAATCAGGTTGTGGAAACCGATTTCAGCGGTTATAATTGCAGTAATCTCTTTGACAATGTTTTTGGTAAGCACTCATGTCTTGAGTAAAATATATTACGATAACCAAATTAATAAAATGGCTGAATTTTTTGGCAGAATGCCGTTTGCTCTGTCTGTCGGCATAACGGCATATTGTGCTGTAATGTCTGTGTACATAACGGTAAGGCTTCATCATTGCAGGAATACCGATATTACTGCAATGTCAATTAAAGAAAGCTTTGACGGCTTGCCGACAGGACTTTGCTATTTTGACGAAAACGGACTTGTTGTATTGAAAAATAACCTTATGGAAAGCATATGCCTTGAACTTACGGGTAAATCGCTTAATGTTGCAATGCCCTTCAGAGAGAAGATAAAAGAGGCTTCTCAATATGAAAATGACGGGGCATTTACAGTCAGATTAAAGGACGGCAGGGTTTTCAGCTTTTCGTTGTCGGAAACGGAAATTTTTTCAAAACAGTATTTTCAGCTTGCGGCAACCGATATAACAGAGTTTACAAAGCTTACATCAACCTTGGAATATGAAATAGGCGAGTTAAAAAAGGTTAATGCTCATCTGAAAAAATACAATGAAATGGTCTATGATCTGACAAGAGAAGAAGAAATTCTTCGCACAAAAGAGATAATTCATGACAGGCTCGGCAGTACGCTGATAACAACAAGAAGATATCTTGAAAACGGCACTCTGTCTGAAAATAACAGTAAATTACTTGAAATGTGGAAAAACAATATTTCTGTTCTGAATACCGCAGAGAATGATTGCAAAGACGAAAACTTTGCTAAGGATATTGAAAATGCCGCAAAGCTTGTCGGAATAACGCTTGAAACAGTCGGAAATCTTCCGACTGATAACAATGCGGTTGCACGGGTTCTGACTTTTGCAACAATGCAATGCCTTAACAATGCCGCAAGACACGCAAAAGCAGATAAAATGATTCTTGAAAGTCTTGACGACGGTGAAAAATATATTTTTAAATTTGCAAATAACGGCAGAAAACCGCCTCAAAAAATCAATGAGGGCGGCGGACTTTCTTCCATAAGAAAAAAGGCGGAACAAATCGGCGGAAGCATGAAAATATCGACTTCCGAAATTTTTGTTCTTGAAATCACAATACCGAAAAGCGAGGTGCTGCAGTATGACAAGAGTGCTGATAGTTGAAGATCAGTCAATGCCGAGAACTTTATTTGAAATGTATGTAAACCAAAGCGAAAACTATACGCTTGCAGGCTCAATAAGTAATGCCGATATGACGGATTATCATTGTGAAAATTCCGATGTTGACCTGATTTTAATGGATATATGCACGTCAATGGGAGCAAACGGTCTTGAGGCGGCTGAAAGAATAAAAGCAAAGTTCCCGAAAATTAAGATAATCATTGTTACCTCAATGCCCGAATATTCCTATCTAAAGCGTGCCAAGGAAGCAGGAGTTGACAGCTTTTGGTACAAAGAGGTAAGTTCCGAACCTATTATTGAACTTATGGACAGAACAATGAACGGTGAGCGTGTGTTTCCCGACACAACTCCCAAAATTAAATTCGGCAACGCAATGAGTACGGATTTTACCGAAAGGGAGCTTGAGGTTTTGCGTGAACTGACAAGCGGTGATACAAACACGGAAATTGCCAAAAGACTTTACATTGCTCCGGGCACTGTCAAGAACTATATACAGTATATGCTTGAAAAAACAGGCTTTAAGTCAAGAACAGAGCTTGCCGTAAAGGCAAGAGAGGCGGGACTTGTAATCCTTGACGATAGAATTAACGACAAATAAATACTTTTTTTGAATATGTGCCGTTTGGCACATATTTTTTTGCTGTTAAAACAGTATAATACAATTACAGGATATAAACTGCTCAGACGGTGAATATCTTTTGTGCAAAACGCTATCTTTGTCCGATTAATAATCAAAGACAAAGGTGCATAAAATTTATTATTTAATGACAGGAGGAAAAACTATGGAGGCAAAAGGTTCAACTTTTCTTAAAGTAACGGGAATCCTTATGATTGTATTTGGTGCTATTGCATTGATTGTATCAATCATCGCCATTCTCGGTATCGCCGCACTTGCAGCTTTTAACGACGGTACATACGATATGACTATGCTTTATGTCGGCGGCGTTTTCGCACTTATCAGTGCGGTTGCTGAGTTTGTTGCAGGTATTATCGGCGTTATCAACGCAAAACTTCCGCACAAGGCAAATACATGTATTGTATGGGGCGTTGTTGTTGCGGTTATGTGTATTGCAGGCGAAATTATCAGCATGATAGGCGGATCACAGTTCAATGTATTCTCTCTTATCTGCGGTCTTGTTATCCCTGTACTTTACATTATAGGCGCTGTTAAGAACAAAGCATAATTATTTTATTATTTACCCCCCTTTTAATTACCCACCGTAAATATTTTTAGCACAAGGTCACAGCTGTCCGAACAATCGGGCGGCTGTGCTTTTTTTGTTTATGTTGTGAAATATGCCGTTTGGCACATTCATCTTCTATCGCAAAATTGTACAATATAAGTGAAAGATATAGGTGAAAAGGGGTGATGTCCGTTGAAGAAAATTTTGCTCAGTGTTCAGAATAATTTGCTCAGTGAGGCTATTCAAAATGCCCTTGTAAAGAAGGGAAGATTTTGTATTGAGAATGTTTCACCGAATCAAGACGGGAAAATTCTTGATTTGTGCATTGCAGAAAGAGTTGATGTTTTGCTTATGGATGTCACAAGACTTGCCGATTCAACTATTGAGAAACGGCTTGAGCTTTGTGGAAAAGTAAAGGAATATTTGCCAAGCTGTAAAACGGCTCTGCTCTGTGACGAACAGGCATATCCCGACCTTGCCGACAGGGTTAAACAGGCAAAACAATTCGGAAAAATAAGCTCGTTTTTTTATTCATCCGTAACGGCAGATTATCTTGCCGCCGCACTTGACGCACTTTAAAAAGGAGGTACTGTTTATGGGTATATTTGACAGCTTAAAAAATATGACAAATCAGGCTGTAAAAAACAATGTTTCAAAGGCCGTTTCGGGAGCGGTAAACAATGCAATGCACAAAAGCAAAACATTTGTATTTGCCGATTATCCGAAAAATGCAGATGAACTCAAAAAAATGCCGGAGCTTGACTTTTCGTCACCTCTTTCAACAGCGGCATTTGCAATGCTTGTGTTGCTTGAATATGATGAAAGTCCGGAAAACACAATAGAAATGCTTAATGTATTAAAAGGACCTCAGCCGATGAACGGGATGGATGTTCAGTTTTTGCGTGACAGAATCAAGGGCAGGGGATATATTCCTCGCTCATATTTTGAGGGTTCATCCGTGAAGAACGATTATACACCGAATGTTCCGTACAAAATAACCGTTTCCGAGTATGCATATACCTATCAGAGCGAGGGTTATGCAAAGGTTCAGGTTCAGTCGTCGGGAGCAGACTCACCTCGTCCGATTGAGCTTCGCAGAAAGGGCAATCAATGGTTCTTATGGCGTAATCTTGCACTCTCTGACATACGAACTCCGGCTTCGGTTGATCCTTGGGCATGAAGGAGGGATTTTTATGAAAATCACGAAAAAAGCAAAGCGTATTTCGAGTGTTGTTTTATGCTTTCTCATGCTGTTGACAACACTTCCTATGACAGCCATAACCGCAAATGCGGCGGCTCAGGCTTATATCAAATATATCGACACCGAGGTTTACATAGGAGATGTCCTTAACATTATCGTGGGAGTAAACGGCGGCAGTACAGACGAAACCTTTACCTATCAATGGCAGGCAAAGTATCCGAGCCTAAACTGGGTTAACCTATCCGATAAAACCAACAGACCCAACTCGAAATTTTCGGGTGTTTTTACAGACCATCTTAAATTTCAGACCTACGCAGAACTTGTAGGACCTGACTCAGGGTGGAAAGATGTTGTCTTTAGATGTAAAGTAACGGGCTCAAAGAGCGGTACTTTTTATTCGGGAAAATGTAACTTTCCGGGACTTCTTGAGAAGACAGAAATTCCTACAATTGGATTTTTAGGCTTGGAGAAACCTGAACAGCGGAAAATCCCCTCAACTACGGCAACTCCGATAAACAGCACTTACTACAGTTTTGATTATATTGAGTGGTATGAGTACAAAAACAACAAAGTTAGCAGAAAGCTCAACGACGGAGAAGCTTTTGACAGCGGTATGTATTGTTGTCAGCTATACTTTAATATGAACAGAGGGTATGCGGTTGCCAAGAACGCAGTATGTGGCTTGTACAACGACGACGGTCAGGCGACAATTCTTCAGGATGAAACCACAGGTCAATATTATATTTGGGCATATTACGTTGTTGCAGATAAATCACCTTCATTTTCACATCAGTTCACTGAGGCAGAAATTATGAAAGGCAAAGAAGGAACTATATCGGTTACTGCCAACAATGCCGCAAGCTATCAGTGGCAGATGAAAGTAAGGAGAAGCACAGGAAGATATGTGTGGCGCAACATAAGTGACAACTCATCCACATCAAACAAATTTTCCTTCAAGGGAACAAAAACAAATGCTTTGAGCATCAGACCGAATACGGATTTTGATGAAACTCATTTCAGGTGTGCTGTCACGGGTGAAAACGGTGATGTCATTTACAGTGTATCGGTTAAAGTTACGCAAAAGGTTAAGGCCCGTATTATACTGGATTTAAGAACGGGCGGCTTACCGGATGACACTATTACTATTAAGTTTGATGAATACACTCCTGACGGCGTCTATAATGGCAGCTATACACATGAAACGGTAAACAGTAATGCAAAACCCTTATATGTGTATTATGAAACAGTTCCGGGCAAATATGTCATTACTGTAAGCAAACCGCAATGCGTAACACGGGTATATGAAGTGAATGTTGTTAAGAAAGATGTTAACCTTGTAGTAAAAATTACTGTTCCGTATGATGTCAATATGGATGGTGTTATTAATGTTGTGGACGCAACCTTGGTTCAAAAATACATTGTGGGGCTTGAAGAATTTGACGATTACACTTTTAAAATTGCAGACACAAACGGTGATGGCACAATATCAGTTATTGATGCTACAAATATTCAGAAGAAAATCGTGAATCTTTTGTAAAGGAGAAAGTTTATGGGACTATTTGAAAAGAAATATTGTGACCTTTGCGGTGACAAGGTAAACGCCCTCACAAGGCAAAAGCTTTCAGACGGTTATCTTTGCAGCGACTGTAAGCACAAGCTCAGTTCGCTTTCATCAGGCTGGAAAAACAGAACATTAGCAGATGTTAAAACTCATCTTGAACAGCGTGAACAGAACAGACAGAAATATTCGGCATTTGTTCAGTCGGCAAGTGCCGGTACAAACGAAAAGCTTGTTGTAGATTTTAATAACAGAAAATTCTATTTTACAATAGGCAGAGATTTTAAAAACAGCAATCCTGAAATTTTTGATTTTTCACAGCTGCAGGACTTTTGGCTTGAGCTTGGATATACAACTCTGCAGGATTCCGACCGTGACGGAATTCCTGATGAGTATGACCGCTATGATAACCGTCAGGGCAGGAACAGCGGTTTTGGCAGTCAGTTTGATACAACAAACTCATTTTCGGGGCAAAACGGTATGCTTGATGTTCCGCTTGCACTTCAGCCGTATGTTCGTGATACAAACACATCGTCATCGCCGCAAAGAATATCTTCTTTAAAAGCAAAATTCATCGTAAATCATCCGTTCATAACCGATATATCAATGTATGTTGATTCGTCAATCGGTACTGTAAGGAATGAGCTTATGAGAGCGTTTGATGACGGAATGCAGTTAATGAGACTGTGTGAACAAATAAGGAACGGTATGCAGAACAATATGGGCTATCAGCAAAGCGGAATGTCCATGCAGAACAATATGGGCTATCAGCAGAACGGAATGCCCATGCAGAACAATATGGGATATCAGCAAGGCGGAATGCCTATGCAGAACAATATGGGTTATCAGCAAAGCGGAATGCCCATGCAGAACAATATGGGTTATCAGCAGAACGGAATGCCCATGCAGAACAATATGGGTTATCAGCAAAGCGGAATGCCTATGCAGAGCAACACAGTAAATCAGCAAGTTTCACAGCCGTTTACTCCGCAAAATGCTGCGGCAATTGTTTGCTCGGCTTGCGGATATAAGCCAGACGGCAATCCGCCGAAATTCTGTCCGTTCTGCGGGGCTGCCATGACATAACCGATATGACTTTACGACCGTTATTTCATAATATTTCCAAACGAAAAACGCATGTAAAAAAAGAAATTGTATCCGTGAGCTATTCAAAAAATCATTCAAATTTTGATTACTGCTGTTCTTTTTATGTGCGAAAAAAAGGTGTAAATTTTCTTTTTGACGCTATCTGCAAATGCGGTTATATCGCTTTTGAAAATGTTTTGATCGATGAAACGGATATGAGACTGCTGTGTGACACCGCCGAAGACGCATTGGAAATCCTGAAAAAATATAATCCAAAAAACAAAGGACTGACAGTCGATGACGCCACGGTTACAATCGTTGAAATCATATTTTCCGACAAAAACAGTATGTCGGTCAGTATGACGGAACAAACCTTGGATTCGCTTGAAAAAGCGTTCTTTGCCCTTGCTGAAAAATATTGCAAAGATGTTTAATCTCTAAAAATAATTGAAAAGCAACCCTATGAAAACAACTCCCACGGTAAAATAATCGTGGGGTTGTTTTTTCTGTAACAGAAAATAAGTGCATTTTTTCTTGCCATTACCGTAGTAATTGTTTATAATTAAGGTATGACAATAAAAGAAGGCATGAACAATGCAAACGATAGATGAGGCACTAAACAAACTGAAAAAATCTGATTTTCGCAGTCGGTTTCATTTAAAGCAAAAGGACATTGACTATATTAATGAAAAGGGAATGAATAAAATCCGCTCCCATGCAGAAGATTTTGTCAGAACACGGCTTGCACCAAAATATATTCCGAATGACGGAAAGCAAACGCCTATGAGGGGACACCCTGTTTTTATCGCACAGCACGCCTGTGCCTGTTGTTGCAGAGGGTGTCTTAACAAGTGGTACAGAGTTGCAAGGGATAAGCAGCTTAACGAGGTCGAACAGCAGAAAATTGTAAATCTGCTTATGGCTTGGATTGAAAGGGAATACAATGATTATAATTCCAATAAAGAATGATAGATAAGGGCAAAAAGATGAGTGATAAATTAAGCGTGTTAAAAGATTACTTCGGACACGATTCTTTCAGAGACGGACAGGAACAGATAGTTGACGCTTTGCTTGACGGCAGAGATGCACTTTGCATTATGCCCACAGGTGCGGGCAAGTCTATGTGCTATCAGATTCCCGCATTACTTTTTGATGGGGTGACAATTGTTGTGTCACCTCTGATTTCGCTTATGAAGGATCAGGTCGGCTCACTCGTTCAGTCGGGAGTTCCTGCGGCATATATAAACAGCTCGCTTTCATATCCGCAATTTCTCAGAGTGCTTTCAAATGTTGAACACGGAAAATACAAAATTATCTATGTTGCACCCGAAAGGCTGTTGACTGACGGATTTCTCGACACCTGTAAAAAGATAAAAATCTCAATGGTTGCAGTTGACGAGGCTCATTGCGTTTCACAATGGGGACAGGATTTCAGACCGAGTTACCTCAAAATTATTTCATTTGTTGAAAGCCTTGCAAATCGTCCGATTGTCGGAGCATTTACCGCAACGGCTACAAATGATGTAAAAGAAGATATAAAGAAAATTCTCAGGCTTGAAAATCCGTTTGAAATTACAACGGGATTTGACCGCCCCAACCTTTTCTTCGGTGTAATAAAGTCATCGTCAAAGGACGAAAAGCTTATTGATCTCATTCGGGAGCGTGGCGACAGGTCGGGAATTGTCTATTGTGCAACCCGAAAAAATGTTGAATCTGTCTGCGAATTGCTCTGCGATAACGGCTTTTCGGCGGCAAGATACCATGCAGGTCTTGATGAATACGAACGCAGGAAAAATCAGGAGGATTTTGTTTTTGACCGAAAAAATATTATGGTCGCAACCAATGCTTTCGGTATGGGAATTGACAAGTCAAATGTTACATATGTAATTCATTACAATATGCCGAAAAACATTGAAAGCTACTATCAAGAGGCAGGACGGGCAGGTCGTGACGGCGGTGAGGCTGATTGTATTTTGCTCTACAGTCCTAAGGATGTTCGCCTAAATCGTTTTATGATTGAAAATTCCGAGGGCAACGATGAGCTTACAATTGAAGAAAACGAGCAAATTCGTGAGCGTGATTTTGAACGCTTAAAATATATGACCTTTTACAGCACAACAAACGATTGTCTGCGTGGATTTATTCTGCGGTATTTCGGCGGTGAAAAAAAGGCTTACTGCGGAAAATGCTCCAACTGCCTTTCCGTTCACAAGCTTGTTGATGTCACAATTGATGCTCAAAAAATTATGTCGTGTATTGCAAGAACAGGACAAAGGTACGGCAAAACCGTGATTTGTGATGTGTTAAAGGGCAGTAAAAGCGAGAAAATTCTAAAAGCTGAGCTTAACAATCAGTCAACCTACGGAATAATGAAAGAGGTTACGGCAAGGCATATTTTCGGTACAATTGACTTTCTTGCAGAAAAGGAGTATATTTCAGCCGAAAATGAAACCGAGGTTCTAAAACTTTTGCCAAAGAGCAGAGATGTGCTTTTCGGACGGGAACGGCTTGTGATGAAGAAAGTTGAAAACTCCGAAAAGGTTGTCAAAACGCACCGCCCCGAAGTGCCTGTCAATTCCGATTTACTTGACGCACTCAAGGCTTTGCGAAAAGGTATTGCATCCAAAAAGAGCGTTCCTGCCTATGTCATTTTTACCGATGCAACGCTGATTGATATGTGCAAAAAATGCCCCGAAACACCCGATGAAATGCTTGAAGTTTCGGGTGTGGGCAGAACAAAGCTTGAAAAATTCGGAAAAAAATTTCTTGAAGAAATCGCAAAATTCAGATAACTTCATATACTGTTAAAGGATGAACGAATTCGTTTGTCCTTTTCTTTTTCAATTTTCAAAATTGTATTGAAATAATTAGTACAAAGTGATACAATAGTTACAGAGAGAAAACAGATTGGAGGCATTTGTATGGCTGACATATTTGATTACATAAGTCGAAGAGGCGATTTGACATTTGAACAGGACGGTTTTAACGAGCTTGACGCACTTGTGCTTTCACGGCTTTCATACCTTCCTTTTGACGGTGCGGTATCGTCCTGTCTGTTTGATGAAATTACCCTTGAACAGGCGGCAATGCGTGTGTTTGCAACCGATGATTACGAGAAAAATCTATTGTGGAAGGGTGATGCCGACCTTTTGAAAGCGACGGCAGAGAGCAAGAGATTCGGCAAAATTCTTGTTTCGGGGTATGTAAACGAGGTTGAGTCCGATGTGAGTATGCAGTTTTCCGCAATCACTTTTGAATTTCTTAAAAAGAATTATTTTATTTCATACAGAGGAACGGACAATTCTCTTGTCGGCTGGCAGGAGGACTTCAATATGTTCTTCACATTTCCGTTGCCGTCACAGAAAAAGGCTCTTGATTATTTTGAAAAGGCAGTCCGTATGCTCAACGGAAAATTCATTCTGGGCGGCCACTCAAAGGGCGGAAATCTTGCGGTTTATGCCGGTGCTTTTACCGATGAAAATTCAAGAAATCACATTGATTATATTTACAATTTTGACGGACCGGGGTTTTCTCTTGACAAAATCAGGGACAGCGGATTTTATGAAGTCGACGACAGAATCTACACCTTTGTTCCGCAGTCAAGCATTTTCGGCATGATGTTTGAGCATGAGGAGAGCTACACAATTGTAAAGAGCAATCAAAAAGGTTTTCTCCAACACGATGTCTATTCGTGGGAGATTGAGCAGAACAGGCTTGTCAGACTGAAAAGCACTACAAATTTCAGCGTTTTCTTTGACCACACGCTGAAAGAATTTGTTGAATCGCTGACAATTGCTCAAAGACGGGAGTTCACAAAAGAGGTTTTTGCCCTTTTGTCGCTGACCGAAACCGCAACCTTTAATGAGATGCTGAAAAATCCGCTTAAAAACACGGGAACAATCCTAAAATCCTTTGCAGGTCTTGACAGCAAAACGAGAAATATGCTTCTGAAAACAATCTTCGCATTCGTTAAAAGTGCAAAAAACAATTTTTCCGACATAACAGGCGGTCAAAACAAAATTACCGTCAGTTAATTATAAAAAAGCTCATATATGCTCCGATACTTTTTAGCGTCGGAGCATTTTCTTTGCAAAAAATCATTTGTCAAGACGAAATTCCCGTTTTGTCAATTGGCACTTTTGGAATTTGTATTGTCAGTCTTGAAAATTTTTCATAATATACAAAAAACCCGACACGGTTTATGCTGTGTCGGGTTTTTATTTTGCTTTTTAAATGTCAATCGTCAGTTCAACGGGACAATGGTCAGAACCTAAAATTTCGGTATGGATTTTTGCACCGTCAAGCTTGCTTTCAAGAGCTTTTGAAACGATAAAATAGTCAATACGCCAGCCCGCATTTTTTTCACGAGCCTTGAATCTGTATGACCACCACGAATACACGCCCTCTGTATCGGGATAGAAATAGCGGTAGGTGTCGATAAAGCCGTCATCTAGCAACGCTGTCATCTTTGAACGCTCCTCATCGGTAAAGCCTGCATTTTTACGGTTGGTTTTCGGATTTTTCAAATCAATTTCTTTGTGTGCAACATTCAAATCACCGCACATAATAACAGGCTTTTTTTCTTCAAGTTCTTTCAGATATGCCTTGAAATCATCTTCCCATTTCATTCGGTAATCAAGCCTTTTCAGCTCGCTTTGCGAGTTTGGAGTGTAGCAGGTGACAACAAAGCAATTGTCAAATTCTGCCGTGATAACTCTGCCCTCATGGTCGTGTTCGTCAATGCCGATCCCGTAACATACATTCAAAGGCTCTTCCTTTGTGAACATAGCCGTTCCCGAATAGCCTTTTTTGTCGGCATAGCACCAATACTGATGATATCCTTCAAGCAAGAGGTCAATCTGTCCCTCTTGAAGTTTTGTTTCCTGAAGACAGAAAATATCTGCGTCAACATCTTTAAAAAAGTTCTCAAAGCCCTTTGTAACACAGGCACGAAGTCCGTTTACATTCCACGAAATCAATTTTTTCATAATTTACTCCCGTACACACAAAAGGGAGCAAGCATTGCCTGCTCCCAAATTGCCAATTTGTTAATTATTCTTCTGCGGAAAATTCGTCTTTGCCTACACCACAGAGAGGGCATACCCAATCCTCGGGTACATCTTCCCATGCTGTGCCTGCATCAACGCCGTTATCGGGATCGCCGATTTCAGGATCGTAAACATATCCGCAAACATCGCATACATATTTCATACTATCAAATCTCCTGTTCAAAGTCTGTTGTGTAATCGGTTAGTTGTTGGTCATACGATTATCAAGCTGACTTTTTTGATTTTTTATTGTTTTAATGATTACTTAAAGTATCTGTTAAGAAGACCTCTAAAGCCTGCGCCGTGTCTTGCTTCATCCTTTGCCATCTCGTGAACCGTGTCATGAATAGCGTCAAGGTTCTGAGCCTTTGCACGCTTTGCAAGGTCAAACTTACCTTCGCAAGCACCTGTTTCTGCATCTACACGCATCTGAAGATTCTTCTTTGTGCTGTCTGTAAGAACTTCGCCTAAAAGCTCTGCAAACTTGGCAGCGTGTTCAGCCTCTTCAAAAGCATACTTTGTAAATGCGGCAGAAACCTCGGGATAGCCTTCTCTGTCTGCAACTCTTGCCATTGCAAGATACATACCGACTTCGCTGCATTCTCCCTCAAAGTTAGCTCTGAGATCCTTGAGAATATCTTCGCTTACGCCCTGAGCAACGCCAACCTCGTGAACTGTTGCGAAAGACGCCTCCTCGTCCATCTGCTTAAATTTTTCCTTCGGTGCCTTACAAACAGGGCAAGCCTCGGGAGCTTCGGGACCTTCATAAACATAACCGCATACTGTGCAATACCATTTCATAATTACTTCTCCTTTGTAATAAATATTAGTGTACTTCTGCCGAACATTTAGGACATATGCCGTAGTAGATAACAAATCTGTTTTCTACCTTAAATCCCTCTTCGGCAAGCTGTGACTCAAGGTCATCAGCATTTTGATTGTCTTCAACATCAATAACTGCATTGCATTTGTTGCAGACAAAGTGGGGGTGCGGCTCTGTGTTGCCGTCAATACGCTCCTCACCGTTTACATTGCATATAACGCTGACCTTTCCTTCATCCTTAAAAAGAGCAATGTTTCTGTAAACCGTGCCAAGACTAAGGTCGGGAATTTCGGGCTTTAATTTATCATAAACCCAGCGTGCGCTTGGATGAGTGTCCGTACCGCACACAGCGTTGTAAATTGCATTGCGTTTTGAGCTGAAATTTCTTTTTGCCATAATTCATAAATCCTTATGCAATATTAGTCAGTACCGATTGACCAAAATCAGTAATTAGTATTAACTTTGGCTATATTCTATCACGCAGATGTTTGATTATATTTACAATAAAGAATTATAGATAAAAAATCTTGCACAAATAATTGGGAGGAAATATAGTGAAATCAAACAAAACAGTAAAAATTATCATTTTTACGGCATTCTTCCTGTCTGCGGTAATTTTAATATCGGTAATGACAGGTGCAACAAAAGAAACAACGGCTGATACCGACAGCGTAAAACTGCCCGTAATAATGTATCACTCACTTTTAAAGGATGAAAAATTGCAAAATGACTACACCGTTTCACCGACTCTTTTTGAAAACGATTTAAAATATCTTGCCGAAAACGGCTACACAACCGTTGTTGTAAAAGACCTTACCGATTATGTTTACGGCAAAAAATCATTGCCCGAAAAATGCATTATGCTGACCTTTGACGACGGCTATTATAATAATTATTATTATGCACTCCCTTTGCTCGAAAAATACAACTGCAAGGCGGTCATATCTCCGATTGCGTCAGTGTCCGAAAAATTCACCGAAACCAAGGACATTTCCGTGACCTACGGTCATATAACTTTTGACGATATGAAAGAAATGTCCGATTCGGGCTATGTTGAAATTCAGAATCATTCGTACGATATGCATTCTTTGAAATCACGAAAGGGTGTTTTGCCAAAAGCGGGGGAGAGTGACGAAGCATATAAATCTATTCTTACGGAAGATGTTGTCAAAGCTCAAGCCTTGCTTGAAAATGCAACAGGGAAAAAACCGACCTGCTTTGTATATCCGTTCGGTGCAAAAAATGACCTGACCGAAAAGCTGATAAAAGAAATGGGCTTTTCGTGTACACTAACCTGTACGGAAAAGCCCAATATAATTACTAAAAATTCCGACAGCCTCTACGAGCTGGGACGATACCGCCGTGACCGCAACGAGTCAATGCAGAATCTTCTTATCCGAATTGAAATGCAGTCATAATATTTATACGGCAGATTTTTCAGCCTTGGCGTTTCTTACAAAAGCCTCGCACAAAGCTATGAAGATGAAAAACAGCGGAGTTGTAATCGGCTGATAAAGGTTTACAACAGACTGAACAGCATAGCAGATAACAGCCGAAACGCACGCAATCAGCATCGGATTTTCCTTTGCATACTTAACTGCGTTCTTAATCGTACCGCACACAATGGCAAGATAGGAGAGAAGCCCCGTAATTCCGATTGTGATAAGGTAGTTTAGATATTCGTTATGGGCGGCATTTGTTGAGCTGTCACCGTATTTTGAAAGGTCGTCAAAGTACGGACTGAATGCGGAGTAGAACATATCGGGACCTACGCCGAACAGCTTTTCAATGAATGAAGCGTCGCCGAAAATCCATATCGACCTTATCCACATAAAGCCTCTGTGCGTACCCCATATATCATTAAAGCGGATAATTCTTTCAAAACTGCCGAGGTCGGTTTTGGTGTCAATACAGCTGAAATAAACCATAATTCCTATCATGGCAACAGCACAAAGTCCGAATACAACGGTAAGAGCAATCGGCACGGATTTTGGAATTGTGATGTTTGGTTTTTTGTAATCAATAAGATACAAAATCCCTGTAATAACGGCACAAGCTGCAAGCAATATCCAACCGATGCCTGAGAAAACGAAAATTTCCTGAAACTTATCAAAGCCCTTGCTTTTGTCGTCAAAGCAGAGCGAGAACAATCTGAGCAGCTTTGCAAACAACAGCATAACAGTTGCCGAAAGGAAAAATCTTTTCAGTCTGACAAGGCTGTTTGAAAACCATACAAGGTAAATAATCATAAATACAGCCATGCCGAGAATACCGGAATCGCTGTCGGCAGTCATAAGAGCCGCAAAGCCAAATCCTGTTGCAATAAGATAAATTGCCCTGAGCAAGGTTTTCTCCGTGATAACCGACATTGCAATCATAACAGGCATAGCGATGCAGATGTAGCTTGAAAGCAGATTTTTGTTGCCGATTGTTGAAGTGAAGTCGGTAATAGTCTGTTGGTCGGTGAGAAGAGTAAACATCCCGAGAGGATCAATATAGAATGAGTTAAGCACCGCAAGTGCATAAACTATCATTGAACCGAACGCAAGCGCAACGAATATGTATTCAAAATATTTAAAGCACCTTGTAATCATAAAATATGCTGCGGTGTAAAATGCCATAAGCACAAGGCCGTTGTTTCGTCCCTGAGTACCCATAAGTGCATCCAAAGGGTTTGCAGACAACAGCGTTGAAATGACATTTATCCCGAGGAATACAATAAATGCCCAGTCCATAAACGAAAGCTCTTCATACAAATGCTTTGGTTTAGGCTTTTCAAGCTTTGAGTCTTCCGGCGGTTTATCAACGCTTGCGGTCATAATAATAAGAAATTCCGCAATAACGAGAATACCCGTCAATATAATGAAAAAGTAATACTTGTCATGCCTGATGTTAAAATATGCGTCGGTAAAAAACAACGGAAAAAGCGTGAACATAACAAGCAGATAATAGTTTGTGAGCGCCTGCTGTACCGAATATTTTTCTTTGGGTTTGGCAGGCGGATTTTTATGCTTTGCAGAAGTCATAATAAAATAACCTTTCAATATAATGTACTTCAATTTTATAACGCACACACGATGTTGTCAAGAAATAAAGTAAGTTGAAAGCTCTGATTTTCGACTTGTTTCGATTGGCATATGCTTGCAAAAGAACAATAATTGCATATTTTTCGGCACTTTTATTCCCAAATTAATACTTGTGGAAAAATTAGTATTGTATTTATCTCCGTAAAATGGTATAATTCCCCTTGAGATGTATTTCCATATTTGCAGGACAAAGACTTTTGTAAAAAATTGTTTATGAATTTATCTATTTGCAGATTGGGAGGTTTTATGAAAAAATTAGTTGTTTTCGGCTTTGACGGCACTCTTGCCGACACAGCCCCCGGAATTTTATATTGTTTCAATACAACGGCAGTTGCAATGGGCTATGAGCCTGTTGAACACAGCGCACTCTACGGAGTAATCGGCGCACCGCTTGAATACGGATTTAAAACGCTCTTTAATATGAGTGATGACGAAATTGAATATGCCGTAAAGAATTACAGTAAACTTTATTCCCAGAAAGGAAAAGAGATGTTCACCGTCTATGACGGAATTTATGACGCTCTTCGTGAACTCAAGAAAAGCGGTTTTAAGCTTGCAATAGCAACTCAAAAGCACAGAATGTTCACAACGGATATTCTTGAAATCTACGAGGCGTCGGATGTTTTCGACGCAGTATGTGCAACAGATGTCGGTACAAACCTCACAAAGAGTCATCTGCTTTTGCAGGCGTGTGAGCAGACAGAAGTTTCCGTTGAAGAAAGTATCCTTGTCGGCGACAGCACAATCGAGGCAAAGGGTGCGGAAGAAATAGGTATGGACTTCCTCGCTGTGCTATACGGCTGGGGCTTTAAAACCAAGGAAGAAACCGAAAATTACAAATGCGTCGGCACAGTGTCATCCCCGGCAGAAATCTCTCAAAAAGTCATGGCACTTTGATTACGGTTAGTGCGTGTAAAACAGTGCATAAATAGGATTAAAATTGTAAATTTTCCAAAAACAAATCGGGCAGTCATAACGATTGCCTGATTTTTTTATGCAAATTTAATTCTGTATAATAACAATGATACAACGATATACTTTTGCTTGTAAACGGGATGTTTGATAAACAGAAATATGATAGTACGGAATTGATATTGTTAAATTCTTTTAATCTTTCTTTTGCTACATTCAAGGCCTCTATATCTCTATCAATTCCAATTAGCATTCCTGTTCCTTGCAATTTTTTAGCAATTTCTTTGCTATGACCAGCACCACCAAGAGTTCCATCTACATATATTTTTCCGTGGTCTTATATTTAAGCCTTCAATACATTCATT
>OMDO01000684.1_pt1 | contig 20243 bp, 24 predicted proteins | sample 1674051 | NCBI WGS metagenome assembly OMDO01 (sample SAMEA103958138, study PRJEB25191) | human gut metagenome | biome: human-associated habitat [ENVO:00009003]; feature: intestine environment [ENVO:2100002]; material: feces | place: Germany | collected 2013/2015 | reverse complement strand
GCCGTGCCGCAGCCGCCGGAGCGGTGCTTAAGCCGTAAGGCGGGAATTATGCGGTATTGCCTAAAGAAGCGTTCAGAGAAATAAGAGAGGGAAACACTGTAACATGGCACAATCTCGTTCCGGTAAAAAATCAACAAAGAACTCCTCCGGCAAAAAGGGCACCGCCTCCTCCCGGGGCACGGGCCGCAGCAGCACCGGGCGCTCCGCATCCGCGCGCAGCAGTGCGGCCTCCCGCAGCCGTCAGCCGTCCCGCCGTGCCCAGCGCCGCGCGGAGACCCCGAACCTGGCCCGCAGCATCCTGCTGGTGGGGCTGGGTCTGCTTTGCGTTGCGCTCGTGCTTGTGCCCGGGCAGAATCTTTGGCGCACGCTGCGCAGCTGGTACTTTGGCGTTTTCGGTATCACGACTTATCTGGTCGGACCGTTCCTGCTGTACCTGGCCTACCTGCTGGCCACCGGCTACCGCGTCGCGCTGTTTGCGGGCAAGGTATCGCTGATGGGCGTGCTCTGCGCCAGCGTGCCGGTCATCTTCTCCAAACTTAATATTGAGAACCTCAAGGTCGGGGAGATCGTCAAGATGCTCTTTACCCGCGGCGGCACCTACTTCTGGGAGGGCGGCGTCCTCGGTGCGCCCATCGGCGCGGCGTTGCTGGCCTTGTTTGGCCGCCCGGCATCCAATATTTTAATGCTGCTCGTGTTCCTGCTGGGGCTGATGTTCTTCTTTGCCATCACCCCGGCTGACGTCGTGCTGTTTGTCAACAATCAGTACCAGGCCTTGCAGTCCAAGCGCGAGGAACGCGCCTCCGCCGAGACCGCCTACGACACCCCCGAGGAGGAGCCGCCCGCCGACCTGCACGGCCTGCACCTGCTGATGGCTGAGGACAACGAGCTGAACCGGGAGATCGCCGTGGAGCTCCTCAGCAAATACGGCTTCATCTTTGTATCACAAATTAGCCTTACTCCGGATCCATAGCAAAGTGATAATAGTATGCAAAAACGAAAATGCTCTTCATTGTTGTGGTTCTCCGTTCATAGAACCAGGTTGGCCTCAGTATAAGAACCTCCATCCCGATTGCCAGCCGCATAATTTTACATTTTCCAGTACGGGGCAAATTTTCGTTGAAAAGTACGCTCTTTCTTCAAAGGCATCCTGGTGAAATTCAGCACTTTTCACCAAGTTCCGCAGATTTTTTTCCGCCCCTTCGCCGCCGCAGAAATACGCGCTGCACGGTGCGGTAGGGCAAGGCTGCATACTTTCTCATTTCTTTTTTTACCGTGTCGTTTTCCCGAAGCTTTTGCTCTTGACATTCGTCAGATTATCCCGTATAATGCACCGAAAACAACACAAGGAGGAAATGAAAATGCGCTATCTTCTGAAGAATGCAAAGTTTTTCTCGCAGGGCGTGTTTCATTTGGCGGACGTGTTTCTTTCGGACGGAAAGATTGTTTCTATTGGTGATGGTGTTTCCCCTTCCGATGATACTATTGTTATTGATATTTCTAATATGGTTTTGTTTCCCGGTTTCGTTGATGTTCATGTTCATCTTCGTGAGCCGGGATTTTTTTATAAGGAAACCATCCGCTCCGGCACACTGGCCGCCGCGCACGGCGGCTTCGCTCACGTTGCCGCCATGCCGAACCTGAACCCCGTGCCCGACTGCGTCGAATCGCTTGCGCTCCAGCGCGCGCTCATCGAGAAGGACGCCCTCATTCATGTCCATCCCTACGGGGCGATCACGGTCGGTGAAAAGGGCGAGCAGCTTGCAGACCTTGCGGGCATGGCACCAGACGTCATTGCCTTTTCCGACGACGGGCGCGGCGTGCAGTCCGAGAGCATGATGCGCCAGGCGATGGCCGAGTGCCGCCGTCTCGGCAAGATCCTTGCCGCGCACTGTGAGGACAACGCCCTGCTTCGCGGCGGCTACATCCACGACGGCGCGTATGCCCGCGCCCACGGGCACCGCGGCATCTGCTCGGAGAGCGAGTGGGGTCAGATCGCACGCGACGTGAAGCTTGCCGGGGAAACGGGCTGCGCCTACCACGTCTGCCACGTTTCGACCAGGGAAAGCGTCGAGGTCATCCGCGCGGCCAAGCGCCACGGCGTGGACGTGACATGCGAAACAGCGCCGCACTATCTCGCCTTCACGCAGGACGATTTACAGGAGGACGGACGATTCAAGATGAATCCTCCCCTGCGCGATCAGGCCGACCGCGACGCGCTCATCGAGGGTCTTCTGGACGGGACGATCGACATGCTCATCACCGACCACGCGCCCCACAGCCGCGAGGAAAAGAGCAAAGGCCTTGAAAAGAGCGCCATGGGCGTTGTCGGACTGGAAACGTCCTTTGCCGCAAGCTACACGCATCTTGTGAAAAAGAGGATCCTGCCGCTTGAAAAGCTCGTCGAGCTGATGCACACCTCTCCGATGCGCCGCTTCGGCTGCGGCACGGAGATCGCCGTCGGCCAGCCCGCCGACCTGACCGTATTTGACCTCAACAGAACCTATACCGTCGACCCCGAAACATTTTTGACCATGGGGCGCGCAACGCCCTTCGCCGGCACGTGCCTCACCGGTGCGTGCAAGCTGACGATGATCGGCGGCGAGATCGTCTGGAAGGAGGACATGCTTTGATCGAAGTAACTTACACCATCGCAGAGAACGCCCTCATTGCCTCGGGCGTCTACCGTTTGAAGCTCGAGGGCGACACCTCGGCCATCACCGCGCCGGGCCAGTTCCTCGACCTTCGTCTGCCCGGTTTCTTCCTGCGCAGGCCCATCTCCATCTGCGACTGGGACGAAAAGAGCGTCACGCTCCTTTATAAAGTCGTCGGCGGCGGAACGGACTGGCTCTCCCGCTGCACGCCGGGGCAGGCGCTCGATGCGCTCTCGGGTCTCGGCAACGGCTTTGACGTTGCCGCCTGCGGCGAAACGACGCTCCTTGCGGGCGGCGGCATCGGTGCCGCGCCGCTCTTCGGTCTTTCAAAGCGCCTTCTTGCCGCGGGCAAAACGCCCGTCGCCGTTCTGGGTTTCAACACTGCGGAGGATGTTTTTTACGAAAATGAATTCAAGGCGCTCGGCGTGCAGACCGTCATCGCAACGGCGGACGGCAGCCGCGGCACACGCGGCTTTGTGACCGACGCGCTGCCCGAGCGGTTCGATGCCGTCTGCGCCTGCGGGCCGATGCCGATGCTCAAGGCGCTCTGCGCAAAGACGGACAAGCCCGGTCAGATCAGTCTGGAAGCGCGCATGGGCTGCGGCTTCGGCGCGTGCATGGGCTGCACGATCGACACAGTGAACGGCCCCAAGCGCGTCTGCCGTGAAGGCCCCGTATTCGGGAGGGATGAGATCAAATGGTAAAAACGAACGTCACGCTCTGCTCTCTTCCGCTCGATAACCCCATTATTCCCGCAAGCGGTACCTTCGGCTACGGCCACGAGTTCGCAGAGCTCTACGATATCAACTGCCTCGGCACGTTCTCCTTTAAGGGAACGACACGCGAGCCGCGCCTTGGCAATCCCCAGCCGCGCATCGCTGAGATGCAAAGCGGTGTGCTCAACGCCGTGGGCCTTCAGAACCCCGGCGTGGACGCGGTCATCGCCGAGGAGCTTCCCAAGCTCGCGCGCGTTTTCCGCAAGCCTGTCATGGCAAATGTCAGCGGCTTTTCGCTCGATGAATACGTCGAGGTCTGCCAGAAGCTCGACACCTGTCCGCAGGTTGGCTGGCTTGAGGTGAACATCTCCTGCCCCAACGTCCACGGCGGCGGCATGAGCTTCGGCACTGACCCGAAGGCTGCCGCAGCGGTCACGCGCGCGGTGAAAGACGCGGTCAAAAAGCCCATCATCGTCAAGCTCTCGCCCAACGTCACAAGCATTGCGGACATTGCCAGGGCCTGCGAGGACGCAGGCGCGGACGGCATCAGCCTCATCAACACCGTGATGGGCATGCGGCTCGATCTCAAAACGAGAAAGCCGCTTCTTGCCAACAGCACAGGCGGTATGTCCGGCCCCGCGATCTTCCCGCTCGCCGTGCGCATGGTCTGGCAGGTCTACGAAGCGGTGCGCATCCCCGTCGTCGGTCTCGGCGGCGTGATGAGCGCCGAGGACGTCATCGAGCTGATGCTCGCGGGCGCAACGGCGGTCGAGGTAGGCGCTGCCAACCTTGTCGATCCCTTCGCCTGCCGCCGCATCGTCGAGGACCTGCCCCGCGTCATGCAGAAATACAACATCAACGATTTGAACGACATCATAGGAGGTGCCCACCATGAGTAAGGACGTTATCATTGCGCTGGATTTCGACAGCAAGGAAAAGACCCTCGCGTTTCTTGACCTCTTCACCGGCGAAAAGCCCTTTGTGAAGATCGGCATGGAGCTTTTCTACGCCGAAGGCCCCGCGATCGTGCGCGAGATCAAGGCCCGCGGCCACAAGATCTTCCTCGATCTCAAACTACACGACATCCCCAATACCGTGAAAAAGGCCATGGCCGTGCTCTCCTCCCTCAACGTGGATATGGTCAACCTCCACGCCGCAGGTACGCGCGCCATGATGAGCGCTGCGCTTGAGGGACTCACCCGCGTGGATGGTACGCGCCCGCTCCTCATCGCTGTCACGCAGCTCACCTCCACCAGCCAGCAGAGCATGGAGGAAGAGATCGGCATTCACGCCCCGCTTGAGAATGTGGTCATCGACTATGCCAAAAACGCAAGACTCGACGGGCTCGACGGCGTGGTCTGCTCCCCGCTTGAAGCCGGCCGCATCCACGAGACCTGCACGAAGAACTTTCTCACCGTCACCCCCGGCATCCGCTTTGCTGACGCAAAGGCGGACGACCAGGTGCGCATCACCACGCCCGCAAAGGCGCGTGAGATCGGCTCGGACTACATCGTCGTCGGCCGCCCCATCACGCAGGCGGAGGATCCTGTCGCAGCCTATCGCCGCTGCGTCAGCGAGTTCGTGGGCTAAACTATGCACTGCGACATCATCTTATTTGATTTGGACGGCACGCTGACCGACTCCGGGCCCGGCATTATGAAGGCCGGGCAGTATGCCCTGCGCGCATTTGGCATCGAGCGCGACTGGCGCGAGCTGTCGTTCTTCGTCGGCCCGCCGCTCAGCGAGACCTTCGCACGCTTCGTGCGCGCAGAGAATGTCGACGCCGCGGTCGCAAAATTCCGCGAATACTATCAGCAGGACGGCTGGCTCGACAACGCCCCCTACCCCGGCATTCCCACGCTGCTCGCGCATCTCAAAAGCGAGGGCAAGCGCCTCTTCGTTGCCACGTCGAAGCTCGACACCATGGCTGAGTGCATTCTGGAGCACTTCGGTCTTGCGCCCTATTTCGATGCCATCTGCGGCGCACCCGAGGGCGACAAGGAAGCGGGAAAAAAGGTGAACGTCGTAAAAGCCGCGCTCAGGGCAGCCGGCTGCGACGATCTTTCCCGCGCCGTCATGGTCGGCGACCGCGAGCACGACGTCATCGGCGCGCATCTTGCGGGGCTCGACGTGATCGGCGTGCTTTACGGCTACGGCAGCCGCGAAGAACTCACCGCCGCCGGCGCCGACCAAATCGCCGAAACCCCGGAGGCATTGGAAACGCTCATTCTGTCAACAAACTGACATTTTGAAAGGAGAAGAGATAGAAATGGAGCATTTGGAACGCAGCATCGCGGAGGGATTGCTCTCCATCCGCGCAGTATTCTTTCGCCCGAACGAGCCCTTCACTTGGGCCAGCGGCATCAAGAGTCCCGTCTACTGCGACAACCGCCTGATTCTGACCGCACCCGAGGTGCGCACGCAGGTGGAAAGTGCGTTGTGCGAGATCATTCGCGCCGACTATCCCGATGTGGAGGTGCTGATGGGTACGAGCACGGCGGGCATCGCCCACGCCGCCATCGTCGGCCACATGATGGGCCTTCCCATGGGCTATGTGCGCTCCTCCAGCAAGGACCACGGCCGCCAGAACCAGATCGAGGGCCGCCTTGAGCCGGGCCAGAAGGTCGTCGTCATCGAGGACCTCATCTCCACCGGCGGCAGCGTTCTGGACGTTGTGAACGTCCTGCGCGAAGCGGGCGCGGAGGTGCTGGGCGTTGCGAGCATCTTCACCTACGGTATGCAGAAGGGCCTTGACCGTCTCGCCGCCGCCAACGTGAAGAACCACAGCCTGACCAACTTTGACGTCATCGCCGACGTAGCGGCGAAGCAAAATTATATCCACCCCGAGGACGTTGCGCGTCTCATTCAGTTCCGCAACGACCCGTCGGATGAATCTTGGATCGGAGGAAAGAACTAACATGGAGCATTTGATCGACATTTTGCAGCTGACCCCCCAGGAGATTGACGATATGGTCGCCACGGCCAACGACATCATCGACCATCCCGACGCCTACGCACACAAGTGCGACGGCAAGATCCTCGCAACGCTCTTCTTTGAGCCCTCTACCCGCACGCGCCTGAGCTTTGAGTCCGCGATGCTCGGTCTCGGCGGCAAGGTGCTGGGCTTCTCGTCCGCCAGCAGCTCTTCCGCCGCCAAGGGCGAGAGCGTTTCCGACACGGTGCGCACCGTCAGCTGCTATGCTGACATCATCGCCATGCGTCACCCCAAGGAGGGCGCGCCGCTGGTCGCCTCCATGCACTCCGAGGTCCCCGTCATCAACGCGGGCGACGGCGGCCACAACCACCCGACCCAGACGCTGACCGACCTTCTCACCATCAACCGTGAAAAGGGGCGCTTCAACGACCTGACCGTGGGCTTTTGCGGCGACCTCAAGTTCGGCCGCACCGTCCACTCCCTCATCAGCGCCCTGAGCCGCTACACCGGCATCAAGATCGTCCTCATTTCCCCCGAGGAGCTCAAGCTCCCCAGCTACGTGAAGAGCGAGGCGCTCAAGAAGAACAACATCCCCTACGAACAGACGACCGACCTCGAAGCCGTCATGCCCGAGCTCGACATTCTCTACATGACCCGCGTTCAGCGCGAGCGCTTCTTCAACGAGGAGGACTACCTCCGCCTGAAGGACAGCTACATCCTCACCCCGGAGAAGCTGCGCAACGCCAAGAAGGATCTCTGCATCCTGCACCCGCTGCCGCGCGTGAACGAGATCTCCGTTGCCGTGGACGATGATCCCCGCGCCTGCTACTTCAAGCAGGTCCGCAACGGCCGCTTCATCCGCATGGCGCTCATCCTCAAGCTGCTTGGTATTGAATAAGGGAGGGACTTACACATGATCATCGACGCTATTTCCAACGGTATCGTTATCGACCATATCTCCGCCGGCAAGGCGATGGAGCTCTACAACATCCTCGGCCTTGACAAGCTCGACTGCTCTGTCGCGCTGCTCAAGAACGTTTCCAGCGGCAAGCTCGGCCGCAAGGACATCATCAAGATCGATCAGGTGCTCGACCTTGACTGGGACGTCATCGGCTATGTCGACCCCGGCATCACCGTCAACATCATCAAGGACGGCGAGCGCATCGAAAAGCGCCAGCTCAAGCTGCCCGAGCGCATCACCAACGTCATCCGCTGCAAGAATCCCCGCTGCATCACCTCCGTTGAGCAGGAGCTGCCGCAGGTCTTCACGCTGACCGAAGAGAGCACGCGCACCTACCGCTGCCTGTACTGTGAGACCAAGGCCGAAAACTAAAAGAAGCCGAAAAAGAGGGAACATTACGCAGGAGATTTATGCCGGGCTTATCATGAGAACCTTGGGACAAGCCTTTACGGCGATCCAATGAAAACCACTTTTTAAGTTTTTAATAAATACTTTGATTGAATACCCCATGTCCGGAGCAGGTTGACAAAAAACCGGCCATGCGCATAAGCGCATGGCCGGTTTTTCATAGTCTGACAGCTTTATTCGCCGATCTGGTTCTCGATCAGGTCGACCAGTGCGTCCACGGCCTCCTTCTCATCGACACCGTCCGCGATCAGCGTAATGGCAGTGCCCTGCACGATACCCAGGCTCAGCACGCCCAGCAGGCTCTTGGCATTGACGCGGCGCTCCTCCTTCTCCACCCAGATGCCGCTCTTGAACTCGTTGGCCTTCTGGATAAAGTAGGTAGCGGGTCTGGCGTGCAGACCGACTTCATTCTTGACAGTGATTTCCCGTGTATACATGGAATAGCACTCCTTATACCACAATTTTTTCCGAAATGGTGAAAAACATAACTCCCATCGTGTCTATTATAGCGAAAATACCGCTCCATTTCAATGGGCATTGATACGAAATTTGTACCACCCCCTGTGGAATTCCCTGAATAATTCGTCGAATTATACAAACTCTCCGCCTTACTTCAGCTCCACCACTGTCACGCCGGCCTCGCCCTCGCCGTAGCGGCCCAGACGGAAGCTCTTAACAGCCCTGTTCTTCTTCAGCATCTGGTGTACGGCGGCACGCAGTGCGCCGGTGCCCTTGCCGTGGATAATGGTGACGGTACCCAGCTTGGAGCGCTGCGCCGCGTCCAGATAGTTCTCCACCACGCTCTCGGCCTCCAGCGTTTCCAGCCCTCGGATATCCAGTTCGGCGGAGGCCCGTGCGCCGGTGCTGATCTGCACCGTGCCGCCGCTGCCGCCGGCGCGGGACTTGGCCGCCTGCTTTTTCTTCTCGGCGATCTCCTCCGCCGTCTCCAGCAGCCGCACCTGGGACGCCTTCACGGTCATCTTCATCTTCCCCGCCTGCAAAAGCAGGGTGCCGTCGCCGTTGACTGCCAGCACCGCGGCCGCCGTCCGGACACCGGCCAGCTCCACCGTGTCGCCTGCGGCGATGGGCCGGCTGGGCGCGGGAATAGGCTCCGCCGCCTCGTCATGCTGGTGCAGCGCCGCCTCCGCCTCCTTCAGGCGGCGGCGCACATCGGCCTTGCCGTCGTTCACGGTCTGATAGTCGGCGCGCTGCTGCTGTTTCCGGAGCTGATCCAGCTCAGCAAACACCTGATCCGCCTGCTGCTGAGCCTGCCGCACGATACGCCGCGCCTCGGCCTCGCCCTTGGTGCGGGCGTTCTCCTTGGCTTTCTCCATCTGCTCGCGGAAGGTGCGGGCCTTGCGGGCATCCTCCTCCCGCTGCTGCCACAAGCGGTCCGCCTCGTTCTGAGCCTTCTCCAGCCGCTGGCGCTTCTCCTCCAGCTGGGTCAGTACATCCTCGAACCGCACGGATTCGCTGTCCATCTGGGCCTTGGCGGCCTCGATGACGCTCTCGTCCAATCCCAGCCGCCGCGAGATGGCGAAGGCGTTGGACTTGCCCGGAATGCCGATCAGCAGCCGGTACGTGGGCCGCAGGGTCTGCACGTCAAACTCGCAGCTGGCATTCTCCACCCCCGCCGTAGTCATGGCGAAGGTTTTCAGCTCCGCATAGTGGGTGGTAGCCGCCGTCAGCGCCCCCTTGCCCCGCACATCCTGGATGATGGCGATGGCCAGCGCCGCGCCCTCCACGGGATCTGTACCCGCGCCCAGCTCGTCGAACAGGATCAGGCTCCGGTCATCCGCCTGCTTCAGGATCTCCACAGTGTTGGCCATGTGGGCCGAGAACGTGGACAGGCTCTGCTCGATGCTCTGCTCATCGCCCACGTCCGCCAGAATGCGGTCAAACACCTGCACGGCGCTCTGGTCCCCTGCGGGGATGTGGAGGCCGCACTGGGCCATGAGGCTCAGAAGCCCGATGGTCTTAAGCGTCACGGTCTTACCGCCGGTGTTGGGACCGGTGATGACCAGCGTGTCGAACCGCCCGCCCAGCTCCACCGTCACCGGCACGGCTCTGGCCTGATCCAGCAGGGGATGCCTCGCCTTTTTCAGGTCGATGCCGCCGCGTTTGCGCACCAGCGGCCGCCCCGCGTTCATGGCATAGCTCAGCTGTGCTCTGGCAAAAATAGCGTCCAGCTGCACCAGCACGTCGTAGTTGTAGAGGATGGTCTCCCGCGCCGCGGCGCACTCACCGCTGAGGACCCGCAGGATGCGATCGATCTCCTTGTCCTCCTTGGCCTCCAGCTCCTTCATCTCGTTGTTGGCCTGCACCACGCCCATAGGCTCCACAAACAGTGTGGCGCCGGAGGAGGATACATCGTGGACAAGGCCCGGCAGACTGCCCTTGCACTCCGCTTTCACCGGCACCACGAATCGGCCGTCCCGCTGGGTGATGAGGGCCTCCTGCAGCACCTTGGCGTAGGATGGCGAGGAGATGATGCGCTGCAGGATCTGGCGGCCCTTGGTGGCCGCCACCCGCATCTGCCGCCGGATGTCCGCCAGCTCGGGGCTGGCAGTGTCGGCGATGGTCTCCTCGTCCAGGATAGCCCCGCGGATGCGGTCCTCCAGATATTTATTGGGCCGCAGGGCGGAGAACAGCCGGTCGATGGCCGTGGTTTCCCCCTGCCGCTCCGCATCGTAGTCGCTGACCCGCCGTGTGGCTGTCAGCACGCCGGCAATATCCAGCAGCTCCCGTGTGTTCAGCATACCGCCGTGGTCGGCGCGGTTCAGCGGCTGCGCCACGTCCTTCACGCCGGTGAAGGACGGGCTGCCGTGGAGCCCCAGCCGCACCTTGGCGGCGTCTGTCTCGTCCAGCAGATGGCTGACCGCATCCGGCTCCGTGGAGGGCCGCAGCCTGCGGCACCGCTCCTTGGCCTCATCGCTGACGGCCCGCTGAGCCAGCATCTCCAGCACGGCGGGCAGCTCCAGCGTCCGCATGGATTTTTCAAATAAGTCGCTCATATGTATGTCCTCATATCAAAAGGGATTTGTAGTAGTCCAATGTCCGGAAGCTCCGCTCCAGCTGTCCGGCAATAAACGCCTCACCGGCGTGGTCCAGCTCCCGCAGCGCCTCCGGTTCCAGCGTAAAGCCGTACAGTCTCCGGCTGTCGCAGTACAGCACGTGCCGCAGCGCCGCCAGGCCCGCCGCCGTCAGCGGCATACTCAGGCCGCCCAACCGCTTGCACCCGCCGCAGTGTACCACGCCGTGTACCACGTCCAGCATGGGAGCTTCCGGCTCCTCCCTGCCGCACACGGCGCACCCTGACGCCAGCGGCTCAAACCCCGCCAGCGCCATGAGCCGGAACTGGAACGCCGCCTTCACCAGCCGCGGCTCCTTGTGCAGATAGCACAGGGCGTACAGCGCGTTCAGCAGCAGCGACAGGATCTCCGGCGACGCCGTCTCCTCGGCGCACACCGCCTCCGCCGCCTCCGCGAAGTAGGACGCCAGCGATAAAAGCACGATGTCCTGCCGCACGCCGTCGAACAGCTCCAGTGTGGATGCCTCGTCCAGCATATGCCAGTTTCCCCGCTTATACAGCGTCAGCTCCGAATACGCCAGCAGCTGGCTGGCGGCGGCAATACGGCTGTTTTTCCGCCGCGCGCCCCGTGCGATCAGGGGGATCTTCCCCATGTCCGGTGTCAGCACCGTCAGGATCTTGTCGGCTTCCTTTGTCTCCGTGACCCGCAGCACCAGACCGGTGGTCACTGTTTTTCCGTTTTGCATACTGCCTCCTGTTGGCCGCGCCACAGCAGATACGCCTCCGGCGCGCCGGTATCGGTAAAAACTTCCCACAAAAACTCTGCTCGCATCGGTTCGGCCTCCTTTTCTGTTAGGATAAGCCGAACCGCCGGACGCTATGCCGGGGATTTCTGGCAGAACACCGCTCAGCCCCGTTCCAGCAGCTTTGCCAGCGCGGTCCTTCCGACCACCATCGCGCCCTTCGGGCAGAATTCCTGACAGCAGAAGCAGTGGATGCAGGCTTTTCGGTCGATGCGCGGCTTGCCGCGTTTCATCGTGATGGCCTTTGCCGGGCAGATATTCGCGCATTTTTTGCAGCCGACGCAGTCCTTCGCGCGCAGCTTCGGGAGGGGCGTGAACATATGGAACTTCACGCTGTCGGCAAGTCTGGAAAACGGCCCCTTTCCGCCGCTGCGGAAAAAGACGCTCGCCTGCGAGGGGACGGTCTTGTAGTCCGGGACCGTAAACGCGGCGGGATCGCCGAAAAGCTTCAGCCTTTCCGCGCTGTCCGGGCAAAGACCGCGCCGGATGGCGGCGGAAAGCGTCGGCACCTCGCCGGGCGTCAGGCCGATCAGGCCGCAGGCGGCCAGGTCAAGCTTATGCGCGCTCTGCGCTGCGATCAGACAGCCGATGGGCCGCGCGGAGCCCTGCGTCGGGCCGTTGCCCTCCATGCCGACGACGGCGTCGCAGATGCAAAGGCGCGGCTTACAGTATTCGCAGAGGTCGACGAGCATATCGGCAAAATCGGTGGCTTTCGGGTATTTATAGTGATATTCCGGCTTCATTGTGCCGGGAATGATGCCGAAAAAGTTTTTGACGGCGTTCGTCATGCCCATCATGCCGTGCGTCTTGAGCTTGCAGACGTCGATGATCGCGTCAGCCTGCTTCAAATATGCCGTCATCGTAAAGCTTCTGGCCTGCGCTGCTTCCGGATACGAGACAGGGCAGACGGAAAAATCCGCGTTAAGCTCCGCGCCGAGGGCTTCGGCGGCACGCAGGCCGGTCACATCGTAAACGCGCTGCAGATGCGCCGCAGTATACAGCCCGCCGGGGCTGTCGCCAAGAATGACGTGCGCACCGCGCGCCGTCAGCAGCTTTACCAGCGCGCAGACGACGGCCGGATGGACCGTCGCGGCCTGCTCCGGCTTCATGGCGGAGACAAGATTGAGCTTCAGCGCCACGCGCATGCCGGGCGTGACCCAGTCAAGCCCGCCCGCCGCGTCGATCGCGGCTTGCAGCGCGGCGGAAACCTCCGCCTCTTCATAGCTTTTGCAGGCGGCAAAAGCAGCATCCCAGTTTCTATTCATACGCCCTCCTTCAGCCAGAGTGTCGGAATCATCAATCGCAAATCGATATGCGCCTGCTCTGTAGGGGCGGACGTCTCTGTCCGCCCGTTGGAAGCAGCTGTTCTACAGAAATCTTCGGCAAATTCAGATGCAGCCGCGCATTTGACTGTAGGGGCCGATGCCGGTCACAGCCGTTCGCGACGAAGGAGCGTTACGGATGTGGGTCTGCCGCTTGCCGGTACACATTGGCCCGCGCAGTGTGCACCGTTTTTACGATAATCTGCGGCGAATTTGCAGCTTCCCAACGGGCCGATGTAGGCATCGGCCCCTACATCAAAACAGGCAGGTGCATACGTATGCGCCCCAGCTTTTCGCAAAACCGGTGCATTCTGCGGGCGGACAGAGTCGTCCGCCCCTACGCAGACTTTTCTTTTGTAAAACAGTCTACCACTAAACGGACGCGATTGCAATGCAGGAAATCCGCACAGTATTTACTTTTTGGTGAATTTATGTTACAATGATACAATATTTATGGGACTTTCTTTCCACCAGCCGCCCCGGCTGCGCGGAAAATGGAAGGAGAACATAGTATGGAAGACAAGTATGCAGCGCAGCCCGAACAGGAAATTGCGCCGAAAACACCGGACGCGGACGACGTCGACGCGCTTTTGCAGGATGTAAAAAGCCTGCTCGGCGAATCGGACGGCGAGACTGCGGAGCAGCCTCCCCCCGAAGACGAGCCCGTGCCGGAAGGCCCCGGCAGTGAGCCGCTGAATGCGGAGGACGTGCACATCGACTACGGCAAATTCTACGGCGCGGAGGAGCAGAAGGAGCCGGAGGCTCCGCTGACGTTCTACGAGCAGTCCAAGCCCGCGTACCAGCGTGCACGGCGCGCGGAATACGAGCGCATCCGGGAGCAGGAGCGGCTTGCAAGAGCCGAGCGCCAGCAGGCATTTGAACAGGAGCGTGCCGCGCATATGAAGCAGAAAAAGGCCGCACAGAAGCACGCGAACGCGCACAGGAGCACAGCGGAATACGCCGAATGGCTCTACACGCAGGGGCTGAGCGACGACGAGCGCAGCGCACGCGCCGAGCAGGAGGAAAAGCTTGCGCAGCCGGAATCACGGCGGCGCAGAAGGCCGGAAAAGCCGAAGCGGCGGCACGGACTGCGCATTGCGCTGGTGCTGGTTCTGCTGCTGACGATCGGCGCGGCGGTGTTTCATTTTCTGATCGCCCGCGCACCGCAGAGCGAGGCCGCGCTTTCCGCCCGCAAAAAAGGCTGCGCGACCATCCTCGTCGCAGGCACGGACGAGGGCGGCTACCGTACCGACTCCATGCTGCTGCTGAACATTGAACGCACGGAAAAGGCCATTCATCTCGTCTCCATCCCGCGCGACACGCTGATCTACTGCGAGTATTCGGTCCCGAAGATCAACTCCGCCTACGGCTGGGCCGGCGGCGGAGAGGCCGGGATGCAGGAGCTGCTGCTGCGCGTGTCGGAGATCATCGGCTTTGAGCCGGACGGCTACGCCGTGGTCGATCTGAACGTGTTTGAGCAGCTGGTAGATCTGATGGGCGGCATCACGTTCGATGTGCCGGTCGATATGCACTACTCGGACCCCACGCAGGGGCTGAATATCGATCTGCAGGCCGGGACGCAGCATTTGAACGGCGAGCAGGCCATGCAGGTCGCGCGCTTCCGCTCCGGCTACGCAACAGCCGACCTTGGGCGCATCGAGGTGCAGCGGTCGCTCGTCTCCGCGGCGCTCCGGCAGTGGGTATCGCCGAAGGGGATGCTCCATCTGTCGAAGGCCGTCAAGCTGGTGCTGGAGCACACCAACACAAATCTGACGAAGTCCAACCTTCTGTGGCTGGCAGAGAGCTTCCTGCTCTGCGGCCGCAGCGACATTGCCTCCGCGACGCTGCCCGGCTATGCCGCGAACTTCACAAGCGGGTCTTACTATGTGCTCGACGCGGGAGGCGTCGCGGACATTGTGAACCGGTACTTAAATCCCTATGAGAAAGAGGTGCAGGCCGCGGAACTCTACATCCGCAACGGCTGACAGATATGTATATCGATCCAGTACGGTACGAGGGCCGTCCGGGCAATGTCCCGGAGCGGCTGGAAAAGGAGCAGCGCTGCTATGCGCTGCTGGACGAGCTGCAGATCCCCTATGTGCGCGTTGATCACGAGCACGCGGACACCATCGAGGCCTGCGAGGCCGTCGAGCAGGTGCTCGGCGAGAAGATCTGTAAAAATCTATTCCTCTGCAACCGGCAGAAGACGCAGTTTTATCTGCTGATGCTGGAGGGCGAAAAGGTATTCAAGACGAAGGATCTTTCCAGGCAGCTGGGCGTGGCACGGCTGTCGTTTGCGGCCCCGGCGGATATGGAGAAATATCTGGACATCACGCCCGGCTCCGTCAGCGTGCTCGGCCTGATGAACGATACGGAAAACGCCGTCCAGCTCGTGCTGGACAAGCCGATCGCCGAGTCCACCCGCATCGGCTGCCACCCGTGCATCAACACCTCGACGCTGGCCGTCTCCACGCAGGATATTCTGACAAAATTCCTGCCCGCCGTCCACCACGAACCGATCATCGTCGACCTGCCGGACCCGGAGGACGCAGACTGAAGCCTCCCCCACCGGCCCTGACCGATCTCATGAACCATCCTGCAACCATCAAGAACCGGCACGTACAGTTTGTGCGTGCCGGTTCTTGTCATTTTCTCCGCAAATCCGAAGCATTTTGCCGCTATTTTATCAGCACCCGGTTCCTGCGCAGCTGCGGGCGCCCTTTGCGCCGCGCCTGACAGCCGGAGGCAGCGGTCATTCGCTTGACGTTTCCAGAATAGGAATATCTTATTAAAACGCTTCTGCCGCTTATCATTTGTTAATTACATGGCTCGTTTTTTGTAATAAAATAAGAGCACAAACAGAAAGAAAATTTAGCAGAAATGGAGAATTCATATGGATGAGATTTTTCAATTGCTGGACTATCTCGGAATCCAGTCTCAGAGCACGATCCAGACCTACGCGCGGCTGGCGCAGCGGCGGCACCTGAAAAAGGGAGAATGCCTGTACTACGGCGGAGAAGACTCGACCAATCTGTATTTTCTCATTTCCGGCATCCTGCGCGGCTTTACGGTCAGCGCGGGCGGAAAGGAATATACCGAGTGTATTCTGCACAAATACGGCCATGCGCACATCGGCATGATCGGTATGGATAACCGTCAGGAATTCAAGCTCAACAAGAATCTGGAGGCGCTTACGGAGGCGGATCTGATCTATTTTGATGTCCGGCCGATCATAAAGGAGCTGCCGAACTCCATCGAGTTTCTGCGGGTCTATGTCAAGAAGCTGGAGGAGTCCTACGCGCAGATGTGGGAGGTCCGCGAGATCATGCGCGAGTCCGCGCAGGCGCGCTACGCGTGGTTCCAGAGGACCTACCCGAAGCTGCAGAACATCATGCAGCTCAAGGATGTGGCGACCTTCCTCGGCATCACGCCCGTGACGCTCAGCCGTATCCGGGCCAGAGAAACCATCAGCGCTGAAAAGGATGACGCAACATGAAGCAGTATATTCTGTACCTGAATCTTCCGGATTCCTACTGTCAGATCTTTCTGCCGACGGAAAACAACCGGAAATACGAGCTTGAGCTTTCCGCGTCGCTGGATGCGCTTGAGGCGCAGCTTGGCAGCCGCTTTGTCCGCACGCACCGCAGCTATCTGGTCAACCAGCGCCATATTTTGTCCTATGACGCAGGCACGATGACCGTGACACTGGACGATGAAAGCGTCGTTTATCTTTCCCGCGCGGGAAAAGCAAGACTGAAGGAGGCTTTGGCATGGTGACCGGCTACCGCTTTACGGAGGACGAATTCGTCTTTCTGGCATATCTATCAATGCATGACCGTTCCGGCGTGGTTCCTCTGTGAGCCGGAGCAGATCGACCCGGAAAAGGCGCTGCGGACGCTGCCAGCGAAGCTTCTGTGCCGCGGCTTTCTGGAGCTGGTCGAGCAGAGCATGGGCATCCCGTTCGGCGCTTACCGGCAGGCGCTTCTGATGTCGGAGCTCACGGGCCGCATTCTTTCGCCGGAGCAGACGCTCGACGACGCCGATATCGACAGCGGCGACACGCTTTATCTGGTCTGAGGCGCGTTTTTCGGGCGGAAATTTACCGTTCATCGCGCCAAGTGTACCGTTCGTCGTCATTTCATCCCAAACCCGGTTCGCTGTGTTAGACTATTCCTTTAAGATTTACTGCAATCTGTATGAATACAAGAATTTTTACGGCGTTAGCTCCAACATTCCCGACTTCAACGATGCGAATGTCACATGGTCGGTCACCCCGGCCGATGCTGACTGGTTCACAGCAGATGGAGGCGCATATGTCGACAGCACCATCACCTGCACGATAACAGCTTCCTATGTCTATAACGGCAGAACCTATACCGACAGCATGAGGCAGACGATGGATCAGGTCAAGTATACGTTTAACATCGTCCCGGTCTATCCTGTTACAGGCGACCGTTTGGTCTTTCGCATTGAGACCAATATTCCCAATTTTAACGCTGCCAATGTAATATGGTCGCCAGGTCCTGCGGCTGTTACGGGATGGGTTGAAGGCGGACAGTATGTTATCGACCGAACCAGCCTGTCAGCCAATATCTACTATTGGCTCAACGCGATCTATTATTACAACGGTCTGAACTACACCAGCGATATAAGTATTTCTAGTGACCAGTGACGCTGACACTACAGACCGGCACAGCCGGAACTATACGGCGCAATAGGCGCTGCAGCCACCGGTACGGCGGGTATCCAAACACCGGTATGCGCCCCTTGTGAAGCTGCCCGCAGTATCATAACCCTTCGCGAATCCCCTTTTCCCCCTCAGGCACAGCGCCCGGCCCCTCTGCGGAGCCGGGCGCTGATTCTTTCCATCAAACAGCCTCCCAGCAGGATGGAAAAGCTGGGGCCGCCGGAGGCATCCCGGTGATCGAATCAGAATCTCCCTACTTGTCATTTGCTCCGGTTTCGTGTAAAATAGAACAAATATTGCAATTTGAAAGATCTCCGCCCTGGAGATCGGGAGGACTATCATGCAGTGGATCGAACTGACCATCAAAACGGCTCCGGCGGCCATTGACCTTGTCTGCGACCGGCTGACCGTGCTGGGCTTTGACAGCTTCATCATCGACGATCAGGAGCAGTTTCATGAATTTCTGGAGCAGAACCGTCAGTACTGGGACTATGTAGACGAGGATCTGGAAAAGCAGATGCAGGGACTTTCGCAGATCCGGCTGTATCTGGAGCAGAACGCTTCCGTGCCGGAAACGGTCGAAAGTCTGAAAAGCCAGCTGGCCGCGCTGCGCGCGCAGTACCCGTCGGTGGACTTCGGCTCTCTCGACGTGCAGCTGGCAAACGTCAAGGACGAGGACTGGGAAAACAACTGGAAGCGGTACTATCAGCCGCTGCCCATCGGCGAACGGCTGCTGGTCGTTCCGGAGTGGCTGCACCCGGAAAACCCGGAAAACCGCGTCGAGGTCCTGCTCGACCCCGGCATGATCTTCGGCACCGGCGCGCACGCGTCCACGCAGATGTGTATGCGTGAGCTGGAACGGGCCATTCAGGGCGGCGAGCGCGTGCTCGATCTCGGCAGCGGCAGCGGCATTTTGTCCATCACTGCCGTCCTGCTCGGCGCGGCCCACGCCACGGGCGTGGACATTGACCCCAAGGCCGTGGACGTAGCGTATGAGAACGCCGCGCTCAACGGCATCGGGAAGGACCGCTGCCGGTTTTTGGCGGGCAACGTGCTGGCGGACCAGTCTCTGGTCAACGAGCTGGCGCAGGAGAAGGCGGATCTGGTGCTGGCGAACATCGTGGCGGATGTCATCATCCCCCTGGCCCCGGTGGTGCCCCGGCTGCTGAAGGAGGACGGCGTGTTCCTCTGCTCCGGCATCATCGACACCCGGGCCGAGGAGGTGGCGGACGCCCTCCGTCAAAACGGTTGGGAAATCGAAACTACCCGCTCCGGTGAGGGCTGGTACTCCTACGCCTGCCGCTAAACTCAGAAAGGACCCTGAATACGCCCATGAATAAGCTCCAAGCACTCAACACCTGGATGACCCCGAAAATGCCCCTGCTGATCCTCGGCGCTCTGGCACTGGGACTGCTGTTCCCCGATCAGATCGGCCTGCTGTGTCCCGCCGTTTCCGCCCTGATGATGTTCCAGACCTTCGCCAACAGTCTGGGCAGCAGCGTGCAGGATCTGGGCCGGGTCCTCTCCCATCCCAAGCCGGTGCTCATCACCATGCTTTCTCTCCACCTTCTCATGCCGTTGGCCGCTTTGGGTATTGGCAGCATGTGCTTCCCTGACCAGCCCCTCTACACCCTGAGTCTGGTGCTGATGGAGGGTTCCCCCGCCGCCGTATCCTCTCTGATGTGGATCGTCATCGGCGGCGGCAGCGTGGAGCTATGCCTGTCCATTATCCTGTTGGATACCATGCTCTCCCCGGTGATCCTGCCGCTGACGCTGCGGCTGCTGTGCGGCTCCGTGGTGGAGCTGGACACCTTTGGCATGATCCGGGATCTCTTCCTCATGATCGTAGTCCCGGCAGCTCTGGCCATGGTGCTCTGCCGCCTGCTGGGCCAAAGCATCTGCGCCAAAGCCAAGCAGCGGCTGAGTCCCTTTTCCAAGCTGGCTCTGCTGGTCATCATCTGCGCCAACGTCACCCGCTGCGCTCCCTTCCTCCACGAGTTGAACCGCGAGCTGGTACTGCTGCTCTGCATAACGCTGGCCATGCGGCTCATCGGTCTGGGCTTGGGCTTTCTGCTCTCCACCCGCTTCCGCTTCCCCTATCCGGTAGAACTGACGGTGACCGTCAATTCCAGTATGCGGAACAATGCCGCAGCCGCTACGCTGGCCGCCCAGTATTTCCCCTCGGAGGTGGTGTTCTCCCCCTCCGTCTCTCCCCTGTTCTCCCAGCTCACCAGTTCTCTGGCGGTGCGGGCTCTGCAAAAACGGCAGCAGAAGATTGATCATCCCGCCTCATAACAACCTATTTGCAAAAAAGCGCGGAATTTTCCGTGCTTTTTTTATTTTCCCGACAGATTTCCCGACATTTCCCCCACTCCCCGGCGCTACAATACAGGCAGAACCGGAAACGTCCGCCGTTTCCGAACCTGTCAGGAGGTGCCGCGCATGTTGGACACGCAGGTCCATTGGCTTCCGGTGGAGCAGATCGCTCCCAACCCACACCAGCCCCGAAGGGAATTCGCTCCCGGACCTCTGGCGGAACTGGCGGAATCCATCCGCCGCCATGGGATCATCCAGCCCCTGTCCGTCCGCCGCAGGGATGATGGCTGGGAGCTGATAGCGGGAGAGCGCCGCCTCCGGGCAGCCAAGCTGGCGGGACTGCAAACAGTTCCTTGTCTGGAAATGCAGGTCGATAAGCAGGACTCCGCTATTCTGGCCCTTATCGAAAATAT
>OMDO01000682.1_pt1 | contig 20297 bp, 19 predicted proteins | sample 1674051 | NCBI WGS metagenome assembly OMDO01 (sample SAMEA103958138, study PRJEB25191) | human gut metagenome | biome: human-associated habitat [ENVO:00009003]; feature: intestine environment [ENVO:2100002]; material: feces | place: Germany | collected 2013/2015 | reverse complement strand
GACGGCAAGCTGCTTTTCAGTTCTTCCGGAAGTGCTTTTACCATCTGGTTTTTCCATTCTGCTACGCCAATTGGATTCTGGTATCCTGCAAGAGAATACTCAACTACCGTCTGATTTTTACCTTTAACCAAAAGCAATCCGATAGTCGGATTATCACTCGGATGACGCAGAATATCATTTACAACATTCTGATACATATTGAGCTGACTGATGAAACCGGGCTCAAAATCACAAGCTTTCAGTTCAATTACCACATAACAGCGAAGTTTCAGATGATAGAACAAAAGATCAATATAAAAGTCATCTCCGCCCACTTCCAGATGTACCTGTCTGCCTACAAACGCAAATCCCTGTCCCAACTCCAAAAGAAAGTTCTGGATATGCTCTGTCAGCTTACGTTCAATCTCAACCTCTCGCCTTGGCATATCAGTACCAAGGAAATCAAACAGATACGGATCTTTGAAAATCTGATTTGCCATATCGGAATCCGCAGGTGGTAAAGCAACAGGGAAGTTATTGACACTTTTTCCTGTACGTTCAATCAATTTGCTCTGAATCTGCAAATCCAGAATCGTACTGCTCCAACCGTTTTCGATGGTTTTATGTGCATACCAGATTCGTTCTTCCTGTGTATCCAATTTGTCAAGCAACATACGATTGGTACGCCATGGAATTTGTGCCACGACCCGTTGCACAATTTCAAAATCCGGCCAGCACTCTGCGAATTTTCTCATATACTTAATATTTCTTGGAGAAAAGCCGGACATATCCGGAAACGCATCTTTCAGGTCTTTTGCCATGCGGTCAATGACTTTGGCTCCCCAGCCTTCTTCCTCCTGCTTTTGCAGAATAGCTTTACCAATATTCCAATAGAGACAGATCATACTGGAATTTGCATTCAGTACAACCTTTAATCTCTGGTTCTCAATTTCTTTTTTGATTGCTTCTATAAAATCCAAATAACTATCACTCATTTCAGAAAGATTTGGAGCAACAGGGAAAATCACTCCATCTTTATCTTTCCCCATACGTTTTCTGCTATCCATGATTGCTGCCTCCCATTATATTCCATATGGCATATATCGAATTACTGTTTCAATTATTTGTCCCAACTTAATTATACCATTGATTTTCAGTTTTTCAATATATTCAAAATATAAAAAATGGATGCCGACATTTTCGACACCCATTTACGCTGACTTTGTATCTTCTGTTTTAGTTCTTGCCCCACCATCTTCATCTGCATTGATCTCATCGAGGAGCTCTTGCCCGTATTTCTCAATCATACGAGCCAGAAAATCCACACATCGTTCAAATGCTATATTCTGTTCCATGAGCCCCTCCTTTCAAATCACTTACCTATGCTCTTTCGTAGACTTGAAAGCCGTGCTATAATATTTAGCAGAACGCTTCCATCAATCTACACTCATTTTAGAACAAACAGTCTAAAGCTTCATTGAGCGTGGATTGAGCGTAAATTGACTATTTTTGAAGGAGGGCTGTCTATGGAATATTTAGATTTCAGTTCAGTCATCACCACCATTCGTAACTATATCAGTGATGCCCACAGTATGAATCAGATTGACATGATGTACCAGTTGTTTGTCAGCTTTTTAAGTTCAGACGAATCTCTGGATTTTGATTTTGATAATGGTCTGGTATGCCGTTGGTTCAATGGACAAGCAAAAATCAGTCCTCGTATCACCAGGTATTATATGGATAACCACAATCGAAACCGACTCGCTGCTGATATGCACAGAAATGTGCTTCCGTTGATGTATGACAGTACTATGGCGGTGCAAGAGATTTATAACATTCTGGTGCAGGATACAACCATATCAGATAAAACCAAGGCTCGGCTTCTCGAGAATTATCCTTGTGAAACAGAAATGGATGAAGCAGTATTTCTAACTTCTGCTTTATGCTTTGGCATGGAACGTACTTTTGTAAAGCGAGATGTAAATACTAAGAATCTGTTATCTGCTGGAAATCTTTCTCCGGCCGTGAAAGATTTTATCTACGATGGCGGTACCCCAAAGCCATGCCGTCATTTCTGTGGACGAGACAATGAACTTGTAACTTTACATCAGTTGTTATGTAGTCATGGAAAGGTATTTCTGCAAGGTATCGCCGGCATTGGTAAAAGTGAATTGGCAAAGGCTTATGCTAAAATTCATAGCAAAGAATACACAAATATTTTGTACCTTTCCTACACTGGCAATTTAAAACAAGATATTTCAGATATGGATTTTGCAGATGATCTGCCGGATGACGACAATGAAGAACGGTTCCGCAAACATAACCGTTTTCTGCGTACATTGAAAGAGGACACCTTATTTATCATTGATAATTTTAATACTACAGCATCGCAGGATGGTTTGCTGTCGGTTGTGATGAAATATCGCTGCCGTATTCTGTTTACTACCCGAAGCAGCTTTAACAACTATACTTTCATGAATCTGGAAGAAATTGGGGATACAGATGCTTTGATTAAACTGATGGGCTGCTTCTATTCCGATGCTGAAAAGAATCGCACGATTTTGGAGCAAATCATCCAAACAGTACACAGTCATACTCTTGCTGTAGAAATGTCAGCCCGTTTGTTGGAAAGTGGAATTATGGAGCCGTTGCTCCTGTTAAAGAAGCTAAAAGAAGAAAAAGTCGCCCTGGATGCCACCGATACTATCGGTATCTCCAAAGACGGCAAAAGTCGCAAGGCGACCTATTATGACCACATTCACACGTTGTTCTCTCTGTATCAGCTTTCAGAAGCAGAAACAGATATTATGAGAAACCTTGCGTTGGCTTCGTTTTCCGGTGTTCAAAACAGATTGTTTGCGAACTGGTTAAAGCTGCGTGATATGAATACTGTCAATGATCTGATTGAAAAAGGCTTCATCAAGGCAATGGAAGGTCGTATGATTGCCCTTCATCCAATGATGCAGGAAGTGACAATGGAAGAAACAAAACCTTCTGTGCAGACTTGTCACACCTTATTGGAAAGCTTACAGCAGATTTGTCTGCGTCATGGAGAAGAAGTTTCTTATTATAAACAGTTGTTCCAGACCATTGAATTTGTGATAAATCAGATTGAAAATGATGATATGCCGGTATATCTTCGTTTCTTGGAAGATGTGTTCCCTTATATGGAGAATTACCGCTATTATCAGGGGATGGAATTGGTTATAAATAAACTGTCTGACTTGCTCAAGGACAAGGCTGTAGGCTCTATTGCTGACCGGGCATTGCTGCTCAGTTATCAGGCAGCTTATGAGAAGAAACCAGATAAAGCAATCAAGATGCAGAAAGATGCCATTGCAATGATTCCGAAAATGACTTCGGAGAATGCGTTGCTCCTGTCCAATCTGTATGCAAATCTTGGCGGTATGTATAAAATGAATGGCAAGCTGGAACTTGCTAAAGAAAATATGGAACAGGCAATCAGAATCATAGATGAGTATGGTCTGGCCTATTACCATGATAGCATTGTGCAGATTACAAACTATGCTGTATTGCTTACGGATATGGGACAGCCTGATGTTGGTTTGTCTGCTCTGCGAAAGCTCTGCCGTGTAATTCGAGAATATAATTCTGATACTGGTCTGGATTATGCAAGTGTTCAAGAAGCGATGGGAAATATCAGCCTGACTATGGGAGAAATTTCGCAGGCAACTTCATATTTCCAGAAAGCTATGGAAATCTATGAAACAGTATTTGAGTTTGAACCTGATATGATTGAAGCAAAGAAACAGGAACTGCTTGGAACGTATGCGCAAGCCGGATTATACTTAGGCGAAAAATTATTGACCAAAGAAGGGGATATATAACTATATGAACAATTTACTCGTTGGAAATGGTATAAACATTCAATTTAATAAAACTGATTATACTACGCAACAAATAGTATTGAGAATTCTAAAAAATTGTGATAGAGATGATTTTCCATCACATATCATTGTGAATTTCCCGTACCTGTTAAAAAATTATATAGGGCAATTATTTTTAGAAGCAAGAGATATTTTGGAGGACAAATACGATAATTTTACAAATTGTACTGCAGAAGATGAATCTTTGAAGTCTTTCAAAAAACAATATGCAGATAAAATTGATACATTACGAATAACTGATATAGGATTTGAAGACTATTATTTAATTCATGATTTAGTATGCCACAAGACCAATACTCAAAATCCCGAGCAATACTATGTCAGGGAAGCTCTGAGAGTTGCTTATCTATATGCAATATATAATGATGGTAAACTTAATACCTTGTATCAAGAATATCCGGAAAAATTCATCACCTATTTAGAGGCGTTCGACAACATATTTACTACAAACTATGATGCAAATCTCGAATTAGCAACACATAAACCGGCATACCATATTCATGGGCAATTTGATAAGAAAAGTGATGTGTATCTTCTCGATTCATTCAGAAACCAACTTCCCGATGCACCAATAAAAGAAATAGAAATTGATGAGAATTATTTCTATTTGTATTCAAACGCTTTGACAACACATTGTGGCGCATACAAAGAATTACAGATCAAACAAATTCCTCAAGCAAATAGTGCTGTTGAAAAAATGGCAATAGCCTATAATAATGACCCCAAAATCAAACAGGATGTTGATAGTTGGACGCTTAAATCGAATAAGTTGACTGCAAATATGGGATATGCCATTCAGCTTAAAGCCGCTAATCCTTCATTAACTTTTTCTGATAATTATCATTTTGATACTTTCAAAAATATTACGGGGACATTAGAAATATTAGGATTATCTCCGTGGAATGATTTTCATATATTTGAATCAATAAATGCATCTAATATTGACGAATGTGTCTACTATTACTTTAACGAAAGTGATTGTGACATGATTAAAGAATTACTTCCGACACTTAATGCTCAAGGGAAAATTCGATTTTTATCTGTAAAAACTTTTTGGGAGGATTGTTATGAAAAATAAAATAGTATTCAAATCTCAGAAAGATTTCGTGAAATGGGTAACTGTATCGAATATGTTTGCTAAAAGCAGGATTATGCCCATGGTTGCATTAAAGCAGTTTAATTCATTAAAAGCCAACCAGCGAACAAACATTAAGAAAGCTTTTGAAGAATATGACCAAAAGCGACGAATAAAAATTCCGAAAGGTGAAATTGATTCTGCATGGACAATATCAGTAATGGTAGATGCACACATTATTGCGACAGAATATAATGTTGATCCATTAACTGTGATAATGTGTCTTAATTCACCTTGTAAAATAAATGAACGAATTGTCATTAAATAAACAATTGTAGCTCTGTGTAATAGCAGAGCTATTTTTTATTCCACAGATAAATTTTGCTCAATTTCCGCTCAATCCACGCTCAATGTGTTTTGCGCCCTCTTTCAATAGAATGAAATTGCAATGAAAACAGCACCAAATCAGAAAATCCGGTGCTACTTCAACGCAAATCTACTGAAAGGGGCATTTTTTATGAACACGAACAAGCACAAGGAGGTACAGACCAAATGAGAGAACTGAACAACATCAAAATCATTGCTGTGGATCACGGCTACGGCAACATCAAGACCGCAAACACAGTTACCCCTACCGGAGTGACCGCCTATGAAACCGAGCCGATCTTCTCCGGCAACATTCTGGAATATGGCGGCATCTATTACCGCATCGGAGAAGGTCACAAGGAATTTATCGCAGACAAGGCTGTGGATGAGGACTATTACCTTCTGACGCTCATGGCGGTTGCCAGAGAACTGAATGTATACGGCATCCGTGAAGCAGATGTTCATCTGGCTGCCGGTCTGCCACTGACCTGGATTCGCAAACAGCGTGAAGATTTCCGAAGCTATCTGCTCCGCAACAAGGAAGTGAACTTCCGTTTTAATGGCAACGATTATTACATTCGATTTGTCGGATGCAGTCTTTTCCCGCAGGGATACCCTGCCATCATCAATCAACTGGGAAATTTCAAGGGAACGAATCTTTTGGCAGACATTGGAAACGGCACCATGAACATTCTGTATATCAACAATAAAAAGGCGGTAGAGAGCCGCTGTTGGACAGAAAAGTTCGGTGCCAACCAGTGCATGATTGCCGCTAAGAATGCGGTACTGGACAGCTTCGGCGTGAAAATCGAAGAATCTACTGTTGAGCAGGTACTTCGTTTCGGAACTGCTGATATCAGCAAGCCCTATCTGGACTGTATTACCTCCGTGGCTAAGCGATATGTGGCTGATATTTTTGCTACGCTTCGCCGCTATGAATACAATCCGGATCTGATGCGACTGTATATCGTTGGTGGTGGCGGCTGTCTGGTCAAGCATTTTGGACAGTACGATGAAAGCCGAGTGACTATTCTGGATGATATTTGTGCGACAGCCAAAGGTTATGAATATCTCGCCTCTATGAGCCTTCGCAGGAAGGAGTAAGCCATGAGCGAGAATATCCGCAGCACAAATCTTCGCTTCAATCTGGAAAAGGACACCCAGAAGCGAGCATGGCAGTATCTTCAGAACATGGACAAGCAGCAATTCAAATCCTACAGCAATGTGATTGCCGTAGCTCTGGTGGATTACTTTGACCGCTATTATCGCAGTCAGGATGATCCTTACTTTGAAACCAGGGAACGTGAGGAACGATTTGTGAATCAGATTATTTCCTCTGTAGAAAGCGCCATGGAGAAAACACTTCCGGTATTTCTTGCAGGCTGTATGGTGGGAATGTCGCAAGTGCCGGTTGGAGCCGTTTCGGTCACACAGCAGGAACTGGATGAGGAAGTGGATTGGGATTTTCTTGGAGAATAAGTTTGCTCCAAGCTGATCTCACAGAAGGGAGGTGAACACATGACACAATTTCTAACACAAAGCAGTCCGATACCGCCGTATATGGCGTTCCCAAGATTTTTACTGGACAAGGATGGCCTAAATGAAACTGCAAAAATTCTCTATACGATTTTGCTCGACCGAGCAAGGCTGTCCCAGAAAAATGACGGATGGACAGATGAACAAGGTCATGTGTTCATTTTCTTCCCCATCAAGAGCCTGGCAGAAACCATGCACAAGAGTGAAATGTCTGTCAAAACCGCATTGAATGCTCTGGAGAAAGAAAATCTGATCGCCCGTAAACGTCAGGGAGCAGGTTTTCCAAACAGGATATACGTTAAATATCCACCGGAAGCATTGAATCAAACGGACAGAATTTTTTCCGTAAAACAGACAGAAAACTGTCCTACAGATGGACAGAAAACTGTCTCTGTGACAGACAGAAAACTGTCCAGTAGTAATAAAGAGAAGAACAATATAAAAAGAACAAATTCAGAGAGTAAGGATGACCGCACCGCTTATGGCTCTTATCAAAATGTTTTCCTGAGTACGGAAGAACTGAAGGCTTTGAAGGACGAGGTTCCTCATTATCAGGAATACATTGAAAAGCTGTCCAGCTATATGGCATCCAGCGGAAAACAGTATTCCAGTCACGCAGCCACCATACGAAGCTGGGCATTGCGTGACCATCCTGCTCCTGTCAAACGAACCTATGAATGTAAGGAGGATGAAAGCCTATGAGACCAATCAATAACGCCGTGGATGAATTATTTCAGCCGAGAGAGCTTGCAGAGGATGAATATTTGAACGAAGCTGACGGACTGATGTATTGTTCCAAATGCCACACTCCCAGACAGCACCGAATTGAAGGAACGAGTATTCCTTCCTACGGTTCGATGCCGCTGTCAGCAGGAAATATACGACAAAGAAGAAGCCGAACGCAAGCATCAGGAATTTCTCATTCAGGTGTCACGCTTGAGGACAAACGGATTGCAGGACAAATCCCTGCATGATTACAACTTTTCCAATGATAAAGGCTACAATCCGGAAATGCAGAAAGCCCATGAGTATGTGTCCCATTGGGAAGAAATGAAAGCGAACTCGTTGGGACTGCTTCTCTGGGGAGATGTGGGAACCGGTAAATCCTTTTTCGCTGGCTGCATTGCAAATGCCCTGTTGGACAAAGGTATTCCGATTCTGATGACCAATTTTTCCAGAATCCTGAATACGCTGACCGGAATATATTCCGATGACAGAAACCAGTTCATTGACAGTTTTAATAAATACAGTCTGCTGATTATTGATGATCTGGGAATTGAGCGAAGTTCGGAATTTGCTTTGGAACAGGTATTCAATGTGATTGACAGTCGATACCGAAGCAAGAAACCACTGATTGTAACCACCAATCTAACTTTGGATGAGTTGAAACATCCGAAAGATCTGGCAAGAGCCAGAATTTATGACCGAGTATTGGAGCGTTGTGTTCCTTTGAAAATCAACAATCAGAATATCCGAGAGTTGAACGCAGCCGCCAATATGCAGGAAGCACGAAAAATATTAAATTCCGGTACTTAAATTCACAGCCGATGGTGCGGAACAATTCGCCTGTCAGTACACAGATAACTTATAACTTGCAAAACGAATTGTATCTGCACCATCTACACCGGATTACAGTACCACACCGATACCAGGAGATTTTATGGCAAATAACAGACCTATGACTGAAGATGAAAAGAAATTATTGCAGGCACAGCACAGAATGGAAGCGATTGAAGCACGCAACCGCCAGAAAGAGCGAAAGGCAAGAACCAGACGATTGATCCAGATGGGAGCCGTATTGGAAAGCGTGTTCCCGGAAGTTCAGACTATGGAGCTTGATGATGTGAAGATGGAGCTGAAAAGACGATTGAAGGCATAAGCCTTGGCAGCTTCGCTGCTATCCCGAAGGGCGCATTTACTCACCACCCATAAAATGGGCGGTGGTATCCCCTTCGGGGTCGTGCGCTCTGCGAGGCTTTGCGGCTCCGTTGGAGCCTTATGTACAATGCCACACTTGCTGTCATTGTCCACGCAGTTTCCGCAAGTACAAACGATACTGCGTTTGTAATCAGGGGTACAAATTGTACCCTACCTTGCGCTAACTGCCTGCGAAAATCTGCCACTACACAAGGTACGCCCTTCGGGTGCGGCAGTTTTATCGCAGAGATAGGCGCAGCATTCACCGCACCTATTTTCTTTTTCAAAAAAGAAACAAAAATTGTGCTGCGGCACAGGAAGGAGGAAAATAGTGAACTATTTCCATTTAGAAGCAAAAGTTGTGAGTCGTGGCGCAGGCCGTTCTGTGATAGCAGCTGCCGCTTATGCATCCTGTTCCCGACTCTACAATGATTATGACGGACTTACCCATGACTACACCAGAAAGCACGGGTGTCTGTATAGCGAAGTCTTTCTTCCGCAGTATGCACCAGAAGAATGGAAGGACAGACAGCTACTCTGGGAAGCTGTCGAGTCCGTAGAAAAGACAAAGGACAGCCGACTGGCGAGAGAGCTTGTGGTTGCTTTGCCATCAGAACTGTCTTTGGATGACTGGAAAAGTATGCTGAAGCGTTTTGTTCGTGAGCAAGGCATTGACCTTGGAATGTGTGCGGATGTGAACATCCATGATCCGTACCCTCCGGGGCATAATCCTCACAGCCATATTCTTTTCACCATGCGTCCCTTAGATGAACACGGCAAGTGGCAGACAAAGACTCAGAAAGAATACCTTTGCAAGCGTGGCGGCGAAGAACGTGGTTTTACTGCTGATGAGTTCAAGACCGCCAAAACACAGGGGTGGGAGAAACAATATATGTATCAGTTCGGGGAGAAAAGGCAGTATTTAACCCCATCTGAAGCTGAGAAAATTGAGGGATGTATCAGGACGTCAAAGACCCCTAAAAGCACCCGCTATGGGAGACAAAACCCACTTACAGCACTTTGGAACAGCGAAGAACAGATATTTGCATGGCGCAAGAGCTGGGAAATGATTGTCAATGAAGAACAGGAACGCCATGGTATTGCTGACCGTGTAGACTGTCGCAGTCATGCCGCCAGAGGACTAACTGAACAGCCAACCGTACACGAAGGATACCACGCAAGAAAACTGGAATCCATGGGAATTGTTTCTGACCGCTGCGAACTGAACCGCCAGATCAGGGCAGATAACAAACTCCTGCGTGAACTGAAAAAACAGGTGCAGAAGCTGATGAAAGCAGTCAAAGAAAATATTCCTGCCCTCGCTTCTGCATTGGAAACTCTGCGTGACAACATGATTTTTCTTCAGTATCAGTTGATCGTGAATACTTCTCAGCAGGAAGCTGTCACTTCCCAGAAAAACCTTTTGGCTGATATACTGGCTGAATACAAAAATGTTAAGGCAGAATTCAAAGCCAAGACCGCTGAGAAAAAAGAGCTGATTGCAGAACAGAAAAACTGTGGGATTCATTTCATTCGTGCAAGTAAGCTGGGTGAACAGATTGCAGCTCTGACCGAAGATATTGAAGAATTGAAATTCCAAAAGGCTGGATTGCTTTCTCAGCTTAATTGTCAGGATAACGGCATTGCTGCCAGAAAGCAGAATCTAAAAAAGATGGAGAACGCTCTGGAAACCTTGGAACAGCAGCGTGCTGCCCTGTCTGAACAGAAAGAAGCTGATAAGACAGATTTTCTTGAAATCCGAGATGGTATCGCACCCGAAAATATGGATGCAGTTATGCAGGAACGTGAAAAACTCCGTCCTGATGGCAGAGTTGGTTTAGTACGAAAATTGTATGAAAAATACAAGAATAAATACAGTTCTGCTACTTTCGATGAAGCCAACAGGCAGATTGATGCCGAATTGAAAGAACAGCCAATTCAGAAGAAAAAGCGTTCTATCAGCGAACAGCTGAAAATGCCGAAACAAGAAACCCCACAACCAAAGAAGCAAAAGAAGAAAGAATACGAGCGATAATTGAAAACACGGCTGTTACTTCCGAAAGGTAGTAGCAGCCGTATCCCTCATTTGTTTTTGTATTTGTCTATAATCTCCCTAAATTTTGGATGTTCTCGAAGGTATGCACATTGTGGATCAGTTTCTAATCCATTGAGAAGAACTGGTATCAACTCATGGGATTGTATAGCTTTGGTTTCGGGTGCCATCCTGTGATACAGAACGGAATCAGTTAATGACCAATGTGTAGTGAGCGCTTCAAGCATTTGTTCCAGTAAATGAAGCGTTGCATCTGCATTTTGCTTTTGTTCCAAAATCTGATAAGAAGCAATATATCGGTTGTATTCCCACATATCAAATACATCTACCATGGAACTTGATTTTTCGGCAATTTTACAAGCAGATTCTGTGTTTCCGGAAGCTAATTCAGCATCTATCAATTTCGTTAGGAGCATCTGAACTCTGGTAATTTCTTTGAATAATGCCTTTTCCAGTTCTAATGCAGCCAATTCTGCTTTTTGTTGTTGCATATAAATAGATACCTGAAGCATAAGTTTATCCGGCAATGTGCTAATCAGGTCAGTTTTATCTTGAATTGTATCAAGAACCTCTTGTGCAGCATCTGTTTTGCCCTTACGAATATAGCGGTTAACTCTCATATAGTTAGCACTATTTCGTATCTTTTCATCATTGCTCTCAGCCAGATGTAAATACCAGTCTGAAATCTTTGTATCAAGGCTATCGATGGGTAAAGTATCATCGGCTGTCTGCAAAAGTATGGAATCCAAAATAATCGTGATGTTGAGAAGAAGCAGTTCGTTGTGTGGGTATTCGTGTATCTTTGCTTCAGCAGCATCAAATGCAGAAAGAATATCATTCCTTGCTTGTTTGGCGAGCTCGTTGCAGAAAAATCCAATTTCCTGTTCAGACAGATCCTCACTAAAACAAAACAATGTATTCAAATCAATTTTCAAAAGTCTGGCTAATGGAGGAAGAAGGCCAATATCAGGGCTTGTGATACCTTTCTCCCATTTGCTGACAGCGGGAGTAGAAACACCGAGATAATCAGCAACCTGTTCCTGTGTTAATCCAAGTAGCTTGCGCTGCTCTTGGATGACTATGTTCATAGGCATATCTTAATCTCCTTTGAGGATATTACAAAAAGCTCTTTGTTGTCTTTATTATAGCAAGCTGATATTCATAGCACAATCGAGCAGTTGTTAATCATGGAGATAAAAACTTAACCACAAGTTAAAAGCCACGGCTTTCACTCTGATATGGAGTGCAGTCATGGCTCTTTCTAAATGATGTAAAAGGGCGATAGCATTTTATGCTGTCATCCCTTATATTTATTGCAAAACCAGATTGAAGCGATGGATACAGGCCACTCTCTTTACGGTTGACTATTTCGACTGGTTTTGCTGTTTAGCTTTTTCTTGATTATAAACATAATAATCATATAAATAAGGCACACTATTACTCCAGAAACTGTCATTTTCAAAAGACCGATATGCCATGCGATTTGAAGTCGTGCCAGATAATAATCAGGGACTGCTCCGTTTAGAAGTACAGGTATGCCAACTTTCAATACAGGTAAACATGCCCCAAACAGGAAGCTGATGATTGCACCCAAAACAAAATTCATTTTTTGATATATGTTTATTTTTTTCAGATAATCAATCTCTTGCATTTTTGTAGCATTATTCCTGTTGGCTGAATTACTTAATTCTGCTTTAAACGTCCGGTATTCATTCTGACAATTTTGGCATTCTTCCAAATGCTTTTTAATAAATGAATTTGTTTCCTCGGATGTCAAATCATCCATGTATAAAGGTAGTAAATCATTGACTATATTGCACTGCAATTCTTTATTCATTTTTCTTCATCTCCTCAAATATTCTTTTTTTTCCACGATAAAAATTAACACGAGCCCAATTTTCACTTTTGCCTATTATTTCACCGATTTGAGCGAAAGATATTTCTCCAATCAACCGTAAATACATAACTTCCCTCATCGGTTCATCAAGATTATGTAGCGACTTCAATATCTCTACATTTTCCCACTGGATAAATAGTTCATCTTCAGCAGAAGAAATTGTCAACATGTCTTCATAATTTGATAAATCTTCAAATGATTTATTGTCTCTTAAATACTTGAGCCAAAGATTTTGAGCAATACCACAAAGCCATGTCAATACACTGCTATTTCCTTTAAACTTGTTAATACTATTTACAGCGCAAAAGAAAGTTTCCTGTGTTAATTCTTCTGCAAGTTCATGGTTACATGTTTTACTTAGTAGAAACGTATAGACCTTTTTTGAGTGGTTTTGGTATATTTCTTCCATTGATTCCATCGTACTTCCTCCTTTCTGCTAAGTTAGTACCCGGAAATCATCATTCGTTACACATAAATAAATAATTTGTAGAGCTTTGTATTTCCTTATGTGCATTTTAGTATATAAGCATAAATTTTTCTACAAAATCCCTTTTCATTCTCCAAAAGAGATGATATCTTCAGAATCGAGAAGGAGGGAATTCATCACTCCCTCCTTCTCGATTTAACAACATATCAATTCATTCAAAACAATTTCCTCTGCCGCATTTCGGATGTTATTGCAAGCACCAACCCATGCCATCTGATCACGAGCCTTTAATGCTTCGTTTATGCCCTGCTGCTCCTGCATTTGCAGGGTCAACAGTTCCATTCTTTGATTAGCGGTATCATCCACCTCATTCAGATGTTTGACCAGTTCTCCATCCAGCAAAAGTGTGTTGTACAGCATCTTATGGTGTTCTTTCAGATAGCGCAGACGCATTCTGCCGTACTTTCCGTAATGCGGTTCTTCCTCCGGAAGTTCCAAATCCGGATAATACATTCCATCTGCTCCGAGCGTATATGTACCGCCCATTTCTTCGAATAATGACTTCATATGCTATTCCTCCTTGAAATCAGCAATGACCTTTAGATCATCGCAAAATGTTCAAGAGCAGCTCGGATAGCATCTTCCTTTTCTTTCGGGCATTGTGGTACTTTCTGATTTTCTTTCTGTGAAATATTGTAATGTTCTCCTACATCAATACCACATTTGCGTTTAATTTGGGAAATATATAAAGTTGAAACCTTTAAGCCAAATTCTTTCAGCACATAATCCTTGATTTCCTGATAGGTAGCCTTTGACTCAGCAGCGGTAATATCAAGCTCATCCAAGTCTAAGTCGACCTCTATCGTATCATCCGGAGTTTTTCTGGACAAAAGAACTACCGTCTCCACATGCTCAGTAAAAGGGAACATATCCACTCCCACGCCCTTCGCCACACGGTAACCCTTCTTCTTAAAGTACTTCAGGTCCCTGACCAGTGTCTCGGGATTGCAGGAGACGTAGACGATCCGCTCGGGGCCGATCTGGGCTACGGAATTCATGAATTCTTCGGTGCTGCCGCTTCTGGGGGGATCCATCAGGACCACATCGACCTTCGCGCCCTGTCCGGCCATCTCCACGAGGAATTTCCCGGCATCGTTCTGGTAGAACTGGATGTTGCGGATCTGGTTCGCCTTGGCATTGTTGCGGGCATCCCGGACAGCATCGGCGTTTAACTCCACACCGATGACCTTGCCGGCCTTGTCACTGGCGATCATGCCGATCGTTCCGGTTCCGCAGTAGGCATCCACCACAGTCTCTTTGCCGGTAAGTCCAGCATACTCCAGTGCTTTCCCATAGAGTATCTCGGTCTGTACCGGATTCACCTGATAGAAGGATTTGGGAGAAATGCGGAACCTCTTTCCGCACAGTTCATCCTCGATGTATCCCTTGCCGTAGATCACATGCTCCTTGTCGCCCAGTACCATGCTGGTATTTCGATTGTTGACATTGATGACCACGGTAGTGATCTCCGGGTGCAGCTTCAGCAGTGCCTTCACAAAATTATTCTTGGAGGGCAGGATTGGGGAAGCCAGCACCAGTACCACCATGATCTGTCCGGTGACATGTCCGGTGCGGATCAGGACATGGCGCAGCAGCCCATACCCGGTGTCCTCATTGTAAGGGCGGATATGAAAAGATTTCAGCAGCCCTCTTATAGAGACAATGATCTCATCCGCATTGGCATTCTCGATCAGGCAGCTGTCCACGGGAACGATCCGGTGGCTCTTCTGTTCATAAATGCCGGAGATGACATCGTGATACCGGTTCTCGCCGAATACCGCATGTACCTTGTTCCGGTAATGCTCCGGGTGCTCCATGGGGATGACACCCTCGACCTTGCAAAAAGGAGCCAGAAGCTCCTTTAATTGCTTTTCCTTATTCTTCAGCTGTTCCGCATAGGGCTTGTTGATCCAGCTGCACCCGCCGCATTTATCAGCCACCGGGCAGAGACCACTCTTCTTTTTAACAGCCGTCTTTTCCCGGCCCTGTCCTACGGGCACCCGGGTTTCCTTGCCTGCCGTCACTTTAGTTTTTCCCGCCACATTGGCTTTTCCCGTTGCTTTGGTCTTTCCCGTCCCTTTCGCAGGTCCGGATGTTCTTCTGTCATTTCTGTTATCGTTCTTCATCATTCCGCCTGACTTCATTTAGTCATCCAGTCTTCTCATTTCTGTGTAAGCCAAAAGCAGCGGTCCCACACCCTTGGCATCGTCTTCCACGATGGGCTCGGACATATAATACTCGAAGCTGCCGTCACGCCGACGGTTATCCTCAGGTCCCAGTCCTGCCACGAGGCAGATACCGCCGAGGCTTAAATGTCCGTCCTTCTCCTTCAGATAACGGTCACAGATTCCCTGAAATGCCTTTAATCCATAAGCTCTGTAAGACTCCGGTAAAAATCCAAGTCTCGCACCCTTCAGCAGAGAGTATGCCATGATCGCACTTCCGCTGGTCTCTAAATAATTCGGCTCCTGACCACCCAGTGCTGGAAGCTGGTACCACATACCGCTCTCATCCTGGAATTTTAACATGGAATCGATCAGATCCACGAATACCTTCTTCAGATTGTCATACTCTGCCTTATACTCTTCTCCCGGCTCACATTTGCTCAGGGTATCCAAAAGTGCCATGGAATACCAGCCCAGTGCTCTCAGCCAGAAATTCTGTGACAGGCCGGTCTCCTTGTCACACCAGAAGGCTTTCTTCGAAGCGTCATAACCGTGATAATATAATCCGGTCTCAGGGTCTCTCATGTATTTTACGACATTGGCAAACTGATGGAAAATGTCATCGTAGTGCTTCTTGTCATCGAATTTGGTCTCATACTCCATGTAAAAGGGCTGTCCCATATACATGCCGTCCAGCCATACCTGATTGGGGTAGATCTTCTTGTGCCAAAAGTTGCCCTCCTCGGTACGGGGCTGCGTCTGCACCTGACTATAGATCAGGTCGATCGCCTTGCGGTATTTTTCCTTGCCGTTTAAGGCATACAATGCGAACAGGGTCTTGCCCGCATTGACATTGTCAATATTATATTCTTCCACGGAATACTTCGTAATCGTACCGTCTTCCTGTACTCTGTGGTCAATAAATGCATCTGCGAATTCGTAATACTTCTTCTCTCCGGTAGCGTTGTAGATCTCTAAAAGTGCCAGGATCATGCAACCGTCAATGTAATTCCAGCCGGCAGCTTTCCCCTCTCTCGCCTTCTCTATGTTCCATGCGGGAACATCCAAAGTACTCTTCTCGATCAGTTCATCAATGTATTTCTCAAAAATAGGCAGTTGCATGTATTATTTCCTCCAAATTTCTATTTTACGGCATATAGCTTTATTTTACACTTTATTTCCTGCCTAGTCAATGGGGCTGACAGGGCTCGTACCCGGCAATGGATCAATATTTTCAAATTCCACGATCCATTGTCCGTCATCCGGGAACCCCGGTGTCTGCCTGTCACAACCATCATATCCTGCCGCCATAATTGCTGCTGCCAATAACAGTGATCCATTTCCCGGCAGATACAACGGCAGATCCTTTCGTCCTGTCTGCCGGTTATTGCCGCTTGTGACATAACAGTTCTTTGGAGATTCCTTCAATAGTAACTCTATTGCTTTCTCCGGCTTTCCTAATCTTACCGCCGTCATCGCCATCATGGCAAAATCCCATCCCCACAGGGTAGGATATTTCCAGCATTCCTCCACCAACTGCAATGTGTTGTCCATAACCGTCCTGTCTATCCGGTCACTGTCGATCAGACCAAAAGCTCCCAGCATAGAGGGGTGATCTCTGTTATACTCCGTAAATGTCGTCGGACAATTTTCATGTGCCAGGTACACGCCGTCTTTTTCCGTTAATTCTGCCATATGCTCCGCTACCTGTTCCCAGAGTTCTTCCTTTTCCCTGCCGAGTCGTTCTGCCCACCATCCGGCGATCCGCAAGGTATCCCGGAAATACTCCACTTCAAAAGCCGGATTGCACACATCCATTGCCTTATGACATTCCTGTACCGGTATTACCGGAGCACAGATACTGTAGACTTTTTTCACCGGATCCCATCCCACAAAATCTACCATGAAATCAGCGGTTTCCTTCACCAGTTCCCAGTTCTCCTCTAAGAATCTGCGATTTCTTTTTCTGCGATATGCCATTTCCAGCATATAGATAATGTGCGGCTGCTGCCACACCAGCAAGGGCGCAATATTGGAAGGGCAGTCCACTCCTTCCGTGGCGATCATTTTCGGCCATCTTGCTCCTTTGTAGCCGTTTCTTGCCGCATTTTCTCTTGCCTGCTGCAGATGTTCCCTATACCATGCCAGGCTTCTGTCCAGCAGCTCCTCCTGATGCCACAGCGGAAGCCATGCACAATGCCACAGATACATCTCCAGATGCATTTTACCGTACCAGCTGTTACATGTCAGTCCTGTCTCCTGCGGAGGTGTTGAACCACTGGAATTGATTGCCATAAGATACTGTGACAAAATAATCCGCCGTTCCAGTTCCCTTGCTCTGGGGTCAGCGCTTTTATTCAGCTGAATAATACCGCCCCGCTCCCAGAAACGCCTACCCCCTCTTTTGGATGCGTTCATTACTTCCTGTGCAGATAAACATTCTGCCTGCTCTTTTTGTTTTCCTAACGCTATGGAGATGTCCAGTTTTTCTCCATTGGCGAAAATACGAAGGGTATGGCTGCCTTCCTTTCGGATCTTTCCTCCCTGCGCATAGATACCTGCATAATACTCATCCCTGTCCAGTTGTCTCCACAGAAGCATTTTTTCATCACTCGTCTGCAGTATCGTGGTACGGTGTCTGTCGTTCTGTGTCCAATCCGATGCGGTAATATCCGAAGCTCCATAGGGGAAATCCAGCACTATACTAATCTTTTTCTCCTTCAGTGCCTCGCTCTCCAGAGAAAAGGCCAGGATGTCTCTCCCTTCATTGTGACAGGCGGTCCGCACTCTGCAGGCATTGTTCCGTATCTGGAATTCACTGTACAGAATCCCTTCATACAGAACCAGTTCCTGCCGCACCCCGGTGATATCTTCTGCAGAAATGCTCTCCTCTTCCCACTGCAGGCGGACCCTTACCAGATTCAGTCTGTGGGGATTTTCCCGCAGCCAGTTATAGACATCTTCATTGCCCACCTTTTTATCCTGCGGATATTTTAACAGACGTCCTTCTCTGTTTACATATTCCGTCATCACCAGATCATCCAGTGTATAATTGTACTTTTCCCTGCTTACCGGTTTCGTGTGCCATCCCCATTGTGACATTGTACACAACGGGAGTTCCTGATATTCCTCGTATAGAGTCTGCATTCCAGTGATATCCGCCGTAAAAGCAAGTTCTCCGTTTCCTACCGTAAGCGGGGAGTCCGTTGCTATCTCCGTCAGCACCGGATTATGTCCCGAAATCAGTTCCTGCCTGTCTATTTTATGTTCTGCGACCATACAAATGCTCCTTATCCTTTTACTGAACCGATCATAACACCCTTTACAAAATGTTTCTGTACAAAAGGATATAAAATAATCAGTGGAATACTACCAAATACAATAATAGCATATTTTAATACTTCAATGTTCGCTGCACGCATACTTTGTTCTGCTGTAGTTGCCATTTCCTCCAAAGCTGCTACCGAATTCATGATATTACGCAGGACTACCTGCAGTGTAAATTTATTCTCTGAAGACAAATAAATAAATGCATCAAAATAGGAATTCCAATGAGCAATGGCATAATAAAGTACCAATACTGCCAAAATAGATTTTGACAACGGTAATACCATATTAACCAGAACCCGGATATCATCGCATCCATCCAGTCTTGCAGATTCCAACATTTCTCCCGGAATGCTGTTCTGGAAATAGGTTCTTGCAATGATCATGTTATATACCGAAATTGCTCCCGGTAAGATCAATGCCCACATACTATCCAGCAGTCCGAGGTTTTTGACATTCAGATAAGTAGGAATCAACGGTGCTGTGAAGATCATAACGAAAATAAACAGAGCGCTGATCACCTTTCTTCCAATAAAATCCTTTACGGACAATGGATATGCCGCCATAATTGTCAATACAATATTTACGCATGTTCCCACTATAGTATATATAATGGAATTTTTATAACCGGTCAGAAGAGACCTGTTGGAAAATATCTCCTTATATGCATCAATATTCCATCCCTTCGGCCAGAAAGATACCTGTCCTCTTATGACAGCGCTTGGCGAAGACAAAGACGAAGCTACCACATTGAGAATTGGCATCGCTACCAACAGAAGACATATCATCAGGAGCACAGTATTTACTATATAAAATATACGATTACTTTTGCTCATAACTTTTCTTTTCATCTTATGTTCCTCCCTATATCAGACTGGTATCGGCAACCTTATCCGCTATTTTGTTTACAACCAGCAATAATATCAGAGATACCACTGACTGGAATATACCAATCGCTGTCGAATAGCTATACTGCATTCCGCTCAGACCGATACGATAAACATACGTTGAGATAATGTCTGAAGTTGCCATGTTTAAATCATTTTGCAAGAGCAGTACTTTTTCATATCCTATTGTCAAAATATGCCCACAGGACATGATCAACAGAATTACTGCTGTCGGCATGATACTGGGAATGTCAATATATCTGATTCTTTGCCAGATATTCGCACCGTCCACGGTTGCTGCCTCATGTAATTCCTGGTCTACCGCAGCAAGCGCAGAGATATAAATTACGGCATTGTAACCCGTTTTCTGCCATACGTCAGAGAAAACATATAATGTTTTGAACAATTTAGGCTCTCCCATAAAATGAATGGCCTGTCCTCCCAGATTCTCGATCAGGTGATTCACCGGACCCGTCAGAGATAACATCTGTGACAGAATACCTACGATCAAAACGGTAGAAATAAAATAAGGCATATACGTTACCATCTGTACCGTCTTTCCGAACCATCGCACTCTGACATAGTTCAATGCAATCGCAAGAATGATCGGTGGAAAAACTCCCAATACAATACCGTACACAGACAAGCCCAATGTATTACCCATCAGTCTCCAGAACTGTGGTGACTGGAAAAACATCTT
>OMDO01000657.1_pt1 | contig 21117 bp, 19 predicted proteins | sample 1674051 | NCBI WGS metagenome assembly OMDO01 (sample SAMEA103958138, study PRJEB25191) | human gut metagenome | biome: human-associated habitat [ENVO:00009003]; feature: intestine environment [ENVO:2100002]; material: feces | place: Germany | collected 2013/2015 | reverse complement strand
ACGGTCGCGGAGATCGCGGATCGTCATCAGCACCTGGGCCTGAATGGTCACATCCAATGCGGTGGTGGGCTCGTCCGCGATCAGCAGATCGGGCTCGCAGGACAGCGCGATGGCAATGACCACGCGCTGGCGCATGCCGCCGGAGAACTGGTGGGGATACTCGTGCTTTCTGGCGGGCGGGATACCCACCAGCCGCAGGGTCTCATCGACGCGGGCTTCGATCTCCTCCTTGGTGCGGCCGGCCTCGTTGTGGACCTGCAGCGCCTCGGCGATCTGCTCGCCCACGGTGAGCACGGGATTCAGGGAGGTCATGGGGTCCTGGAAGATCATGGCGATCTTGTCGCCGCGGATCTTGCGCATCTGGGCCTCCGGCAGCTCCACCACGTTCTCTCCCTCGAAGGTGACGGAACCGGCCGTGACCTTACCGGTGCGCTCCGGCAGCAGGCTCATCAGCGTCAGGGCCAGCGTGGTCTTACCGGCGCCGGTCTCGCCCACCAGACCCAGCGTGGCGCCCTTCTCCAGAGAAAAGCTCACGTCGTTGACGGCGTACACCGTCTCCAGATCGGTCTTGTAGATGACGCTCAGATCCTTGATCTCTAACATCTTTTCTGTGTTACTCATGGTGATCTTTCCTTTCTGGCGTCAGTTCTTCAGACGGGGGTCCATCGCGTCGCGCAGACCGTCACCCAGCAGGTTCACGGAGAAAGCGGTCAGCACGATGGCCAGCGCGGGGAACAGCACCAGCGTGGGCGCACGCAGCATGTCAACACGGGCGCTGGACAGCATGGAGCCCCATTCCGGCGCGGGGGCGGGCAGGGACAGGCCGATGAAGCTCAGCGTGGACTGATAGATGACCAGGCTGGACACGTTCAGCGTCACGTTGACCAGGATGATGCCCAGGGTGTTGGGGATGATATGGCTGAGGATGATGCGGGCGGAGCTGGAGCCGCCGGCGCGGGCCGCCTCCACGTACTCCTGATCCACCAAGTTCAGCACGCCGGAGCGGACCAGACGGACATAGTTGGTAAAGTACGCCAATGTCATGGCGATGATCAGCACGGGGATGCTGGAGCCCAGAGCGGCCACCACCACCATGGTGAACAGCAGGTCGGGGATGGACATGAAGATGTCCAGCGCGCGCATGATGATCATGTCCACCTTGCCGCCGAAGTAACCGGCAATAGCGCCCAGCGTGCAGCCCACCAGGCAGGAGCTGATGGACGCGGCCACTGCCACCAGCAGGGAGTTGCGGGCGCCGTGGACCAGACGGGACAGCACGTCACGTCCGTAGCTGTCGCAGCCCAGAGGGTGCTCGGCGGACATGGGTGCCAGCTTGTTGTCAGGGACCTGAACGACGCCGGCATCGTAGCTGACGATGACATCCGCGAAGATGACCACCAGCAGGATGAAGATCAGCAGGATCAGGCCCACCATGGCGCCCTTGTTCTTTCTCAGGCGGCGCAGGATCTCCTTGGCCTGACTGGGGCGCTTGAAGCTGACGTTGTCGTCGTCCAGCATCTCTACAACAGGGCGGGAAGAAGTATTGTTCGTCGACATCCCGGTCACCTCCTCTTACTGTACTTGGCCCGGATACGCGGGTCAATGAATGCGTAGATCAGGTCCACGCCGATCATCAGCAGCGTGAAGCAGATGGATACCATCACGGCGCAGCCGATGATCATAGGCTCATCCTTGGTGCTGATGGACTCCACGATCAGGGAGCCGACACCGGGGATGGAGAACAGCTGCTCCGTGGTGACCATGCCGGCCAGCAGACAGCCGAAGCGCATACCGATGGACGTGACCACGGGCAGCAGCGCGTTCTTCAGCGCGTGCTTCCAGATAACAGTCCGCTCGGCGACGCCCTTGGCGCGGGCGGTACGGACATAGTCCTGCCGGATGGACTCCAGCATGGAGGACTTGGTGAAGCGCAGATAGGCAGACAGCTCACAGATAGTGGCTGCGATAACAGGAAGCACATAGTGCTTCACAGATTTCAGGCCGAAGGAAGGGAACCATCCCAGCTTCAGGGCAAAGACGTACATCAACAGGATGCCCACGACGAAGCTTGGTACGGCTGCTAAGAAGAAGGCGATCATGGTTGGTATGGTGTCCAGCAGCGAGTTCTGCTTCACTGCCGACAGGATGCCCAGCGGAACGCCGATACAGACTGATAGGACAAGGACCAGAATGGCCAGACGCAGGGTGATGAGGAAACGGGGCCAGAGCTCATCCAGAACATTGAGCTTTGTGGAATAAGACTCGCCGAAGTCACCCTCGGTAATGATATTTTTCAGATAGTTGAACCAACGTACAAGAACCGGATCGTTATAGCCCAGTTCGTCATTCATTGCCTCGACCTCCGCCGCGGTGGCGTTGGGTCCCAGGATCATACGGCCAGGGTTGCCGGGCGTAATGTTCATCACGATGTAGATGATCAGGGTAACACCAAGAACGGTGGGGATCAGGAACAACAAGCGTTTAATAATATATCTGTGCATGTTTTCCCTACTTTCTCAAGAAAGATTTTCAATAAGCTGCGGGCGGACAGCGCCCTGTCCGCATGTCTGCGGTATGCGGGATAAAGGCTTCGGGACAGATGCGGGATAAAAGAGGTGTGCAGGCGGCCGATGGAAGCCGCCTGCACACGTTTCTTCACCAAGTAACGGCTTTAATCAGAGAGGGTACGGTTCGCCGCTCAGGCGTTCCAGCTCCAGTCGTAAACACGGTAGTCAGTAGGAACCGCAACAGCATTCAGATCCTTGTTGTAGGCAACGCAGGAAGGAATGGTGATAACGGGCGTCAGCGTGTGGGTGTCATAGAAGGCGTTGTACATCTCGGTGTAGATCTCGATACGCTTTTCCATGTCGGCGGTGGAAGCGCCTTCCTTCAGCCACTCATCGAACTGATCGGACAGCTCCTGGAACTTGCCGGAGGGGCCATCGTACAGGCAGTTCTTGATGCCCACAGCGGTGGAAGCGGACTGCTGCTCGAAGTTGTTAAAGTCGTAGTTGCCGCAGTCATAAGCCATAGCCAGATCGTACTCCTGGGCCACCAGACGGTCGCCAGCCACGGAGTAGTCCTGCACCACCAGAGTGGAGTGGATACCGGCGGCCTCCAGCTGGGCGTGGATAGCGATGGCGTAGCTCTCGTTGCGGCCGGCAGCCGTCAGGAACTCGCCCACATCAACACCATTGGGATAACCGGCCTCAGCCAGCAGCTCCTTCGCCTTGTTCAGGTCGAAGGGGATGGGGTTCTTCAGGGAGTCGGCAGTGGGAGCGGCAGCAGCGTAGTTGGGGTTGATGTACATGTAGGTGGGGGTGCCGTAGCCGTCGCAGACCAGCTTGTTCACGCCGTCACGGTCGATGGCGTACATGATGGCCAGACGGACCTTGTCGTTCTGCAGGATGGAGCCGTAGGTGGGGGACTCGATGTTGATGCAGAAGGTCATGACCTCGTTGGACTGCTTCTCCACGCAGGTGAACTTACCGGTGGACTTCACATCCTCCCAGTAGGAGATGGGGACGACCATGTAGTCGACCTCGCCGTTCTGCAGCGCGGTGATGGCGGAGGTGTCATCCTCGATGACGTTCCAGGTGACGCGCTCGATGGCAGCCTTGCCGCGGTAGTAATCCTCGAAAGCAACGGCGCTCCAGGAGGTCTTGGGATTGTAATTGCTCTCATCCCACATGTAGGGGCCGGTGCCGGCCTTGTTGGCGATCTTACCAAAGTTGTCGCCCTGCTCGAGCACTTCCTTCTGGGACAGGATCTTCACCTTGTGCAGCATGTGGCCAATGGGGGAGAAGGAAGACTTCATCACGATCTTGACGGTGTAGTCATCCACCTTCTCGGCGTGGTCCAGAGGACGGACGTAGGAAGCCTGCTTGGGGCTGGCCTGGGCCTTGTCGTAGCTGAACACCACGTCATCGGCGGTCATCTGCTCGCCGTTGTGGAACTTGACATCCTGTCTCAGGTGTACAATGTACTCGGTAGCATCCTCGTTGGGCTCGATGCTCTCCGCCAGGCGCAGGTCATAGCCGCCGCTGGCCTCGTTCAGGTCATACAGGCCCTCGTAGATGTTCTCGTGAACAGTGTACTCGTGGGTGTTGGTGGTCTGGTTGGGGTCGCTGGTGGTCAGGAAACCGGTATTGCGGAGCGTCACGGAGTTCGTGCTCTCATCGCTTCCCTGATCCTTGTTGGCGTTGTCTCCGCAGCCAGCCAGCAGCGTGACCAGCATCAGAGTAGCCATGAGTAGGGAGATGAACCTTTTCATTTTTTCCTCCTGTTAATTTTGAATCCCGTCCATTCTGTTCTGCGGTGTCGGTCGGGTCGTTACAATTGTAACTATATACTTGTATATACAGCTTTGTCAAGTAAAACAAGTCTGGTCAGTGCAAGATTATGTGTTCCCACAAAATTGTCTGCGCAAGTTTGGCGGTATCAACAAAAGAACCCATTATCCGACAGGAGCCGTTTATTTTGGTGAAAACGCATCCGTTCCCTCCCCATTCGCCGGAAATACGGGGCTGCTTCTGCCGATAAGCCGCCTTCGCAGGCGTCCTTCCTCCGAAGACGGCTGCTCACACGCCGGCGACGCAGGTGATCTCAAACAGATAGGGCTCAGCAACCGTGGGGGCCACCACCGTGTAACGGGCAGGGGCTACATCCATGTTCAGGAAGAAGCGATCCCACACCTCGTTGGCGATGACACGGTCCTCCCGCTTGGCAATGAAGATCTGGCAAAACAGCACCTTCTCCAAACCGGAGCCGGCAGCCTCCAGCACGTTCTTCATGTTGATGAACGCCTGCTCGCACTGGGCCTCCAGCCCCTCCTTCAGCACCTCATTCTCATCCTCGCCCACCATGCCGGAGACGAACACCAGATTGCCGTACTTGATGGCCTGAGACACGTTGTGGGTGGGGGTGGCTGCCAGCGGGGTATAGACCTTTTCTTTCTTGAATTCCATTGTGATTCTCCTTTTCTGAATATAAATGTGTATATGGTGTGTGTGTTTATTTCGCGGCCGGCACGAGGATCTCCACCGTGCCATTGATGCCGTCGAGCCGGATATAGTCGCCGTCGTGGATCTCCGCGCAGGGATCGCAGTCCGGCGGGAAGTCCGCCACGCAGGGCCGTCTGGTGTTAAAGATGGCGGTGCCGCACTTGGAGTCCATGGTGGTGAAGATGTAGCCGATAGGGCCCACGCCGTTGTACTCGCTGTTGCGGAACATGTCGGACCAGCCCAGAGAGCCGCGGCTGCACGGCATCACCACGATCTTACCGGCGAAGCTGTCGCCGTAGTGGACATTTCCCTTCTCCGTGACCACGCCTGTCTTGACATCGGCGCCGTTCCAGCCCACGATGCTGTCGGGGCATACGAAGGCATAGCCCTCTACCACGGGGCCCCAGGCCGGACGCCCCCGGATGATCTTGTTCTCACTCATATCTTCTCTTGACCTCCCAATAGCCGCTGATGGCCGCATCGATGACCTGTTCGTCGGTGCCGTAGTAGATGGGGCAGTCCCGCTCGTCCTTGCTGCCGTTGCACAGCTTGAAGGAGGACAACCCGATGGATTTGGCGCCCTTGGCCACGTTGATCGTACGCAGGATGCAGCCGCTGGTCAGGATCTCCACGCCCCAGTCCTTCAGGTCGCGGATGATGTGGGACTGCTCCGCCATGGCGTACTGGGCGATGTTGGTGAATACGCAGAAGCGGACGCCCTCCTTCACCCTCCGGCCGTGCATGTAGCGCCAGATGCGAATCAGCTCCTCAGCGGAGCAGTTGGGGCAGCCGATCTGCAGATAGTCGGCGGGGCCGGACTCTTTACAGCAGATCTCGTCCCAGTAGGACTGCAAAATCTCATTGGTAATGGTGAACTCCGCCGCCGGCTCGTGGCCGCCCATGGCCATCTCGTAGGTCTGGGCCTCCGGCGACACGCCCACGATGAGGCACAGCTCGCACCCGCTGGTGACGGCCAGCGCCGTGAAGAAGGACTTCAGCTTGATAAGATCGGGCCGCTCAAAGTCGCCGCAGATGACAGGAACAGCGTTGGGCGCCAGACGGCGGCCCACCGCCGCGCCCAGCAGATCCCAGTCCGTCTTGTCCTTGGTGTCGCAGGCCACATGGAACACATGGGTTCCGTGGCGGTTCTCCGGCAGGTGCAGACCCCACTTGGGTGCCCGCCCGCAGATGGCGGAGCAGAACGTGGTGTTCCCGCCGCCGCCGTTGCCCCGTGCGCCCAGGATGGAGTTGCTGTACAGCACGTTGCTGGACTCGGTGGTGACGAAGTACTCCCCCATCACCGGTAGCCACCCCGCCAGATACGGTGCGCAGGTGGAGCCGATCATCACGCCGCGGTCCGCCGCGTCGGAGAGGATCTGCCGGTTGTTCTCATAGAACTCCTTGGTCTGCTGAGTCCACTGCCACTGGAACGTGTCGCAGCAATGCACGTCGTCCATGACGTAGGTGGTCTCGTTGAAGCTGTTGAAGGCGGCGGGGTCCAGCCCGGGACATTTCAGCTTGGTCTGCCAGTCGTGGTAGCCCATGGCCAGAATGTCGGGGCGGTCCAGATTTCCGTCCGGAAAATCAGAGGGCTCGCAGGTGGAGCCGCAGCACAGATGGGCCTTGGTGATGGGAACCAGCTCCGTGGCGCCCAGGATCTGCGCATAGTCAATGATCTTCTGGAGGGCGACCTGCTTGGCAGCCCCGAACTCGCCGTCCAGCATGCGCTGCTCATAGGGTGTCAGGTGAATCATATCGTGCGGTCTCCTTATCCATGTAATCGGTATCATCGTCTTGTTTTCTCTGTCCGCGCACCTGTATAACTGACATATGCCGGTATATACAAGTTGCACCGTATGTCTATCATAAAGGCATTTACCCAAAAGTCAAGACATTTTTCAGGAAAATGCCTTTCCGCAGGCTCTCTCAGCGAAAAATCCGCAGCCCCTTTTGGTGAATATGCACAGTTTGCTGCGGCAGGATTATGGAAAAACGCTTCTTGACTTTTCTTCTGTCATCGGCTATCCTGTATATACAAGTGAATTACGGTATAGACCGCCTGAAGAAAGGAATTTAACCAATGAAAATTGCGATCGGCAACGACCAGCACGGCCTGGCCTACAAGCAGATGATCATGAAAACCTTCCCCGAAAACGAGTATGTGGACGTGGGTTCTTTCGACACGGAGCCCGTCAGCTACCCCGGCGTGGCGGAGAAGGCGGCCAAGCTGGTAGCCCAGGGTGAGTGCGAGCGCGGCATCCTGATCTGCGGCACCGGCATCGGCATGGCCATGACCGCCAACAAGGTCAAGGGTGCCTACGCCGCCGTCTGCCACGACATCTATTCCGCCCAGCGCATGATCCTGTCCAACGATGGCAATATCCTGTGCATGGGCGCGCTGGTCATCGGCATGAAGACCGCCGAGGAGATGGTGCGCCAGTGGCTGCCGCTGCATTTTGACCCCAGCAGCGCCTCCGCCGCCAAGGTAGCCCACCTGCGCCAGATCGAAGCCGAGAATTGAGGAGAAGCCATGAAAGCATTTGACCGCGAAGCGCTGGAGCATCTGGCGTTCAACATCCGCCGCGACATCGTCGCCACAATCGCCACCAACGGCGAGGGTCATGTGGGCGGTGCGCTGTCTGCCACGGACATCGTCGCCGTGCTCTACGGCGCCATTATGAACTACGACCCCCAGGACCCCCTGCACCGCGACAAGCTGATCCTCAGCGCCGGCCACAAGTGCCTGACGCTGTACGGCGCTATGGCGGAGCTTGGCGTCATCGACAAGGCGGAGCTCAAGACCTATAACCAGCTGGGCACCCGCTTCCCCGGCCACCCCGACGCCACGAAGCTGCCCTGCTTCGACTTCTCCACTGGCTCTCTGGGCCACGGCCTTCCCTTGGGCTGCGGCTACGCCATGGCCGCCAAGCTCCAGGGTGACAGCTACCGCACCTATGTCATCATGGGCGACGGCGAGCAGGGCGAGGGCAGTCTCTGGGAGGCCGCCGCCTTTGCCGCCCACAAGAAGCTGGACAATCTGGTGGCCATTCTGGACGAGAACTCCCTTCAGATCAACGGCCGCACCTGCGATGTCTGCAAGCCCACGGACTTCGAGGGGCGCTACGCCTCCTTCGGCTGGGCCGTCCGCTCCGTGGACGGCAATGACGTGGGCGCGCTGTACGACGCGCTGGCGGCGGTCCCCTTCGAGGCGGGCAGGCCCTCCCTTATCGTGGCCAAGACCACCAAGAGCAAGGGTGTCTCCTTCCTGGAGGATCAGGCAAAGTATCACCACTGGAACCCGAGCAAGGAGGACGCCGATCGGGCTCTGGCGGAATTGGACGCCGTTGCGGCAGAAAGAGGGTGGCAGGCATGAGTGACCCCAGAAAAGCATTTGAAGCCAAGCTGGTAGAGCTGGCGCGGCAGGATAAGCGCATCGTCGCCGTCTCCTGCGACTCCTGCTCCGGCGGCGGCCTCAGCGCCTTCTTCAAGGAGTTCCCCGAGCGCAGCATTGAGGTGGGCATCAGCGAGCAGAACGCCGTCAGCCTGTGCGCCGCCATGGCCCGTCAGGGTCTGCTGCCGGTACTGGTCATCATCAACCCGTTCCTGACCATGCGCGCCTACGAGCAGATCCGCGATGACCTGGGCTACATGAATACCAAGGTGGTCATCGTAGGCTCCGGCGGCGGTCTGGCCTATTCCACCCTGGGCTCCACCCACATCGCCGTGGAGGACGTGGGTTTGATGCGCTCCGTGCCCCACCTGACCATTCTGGCCCCCGGCGATGCCGACGAGGTGGAATTCAGTCTGGAGCAGGCGCTGGCAGCCGACGGCCCCGTGTATATCCGCATGCCCCGTCAGAGCCGTAACGCCCCTGTGGAGGGCAAGCGCACCATGGCGCTGGGCAAGGCCGAGGTCCTCAGCGAGGGCAGCGACGCCGCCCTGTATACCTACGGTCCCAGTGCGGAGGAGGCCATGAAGGCCTGCCGCCTCCTGAAGGAACAGGGCATCTCCCTGTCCGTACTGAACTTCACCACCGTCAAGCCTCTGGACGCGGAGGCCGTTCTGGCTCACGCCAAGGGCAAGAAGGCCGTCTTCACGCTGGAGGAGCACGCCCCCGTGGGCGGCATCGGCTCCGCCGTCGCGGAGGTACTGGCCCAGGCCGGCGCCGGTGTGCCGCTGCACGTGCTGGCCGTGCCGGAGGGTGCCAAGAACACCGGTCCCTACCCCGAGCTTCTGGACTATTACGGCCTGTCCGGCGCCGAAGCCGCCAAGCGCATTGCCGCCGTGCTGCACGACTGCGAGAAATAACTGCCCCCGCGCATTTGATACGTACCTACCCGCAAAATTGAAAGGAGAACAACTTATGACTGTCAACTACCGATCCAAGGGTGAGGGCACGCTGGACGTGCACTTCCCCCTGTGCGCGCTGAACGCACCTGCCGCCCGGGGCGACGAGGACTATGTCGCCCGCGTAAAAGACCTGTCCCTCACCGGCGATCAGTACGCACTGCTCAACGGCGCCGTGAAGTACGTGGGTGTGACGCCCCGTTTCCGCGACGTCATCAAGACCTTCGACGTTCCCGCCGGCGAGACCCCTGCCGGCTTCCGTATCGAGAGCACCCTGCAGGCTGACGGTCTGCTGGAGGTTGACTTGGTGCGCGACATCTCTTATGATAAGAACGGTATGAAGCGCCCCACCCGCATGATCTACTCCGCCGACTCCGCCAACCCCTACGAGGTGGCTCCCATCGCTCCCCTGCTGGGCAACCTGACCTGCAACCCCGGCATCGTGTACGATCTGTTCATCAACAACCCCAAGGTCAACGTGGGCGGCCTGTTCAAGACCCGTGAAGAGGTCATGGGCGAGCTGGGCCGCATTCTGGGCCCGGGCTGCGACATCAGCGTGGAGCTGAACAACCCCTTCGAGAAGGACTTCAATAAGATCCTGGAGGAGTGCGAGCAGTTCAAGGAGATGCTGTCCGAGTACCGTCTGGTGGTGAAGGTGCCCCACACCGGTCCCGTCAACGCCGACAACGTCCACGAGCTGCTGGAGGGTGACAAGCGCTTCTCCACCCGCTACAACCAGTGCACCACCGAGGACGCTCTGCGCGGCCACAACCTGGCCCTGAAGCTGCGTGAGCACGGCTACCGCATCAACTACACCCTGATGTTCGAGCCGTACCAGACCGCCATGGCCATGCAGGCCAAGCCCTACTTCATCAACAGCTTCGTGCGCCACCGCGCCAAGCTCTCCGCCGCGTTCCAGCGCCTGCTGGGCTTCTATGACATGACCGGCGACCGCAAGTATCTGGAGCAGCTGCGCAATGAGATGCTGGCCGCCGACATGCTGGCCAAGAACGAGGCCGACTTCGACCTGCTGGAGGTCCTGCGCATTGCCCGCGACACCGTGGCCTACCGCAACTTCAACAACGCCGAGGGCTCCGATGGTCTGGACGGTGTCCGCCACAACCTGCGCCTGCTGCGCCAGAACAACCTGCCCGATACCCGCCTGATCATCTGCTCCATGGAGGGCGACTACAACTATCCCGACATCGACAAGCTGATGGCGGACCCCGAGTACGCCGACATGATCGACCGCATCGTCATCACCGCCGAGCCTCAGTATCTGGCCCGCTTCACCAGCACCAACCAGGTCGTGTCCTATCAGAGAAGATTCATGAACGCCGTCAACAACGACAGCAAGAAATAAGAAGATAGGAGTCTATCTATGGAAAAGAAGCTGATGGGCGTTTTCGCCCCCATCTCCACGCCCTTTACCGCCGATGGCCGCGTGGACTACGAGGGCCTCGCCCAAAACGTGAAACGCTATGCCGCTGCCGGCCTCAAGGGCTATCTGGCCCTGGGCTCCAACGGCGAAAACAAGAGCCTGTCCAACGCCGAGAAGCTCCGCGTGCTGGAGACCATCGTGCAGAACAAGGGCGCAGGCCAGACCGTCATGGCCGGCTGCATCTTCGAGTCCACCGTGGAGACCGTTGAGATGGGCCGCGAGATGTGCAAGCGCGGCGCAGATTTCCTGACGCTGCTGCCCCCCTGCTATTTCAAAAAGCAGATGACCGACGACGTGCTGCTGCGCTACTTCTCCGATGTGGCCGACGCCGTGTCCGTTCCCTGCCTGGTCTACAACGCGCCCCAGTATGCCGGCGGCGTGGGCCTGAGTCCCAAGCTGATCCGGCGCTGCGCCGACCACCCCAACATCGTGGGCGTGAAGGACAGCTCCACCGGCAACATGGAGAGCATCCTCTTTGCCGTCAAGGATAAGCCCGACTTCACCGTGATGTCCGGCTCCGTCAACAACTTCTTCACCGCCATGACCATGGGCGGCGCCGGCGGCGTGTTGTCCCTGGCCAACTCCTTCCCCGAGATCACGGTGGAGCTGTACGGTCTGCTGGTCAACAAGCAGTACGCGGATGCCATCGCCCTGAATACCCACCTGTTGGAGATCAACCGCACCATCGGCGGTGCCGGCGGCGTGGCCGCGGTGAAGGCCGCCATGGACATGAACGGTCTGGCGGGCGGCGATCCCCGTCTGCCCCTGCTGCCCCTGACTGCGGAGCAAAAAGAGGCCCTGAAGGCCAAGCTGAAGGGCTTCGGCCTGCTGAACTGACATATTCACCACAACATCTATAAATGAATAGGAGACGCAATTATGGCAAAGTATGATTTTATGAGCTTCGGCGAGGCGATGGTGCGTTTTACCCCTCCCGGACATGACCGTCTGGGTCAGGCGGAGGTGCTGGAGCTGGGCATCGCCGCAGCGGAGCTGAACTGCTGCGTGAACATCTCCAACCTGAGCCGCAAGCTGCTCAAGCCCCAGATGAAGACCGCCTATGTCACCAAGCTGGTGGACGCCTGGGACGGCGATTACATCATCAAGCACGCCCAGATGCACGGCGTGGATATGTCCAACGTGGTGGTGGACCCCTACGATAAGATCGGACGCAACGGCCGCAACGGCAAGTGCTTCATCGAGGTAGGCATCGGCCCCCGCCCCAGCTACCAGACCTATGACCGCGGCCACTCCGCCGTCTCCCGCATCCAGCCCGGCGACATCGACTGGGAGAAGGTGCTGGATACCCGTTGGTTCCACTCCACCGGCATCGTGACCGCCGTGGGCGAGCATACCGCCACCGAGGTCCTGGCCGCCCTGAAGGCCGCCAAGAAGAACGGCGCCACCACTTCCTTCGACCTGAACTACCGCCACACCCTGTGGAGCAAGGAAGCTGCTCAGGCCGCCATGGTGGAGCTGATGCCCTACATCGACGTCATCATCGGCAACGAGGAGGACTTCGAGACCATGCTGGGCATCAAGGCCGACAACACCGACGAGAACTACTCCAAGATCGACCCCATGTGCTACAAGAAGGTGGCCGAGAAGGTCATGGAGAAGTATCCCAACGTCCAGGTGGTGGGCAACTCCCTGCGTGAGGTCACCTCCGCCTGCCTGAACAACTGGCAGTGCGTCATGATGACCCGCAACGGCTACTTCGTCTCCCGCAAGTATATGAACATCGAGATCTATGACCGTGTGGGCGGCGGTGACTCCTTCGCTTCCGGTCTGATCTGGAACCTGCTGAACGGCCGGCCTGAGCAGGAGTGCATCGACTTTGCCGCTGCCTACTCCGCCCTGTGCCACACCATCCGCAACGACTGGAACCTGGTCACCACCGAGGAGGCCTACGACGTGATGAACGGCGGCTCCGCCCGCGTCAAGCGCTGAATTTACTGATTACCACCTTCCTAAATATGTGCAGGAGGAGGACACCCATCGGGGGTGTCCTCCTCCTGCCTTTTCTGTTCCCCTGCCGCCCCATGTTAACGGCAGGTCCCCCATCAGCGTGAAGCCTGCGCCGCACTCAACCGGTGAAGCCGCCGCCCACATCCTGCCCCAGATCACAGGTGTAGACCCACTCCACTGTGTCGCCATCCTGTAAGACGTACCGCGAGCAGCCGTAGTTGGGATACCAGCCGTTGACGGCGTACATCCAGCCGGACTCGCTGCCCACATCGAACTCATAGAGGTTGCCGATGCCCTCGATATACGCGCTGTTGTATACCGGCGTGAAGCTGGATTCCATGTGGATCCTGTTCTCGCGGCACACCCGCTGCAGAACATCGTAGACGCTCTCGCCCTGGGAGAAGGTGACCTCCGTGGCGGGCAAAAGCACGCCGTCATCAGGCACCAGCGGTTTCTTACTGTCGGCGCACTTATCCCAGTTATCCAGGATCGTGGCGCAGGAGATGGAGATGGTACACGTCAGCTGGGTGCCGGTATCCACCACCGCGTCGTCCGGCTCCACCGGCGCGGGCTTGCCATCGGGCACGGGGTCGGTCTGGTACTGGTCCTTCCCCTCCGTCTGCTGGGCGCCGCCTGGCGGCGTATCCGCTGCGCCGCCCTGGACGCCGCAGCCAGCCGGCAGCAGCAACAGTACCGCCAGCAAAAGCGCCGCAATGGGCAATTTTTTTTGCTTCTTCATCATGCGATTCTTTCCCCTCAGTTTCTTTCGCGCGTTAAAGCGCCGCGCAGGGTTGTTTTTCACAGGCGCTCGCCGCCCAGATACACGGCCTGCCGCGCCAGCGTGTCATCGCACACCACAAAGTCGGCGGGCAGCCCGTCGGCGATGCTGCCGGTCTCCCCCGCCCTGCCGATCTCCCTTGCGGGGATGGCGGTGGCGGCCAGGACTGCCTGCTCCACGGGGACGCCGAAGGCGGCGGCGTTCCGCATGCAGTCGTACAAATTGGCAGCGCTGCCGGCGATGGTGCCGTCGGAGAGCCGCGCCACGCCGCCGGCAAGGAACACATCCTGCCCGCCCAGCGTGTACTGTCCGTCCGGCATGCCGCAGCAGCGCAGCGCGTCGGAAATGAGGCAGACGCGGTTTGGGAACAGCCTGAACGCCATGCGCACGGCGCTGGGATGGACGTGGTGGCCGTCGCAGATCAGCTCCGCCGTGACGCTCTCCCGCTCCGATGCCGCGCCGATCGGGCCCGGATGCCGGTGGTGGATGCCGGGCATGGCGTTATAGAGGTGGGTCAGATGGGTGGCTCCCGCATCAAAAACGGCGGCGGCCTCCTCGTAGGAGGCGTCGGTGTGGGCCACGGAGACGGTACACTTTTCCGATGCGCGGCGGGTAAATTCCACCGCGCCGGAAAGCTCCGGCGCCACATCCGCGATGCGCAGCAGCCCCTCCGCCGCGTTGTACAGGCGGGCGAAGGCATCGTAGTCCGGCAGGCGGAGATATGCCGCGTTTTGGGCGCCCTTTTTCTTCTCGGAAAAGAAAGGCCCCTCCATCTGGATGCCCAGCAGGCGGGCGCAGCCTTTCGGCGCGATGCGGTGCAGCCGCACCGCCGTGCGGAACGCCGTTTCCAGCACGTCGTAGGGCAGCGTCATGGACGCGGGAGCAAAGGACGTGACGCCGTTTTTTGCCAGATAGGCGGCCATTTTTACAAGGCCGTCGTAGTCCCCATCGGAGAAGTCCGCGCCGGAGTTGCCGTGGGTGTGTACATCCACCAGTCCGGGGATGACCCGCGCGCCGCGAAGGTCCACGCCCTCCCCGTCCGCCGCGTCCGCCAGCACGTGAGCGAACCGGCCGTCCTCCACGGAGAAGCCGCCGGAGACAAAACGGCCGCCCACAAAAATCAAACCGTTTTCAAACCGCATATCACACCTCCGGCAGACTGGCCGCCGCCACAGACTGGCCCACGCGGCGGAACTGCTCGTCCGGCAGGGTCACGGAAACGTGCAGCGCCGGATACTCCTCCGCCAGCACGCGGCGGCACTCGGATACGATGAGCTCGCCGCCGGTGCCGGAGGCCACGCGGCCCAGCACCATCAGATTTTTCAGCTCATACACCCCTGCGTACAACGGCAGGGTGTGGCCCAGATAGATGCCGATGTCGCGGAAAATGGCCAGCGCCCGGGGGTCGCCCGCCGCGGCCAGCTCCTGCACGGCGCTGAGCTTTTCGGCGGGGGTCAGCATCTCCGGCAGCGAAATACCGGCGGCGGGAGCCAGCCGGATCACGGCGTCCTGCGAGAAATACTGCCCGCCCACGCCGGTATCGCCGGACCAATCGTCCTTCGCCGCCTGCGGGCTGAGATCCACGGGGGCAAAGGCCAGCTCATTGAACCAGCCCAGGATGCGGCCCTCCCCGTCCACGTAGCCTGCGGCCTGGCTGGTGCCCATGGCGAGGCCCATGACGCAGGTGTCCCGCAGGCTCATGGCTCCCGCCAGTGCCGTGACATCGCCGTCGTTGGCCACCGCCACCGGCACGTTCCCCAGCGCCGCAGCGGCGCGGGTGTAGATGGTGCGGACCAGCTCGTGCTTTTCCGGAGGCACCTGCACGAACAGAGACGACACCATGGGGGAATCATTCAAAATCACACCGGCGGAGGACACGCCGATGGCGTCCACCCGCGGCAGATGGGCTGCCGCCGCACGGAGCGCCGACAGGATGCCGTCGTAGTGGTACTGGGGGTCCGGCTGCGTCTTGGGGTGCCAGACCACCTCCTCGGCATAGACCATTTCGCCGTTGATAACGGCGGAGACCTTCCGGTCGGAGCCGCCGGCATCGAAGCCGATGCGGCAGCCGCTCAGGTGTCCGCCGATCTTCCGCGCGCCGCTGCGGGCGGCGGGAAAGTCCCGCTCCGCCACGGATCCCAGCGTGAAGGGACGCCGGAACACCGTCTCCATCAGCGATGCGTCAAAGGCCCGGGAGCCGTGGGGCCCGTATATTTCCGCCAAGCGGCGGGTCAGGTCGTCACAGCCGCAGATACGGACCCGCCAGCCGCCCACGCTCCACAGCAGCAGCTTTACGGTGCGCTCCAAAAAGCGCAGGTCGGCGGGGTCTGTCACGCCCCGCAGGCGGGTATCGAACACGGCCACCTGACCATCCTGCCGCTCCACGGCGATGCGGACGGGGCGATGGGCCTCCTTCAGATAAGCGTCCCGCCACGGAGCAAAGGGCAGGTACGCCGCGTCCAGGGCGGGGCGGTTCTTCACCGCGCAGGGGACGCCCAGGTAGGCGGCGCCCATCACGCCTTCATGCCGCTCCAGGCGGCCTCGTCGCAGATCAGCGTCACGTCGGGGTGGAATTGCAGGATGGACGCAGGCACCCAGGGGGTCACGGGGCCGCAGAACGCCCTGTGCAGGATGTCCGCCTTGTCGGCGCCGGTGACGATCATCAGCACGCGGCGGGCCGCCATCACCGTGCCCACACCCATGGTGTAGGCGGCGGTAGGTACCTCATCCTCGCCGGCGAAGAAGCGGGCGTTGGCCCGCCGCGTGGACTCCGTCAGCGCCACCTCGTGGGTGCGGACAGGGAAATGGTCGCAGGGCTCGTTGAAGCCGATGTGGCCGTCATGGCCCAGACCCAGCAGCTGGAGATCCACGCCGCCCAGATCCTCGATGGTGCGCTCGTAGCCGTCGCACATGGCGTCCACGTCCGTGGTCATGCCGTCCGGCACCCAAGTGTTCTCCGGCCGGATGGAGATGTGGTCGAACAGGTTCTCCTGCATGAAGCGGCGGTAGCTCTGGGGATGGTCGGGGGCAAGGCCCTTGTACTCGTCCAGATTCACGGAGCGGACGCGGGAAAAGTCCATGAGCCCCGCCTGCTCCCGCCGGATCAGCTCCCGATACAGGGGAATGGGGGTAGCGCCGGTGGCCAGGCCCAGCACGCAGGCGGGCTTGGCGCACACCGCCTGCTGGAGCTGGTCCGCCGCCAGACGGCCTGCGGCCTCGGCGTCCGCCGCCTTCAAAACCTTCACATGGTACATAACGATTCTCCTTTATTATATGCAGGGAGGGACGCCGCTTTCGTGGCCTCCGTCGGTTCCTTGCCCGTAGCATACACCATCCACGGGGAAAAATGCAAGTGCCTTCTCCGGACAGGGCGGGAGAGAGGGTCCCTGCGGGGTCTCTCTCCCCCTGTGCGCATCCTTCAGGCGTCTTTATTTTGCAGGACGGCGGGACAGAAGGCAAGGTGCTTTTGCGCTGTCATCATTTTATCTATTCCTCGCGTTTTATGTTAATAATTCGTTAAAAAAAGTACGGTTCCGCACTTGCAACACCGCATGCTTCATGCTATTATTGTAATACTTTTGTGAATTTTCGGCATAAATGTCAAAAATTGCGGAACTTCCCGCGCATAACAGTGATTTCTGCGGAAAAAGTATAGGACGCGCACTGCCACCCTTTTCCAGCGCATACAGATATTTCCAGCGGCACAGGAAGTCGTTTCCAATTTGTCCTGCGGGCGTGCAGAATGCGTCCGTTTTTGTCCGCACAGGGCGGGCAGAGCCGTGAACTGTGTGCAAATTCCCTGCAAAACCAGAACTTTTCCTGAAAATATCGTTTTTTTCGCCGTATTGTGATTTCTGCAACAGACGCACGGTGTTTCCCCTGCTATCATACATCAGTTATTCCGTTGGAAAGGAGACCGCACATGGCCTATATGCGTTTGGGCGATCTGCTGATCGCCGCCGGCGCCATCACCGAGGAACAATTGCAGACCGCCCTGCAGACCCAGAAGCAGAGCGGCCAGCGTCTGGGCGACGTGCTCATCGACAGCGGCATTATCACCCAGCGGCAGCTCATCGATGCTTTGCAGATGCAGTTGGGCGTGGACTATATCGACCTGACCCGCGTGTCTATTCCGGTGGAGCTGGCCAAGTATGTGCCCCGCGCCATCGCCAGAAAGTACTGCGTGGTGCCGGTGAAGCTGGTAAAGGACGAGCTGTACGTGGCGATGAGTGATCCTCTGGACTTCGTGGCTCAGGAGGAGCTGAAGTCCGCGTCCCGCAGGCAGATCGTACCCATGATCGCCACCCGCCGCGCCGTGGAGCAGGCCATCGCCACCCTGTACGGCAACGAGGGCACCGCGCGCGTCATCGAGGAGATGAAGCGGGCGGCCGGCGACAACGGCCGCGACATCGTGCCCGCCCAGATGACGGGCGGCCGCGAGGACGCCGACGCCGCGCCCACGATCCGCTTCGTCAACTCCCTCATCGAGCGGGCATTTAACGAGCGGGCCAGCGACATCCACCTGGAGCCTCAGGACGGAGAGATGGTGGTGCGTATGCGCATCGACGGACTGCTGCACAAGATGCTGACCGTCCCCGCCAATTTGCAGAATACCGTGATCTCCCGCCTGAAGATCATGGGCGGCATGAACATCTCCGAGCGCAAGATCCCCCAGGACGGCCGCGCTATGGTGCCTATCCACCAGCACGAGCTGGACCTGCGTATCTCCTCCATGCCCACCATCTACGGTGAGAAGGTGGTGCTGCGTCTGCTGGACAAGTCCCGCCGCGACATCAGTAAGGAAGCCATCGGTCTCACCGGTGACGACCTGCGGAAGTATGAGGCCCTGCTGCAGAACAGCTCCGGCGTGATCCTTATCGTGGGCCCCACCGGCTCCGGTAAGTCCACCACCATGTGCGCCATGCTGCAGGAGCTGTGCAGCGAGGAGACCAACATCATGACGCTGGAGGACCCCGTGGAATACGACATCCCCGGCGTCAGCCAGTGCCAGATCAATGAAAAGACCGGTATGACCTTTGCCGCGGGCCTGCGCGCCATCCTGCGCCAGGACCCCGATATCATCTCTGTGGGCGAGATCCGCGACGGCGAGACAGGTTCTATCGCCATCCGCTCCGCCATCACCGGACATCTGGTGCTGTCCACGCTGCACACCAACGACGCCGTATCCGCCATCCCCCGCCTGGTGGACATCGGCGTGGAGCCGTACCTCATCGCCAACGCCCTGCGCGGCGTCATCTCCCAGCGGCTGGTGCGGCGCATCTGTCCCCACTGCAAAAAGCCCTACCGCCCCTCCGATGAGGAGCTGTCGCTGCTGAAGCTGCCCGCCGATGCGGACATCACCTTCTACCGCGGCGAGGGCTGTCCCGAGTGCCGCCACACCGGCTTCCACGGACGCCGCGCGGTGTTCGAGATCCTGACCGTCAATGACAAGCTGCGCCGCCTCATCAGCCAGGGCGCCGACTATGACGCGCTGCTGAAGGCCGCGGCTGACACCGATTTTACGTCCATGCGGGACAACTGCCGCGCGCTGGTGCTCTCCGGCGAGACCACCGCTGCCGAGGCCGCCCGCGCCATCCACTCCACCATCGACTGAAGAGGAGCCTATGCTTTCACTGGATCAGCTCATTGAGAAGGCGCGCGCCATGCGGGCCTCCGACGTTCATATCGTCTGCGGCCTTCCGGCGAAGTGCCGTGTAGACGGAAACGTTACCGACCTCACCGGCGAGGTGCTCACCGCCGCCGACTGCGAGATGCTGGCCCGTGAACTGGCCGGTGCGGAATACGAGACCATGGCGGACATCGGCGAGCTGGACATGGCCCGCTCGTTCCCCGACGGGGGACGCACCCGCGTCAATCTGTTCCGCCAGCAGGGCAGCGTCTCCGCCGCCATCCGTCTGCTGGCCGACCATATCCCCTCGCTGGACGAGCTGTCCCTGCCGCCTGTGGTGGCGGATTTCGCCTCCTACCGCAGCGGCATCGTGCTGGTCACGGGCGAGACGGGCTCCGGCAAGTCCACCACGCTGGCGGCCCTGCTGGACCGCATCAACCACACCAGAAACGCCCACATCATCACGCTGGAGGACCCCATCGAGTACGTCTACGTGCCGGATCGCTGCATCGTGAACCAGCGGGAGATCGGCGCGGACACCCGCTCCTATGCCGATGGCCTGCGGGCCATCCTCCGCGAAGACCCCGATGTTATCCTCATCGGCGAGATGCGCGACCTCAATACCATTGAGACCGCATTGACGGCGGCGGAAACGGGCCACTTGGTCTTCGCCACCCTGCACACAAACTCCGCAGCGGATTCCGTTGACCGCATGGTGAACGTGTTCCCGGAGGGGCAGCAGCGTCAGATTCGATTGCAGCTTTCCACTACGTTGCGTGCGGTGCTTTCGCAGCAGCTGTTGCCGAAGCGCGCGGGCGGCCGGGCGGCGGCGTGTGAAGTCATGATGGTGAACAGCGCCATCAAAAATTTAATCCGCGAGGGCAAGACCCCGCAGATTGACAGCTTCATTACCATGAACGCGCAGGACGGCAGCATTACGATGGATAATGCCCTGCTGAAAATGGTGCGCGAGGGCACCGTAACGTATGAAACGGCGCTCGGCTACGCCAGAGACCGAGAAGCGTTTTCCAAGGGAAGACGCGGCTAAATTTAGGAAGAAAGCGAGGGAGCGGGCTTGACGACCTATAAATACAAAGGGCTTTCCCCGGACGGCGCAAAGCTTTCCGGCGTCATCAAAGCGTATAACGAGTTTGAAGCGGTCGCGCAGCTGCGCGAGACCTGCTCCGTCATCACCAAAATAGAAGAAGTCAAAGAGACGCAGAGCTGGAACAAACAGATCGGCACGAAGAAAATCAAAGACAAGGAGCTTGCCATCATTTGCTCGCAGTTCGCCATCATTTTGACTTCCGGTCTGCCCATTGTGCGCTGCGTGGAGATGGTTGCGGCACAGGCGCGCACCAAAGAACTGCAAAAAATGCTGAAAAAGGTCGCGGAGGACGTCTCCGGCGGTTACAGCCTTGCGCAAAGCTTTGAAAACAACGCTACGGGCTTTCCGACCACGTTTATAGAGACCGTACGCGCGGGCGAACAGTCCGGCACACTGGAAGAATGCTTTAAAAAACTACATAAGTATTACGATAAAACCGCTAAAATGAAAGCGAAGATCATCAGCACGCTCACGTATCCGGCAATTGTCATTTGCGTCGCCGTCATCGTGTTCATCATCATTATGGTGGTAGCCGTGCCGGCGTTTACAAGCGTGTTTCTGGAGCTCGGTACCGAGCTGCCGGGCATCACAAAGGGGCTCATCGCAACGTCGGATTTTCTCACGAACTACTGGTGGTCGCTTATTTTGATTGTGCTCGTGTTCTTCATCGGCAGGCTTCTGCTGAAAAAGAACGAAAAGGGGCGTGCGTTCCTTGCGGAAAACAAGCTAAAGCGCTCACCGCTCAAAAAAATGCACAGTCTGAACGCCGCTTCGCAGTTTGCAAGCACCATGAGCACCATGCTCACGGCAGGCTTGCCGATTACGAAAGCGCTGGAGGTCACG
>OMDO01000653.1_pt1 | contig 21170 bp, 19 predicted proteins | sample 1674051 | NCBI WGS metagenome assembly OMDO01 (sample SAMEA103958138, study PRJEB25191) | human gut metagenome | biome: human-associated habitat [ENVO:00009003]; feature: intestine environment [ENVO:2100002]; material: feces | place: Germany | collected 2013/2015 | reverse complement strand
TAGGCTCAATTATCGGCAAACCGAGCTTTTCTACCGTATTCTCAATTACCTCTTTAGTGAAGTCGCCTTTCACAGGATATCCCGTAAACGTCATATAATAAATAACAAGTTCCTGCAAGGTCGGGTTCATAATATTTGTAATTTTGACCGTATCGTCGTCATTAAACTTGAAATTAAACTTTCTTACATGAGATGTTTCAATCGGTCTAATCCACAAATCAAGAGTGCCATCCTCTTTCCAAGCGGCTTTGGAATATGCATGATATGTAACGTCGCCTAAAGTCATCTTGCTTATTCCATATTCACCGTTTAAGCCGACATCAATCGTGTTTTCATATTCCTTTTCTTTCCAATAAAAAGTAAGCTTTTCATCGTCAAATGTAAGCTTCATTTCGCTTATCTCGCCGGGTTTTTTAAACCACATTTGAGTAATTGTGATTGATACAACAGAAACAAATTCGCTTGTTTTGCAGGTAATAAGCCTGCCTGAAATCTTTTCCTCAAGCTCACGGTTACGCTCACTCTTCGGCAAATCCTCAACACTGCAATTATCAATAGTGTCAAGCATTTGTTGATATTCCGCCTTGTTTTCAGGAAGTTCACCGTAGCCGAAACACTCTGGAAAATATTTCCAAAAGATTTTCATAACCTTATAGTCCTCCGCCTCTCCGCAGTTAAGAACTACAAGTGCGTCATATTCAGGAAACATAAAGCAGCGCTGACCGAAAAGTCCGTCTGCTCTGTAACTGTTAGGAACAGGATTGCGCCAAAATTGATAGCCGTAGCCCATCATATTATCAATATAGCCGTCAGATACGGAGTCAACCTGCTTTCTTGTTGCCTCTTTAACCCAAATTGCAGGAATAATTTGAGTGCCGTCTTTCCATTTGCCGCCATGAATATAAGGCAGGAAAAATTTTGCAAGGTCCTCACTTTTCATATAAAGGCCCCAACCGCCTGCATTGTTGCCTTTGCCGTCACTTTCCCAAAACGGCTTTTCAATTCCGAGAGGCTCAAAAATACGAGGATAGAGATAATCAATAACACTCATACCCGTAACCTTAGTGATAATAGCAGAAAGCATCGTGGTATTTTCACTTATATAATTAAACTTGGTATTAGGCGGAAGAAGAAACGGAGCATTGAAAAAGTTTTGAACCCAATCCGTACCACCTTTTTCGTCAAGCACGGTAATAAGCTTATCCGAATGCATTGTAAGAAGCATCCTGACGGTAATCATTCTGTTAAACGGGCGCTTACTCATTAAATATTCAGGAAAAAACTTAACAACCCTGTCATTAAGATTAATAAGTCCCTCACTTACTGCAAAGCCGACAGCAGTCGACGTAACACTTTTGCTCATAGAATAAAGTACGTGAGGAATATCTTTATTATATGGCTTAAAAAAGCCTTGAGCGCAGACCTTGTCGTGCCTTACAACTGTAAAGCTTTGAAGTCCTAAATTATTCTCATTTATTTCATTAATAAAAGCTGTAATGGCACTGCTTTTTACACCGACTTGTTCCGGTGTGCAATGTTCCAAATTGCAATCCTTAAGTCTTTCCATAACGTACCCCTTAATAAAATTATTACTATGCTTAATATACACCTTTTCGCTTATTTTTTCAACATATTGTATAATATTTTAAATTGACATTTTAAATATTATGTATATAATTATAATTAGATTTGTATATCTCGGCATAAAAATATGTCCCGAAAGGTAAAATAAATGAAAAACAGACTGAAAAAACTGAATATATTTTTCATAGTACTTTGTATAATTATTTCGTCAATTATTCCTACAGCGGCATTTGCGGCAAACGAAGATGATTTGAGATCAAGCGTTGTAAGCATTGCAAGCAACGAGGTCGGCTACACAGGTACATCGTCATATTCAAAATACGGCGATTGGTACGGTTATCAAGGCGGATGGTGCACAACGTTTGTATTATGGTGCTTTAATAAAGCGGGAAAGCAAAACGGCGTTACATTAAACGGTGTAATCATTCCTCGTGGCGGAAACTGCAGCAGTATGATTAGCTGGTTTAAGGATAAGGGCAGATATTATTCCCCGTCAAAATACACCCCAAAAAGCGGCGACCTTATCTTTTTTGACTGGACGGGCAGCGGCACAGCAGACCACGTAGGCATAGTCAATTACACCTCAGGCACTACTGTTTACACTATTGAGGGCAACTGTTCAGGAAAGGTTAAAGCAAGAGAATATACTAAAAAAGGTTCAAAGCCTTACAACAATATCAGTTCAATTATCGGCTACGCAAGCCCAAAATTTTCTTCGGTTTCAGGCTCTTCGGCCGGCAAAACAACAACCAAAAAGCATACTACAACGAAGAAAGCAAAAACCACTAAGAAAATAACCGCTTCTAAAAAGGTAACTACAAAGAAAGCAACTACTGCTAAATCCACCACAAAAAAGGCTGCAACCAAAAAGAAAACAACTAAGGCAACAACCACAACGCAAGCTGCCACAAAGGCGACCGCAAAAACAACAACCGAGCAAAGCGAAAGCGCACCGCTTACAAATCTTCAGATTTACGCTTCAAAATATGATTTGCAAATCGGTGACACGGTTAAGCTTGACTATTCGGTTGAGCCGTCAAACACAAATGCCGTAGTCGGTTATTTTTGCGATCAGGAAGGAATAATCGACATAGGTGCAAACGGTGAAATAACCGCAATCGGCAACGGAACGGCTACTGTTGTTGTTTGTGCAAACGACGATTTATATGCGCAGTGCGACTTTGTTGTTACCGACGCTGTCGGCGAGGTTACAACTGTCGGCGGCTCAAACGAGGAAAGCAGAAAGGTGGTTGACACACGAATTGACGTATCCACCACACGGGCAAATGTGCAAAGCGTATTAACAAGGATCGGCGTTAATGTAAATATGCTTTCGCAAAATAAGCAATTATACATAGTTCCCGCTTCGATAGCAGGAGTTACGGTATTTATTTCAATCTTCATTGCAATTACAAAGAAGATTAAGAAAAAGAGAAAATAACTTCAAAGGAGATACAAATTTATGTTATTCAAACCTGAATATGATGAAAACGGCAAAAAAATTCTTTGCGAAATGAACGGCATCAATTCTGAAATGCTTATGGACATTTACGTTAAGAAAATGAAAAAGGGTGAAGTGCTTGAAATATGCGAGGATAAAAACGAATGTGCAATTTTGCTCCTTTCAGGCGACGTTACCTTTAAAGTGGAAGATGAAATAAACGAACGCTGCAAGAGAAAAAATCCTTTTGAAAAAAAGCCTTACGCAATTCATTTTTGCAAACAGGTTAAGGCGAGTGTTACCGCAAACGAGGACAGCGAGGTGCTCGTTCAAATGACAGATAATGAAAAAACCTGGAAAAGTGAATTTTATAATCCTAACAATTGCCTTTATCAAGAGTTTGGCAAGGGTCAATGGAACGGCACGGGCCACAGAATTGTATCAACAATGTTTGACCTTGACAATGCACCTGAGTCAAATATGGTTATGGGTGAAGTGTTCAACCAACCGGGACGTTGGTCAAGCTATCCGCCTCATCATCACCCACAGCCTGAACTTTATTATTATCAGTTCGACCATCCGGAGGGCTTCGGTGCAGGCTTTGAGGGCAACACACCTTACAAAACAGAAAACGGAAGTTGCCTTTGCATAAGAGGCGGCAATGCTCACCAGCAGGTTACGGCACCGGGATATGAAATGTATTATGTTTGGCTTATTCGTCATCTTGATGGCGACCCATGGGATAAAACAAGAATTTATGTTCCGGAATATGAATGGCTCGCAAACGCAGATTAAATCTTTAAATATATTAATTTTATGCATAAATATACAGCAAATATTCCTAAAATATTGACTTTATGCGATTATTGTGATAAATTATTGACACGGTTAGAAATAATCGTGTCTTTTATTATGTCATTAAAAACAAAATATGGAGGAAAATAAGATGAAATTAACAAAAAAAATTTCTGCTGTTGTTCTTGCCGCTCTTATGGCAGTAGTTGCAATCTTTGCAGGCTGCTCATCAACAAAGAGCAATGACGACAGTAAGACAAACAATGAATCAACCACATCTGCCGCTAAGGTTAAGGTTGTTGACATTGAGCTTTCAAGCGAAGAGTATGCTTTTGGTGTAGACAAGAAGCAGCCTGAGCTTAAGGAAAAATGCAACGAGCTTCTTAAGGAAATGAAGTCAAACGGCGAGCTTGATGAAATCAGCAATCACTACTTCGGTAACGGTGAGCCTCAAGGCGTTACTTCTGCTAAGCAGGATAAGTCAAAGGACCAGCTTGTTGTTGCAACAAATGCTGAGTTTGCACCGTTCGAGTACAAAGAAGGCGACAAGTTCTACGGTATTGATATGGAAATCGCTAAGCTTCTTGCCGATAAACTTGGCAAAGAACTTGTAATCGTAGATATGGCTTTCGACGCTGTTCTTCTTTCAGTTCAGCAGCAAAAAGCTGATATCGGTATGGCAGGTCTTACAGTAAACCCTTCAAGAGCAAAGCAAGTTGATTTCTCTGATTCATACTATTCAGCATCACAGAAAGTTATTTGCAAGGCTGACGACACAACATTTGACAACTGCAAGACTAAAGAAGATGTTGACAAAATTCTTAATACTGGGATTATGGTGACGGTTCAATTTATTATGTTGAAAGCCGAAAGAGCTATGCAGGGCAAATTACTCTTGATATTAACGGAAAGAAAATGCGTAAAACCGCCTATGGCAAAACAGAACGCATTGTAAAAAACAAATTGCTTGAGTACCGTATTCAAGCAAAATTGAAAAAACTCGCAAAGCATATTATAACGCATACACCGCAATTGAAGAAAACAAAAGATACAGCGGTAAAATTGACATTACACCGTTTTTAATCTATTTTGCCGATAATGTGTACAATGCATATAACGAGAAAACAACTGACGAAAATCTTCTCCGTGAATATAAAAAATATCTTGATAACGGTGAAGTCACCGAAAAAGAATCCCGGCTTTGGAAATTTGTACTGTCAAATTACGGTACAGACGAATTTTCCACCAAAATGCTTGAAAAGGACTTTCAAAATGCCGCGTATGCCACAATAAGAGGATTTGTGCAGAAATTTGAAAGACTCGGTCTGTTTTCATCGACAAAATACGGTACAAGAATCAAATATAAAATAAACACATAAAAAATCCCCCGACAGCGATTTCCGTTAGGCTGTCGGGGGATTTTCAGTATTAACATCGTGACGGGACGGAGGCGGTCAAAGCACATCACGAACTTCAAAGGCTAATATAATTTTGAATCGTTTTTCAAAGGTTTTGAGGTTATTGCCGAGAATCTTTTTGATTTTTGCAAGCTGATAATTTATGGTGTTGCGGTGAACAAAGGTTTCCTGAGCAACCCTCTGAACACTTCCGTCATACTTTAGGTAAAGTCTTAAAAAACTCATATAATCCGTGCCGTTGTCACGGTCATACACTTCAAGCTTTTTGAGATTTTCGTTATAGATACTTTCAAGCAATGAAATATCGTCAACCGCAAGAATCAGCTTTTTAACTTCAAGTCGGTCATAGAACATAGGTGTCATATTTGCACGGACGGCAAGCCTTAACATTCTTAAAACAATCCGGTATGTTTTCGGGAGTGATTTCAGCTTGTTATTTGTTTTGCTCACTGCCACATACAGCTTGTTGACGCTTATATACCTCTCCTTTTCCGACTGAATTTTTTCGGCTATGCTTTCAATTTCATCATCGGAAAAGTCATTGAGGATATAGAACATCATGTTGTCCACCTTAAAACCGCCCCAGTGCTTTTTGTAGGAATAAATTGTTCGTTCAAATGCCGATTCAAGCTTTCTTGAAGAAATATGATCAGCCATATCGGCTTTCACGCCGATGATTGCATAATCGGTTGCTTTATTTCCGTAACCGAGATTGAGGTTTACAAGCTGTGATGACATATCTGTTACCGTCAAAATCGTAAAAGTAAATTCCGTCTGCCTTTGCAACGGGAATCGGATTGAGATTACCCTGCTTGCTCCATGACTGGAGGACATATTTCTTATGGTTTTCAACAATTTTCTCAGGTGTCATAATAATTTCCCCTTTTTAAGATACCAAAAAAGATAAACAGAAAAGGAGCCTCCTTTTCAGAAGCTCCTTTGCTTTGCGTCTTTTTTGTTTATGCCATTATTATATCACCAAAATATGGTTATGCAATATTTTTCGGCACAATATTCTTTGTGCTAAAGCACAATGTTTTCGGAGATATTTCTTGAATTTATGACCTTTTCGTCATTTTACATACAAATTTCGTGAAATGTCCACTTCTTGTTTGTATGCTGTAATTAACAATTACTCGTTTTCCTTTTTCTTTGTTGTGCCAAGGCTGAGTATAATTACGGAAATGATAATCATTACAACACCTGCGGCACACGGAATTACGACACCGTAAATCATATTGAAACCGCTTTCTGTTGCAGGCTGTCCGCTGATGATTGTATATTCACCTGACGGCATACTGCTGAGTGAATATGTTGTGCCGTCAATTGTAACATTGAAATTTTCCGAACGAATCATTTCGTCTGTAATACCTGCGCTTTTAAGACCGTTATCGCCAAGGTTCATATTTGTGCTTACAACTTCGCCGTTCTTAACGATGATTGTATCACCCTTGCAGCTTTTTGCAATATCAGCACCGATAACAGCCGAATAGTCGCTTGTATTTGTATCAATAATAACAATGCCGCCCTCTGTTCTTGCAACACAAGCCATGAGGTTATACACACCATCCTCGCCCTCAACGGCTGTCGGTTCTGAAATGCTCTTGACCTTCATACCCTTGAGGTTAGCCTTGAACTGCTTTGTTGTTTCGTCATCAAGGAAATTTGTGCCGACCTTTTTATCGTCTGACGATGCGATAATCTTGCCGTCAGCGTCTGTCATAACAAATGAATTGATGCCGAGGTTCTTTACAAGTGAGGCATTTGTGTCAGCCGAAGTATTTTCCGTAACAACACTCGCAATTACATTTGCCTTTTCAAAAAGTGAGTTCATAAACTCAAATTTAGTGTAGTTATAGTTATCGCTGTATTCTGTAAGCTGAGCCTTTGCGTCATCAAGATATGTCTGATTTGAGCTATCTGTTTTTGTTGAAAACAAATTGCAAACTACCGAAACGCAAACCATAACAACAGCAACGATAACTGCCGTTACAACTGCAACACCTTTTTTTACTGATTTAGAATTACCCATTGTAATCTACCTTTCAAAATGTTTTGCTTGAATAAAATAATACCATTATTCAACTTTGTTTTCAAGTACGGTTTGTGAAATAATTAACAGCTGCACATAATTTGACAATATTCTGCATTAACCGATTTTGGGATACAGCTCTGCGAAAAAAGATAATTTGAAAAAAATGATACATCTATGATACAATGGCAATATAAACCGTGTCTTGGAGGTGGGGTTGTTGGCTGACATATTGATTGTTGAGGATGAAAAGAATATTTCAAACCTTATTGAAATGGCTCTTTCTCGGCACGGGCACAAAACCGATTGTGTGTTTGACGGCGAAAGCTGTGCCGATGTTCTGGAGAAAAAGCACTTTGACCTTATTCTGCTTGATGTTATGTTGCCGAAAATCAGCGGTTTTGAGCTTATGGACTACATCAAAGGCTTTGACACACCCGTAATTTTCATTACTGCAAAATCAGATATATCGGACAGGGTTTACGGGCTTAACCTGGGGGCTGACGATTACATAACAAAACCGTTCAACATTTCGGAACTTCAGGCAAGAGTTGATGCGGTACTGCGAAGATACAACAAGGCAAAAACAAAACTCAGCTTTAAAGACATAGTAATTGACACAAATTCAAGAATAGTCACCAAAAACGGAGTACAAATTGACCTTACATTAAAGGAATACGAAATACTTCTGCTTTTTGTACGCAACAAAAACATTGCCCTTTACCGTGAAATGATTTACGAAAGGGTATGGAATGAACCGTATATGGGTGACACAAGAACCGTGGATCTGCATATTCAGCGGTTAAGAAAAAAGCTTGATTTAAAAGACAACATTCAGTCTGTGTATAAAGTCGGTTACCGTCTTGTTGAATAAGCGGAGGGAAAGCCTTAATGAAATTTTCGTGGAAAATATTTTTTATTACCTTTCTTATTATAATTACTTCCTTCGGTGTGGGAGGTTTTCTCCTCATCAACACCGTTTTTACAAACACGCTGAACAACCGTATTGACTCAGCCAAAAAAAACAACAATTACATCACAACGGCACTTTCGGTATATGCAGACAACAATCTGCCCACCTACGGAAACTTGGAATATCTGCGCGTTTCGGCAATCGGATTTGCAAAACAAATTGCAGGCAATTCGGATTCTAAAATCAAAATCGGTTCAATAAACGAGCTCAGCTTTTCGGCAGAAAATGAATTTGCCCACGGTATGTCGGTAAATTCCAGAAAAAGCAGAGTAGTTACTGAAAATAAAAAATACTACATTCAGACAATAAGCAAAATTCAGCTTGTAACCAAAAGCTGTTATATTGAAACTGTTGACAATATAACAAGCGTGTACAGCGACCGTGATATGTACTGCACAATTTATCAGTTCATTCTCATAGGGGTCGCACTGTTTGCGTCAATTTCGCTCGTAATCTTCTCAAAGCTTTTGACAAGACCGCTTGTTAAGTTAAAGGATGCATCAAAGGAAGTTGCCGAAGGCAACTTTAATATGAGAGTAAAGGAAAGCCACGGCATTACATCCTCAACCGAAATAACCGAGCTTTCGCAGAGCTTTAACACCATGGCAGATTATGTTGAAGACTACATTGAACAGCTAAAGCTTGCGACACAGAATCGTGACAACTTTATTGCGGATTTTACCCATGAGTTAAAAACTCCGCTGACCTCTGTTATCGGCTATACGGATATGCTCCGTTCCTACGAAATGGAGCCTGAACAACGCAGAGAATGTGCCGACCTTATTTACAAAGAGGGCAGTCGGCTTGAAGCACTTTCGCTCAATCTGCTAAACCTTATAGTTTTGAAAAATGACGAAATCAAAACCGTAAACATCAGAACGGACATAATTGCCGATGACATTAAAAAGTCTGTTCTCTTTATTTTGAAAAAATACGGCGTAAAGCTCAAATTAAATGTTGAAAAAGCAGAAGTCAACGCAGAGCCGTCACTCTTGAAAACGCTCTTGTACAACCTGATTGACAATGCCTGTAAAGCGAGTGAGAGCGGAAAGCCTGTTACACTCACGGGATATGTTGACAGCGACAGATACCGTTTTTGCGTTACCGACAGCGGTTGCGGAATTGCGGAAGATGACCTTGCCAAAATTACCGAACCGTTTTATATGGTTGACAAATCCCGTTCAAGGAGTATGGGCGGAGCCGGACTCGGGCTTTCAATCTGCAATGAAATTGCAAAGCTTCACGGCTCAACTCTTGAAATTGTCAGTGAAGTCGGCAAGGGTACGGACATCAGCTTTACGGTAAGTCTTGCCGATAATTCTACGGAAAGTGAGGGCTTTGAAGATGAAGAAATTTAACCTTAAAAAATCCGCAAAATATATCATCTGCACTTTGCTCACCTTGACCGTAGTCGCAACCGTTGTGTTTCTCCCACGCTTTTATTATTCGGTAACGGACAATCGGGATTCTGTCGGAAACACGGCGGAAACATTTAAACTTACCGCTGACATAACTACTTCGAGCGGCGGAGAATTTTTGAAACTCGTTTCAAACGAAGATACCGTTTGGGTTCTTCAAAACAATGCTCCGAAAGCAGAAACTGTAATCAGCTATGCCAAAAAAGCGATAAGCAATCTTGCAAATTCGCTTAAAGACACAAATTTATTTTCCAATATTGCAGGCTACATTCCGCAGTTTTTTACATTTGACAGCTGCAGCGGTTACAAACTTACAATGCGCGGAACACTTGACGGTAATGTAATCGTTTCGTCCGATTTTATGTTTGTAACATGCAACTATGCCAAAGAGGGCGAACGATACGGACTAAACATAACAATGCTGTTTGACACGGAAACCTTTACGATTTATGAGCTTAACATTGATACAACCTACCTGTCGGACAGCGGTACCGAGAATGAAATTCCGCAGTATTTGGTTATTCCGTACAGCGACAGTTATGAACAGGAGTTGTCCGATGCACTCATAAAATACTGGGGTGTCAGTTCCGATTCAATAACGGTTAATGTAAGTCCCGAATCTTTCAGCATCAACATCTGCCCACAGCCGTTTTTGGAATACAGCAAAATAAACAACGAACAATTTGATTATTATGTGTTATGAAACAACTATGATACATTTTTGAACAAATTCAGAAACAAGCCTTTTGTATAGTATAGATACACTTACGAAAGGCTTGTTTTTTTATGGATATTAAAGAGTATGAGGAATTTTGTAAAAACAGTAAATACGGAAACTTTATGCAGTCGGCAGACTGGGCAAAGGTTAAAAAGGGTTGGATTCCCGAGTATGTTGCAGTTCGTGACGAATACGGAAAAATCAACGGCTGTACACTCGTGCTTGTAAAGAAAATACCGATTCTCAACACGGCAATGCTTTATGCACCGAGGGGCTTTGTATGCGACACTCACGACAGTAAAACCGTCAGAAAAATATTTGAGCAGATAAAGCTGATTGCAGAAAAATATCACGCATACACACTCAAAACCGATCCGCTGATTGACGAAACCGACTTTATCTCGATTAAAAATCTTATTGACCTCGGCTTTGTTTATCACGGCGAAAAGCAGGGATATGACAACACCCAATGCAGAGAAAATTATGTGCTTGACATAAAAGATAAATCGTGTGATGAAGTTTTTGCAAATTTTAAATCAAAATGGCGGTACAACATCCGCCTTGCAATGAGGAAAGGCGTTGAGTGTAAATTCTGCGGTGAAGATGAGCTTGACGATTTTATGGAGCTTATGAAAGAAACAGGCAGGCGTGACGGCTTTGAAATTCGTTCGGAAGAATATTTCAGAAATTTTTTACAGGCATTTCACGGCAACGCAAAGCTATGTATCGCAAAACTTGACGGAAAAGTTTTGTCGGGTGCATTGCTTGTAAATTATGCAAATGTTGCAAGCTATGTTTACGGCTGTTCATCAAACGAATACAGAAAATATATGCCGAATTATCTTATGCAATGGACGATGATTAAGTACGCAATTGAGAGCGGTTGCCACACATATGATTTTTGCGGTATTCCCTATTGGTATGACGAAACACATAAAAACTACGGTGTATATCGCTTTAAACAGGGATTTAACGGCAAAGTCAAAACCTATGCCGGCGAGTTTGACTATGTTTTCAGAAACGGAATAAATCACATTGCCGACCTTGCACTGAAACTGAAAAAGCTTGTGTGAAATATTCATCTGCGTTGAATTTGCAAACCGTATATGCTAAAATGGAGTGGGTAAAATTATCCCACTCCATTTTGTATCGGAGGAATTTTATGTTCTGCGATTTGCATACACATTCAATATTTTCTGACGGCACATTTTCACCTACGGAAATCGTTTTAAAAGCCAAAGAAATCGGGCTTGACGCTGTTGCACTCTGCGACCACAACACGGTTGCCGGACTTGACGAATTTGTTTCGGCAGGTAAAAAGTACGGCGTAACCACCGTTTCGGGGATTGAATTTTCAACCGAATACAATTCAAAACAGCTGCACATTGTCGGTCTGTTTATCAAGAAAGAAAACTATTCAGACATAACCGAAATTATGGCTGAGTCGCAAAAATTAAAGGAAGAAAGCAACAAACTGCTCGTTAAAAATCTTGCGAAAGACGGCTATATTCTCGACTATGACGAAATCAAAAACAGCACGGTTGACGGCTTTGTAAACCGTGCAAACATCGCCGCCGCTCTTATGCAGAAGGGCTATGTTTCTTCTGTCAAAGAGGCATTTCAAACCTTGCTTATGTCGAAGTTCGGCTACTATGTTCCGCCGAAAAGACCGTCATCTCTGTATATAATTGAAAGGCTGAAAGGTTTCGGTTCAATATCCGTTCTTGCACACCCGTTTCTCAATATGAACGAAGATGAATTGAGAGAATTTCTGCCAAAAGCAAAGGCTTGCGGTCTTAACGCAACGGAGGCGTACTATTCGCTTTTTGACAATGCCGAAACAGAGCTTGCCGAGAAAATCTGTGATGAATACGGTCTTTTGAAAAGCGGCGGAAGTGACTTTCACGGAGCAACAAAACCCGATATTTCGCTTGGAGTCGGAAAAGGAAATCTTGCGATACCGACAGAAATATACAAAAATCTTGCTAATTGTTATCACAATTTCCGATTATAAAATCATCGTCATTATGCAATGCTCCCTGCATTTTACAAACACAACAATTTAATTTCGACTCAAACAACACAAAACAGCGATGAAGAATAATCACCGCTGTTTTTTTGGTTTTATATATCAAGGCTGTCTGCTCTGAGAAGGAAATCATAAATTCCTATTACAAGAATACCTTTCTCCGTGTACCATGGTGCAGGAGTGTCTTTTACAACGATGATTTTCTTGAAAGAATCATCTATACGCAAAAGAGAATTTGATTCCTGAGCCATTTTCTCACTGTCGGGTATTGCAAAAGCCGACTGCACATAATAACGCTTTGAACCCTTGTTGCAGACAAAATCAACCTCAAGCTGTTTGCGTATCGGTTTACCGTTTTTATCGTTTTGAACAACATTGACAAGTCCCACATCAACATTCAAATCACGGTTGACAAGTTCATTGAAGATTATATTTTCCATTGTATGATTTTCTTCAATTTGTCGAAAATTTATTCTTGCATTACGAAGTCCGATATCCGTAAAATAATACTTTTGCGGAGTATCAATATATTTTCTGCCCTTTATATCATATCTCGATGCCTTATTCACAACAAATGCATCACAAAGATAATCAAGATAATTCTTAATTGTCGCTGAACTGATGACTTTATTTTTCTTTGACTTAAAAGTATCACATAACTTTTTGGGATTTGTCAAAGAGCCGATAGCAGATGAAAGAATGTCAATCAATTCCTCAAACTCTGCTTTATTTTTAATATTGTGTCTGCCGATAATATCGTTAATGTATGTTTCTTTAAACAAATATTTTAAAAACTCAATTTTTTGTTCAGAAGTTGAAAGTAAAACAACAGGCGGAAGTCCTCCGTATAAAACATACTCATTCCAACCGTCGTACTTATTTCCGTCATACACAGACATAAATTCGGCAAATGAAAGAGGATTCATATGAAGCTCGTCCCCTCTGCCTCTGAATTCCGTTATAACATCCTTTGACAGAAATTTTGCATTGCTTCCCGTCACATAAACATCAACATTATTCATTCTCATAAATCCGTTAAGTACAGACTCAAATTCATCAAGCAGTTGAACCTCATCAAAAAGAATATAGTACATCTTATCATCTTTTATCAGGTTCTTGACATATGGGTACAAGATCTCGGGATTCCTATATTTTTTGTTTTCAAATGAATCAAATGCAATTTCAATAATATGGCTTTCGTCAGTTCCGTTTTCAAGAAGGTAATTTTTGAACAAAGAAAATAAAAGGTATGATTTTCCGCATCTTCGTATTCCCGTTACAACCTTAATCAGCTTATTATGCATTTTAGAAATCAATTTATTCAGATAAAAGTCTCTTTTAATCTCCATTTTTATCGCTCCACTTAATTTTTATGCAAGTTCTAACAAATATTTTCAGTAAATACAGTTTAACGCATTTTCTTTTAAAAGTCAATTCTATTTAATATTTTTGCATATTATCGCACAAATATTCAGTAAGCACTTGTTTGTCGGCAGTTTTATTTCTTAACAAGAACAATAAGTCTGAAATAAATATAAAACAAAAATCCTATTGAAAATTACTACAAAACCTTGCGTAAAAATTCAATAGGATTTATTTTCAGTTCAAAATCTTTTCATAACCTTTTTGATTCAGGGTTATTTAATTTTAAGTGAAATATCAAAAGCCTTAACCGAATGAGTGAGTGCACCCATTGAAATGATATCGACACCGGTTTCGGCAATTTCACGAAGAGTTTCGTCCGTGATACCACCGCTTGCCTCAAGAAGAGCCTTGCCTGCCGTGATGTCAACAGCCTGTTTCATAAGCTCGGGGCTCATATTGTCGAGCATAATAACATCAACTCCTGCCTCAAGAGCCTGATTGAGTTCGTCAAGGTTTCTTACTTCAAGCTCAACCTTGGTCATATGACCGAGTTTTGATTTAAGCTTTGAAACAGCGTTGGCAATTCCGCCGCCTGCGTCAATGTGGTTATCCTTGAGCATTGCGGCATCGGAAAGATTGTAACGGTGATTTCTTCCGCCTCCGACCGTAACGGCATACTTCTGGAGCGGACGCATACCCGGGAGTGTCTTTCTTGTGTCGGCAATAGAAGCCTTTGTTCCGCTGACAATTTCAACAGCCTTGTTTGTTGCGGTTGCAATACCGCTCATATGCTGAATAAGGTTGAGAGCCGTTCTCTCGCCCTTTAAAATTGTTCTTGTCTTACCGTGAATTTCAGCGATGATTTCGCCCTTTACAAGCTTGTCGCCGTCATGCTTATAAACCTTTGCCTCAAAACCGTTTGGCTGAAGAATTTCAAACACACGGAGTGCAACCTCGATACCGCAAAGAACACCTGAACTTTTTGCAAGGAAAATTGCCGTATTTTCCTGATTTTCGTCAATAAGGTAATCGGTTGTTGTGTCAAGATAGTTGATATCCTCAAGCAATGCGGTTTTAATAAGATTGTCTACGTAAATGCTGTTAAGTGTCATCAGTCGGTACCCTCCATAATTTCATCAAAAATGATACTTGCAACAATTGCCGCACTTCTTGCCTCAACAAGGTCGGAATTGATCTCGTACTTTTCTGCAAACAGTTCACTCATAATCTCGTGAATCTGTTTACTGCTTTCTTCATATTTTTCAGGCTTTGGAAGAACAAAATATGCGTCCTGCAAAATCTCTCTGATTTTTGAACGACAGCCATGCGGCATGGTCTTGCCCTCAACAGGGCGGTAAACAGGTTCTTCACCAAGAGTTCTTCTGCCGAATTTATTGATTTTATCCGTAATATCAAGAGCGGCTGTTCTTGAATAAACAAGCGCTTCAAGGAGCGAGTTACTTGCAAGACGGTTTGCACCGTGAACACCTGTGTGCGAGCACTCTCCTGCGGCATACAAGCCCTCAACGGTTGTGCGTGAATGAAGGTCAACATCAATACCGCCCATAAGGTAATGCTGGCACGGAAATACAGGAATTCTGTCCTTTGTAATGTCAACGCCCTCTTCAAGGCATCTTTCATAAATCATCGGAAAACGATTTCTTACAAAATCAGCCGGCTTGTGGGTTATGTCAAGATAAAAATTCTCGCTGTTTGTCTTAATTGATTCAAGCATAACCGCATTTGAAACAACATCTCTCGGAGCAAGCTCTCCTCTGCTGTCATAATTTGAGGCAAATCTCTCGCCGTTGCAGTTGAGCAGAACCGCACCCTCACCACGAACAGCCTCACTTATAAGAAAACGCTCTCTGCCATGATCAGCCGCAAATGCTGTCGGGTGGAACTGTATTCTTGAAAGATTTTTAATTCTTGCACCAAGCATATATGCAAACGCAATGCCGTCACCCGTTGCGATTGCGGAGTTGGTTGTATACTTATAAACTCTGCCGATACCGCCTGTTGCAAGCAGACAGTAGTTACAGCCGTAGTGAAGCTTTTCACCGTTTCTCAAAATGCTTATATAAAAACCGTTCAGCACCTTGTCAATGGAATAAACAAGAGCATTGTCACACACGGTAACATTTTTTAGCTGAGTAACCTTTGCGATAAGTCCGTCAACAATTGCCTTGCCTGTTGAATCCTTATGATGAACAATTCTGTTTCTGCTGTGACCTGCCTCAAGAGTCTTGCACATTGTACCGTCCTCGTTAAGGTCAAAATCAACACCGAGGTCTTTTATTTTAAGAACATCCGAAGGACCTTCGGTGACAAGCTTTTCAACAGCGGAAAGAGTATTTTTATACTTTCCCGCAATCAATGTATCCGTAATATGCAGCTTGTAGCTGTCGTGAACCGTATCAAGCACACACGCAACACCGCCCTGCGCAAGAGAGCTGTTTGAAAGCTGAAGTTCACGCTTTGAAACAAGAAGAATATTCACGCTTTCGGGAAAATTAAGTGCCGCATAAAGTCCGGCCGCACCTGTGCCAACGATTACAACATCAAATTTCTTATCCATTTCCAAGTTCCTTTGAAAAAAATTATCTATTACACACGGCATCACACAAAATACCGTTTACAAATTTGTACCTGTATATTATACTACTAATTGTAAGATTAGTAAATACAGTAAATAATTTTGAAAGGGCGATTATTATGGCTGAAAATACAATTCCGAACGATCCGATGATTCTTTTAAGCTTTGTCAATACAAAGCTGCGTGATTTCTACCCCAGCCTTGATAAAATGTGTGACGATCTCGGTTGCAGTAAAGAAGAAATTGAAAGCAAGCTTTCTGCAATTGACTACAAATACAACGCAGAACTCAATAAATTTGTCTGACATCAAAGGAAAGTCCGTTTTATCGTACAGTTCATTTGATATGATTAACATATAGGATATCCCATATGTTAAGGAGGAAATTTTATGGGCATTTTCGATTTTGAAAGATCGTTTGATTTAAACCATGACGGAACGCTTGATCCGCTTGAAAAAGGTCTTGAGTTCACCGTGATTGAGGATATTATGAATGATGACGAAGATGATGACGAAGATAATGACGACTTATTTTCGTCTGATTTAGATGATGAATTTGACACGGATTTCGGCGATGATTTCTGATTTTATTCAGCAAACAATTTAATCTTCAAGCAAAAAGCGAGATGAATTTTTCGATTTAATTCATCTCGCTTATATTTTTATTTATCGTGATTCTGTTCAAGCGTTACAGCTTGTAATTGTCCATAACCTTTTCCAAGGTCTTGTAATCATCATCGGAAATTTTATACACGGTTGAATTGTCTTTGTCAACACAGATTTTGTCAGCACCGCCGACACGGATATTGTGGGTAACAATTCCGTCTTTGCGTGTTTCAATAAGGATTCCACCGTCAAACTCACCGCTTGTACCGCCTGTTTCGGCTGATTGCAGAATATTCTTGACCGTCTTGAAATCAACCTCGCCAAGCACGGCGGTTGACTCATCCGACATTACGACGGTTATTTCATCAACATCGGAAAAATTAACCTTGTCTGTAATTTTCGTATCACCGCAACCGCAAAGCATTACCGCAACGGATAACATCATCACAAAAGCCAAACAAACCGCTCTGAATTTTTTCATATAATCTCCCCCACAACTAACTATTGATTATGAGAAAAGTATAAATAATAATTTTGGTAAAGTCAACGCCTAAATACGCCGACTTACACTTTGTTCAAGTCTATTGCATTACTTCTTTTGAAAATGAAAAAGGCTTTTATCAACCGGGAATTTTTGCGACGGATAAATTGTTGTATTGCCGGATGCGATAAAACTGATGAGGACTGCAAGCACAAAATACGGGGCGGCAGACGCACCGAAAACTTCGATACCGAGAACAATTGCTGTAATAGGTGTGTTGATTGCTGCGGCAAAAACACATACAAATCCGATTGCCGCAAAAAATGTGGGATCAAATCCGCAGACGCCTCCGAACCAACCGCCGAATGACGCACCCATATCAAACATAGGAGTAACCTCTCCTCCCTGAAATCCTGCACCGAGGGTGAGTACGGTCAAAAGATATTTTGCCGGCATATCGTACCATTTTGCATCGCCCTTAAAGGCGGTGTTCTGCATCCATGTGCTTAAGCCCTCAAAATCGTTAAGCCCCAAAGCGAAAATTAAAAGGCTTACGATTGCCGCACCTACTGCTGCGGCAAGAAGGTAGTTCTTGAAAATTTTTGAGTATGCAAGTTTTACATACTTTATTCCGAGTGCAAACAGCTTGCCGATTAAGCCGAGGCAAACTGCCGCAATTAAAAACACAAAAAGAAATCTTGCGTCAAAATCGGGGATTGACGAAATTGCATATCTTTCATGTTTAAAGCCGAGAAGCTGTGTAACAAAATTTGCAAGATATGAACACGCAAAGCACGGAATTACCGCACCTGCCGACAATCTTCCGACACAGCAGACTTCCATTCCGAAAAATGCACCTGCAAACGGTGTGCCGAAAACCGAACCGAATGCAGAGCTGATTCCGCTGAGAACGATTGTACTTCGGTCATTATTTTTAAAGCCGAGATAATCGGCAACATTACTTGTCAGCGAACCGCCAATCTGAACGGCAGTTCCCTCTCTGCCGACAGAACCGCCGAAAAGATGGGTTATGCAGGTAAATATAAATGTCAGCGATGCAAGTCGCTTTGGCACTTTTTCACCGTCATTTGCACTCTCAATAATAATGTTGTTGCCCATTGACGACTTTCCGCCGATACGCTTATATACAAAAGCGGTCACAATACCTGCTACGGGCAAAAAGATATAGCACAGCGGAAAGAAGCTCCTGAAATCTGCCGCATAATCAAGACATTTCAGAAATGCAAACGATATGAGTCCCATCACAACGGAACAGCACAGAGATGTTGCAAGCACCTTAAAATCAACAAATTTGTTCTTCATAAATTTCCTCCTCAAAATTTCCGCACAAAGAACATCGCATAAAAAAAGCCAATGCCCCTGTTCAAAAAACAGAAGTCATCAGCAAAAGCGGTTTCGACAAAAGCCGTGGGAGAACCTCATTCCCATTCATATTGACATATATAGTATATACCGAGCAGGTTAATTTTTCAAGTGATTTCGACAATTTTTGTAATTTTCCAAAAATCACCTTGCAATCATTTTGTTTAAGTAGTATGATACTCTATACCAAGCGGAAGAATATTTATTATTAAAAGAATCGGAGGCTGATGATATGTGTACAGCGGCAACATATAAAACAAAAGACTTTTACTTTGGCAGAACGCTTGATTATGAATTTTCATACGGTGACGAAATTACAATTACTCCACGAAATTTTCCGTTTAAGTTCCGCCATACAGACGAATGCAACAGCCACTTTGCGATGATTGGCATGGCTCACATTGCAGATGGTTATCCGCTCTATTACGATGCAATGAATGAAAAAGGCTTGTGTATGGCAGGGCTAAATTTTGTGGGCAATGCCGTATATTTTGAACCGAAAAACGGCAAGGAAAATATTGCACAATTTGAATTCATTCCGTATATACTTTCACATTGCGACAGCGTTTTGCAGGCAAGGAAAAAGCTTGAAAGCCTTAACATAACAAATACGCAGTTCAGCGACAAGCTCCCCTGTGCTCAATTGCATTGGATTATTTCCGACAGAAACGAATCGCTTACAGTTGAATCGACAATTGACGGACTCAAGGTCTATGACAACCCTGTCGGTGTGCTGACAAACAATCCTCCGTTTGACATTCAGATGTTCATGCTCAACAACTATATGTCACTCTCACCAAAGCAACCCGAAAACAACTTCGGCAAAAGTGCCGAGCTTACCACATACAGCCGTGGAATGGGTGCAATCGGACTGCCGGGCGACCTTTCATCCGCATCCCGTTTTGCAAAGGTTGCGTTCACAAAGCTGAACTCCGTTTCGGGTGACAGCGAGAGCGAAAGCGTGAGCCAGTTTTTCCACATTCTCGGTTCTGTTGACCAGCAGAAAGGTTGTTGTGAGGTTTCAGACGGAAAGTATGAAATCACACTTTACACCTCCTGTTGCAATGCCGACAAGGGAATCTACTACTACACCACCTACAACAATCACCAAATTTGTGCGGTTGATATGCACAAAACCGACCTTGACATGGCCGAACTTACCGCATACACACCCATTACGGAGGGTAAGGTTTTATTTCAAAATTAAATACAAAAATTTCAGCCGTACACTTTTGAAATGTACGGCTGTTGTTTTATTTATTGTCTTTCTTCTGTTTTTTATGCTTATGCTTTTTGAGATGAACCTCGGGAACAGCGACAGTATCATAAACAACCGTGCTGTCTGTGTTATCCTCGGCAACATCATTCTGCTTTACTTTGCCCGTGTGAATCTCGGGAAAAGCAAGGTTTTCGGAATCAAATGTAAATTTCCTGTCCTTCATAATACCTGCCTCCGATTCTAAATGCAATTTATAAAGAATGTTATCGTCAGACTGTTCAGGAAGTCGGCAAACAAACTGCCGACAATCGGAACAATAAGATAAGCCTTTACGGACGGTGCGTATTTTTCGCAGATTGCCTGCATATTTGCCATTGCATTTGGCGTTGCGCCCATACCAAAACCGCAAGTACCTGCCGCAAGAACAGCTGCATCGTAATCTCTGCCCATAATGTTGAACACAACAAAATATGTGAAAATGAACATAAGAACAACCTGACCTGCAAGAAGTATAATAAGCGGAAGCGCAAGGTCGGCAAGCTGCCAAAGCTTGAGTGTAATCATAGCAATACCGAGGAAAAGTGAGAGACATATACCGCCGAGGTCATTAATCTCGCCCATATGAATAGTGATTTTACCCGTGTATTCACCGATGTTTCTCATAATTGCGGCAACAATCATTGCACCGATATAAATCGGGAATGTCATGCCCGTAAGTGAAAGCAAATCTGAAACAACCGTACCGAGTCCGACCGCTATAATCAGCTGAAATACTGCCGGAGCATACATTGAAAAATGTCGTTCGTGCTTTTCTTCTTCTTCAACAAGAAGGCTGTCATCCTCTGTTTTGATTGTAGCAATAAGGTTGTGCTTTTTAATAAGTCTGTTTCCGACAGGTCCGCCCATGAGTGAGCCTGCAATAAGACCGAATGTTGCAGCGGCAGTACAAACAGTTGTCGCACCCTGAACGCCGAAATCCTCAAGTACAGGACCGAAAGCGCCCGCCGTACCGTGACCGCCTACCATAGGAATTGAACCCGTTGTCATACCCGTGAGCGAGTCAAGTCCGATCAAATTTGCAAGTCCGATTGCAGAGAAGTTCTGCATTACAAT
>OMDO01000638.1_pt1 | contig 21554 bp, 18 predicted proteins | sample 1674051 | NCBI WGS metagenome assembly OMDO01 (sample SAMEA103958138, study PRJEB25191) | human gut metagenome | biome: human-associated habitat [ENVO:00009003]; feature: intestine environment [ENVO:2100002]; material: feces | place: Germany | collected 2013/2015 | reverse complement strand
CGCTTTTAATCACGAACAAAAATGGAACTGCTGTGGTGCTGTGATTGTGGCAAGTGAAGCACATGAGTGGAAAGACGGTGTGTGCCGAGAATGTGGATATGTATGTCTGCATAATGACGCAGATAAAAACCATATCTGCGACTACTGCGAAAAGACAATCTCTGAGCATGTAGATAAGGATAAAAACCATATCTGCGACTACTGCGAAAAGACAATCTCTGCTCATGAAGATGCGCCAACCGAAGAAATCAAAAAGGCTGACACCGTAACGGCTAAATTGCCTGATGATTCAAAGTCCCCTCAGACAGGCGACAACAGCAACCTTATTTTGTGGATTGCATTGCTGATTATCAGCGGCGGCGTTATGAAAGGAGTAACGGCATTCGGTAAGAGTAAAAAACATTCTGCCAAAATTAAAGATAAGTAATATTTTACGCTCTGTCATGGAAATATAGTGAATACGGCACAGTAGGTATAGAAACCGCTGTGCCGTATTTCTTTCAGAATGACTGCTTTTGAAAAACAGGCACTTTCTCGTTCATCATACGATAAGCAAAGACAAAGAATAAATGCGAAATCCGGAATTTAATGCCAATACTTCCAAAAATCGGCAGACAAGTTTGTCAATAAATTCGTATAGTTGCATTTGTTTTTATTTATGATACAATTAAAAGCAACAAACTTAACAGATTCTTATGCAGGTAAAATTCGGAAAATATGTCGATAGCCTTGCACGAAAAAGTAAAATTGTTTCAAATTGCTATTGCACTTTTGTGATTTTTTCTTATATCTCTTTTATAATAAATCAAAATGTGATACAATATGACTGATAATCTGAAAACGGAGTTGATTAAATGAATTTCATCAACAGAAATGAAATTGCAAACGGTGTTTACTTTACAAACATTAAGGACAGCCGTTTTAAAACTATGAAAATCAGCGTGAATATTGTTGTTCCGCTTTCTGTCGAAACAGCGTCGGAGAATGCGCTTGTGGGCGGATTGCTTGTTCGTTCATGCAAAAAATATCCCGATTTTACTGTTCTCAGCAAAAAACTCAGCTCACTTTACGGTGCAGACCTCACTTCTTCGCTTTCAAAACACGGTGAAAGCCAGGTAATTAAAATTTCCGTATCAGGTCTTGATGACAGATATTCTCTTGATGATGTCAGCATTGCCAAAGAACTTTCGGAGCTTTTGTGCAGCGTAATTTTTGAGCCGAATGTCAAGAATAACGCTTTTATTGAAAGCGAACTTGAACAGGAACGCAGACAGTTGCTTGATGTGATTGATTCGGAATTCAACGAAAAGCGAATCTATGCAATGGGACAGCTTATAAAGCATATGTGCAAGGATGAGGTTTTCGGAATCAAGCGTTACGGCACAGCCGAAAAAATCAAGGCCGCAACTGCCGAATCACTCTGCAAGGCATGGCAGAATCTTCTCAAAACCGCAAAATTTGAGATTCTCTATATAGGCGACAGCCCTGCTGATAAGGCGAAGGAGGTTTTTGCGAAAGCCTTTGCAAATATCGAAAGAAATGTTGTGACTTCATCTACTGATGTTGTTAAGAATGTTTCAAAAGAAAAACATATTACAGAGGAAATGGAGCTCTCACAGTCAAAACTTGTCATGGGATTCAGAACACAGATTTCCGCAGGTGATGAAGAGGCGGTTGCCGAAAGACTTATGTGTGCTGTTCTCGGCGGTACTGCAAGCTCAAAACTCTTTAACAATGTTCGTGAAAAGCAGAGCCTTTGCTATTACTGCTCGTCCTCCTATGATTCAATCAAGGGCATAATGTATATCAACAGCGGTGTTGAGGGCGAAAATCTTGAAAAAGCCGAAAAAGCTATTCTCAAAGAAATTGAGGATATGAAGAACGGCGAAATTACAGATTTTGAAATTGAGGCAACAAAGCTTGCTGTTGTTAATTCATTCAAGTCAAGCAGCGACAGCGTAAGCGGTATTGAAAACTGGTACACAGGGAGAATCTTTAACGGCGACCTTGAAACTGTTGAAGAAGTTTCCGCTGAGGTTAATGCCGTTACAAAAGAGCAGATTGTAAATGCCGCAAACAAGCTCTTGCTCGATACGGTTTATGTTCTCAAAAATAAGTAAGGGAGGCGGACAGAATGAATATTACAGAAATTAAATCGGAAATTGCAGGCGACAGCTATTATAAAGTTGAACATCCATCGGGACTTACAATTTTTGTTTATCCAAAAGAGGGTTACACTTCTTCATATGCAATTTTCGGCACACGCTACGGCAGTATTAACACAAAGTTTTCCGTTAACGGCGGCGATATAATTACAGTTCCCGACGGTATCGCACATTACCTTGAACACAAGCTTTTTGAAAGTGAAGAAGGCGATGCGTTTGTAAGATACGCAAAAACAGGTGCAAATGCAAACGCATATACAAGCTTTGAAAAAACCTGCTATCTTTTCTCATGTACGGACAAGTTTGACGAAAGTCTTGAAATTCTTCTCGATTTTGTTCAGGATCCCTACTTTACGGCTCAGACAGTTGCAAAGGAACAGGGCATTATCGGTCAGGAAATCAAAATGTACGACGACTCTCCCGATTGGCGAGTAATGTTCAATATGCTTGAGGGTATGTACCACAATCACCCTGTAAAAATTGATATTGCAGGTACGGTTGAAACAATTGCGGAAATTACAGCCGAAAAGCTTTATGAAGTTTACAATGTGTTCTACAACCTCAATAATATGATTCTCTGCGTTGCGGGTAATGTAACGGTTGACGGTGTGCTTAAAGTTGCCGACAAAATGCTCAAGCCTTGTGAGAAAAAGGAAATAAAAAACTATTTTGAAACAGAGCCTTATGAAATCAAAGAACCTTATGTTGAGCAGACTTTCCCTGTTTCAATGCCTTTGTTCAATCTCGGCTTCAAAGAGAAAGCAGACAAGCCTCTTAACGAAAAGCAGCTTGCATGCACAGATATTCTTCTTTCGGCACTTGCATCAAACACGAGCATACTCTACAGAAATCTTATGGATTCAAACCTCATCAATTCAAGCTTTTCTTATGAACTCTTTGAAGGTCCGGGTTATTGCTCGGTAATCTTCGGCGGTGAATCAAGAGCGCCGAAACAGGCTGCTGAGATGATAAAACAGTATATCTCGGATATTAAGAAAAACGGTATTGATAAAGAGGACTTTGAAATTGCAAGAAAGTCTGTTTACGGCGATTCGGTTTCATCGCTCAACTCAGTAAGCGCAATTTCAAATTCAATCATCGACTACGCAATGCAGGGCAACGAAATTTTTGCCTACATTGATGCTGTTGCAAATGCAAAGCTTGAGGATATCAACGCAAGGCTTGCCGAGATGCTCGATGTTGACAACTGTACTTTGTCTGTTGTAAAACAGCCTGAAGAGGTGTAATTATGCCGTATCATGTGCAGTTTCCCGGATTTGGCTGGGAATTTGATATTAACCCGATTGCATTTTCAATTGGTGATTACAAGGTCTATTGGTACGGAATAATCATCGCCTGCGGACTTTTGCTTGCCGTACTTTATGCGTGGAAAAGTGCTCCCCGTTACAAGGTTGACGGTTCAAAGCTTGTCAACTGTGTTTTTGCAGGAATGATAACGGGAATTATCGGTGCAAGACTGTACTTCTGTTTCTTCAAATGGGATTATTACGGACAGAACCCGATTGAAATTCTCTATATCAACAACGGCGGACTTGCTATTTACGGCGGAATAATCGGTGCGTTGCTCGGTGGTCTGACTGTTGCCAAAATACAGAAAATGGAAATCATGCCTGTTCTTGACATTGCAATGGTCGGTTTCCTTATCGGACAGGGAATAGGCAGATGGGGCAATTTTATGAATCAGGAGGCATACGGCTCTCCTACGGATTTGCCCTGGAGAATGATGAGCGAGGGAACAGACAACATAGGAGTTCACCCGTGTTTCTTCTATGAATCAATGTGGTGTTTGCTCGGATTTGTACTTCTCCATTTCTACGGAAAATATAAGCAGAAATATTCGGGACAGATTTTCTTTATGTACCTTGTGTGGTACGGATTTGAAAGAACAGTTGTTGAAGGACTGAGAACAGACAGCCTTTATCTTCCGTTCCAAGTTTTCGGAGCAGACATAAGGGTGTCACAGGTTCTTTCGGCAGTAATTTTTATAACAGGTATTGTATTCTTAATTATAAACAGAAAAAAGGAGGATTCTTTCTATGCAGATTATCGACGGAAAAAAGGTATCGGCACAGGTAAAGGAAGAGGTAAAGAGGCAGACGCTTGAGTTAAAGGAAACTCACAAAATAACCCCCGGTCTTGCGGTAGTAATCGTAGGTGACGATCCGGCGTCAAGAGTATATGTAAACAACAAGAAAAAGGCTTGTGAATTTGTAGGCTTTAAGTCTGAGGAGTATGCACTCCCGGCAGAAACAACACAGGAAGAACTTTTAAACCTTGTTGAAACTCTCAACAATAAGAAGGATATCAACGGTATTCTTGTTCAGCTTCCGTTGCCGAAACACCTTGATGACAAGGCTGTTATTGAGGCAATCAGCCCGCTTAAAGATGTTGACGCATTCCATGCCGTAAATGTCGGCAAAATTATGCTCGGCGAGTATGATTTTCTTCCATGCACGCCTGCAGGCGTAATGGAGATGCTCCATTCCTACAACATTGAAGTAAGCGGTAAAAACTGCGTTGTAATCGGCAGAAGTAATATCGTAGGCAAGCCTATGGCAATGCTTTTGCTCCACGAAAACGGCACAGTAACAATCTGTCACAGCAGAACAAAGAATCTTGCTGAAATCTGTTCACAGGCAGATATACTCGTAGCCGCAGTCGGCAGACCGAAGTTTGTTACTGCCGATATGGTAAAAGAGGGTGCGGTTGTGATTGATGTCGGTATGGACAGGGATGAAAACGGCAAGCTCTGCGGTGATGTTGATTTTGAAAATGTCAAGGATAAATGCTCGTTTATCACACCCGTGCCGGGCGGTGTAGGTCCTATGACAATTTCAACTCTTATGAAAAATACTCTCAAGGCTTGCAAAATACAGAATAACATTTGATATACTCAAAAAATATCGGGAAAATTGTTGACAGAAAGTTTTCTTTGTGGTATAGTATATAAGCCGCATATTGTGGGTTTTAAGTGATTCGTTCCACCTGCACATAGCGAGCCCAATGTAAAGGATGGTACTAAAATGTACGCAGTTATTCAGACAGGCGGCAAGCAGTACAAGGTAACTAACGATGAGGTTATCTTCATCGAGAAGCTTGACGCAGAAGCAAACGACACAGTAACATTTGATGTTGTGGCAGTCGGCACAGACGACGGCATCAAGGTTGGCACACCGCTCGTTGAGGGTGCTAAGGTTACAGGTGAAGTTGTAAAGAACGGTAAAGGCAAAAAAATCAGAGTTTGCACTTACAAGCCTAAGAAGGGCGAAAAGAGAGCAAAAGGTCACAGACAGCCTTACACACAGGTTAAGATTACTTCAATCGAAGCCTAAAAATGACTACGGTAACATTTTTTAAATCAGATGATATAATTTGCGGTTTTGAAATATCGGGGCACTCCGACTTTGCCGAAGAGGGCAGCGATATTGTATGTGCGGCAATCAGTTCTGCCGCATATATGACTGCAAACACTGTCACCGAGATTTTGCATATTAATGCACAGGTTACCGAGGATGACGGTCTTATGAAAGTAAGAATGTCACCGAATGATGCTTTAAAGGCTTGTGATATACTCTCAGGCTTAAAGCTTCACTTAACTGCTCTTTCGGAGCAATACAAAAATTTTATTAAAGTTAAATTTTCGGAGGTGTAAGGTAATGCTTAAAATAAACATTCAGTTATTCGCTCATAAAAAAGGTATGGGTTCTACAAAGAACGGCCGTGACAGTGAATCAAAGCGTCTTGGCGTTAAGCGTGCAGACGGTCAGAAGGTTCTCGCAGGCAACATCCTTGTAAAGCAGAGAGGCACACATATTCACCCTGGTGAAAATGTAGGCAAAGGCTCTGACGATACACTGTTCGCAAAGATTGACGGTGTTGTAAGATTTGAGCGTGTCGGCAAAGACAGAAAGCGTGCAAGCGTTTATCCTGTTGAGCAGTAATCTCAAAATTTATGAGGGTGGATTTTATATCCACCCTTATTTTTTACATTTCTGTTTATACTAATAACAAACAGGTCTGAGATTCTTTACATTTGTACTGATAATTAAACAGCAAAACTGTTACGGAGAAAAATATGTTTGTAGATACAGCGAAAATTAAAATAAAAGCAGGTGACGGCGGTGACGGTGCCGTTTCGTTTCACCGTGAAAAATATGTAGCGGCAGGCGGTCCCGACGGCGGTGACGGCGGCAAGGGCGGCTCCATCATTTTGCAGGTGGACGACAACATGTCCACGCTGATGGACTTCCGCTACAAGCGGAAATACGTGGCCGCCAACGGCGTGGACGGCCAGGGCGGCCGCAAGTCCGGCAAGGCCGGCGAGAGCCTGACCATCCGCGTGCCTCGGGGCACACTGGTACGGGACGCCGAGAGCGGTGAGATCATCAAGGACATGTCCGATGACCAGCCCTTCGTGCTGTGCAAGGGCGGGCGCGGCGGCTGGGGCAACCAGCACTTCGCCACCCCCACCCGTCAGGTGCCCCGCTTCGCCAAGGCGGGTCTGCCCGGAGAGAGCCACGACGTGGTGCTGGAGCTGAAGCTGCTGGCGGACGTGGGACTGGTAGGCTTCCCCAACGTGGGCAAGAGTACGCTCCTCAGCGTGGTCAGCAAGGCCCACCCCAAGATCGCCAACTACCACTTCACCACCCTGTACCCCAATCTGGGCGTGGTGTACGTGGACGAGGGCGTCAGCTTTGTGATGGCGGACATCCCCGGCATCATCGAGGGCGCCAGCGAGGGCGCCGGTCTGGGCCACGACTTCCTGCGGCACATTGACCGCTGCCGTCTGCTGGTGCATCTGGTGGACGTGTCCGGCAGCGAGGGCCGCGACCCCATCGCCGACTTCGACGCCATCAACGCCGAGCTGCGGGAGTACAGCCCCGAGCTGGCCACCCGTCCCCAGATCGCTGTGGCCAATAAGACGGACCTGCTGGCGGACACGGAGCAGCTGGACGCCTTCCGCGCCCATGTGGAGGGACTGGGCTACGAATTCTTCGCCATGTCCGCCGCCACCCATCAGGGCACGCGGGAGCTGGTGCAGCGCATCGGCCAGCGGCTCAGCGAGCTGCCGCCGGTAACGGTGTACGAGCCGGAGTACGTTCCCAAGCCGCCGGTCATCGACACCTCCGAGCCGCTGCACATCGAGCGGGAGGACAACACGTGGCTGGTGGAGGGTCCGTGGCTCCAGCGGCTCATGGGCAACATCAACTTCTCCGACTACGAGAGCCGGCTGTACTTCGACAAGATGCTGCGCCAGAGCGGGCTGTTCGACACGCTGGAGGACATGGGCATTCAGGACGGCGACATCGTCAGCATGTACGATCTGGAGTTCGAGTACCAGCGATAAAACGCGAAAAAGAGACGGCTCTGCCGTCTCTTTTTTGCGTGATGGGCGCGGGCTGTGTCCGCGGACTGTTCAAAACGCGCCCGGTCTGCGCTGGATCTGCTCCTCCGCGGCGGCCTCCTTCAGCTGGGGCAGGGAGTGGACGCTCCCCTGCTGCCGGAGGGCCGTCTGCATCTCCGCTGGCAGGGCGTAAAAATACTCGTAGGCGGCGGGGTCGTTGTTCAGCAGATCCGTCAGCGTTTCATAAAGCATAAAAAACACCTCCGCGCTCATTGTGCGCAGAGGTGCGTGGGGTTATGCGGTCAGACCAGCTTTTCGAAATAGTAATACGTATCATCCTCGCCGTTGGGGCGCATGCAGGACGACAACATCCGGCGGGACGCCTCGTTCTCCTTAAAGCACTTGGCCACCACCCGCTGCAAGCCCAGATGGTACAGCGCCCAGTCCGCCGCGGCGGCGAAGGCCTCGGTGCCATAGCCGTGACCGGCGTATTCCGGCGCGATGCGGCAGCCCTGCTCGAAGCCGCCGCGGAAGTCGGGGCGGTACAGCACCACCTCGCCGATGAGCCTGCCCTTCAGGCGCACAGCGAAGTTCACGGCGCGGCGGGCGGCGAAGTCCGCCTTGGCCGCGTCCAGAAAATAGTCCTCCGTCAGGGGCTTGTCCCCCAGACCGGTGCGGTAGTCGTAGCCCCACCAGCGGTTGCGGTCGTCGTCCAGACACAGGGCGTTGTAGGCATCCCTATCCGAAGGGCGCAGGGCCGTCAGGGTCAGGCGCTCCGTTTTCAGGGAGGGCACCCGCTTCAGGATATCCAGCTCCGTGCCCACCTGAAGCCGCACCTTGCCGCCCAGCGCCGCCGGCAGGTACTGGAGCTTGGAGGTGCGCAGCCCCTTGTCCCTGGCATCGTCCTCCCGATTGATCCAGTCGCAGCCGTCGCCGTAGCAGGCGGCAAAGGCCTGCACGATGGCAGGATACGCGCCTGCGTGGGAGTACAGTGCCTTCTCGATGTGGTTCACCAGCGTGCCGCCGCACTTCTCCGCCAGGCTGACGGCCACCAGACGGCCCTCCGCCAGCATGCCTCCGGCGCAGAACCAGCCGGTATCCAGCAGGGAGAACATCTCCTGGGCCAGGGTCAGCTCCTGCTTGGCCAGAGGGCCGGTCTTGTGGAACTCCGCCTCGTAGTCGGCCCAGAACGCCGTCAGGCGGGGGTCGTTGGGATCGGTGAGCGCCACAAACGCCGCATCGGGATAGTCGCGGCGGAACTTATTGATGTGGTTGCGCTGGCCGCTGTACCGCCGTCCGGCAAACTGGGCCAGATCCTCGGTGTGGTAGAGGTAGTCCTTCCACGGCCGCTCGCTGATGACGGTGACGCGGGGGTAGCGCAGCACCAGCTGGGACGCCTTGTCCTCCGGCACCACGGACAGCACCAGCGGCAGCTCCTTGTCGCCGCAGTACTGTTCGATGGCAGCGAGAGCCGCGCCGGCGTCGCCCTCCGGTCCCAGAATGGGGTAGTCGAACACGTACTGCCCCTCGATGCAGTTGCGGATGATAAGGCAGCCCGCCGCCTCCGTGAACCAGGGGTGCAGGTAGTCCCGCCACATCAGCTTCACGCCCAGCGAGTACTCGCACAGGCGGTAATCACACGTTTCATAATACGGGCGCAGTCGCGCGCCCTCCTTCACGGTCAGTTCCTGAAATTCCAGCATAAAATCCTCACAAGTGTTACGTTTTTCCGATCATTTCCCGCGCTTCGTCCATGAACCGCCGAACCATGGGGCGCAGCTCCCTGCGGGGACGGGAGGCCATGCCCAGCTCGCGGACGGCCCGCGGGGCCAGCGGCAGGGCCTGTACGCCGCCCTGACGCCCTTGCAGCACCAGGCGCGACAGCATACTGACGCCCAGGCCGTGCTCTACCATGGAGAGGATGACGCTGTCCGACACCTGGGTAGTGCGGATCAGCGGCGTGACGCCGTGGCGATTCAGCACCCGCATGATATCCAGTGTAAAGCCCATGGAGGGCATCAGAAACTCCTTGCCGGTGAACTCCTCCACCGGAAATGCGCTGCGGCCGCCGTTGTCGTAGTCCGGCGGCAGGATAGCCAGCAGTTCATCGTCCTGCATGGGTATCCAGTCCAGCGCCACGCTCTCCTGACGGCTGGCGAAGCACAGGTCCACGCGGCCCTCCTGTACCCAGCGGTAGACCTCCTGTACGCTGCCCATCTGGATGTCCACGCCGATGCCGGGCTGGTTCCTGCGAAACTGCTGGATCACCTCCGGCAGCCAGTGGCGGGCGATGGAGTCGTAGGCCGCCACGCGGACGCTCTCCTCCTGATGGGTGTTGATGAGCAGGATCTCGTGCTCCAGCGCCTCCGCCCCCGCCAAACACTCCTGCACCAGCGGGAAGATACGCTGGCCCGCGGGGGTCAGGCGCACACCGCTGCGGCTGCGCACCAGCACGGGGAAGCCCACATCCTTTTCCAGACTGTTCATCATGTGGGTCAGGCCGGACTGGGTGTAGCCCAGCTCCTCCGCCGCGCGGGTGAAGCTGCCCAGCCGCACCGCCGCCGCCAAGGCCGCCAGCTTTTTCGTGTCCATAGCTCTGCCTCCCATCATGACGAATTATCATAGTGACATAATGCCCTATAATGATAGCACTTTTGCCGCGCCATGGCAACCCTGTTATCCTGTCCGGCTCCATGGGTTTTATGTATCCATGACATTCTCTAATGGAAATATGAGATTTTGTCGCTTTACAAAAAAAGTCTTACCGTGTATCATATCCACAGTGATTCATAACATGAATTGCTTTTCCTTTCTATCCTCAAATCGTCAGGAAGCCGCACGATGGTGCGGCTTTCGGCGCGTCTGGGATATTTTTGCAGCAAACAGGCGTCTGTGCCATGCACAGACGCCTGTTTCTGTCACATTTTACTCCGTGGGCAGCAGCGGGCGGCTGACGGGCTGGGTGCCCAGCAGCATCTGGTAGTCGCCGTTGAGCAAAATCTGTACCTGCTCCACGCCCTCCAGCGAGCACAGGGAGTTCACCAGACCCTCCAGCATTATGCGCTGCTTCTGGCTGTCCTCCGGCAGCAGGGACACCACGCTGCCCGGCAGGTTCAGATAGCAGGTGCCGTCCTCCACGCTGGCGGCCAGAGCGGTGAAGCCCTTGGGCAGCAGGCGCTCCAGCCCTGCATAGATGTCCATGGGCCGCTCCGTCAGAGCCTTCACCACCGCCTCCGCCGGGGTCTCGCCCTCGTACACCGTAAGCCGCCGTTCCTCCGCCGTCAGGTTGCCCAACTCATCGGGGAAGTACAGCGTTACCTCTACGGTGCGCACGATGTCCTCGGGGCTGGTGAGCAATACCTGCGCCGAGGTGTAGACCTCCTCATGGTTGGCAGGCGACACGTCCATCACCGTGATGCGCACGGCGTAGATGCCGGTGAGCTGCAGCAGCGACAGGGTGATGCAGTAGTCGGCGATGGTGCGGTCGATGCCGGTAAGGTGGTCGTACTCGCTGCTGAGATCCACCGACACCATGCCGCCGGTGACGGTACAGCTGCGCAGGGCGGTGCCGTCCGGCACGGGGCTGGTGAAGCCCGACGCCTTGCACGCTCCCAGCAGCTGTTCCATGATGTACTGAGCCTGCTGCTGGCGGCCCAGCTGATCGCCGCCGATCTGCTGCCAGTCCACCTGCACGCTGGCGATGGCGTCGCCGCCGCCGGTGCTGCGGCTTTTGGTGCTGAGCTCCGCCGGATAGTAAAGACGCAGCTGGCCGGCAGAGTTGGTGCTGCCGCAGGCGGCGAGACTCAGCAGCAGCGCCGCGGTCAGCAGCGCCGCCAGGAAATGTCTCATCCCTCTCATGCTTCCTCCTCTCGCTGCGCCAGCGGCAGACGGACGGTAAACGTCGTGCCCACGCCATCCGGCCCGTGGCCGGCGGAGATGGCGCCGCCGCGTCCCTCGATGGTGTCCTTCACGATGGACAGTCCCAGACCGGTTCCGCCCACCTCTCTGGAACGCATCTTGTCCACGCGGTAGAAACGGTCGAAGATGTGTGGCAGGTCCTCATCGGGGATGCCGATGCCGTTGTCGGCCACGCGGACAAAGACGTTTTTGCCGCTCGTGCCGACGGTCATGTCGATTTTGCCGCCGTCGGGCGTATACTTGACGGCGTTGGAGACGATGTTGGTAATGACCTGCTCGATGCGCTCCCGGTCGCCGTTGACGTCGGGAATGTCCCCCTCGCAGGTGAGCGTCATGGTGTGGTGGTGGTTCTGCTCGGCGTTGAGCTTTGCCGCGTCGTAGACATTCTGCACGGCTTTGAGGAACGGGAACCGGGAGATGTTCATCTCCATCTTGCCGTAATCGATCTTGCTGAGCGTGAGCAGATCCTGCACGATGCGGGTCATGCGGTCGGCCTCGCTGATGATGACGTTCATGAAATTCGAGCGCAGCTCCGGCGGCAGCTCGTCGCCGGTGTCGACGATCGTTTCGGCGTAGGATTTGATATTGGTCAGCGGCGTTCGCAGCTCGTGCGAGACGTTGGCGACGAATTCGCGCTTGAGCTGCTCGCTCCTGCGCTGCTCGGTGACGTCGTGGATGACGACGAGCACACCGCCCTGCGCGTGGTCGGACGAGAACGGGGCCATGAACAGCTCCAGCTCCCGTTCGCCGACGGTCTTCTGCGCCTCGATATACTGCGGCCTGCGCAGGGTCAGGAGCGTGTCAAGCTCGGCTTCCTTCGAGAAAATTTCGTCGAAGGTCGTCTGGCTTGACAGGTTCTGCGCGAGCATCTGCGTGGCGGCGGGGTTATAGTGGATGACGCTGCCCGCCGTATTGAACGCGACGACGCCGTCGGTCATGTGCAGAAACAGCGTGGAAAGCTTGTTGCGCTCGTTCTCCGCCTCGGAGATCGTGTCCTGCAGGACCTTTGCCATGTGGTTGAAGTTCCGGGTCAGATCGCCGATCTCGTCGCGGCTGTCGACCGTGACGCGGTTCGCGAAATCTCCCGCCGCGACGCGCTTTGTGCCGACGGTCAGCGCGCGGATGGGTGTGATCAGAATCTGCGACAGCAGGAACGACAAGATCACGCAGATCACCAGACCCAGCGCCAGCGCGCGCAGGATGATGATCAGCAGTTCGCTCGTCAGCGCGTCGACCGTGGCGCGGTTGTCGCGGATGTAGGCGATATACTGCGCGCCGTCCGAATCGACGGGGACGGCCAGATCCATATAATCGTTCGTGACCGAGCTGCTCTGCCCGACCTCGCCGTTCATGGCGGACAGAATGTTCTGCGTCATCACGACCGTGGTGCGCTGGTTCGAGCTGTCGAGCACGGAGCCGGTCTGGTCAAGAATGTAGACGTTGCGGCCCGTGATATCGATGCCAAGCCCGGCCTGCGCCATGAGAAGTTCCTTCATCTGCGCGGGGGCGTTGTCCTCCGCCGAGAGCCTTTGCAGCTGGGCGATGAATTCCGGGGTAAACGTGCCCTCCATCTGCTCATAGAACTGGGACACATAGAAATTGCCGACGCCGCTCATCAAAAACGCGCCTGTCGTCAGCATCAGGGCCAGGATCAGGATCACCATGATCATGACCATCTTCATGCGCAGGGACCGCATGGCCGCCCCTCCTTTCTCGCGCGGGAAGCTGCGTTATCCCGCGAAATAATAGCCGACGCCGCGCCGGGTCAGGATATACTGGGGCTTGCCGGGATCGTCTTCGATCTTTTCACGAAGCCGCCGCACGGTCACGTCGACCGTGCGCATATCCCCGTAATAGTCATAGTTCCATACCCGCTGCATCAGATCCTCGCGGGAGAAGACCTTTCCGCGTTCGCGGATGAGGTAGGACAGCAGGTCATATTCCTTCTGCGTCAGCTCGACCGGCGTGCCGTTTTTCGTGACCTGATATGTCTCCGGGTTCAGGCACAGGCCGTCCGCTTCGATCTGGCCCGCAGTGCTCTGCGCCGGGGCGTATTCCATGCTGCGGCGGCGGATGTTCGCCTTGACGCGGGCCATCAGCTCCTTCATGGAAAAGGGCTTGGTCATATAGTCGTCCGCGCCGGTCTCAAGGCCGAAGACCTTGTCCATCTCCTCCTCGCGGGCGGTAAGCATGATGATGGGCGTGGTGCGGTTTTCGCCGCGGAGCGTTTTGCAGATGTCAAAGCCGTTCATTTTCGGCAGCATCACGTCCAATAAGATCAGATCCGGGTCCTTTGTCTGCGCAAGCAGCAGACCCGTCTCGCCGTCGAGCGCCTCGAGCGTTTCATAGCCCTCGCGCTTGAGATTGAATTTCAGGATCTCCACGATCGCGCGTTCATCCTCTACGATCAGGACTGTCTTTGCCATAGTGCATCCTCCTGTTTTTAAACCGGGCGGCGAAGCGCCTTCGGATAGTGATTTTTGAGCTGGTTTCCGTCGCCCTTTGCCCAGCCGAGCGAAAGCCCGTCCGCCTGCACGAGCGTCCAGCCGCGCTTGTCGGACGGCAGCACGTCGCCGGACAGATACCGGGCAAGCAGCGGGTCGGATTCTTCAAGCGAGACGCTGCTTTCCAGCGTTTCCAGCCACAGCGCCCACGCGTGCGCGGGCGCAAAGCGGTTTTTCAGGACTGCGCCAAGCTCCAGCCCCGCGCGCAGCACCCGCAGCCCCTTTACCTCTGGCAGCGCCTGCGGGACGAGATAGCACACGTCCCCGAACCGCAGCAGCTTCCCCTCTGGCAAGGCCGCGCCGGTCCGGGCGCAAAAGTCCGTCAGCTCCTGCGGGCACCTGGCCGCAGGCTCCGGCGGAAGCACTGCGGGCGCTTCGTCCCCCGCCCGGCGGAGGACGGCGGCATAGTGCCCCTCGCCCAAGAGCTTATGCGGCCAGAGGCGGAACGTTTTTTCCAATCCCGGCGCGGGATTCGCTACCCAATCGGGTCTGCCGGGAGAAAAGAACGGCACGTCCGGCTTTTCTACAGAAAAATCGGGATTTTTCCACAAAAAGTCCGAGATCACGCCCTCGTTTTCCACAGGAGAGAACGTGCACGTGGAGTAAACCAGCCGCCCGCCGGGGCGGAGCATGGCTGCGGCGGAGGTCAGAATCTCCAGCTGGCGGTTGGCGCAGATGGCGTTCGTGTCCTCCGTCCAGTCGGTGACGGCGGCCTCCTCCTTGCGGAACATGCCCTCGCCGGAGCAGGGGGCGTCGACGAGAATTTTGTCAAAATAGCCCGCAAAGCGCTCTTCCAGCCGCTTCGGGTGCTCGTTCAGGACCAGCGCGTTGGAAATGCCCAGCCGCTCGATATTCCCGGAAAGAATTTTCGCGCGCTTGGCGTTGATCTCGTTGCAGACCAGAAGCCCCTTTCCCCGGAGTTTGCCCGCCAGCTGCGTCGATTTCCCGCCGGGGGCCGCGCACAGGTCGAGCACGCGCTCGCCCGGCTGCGGGTCCAAAAGCTCCGCCGGGGCCATGGCGCTCGGCTCCTGCAGATAATAAAGCCCTGCCGCGTGATACGGCGATAAGCCGGGCCGGGAGGCCGCGTCATAATAAAACCCCGTCGGGCACCACGGCACGGGAGAGAGCGAAAACCGCGACAGATCGCCCGTAAAGCCGGTTTTGAGCGGATTTCTCCGCAGACCGGTGCAGAGCGGCCGGTCAAAGGACGCAAGAAAGTCCTCATATTCGCTTCCCAAAAGCGCACGCATCCGCGCCTCAAAACCCTCCGGCAGCACCGCAGCCGCCTCCTTCCCGATTTACATAGTTATAAATATTATAGTGCATTTCCCCGAAAAAGGCAATGGCATATCCGCACAGTCTCCTCATGTGTCTGCCTGTCCCTCTTGGCGGCTTCCCGTTTTTGTGCTATAATCCTCCCAGATCATAACGAACGGAGAACGGCAATGAACGCACAGGGAACGGAACGGACGGAAAAACGGCTTTGCGTGGGGCTGCTTGCCCATGTGGATGCGGGCAAGACGACGCTGTCGGAGGCCATGCTTTACCGGGCAGGCGTCATCCGCACGCTTGGCCGCGTCGACCACGGCGACACGTTTCTCGACACCGACGCGCAGGAGCGCAGCCGGGGCATCACGATCTTTTCCAAGCAGGCCGTTCTTCCGCTGCCCGGCTGCACGCTGACGCTGCTCGACACGCCGGGCCATGTGGATTTTTCTGCCGAGATGGAGCGGACGCTGCAGGTGCTCGACTGCGCCGTGCTCATTATCAGCGGCCCGTCGGGCATCCAGAGTCACACCGTCACGCTCTGGCGGCTGCTGCGGCGCTATCAGGTGCCGGTCATTCTGTTCTTCAACAAAATGGACATGGAGACGGCGGATCGGGACGCGCTGCTTGCCGCTGTCCGCGCGGAGCTGGACGAGGGCTGCATTGATTTTTTGCAGCCGCAGGCGCAGCTCTACGAGGAGCTTTCCCTGTCCGACGAGGCGCTGATGGAGGACTATCTCGCCTCCGGCACGCTTTCCGACGCGCAGATCGCGCCGCTCGTCTCGCACAGGCGGGTGTTCCCGTGCCTGTTCGGCTCCGCGCTGCGGCAGACGGGCGTGGACGCGCTTCTGGACGCGCTGGGCCGGTTCGTGGACGAGCCTGCGCGGGGCGCGGAGTTCGGCGCGCACGTATTCAAGATCGCACGCGATGAAAAGGGTGCGCGGCTGACGTTTTTAAAGGTCACGGGCGGAACGCTCACGGTCAAGCAGACGCTTTCCGGCGAGGACTGGGAGGAAAAGGCCGACCAGCTCCGGCTCTATTCCGGCAGCAAATTTACGCTTTTGCAGCAGGCCGCCGCCGGGACGGTCTGCGCCGTGACGGGTCTGAGCAAAACGATGCCGGGCGATGTGCTGGGCCGCGAGACGGCGGCGCAGGCCCCGGTTTTGCAGCCGGTTCTGGAATACCGCCTGCTTCTGGACGACGGCACGAATGCGGCGCTGGCGTATGGACAGCTGCGCGTGCTCGAAGAAGAGGATCCCGCGCTGCATCTGGTCTGGAACGCGCTGCTGCGCGAGATCCGCGTGCAGCTGATGGGGCCGGTGCAGATGGAGATTTTGCAGAAGCTGATTGAAGACCGCTTCGGGCTGAAGGTTTCATTTGACGCCGGAAATATTGTTTATCTTGAGACGATCACCGCGCCGGTCGAGGGCGTGGGGCATTATGAGCCGCTGCGGCACTATGCCGAGGTGCATCTGCTGATGGAGCCGGCAGAGCCCGGCTCCGGCCTGCAGTTCGATACCATGTGCCCGACGGACACGCTGGCGCTGCACTGGCAGCGGCTGATCCTGGCGCATCTGGCGGAAAAGGCCCACCGGGGCGTGCTGACCGGCGCGCCGATCACCGATATCCGCTTTACGCTCGTCTCCGGCAAGGCGCATCTGAAGCACACGGAGGGCGGCGACTTCCGGCAGGCGACCTACCGCGCCGTGCGGCAGGGCCTCATGAAGGCGCAGTCTGTGCTGCTCGAACCGTGGTACGCGTTCCGCATGGAGCTGCCCGCGCCGAGCGTGGGCCGGGCGATCACGGATATCCAGCGGATGCAGGGCGAATATGAGCCGCCGGAGCAGGAAGGGGAACAGACCATTCTGCGCGGAAGCGCGCCTGTGCGGCTGCTGCGGGAGTATCAGACGGAGCTTACGGCCTATACAAGGGGGCGCGGACGCATCCAGCTGCGCGTCAGCGGCTACCGGCCCTGCCGGGAGCAGGAGCAGATCGTAAAAGAGCTGGGCTACGACCCAGCGCGCGATCTGGAAAATCCGGCAAGCTCCGTGTTCTGCGCGCACGGCGCGGGCTATGAGGTCAAGTGGCAGGACGTGGACGCGGCGGCGCATCTGCCGCTGCTTCGGCTCGGAGGCCCCGCGCGGCAGGAGCCGCAGCGGATCGTAAAATCCGTTGCGCCCGGCGGCGCGCCGGAACTGGAAAAGGAGCTGCTGGCGATCTTTGAGCGCACCTACGGCGCGATCCGCCGCCGCGATGTGCTGCCGCAGATGATGCTGCGCAGCGAGGACAAGCGCGAATTTCTGCAAAGCCTCGGCCCGGCGGATGATTTCCTGCTGGTCGACGGCTATAACATCCTGTTTGCGTGGGACGAGCTGAAGGAGCTGGCCCGCACGAGCCTCGACACGGCGCGGCACGTGCTCATGAACCTGCTGTGCAATTATCAGGGCTACCGCGGCTGCACACTCATTCTGGTCTTTGACGCGTACAAGGTGCCGCAGGGGCTGGGGTCTGTGGAAAAATACCACAACATCCACATCGTCTATACCCGGCAGGCGGAGACGGCGGATCAGTATATCGAGCGCCTGAGCTTTGAGCTTCGCGGCCGCCGCCGCGTCCGCGTGGCGACGAGCGACAATCTTGAGCAGCTCATCATCCTCGGCCACGGGGCCGAGCGTATTTCCGCCCAGCACTTCCACGATGAGGTCTACACCGCTCAGGCCGAGATCGAGCGCATTCTGGCGCAGAACAATCAGAAGAACGCGAAATAAACTCCGGCCCGCAGGCTGTGACCTGCGGGCCGGTTCGTCATTCGCCCAGCGGCATGACGCCAAGCTGGACCTCGGCGATGGAGGCGAAGCCGTACAGATCGCCTGCGCGGACGGTGTACCAGCCATTGAAGTCTCCGAGCACCGTAACGGCTGTTCCGTTCGGGATCTGTGCCAGAACCTCCGCGTCCGTCTGCGGAAAGGAGCGCAGCGCCATATACCCGTTTTCGCCTGCGGCCTCGGCATCAAATTCGCTGCCCGGCGTCAGGAACGGAACGCCGAAATACTCCGTCACGCCGAGGGCCAGCGCCCGCGCAATCGCGTCCAGATTGCCCGTCAGCCAGTTCGCGTCCTCTGTGTTGTCGTGGTATCCCAGCTCGGTCAGAACCGCCGGAGCCCGTGTGCGGCGCAGCTCGCCGATGATCGTGGACGAGCGCGCCTGCACCCGGTCGGGAAGCGGATAGATGGGCTTGATGTTATCAACCAGAATGTTCGCCATGCGAAGCCCGGCCTCGCTCGTCGGATAATAGTAAATGTCCACGCCGCGCAGACGGCCTGACAGCGCCTGCGGCGCGGCGTTCGAGTGCAGCGCCAGATGGAAATCCTGCCGGGACGCGTTGGAATCGCGGATGGACTGCGCGGCGCTGCCGTCCGGGTCGTTGCGCGTGACGGTGATGCCGCTTGCGTGCAGATACGGCATCATCTCATCGGCCAGCGCGTTCATCCAATAGCGCTCGTCGCCGGTCGTGATGTAGGGATTGAAATACTGCGTGGACGGACTCAAGAATAAAAATGGCATATGCCGGTTCCTGCCTTCCCTGATTTACTGGCATATTCTATGCAGACGCGGTTTTATTGTTTACAGTCTGCCGAGTTTGTGATACCATAGCTGTTAGACATGAAGGAGTTTGACGCTATGCAGTATATTATTCTGGATATGGAGTGGAACCAGCCGTGGCCGGGGTCATACAGCGCGAAAAAGGCGCTGCCGTCGCCGATGCGCGGCGAGATCGTGCAGATCGGCGCTGTGCGCATGACGCAGGAGCAGCAGGTCGCGGACGAGTTCCAGATCCTCATCCGGCCCAAATATTTTAAAAAAATGAACCGCAAGGTCGCCTCGCTGACCGGTATCCGCGACAGTCTGCTGCGCGAAAAGGGCGTGAGCTTTCCGGAGGCCGCCGCGCAGTTTGCCGCGTGGTGCGGCGAGGACTGCGTGTTTTTGACGTGGGGCTTTGACGATATCACGATCCTGCGGGAAAATCTCGCGGTGTTCGGTCTGGAGAGCGGATGGACGGCGCGCTGGTACAACGCGCAGCTGATCTTCAACGCGCAGACCGACGGCTCCGGCGCGCAGAAGGCGCTGTCGACGGCCATGCAGATGATGGACATCGCGCCCACCCGTGCCGCGCACGACGCGCTGGGCGACGCGTATCATACGGCGCTCGTCTGCCAGAAGCTGCGTCTCGCGGAGGGCATCGCCGCGTATGAGGCTGCCGTGCAGGCGCATGAAAACGGCTTCCACGGCGCTGAGCTGCCCGGCTGCGTGCAGCGGGCCGTGTTCCACGGCTACGCTGACAAGACCGCTGCGCTCGGCGCGATGAGCGGGCAGGAGAACCTTTGCCCTGTCTGCGGCGGGCAGATGACGGCGGGAAAATGGTATCCGCAGCAGGGACGGCGGTATCTGTCCCGCGCCAGATGCGAGGCGGACGGTGAATTTTACATCCGTATCCGGCTGGTGCAGGAGGACGGTGCGCTGCGCGTCAGCCGGCTGGTCTACGAGCCGACCGAGCAGGTCGCAAAGAGCTATGCCGCGCTCAGCCAGAAGCCCCGCCCACACCGCGCCCGCCGCCGCAGATTCGCCCGCGTCAAGCCAAAGCCGGCAGAACCGAAAAACGGATAAAAACGAGGGAAGGCTGCGCGGCCTTCCCTTGCTGCAATATACGCGTATATCCGAAATTCTGCTATGATCCTTGATCTGTCAAGCGCACGGAAACGGGGACGAATTGACATTTTTCGACTGGTCTGATAAAATAAAGGCGGTTCTTATCGAACCCCAAGGCTCCCGACGCAGACGGGCGGTTTGGCCTCCTCCGAAAGGAGGGATGTTTATGCCGATTACGATCACGTTCCATATTTTTGGGCTCACGGTCACCATCCGCATAAATGGCCGAAACCGCCACTCGGCAAAGTGACGGTTTCGAGATTTCTTGAAACGCTAACTTGATCCGAGGCCAAACCGTTCTTGCGGAAGGGGCCTTGGTTATTTTCATTATATCAGACTCTTCCGATTTGTCAAGCGCGCTGAATCGGACCTGTGCGCGGATTTATAAACCAAAGCGCCCTTCGGAAGAAGGGCGCTTTGCGGGTATCTTACAGATGGATCGCGGTGCCGGTCTTGCCTTCGATGCCGTCCTTGGCTTTTTCCAGGAGGGTGATGAGGGCGGTGCGGCCGGGCTTGGACTCGGCGAACTTGACAGCCGCTTCGACCTTCGGCAGCATGGAGCCGGGGGCGAACTGGCCTTCGGCCATGTACTTGCGGGCTTCCTCCGGGGTCAGCTCGTCCAGGTTCTTCTGGTCGGGCTTGCCGAAGTTGATGGCGACCTTCTCGACAGCCGTCAGGATGATGAGCATATCGGCGTCAAGCTGCTCGGCCATGCACTCGGAGGCGAAGTCCTTGTCGATGACGGCGGGCACGCCCTTGAGGTGGTATTTGTCCTCCCACACGACCGGGATACCGCCGCCGCCGGCAGCGATAACGGCGTGCTTCGCGTTCATAAGCGCCTTGACCGTGGCGATCTCGACGATCTCCTTCGGGCGCGGGCTTGCAACGACCTGACGCCAGCCGCGGCCTGCGTCCTCGGCGACGTCGATGCCCTTTTCGGCGGCGAGCTTTTTGGCCTCTTCCTCGGTCATGAACGCGCCGATGGGCTTGGTCGGATGCTGGAACGCGGGGTCAGCCGGATCAACGGCGACCTGCGTCAGAACAGTCGCGCAGTGGATGCCCAGACCGCGGCGGTCAAGCTCCTCGCCGATCATGTTCTGCAGATCGTAGCCGATGTAGCCCTGACTCATGGCTACGCACATGGAAAGGGGCATGATGTCGCTCTTGGCCTGCTGCTTGTGGTAAGCGGCAAACGCGTTCTGGATCATGCCGACCTGCGGGCCGTTGCCGTGCGCGATGACGACCTCGTGACCGTCCTCGATCAGGTCTGCGATGGCGCAGGCCGTCGTCTTGACAGCCTGCATCTGCTCTTCTAGATTTTTGCCCAGAGCGTTGCCGCCCAGAGCGATCACAATTCTTTTAGCCATTTTATAATTCCTCTTGATACTGCAATGGCAGGAGCGGCGCTCCTGCCATATGCTTATTTGTGTAGTCAGAAGCGAATTAGAACATCTTGCGCTTGTTGTCAGCGGAGTCGAGGTCCATCAGAGCCTTGACCGGGTCCTTGACCTGTGCCAGGAAGATCATCGCGGCGATGATGTACGGCTTGTAGCTAGCCTCTTTGTACAGAGGAGTACGATAACGATCGAATACGGAAGCCTCAACCTCGCCGTCCTTGCAGGATACATC
>OMDO01000631.1_pt1 | contig 21657 bp, 12 predicted proteins | sample 1674051 | NCBI WGS metagenome assembly OMDO01 (sample SAMEA103958138, study PRJEB25191) | human gut metagenome | biome: human-associated habitat [ENVO:00009003]; feature: intestine environment [ENVO:2100002]; material: feces | place: Germany | collected 2013/2015 | reverse complement strand
AGGGAAGCATTGCGCAGCAGCGTGATCATCGGGATAAAAAACTGCGGACGGATCACATACATCTTCGGATATCGATAGGAAACGTCCACGATGCCGGTGTTATACAGCTCGCTGTCTGGCTCCAGCATGGACACTAAAACGGCGTATTCGCAGTCTTTCTCGCGCCGGTCCTTATCCAGCTCCTTGAAAAAATCTTCATTTTTCTTTTTCGTTGCGGTTTCATCCATCTCGTTTTTCATTTCAAACATGATGGAAATAAATTCGATTCCGTCCGGATCCGTTTCTTTATAAATATAATCGCCCTTGCTGCCGGTTCTGGCATCGTTGTCCTTTTCAAAGTATGCATTCTGGAAACCGGTTGCGCGCAGCTTGTTGAATTCTGTCTCACAGTGCTGCTCTAAGCTTTCTCCGATCATTTTGGTGGACTGGCGCGCCTTGAAATCCTTATAATAGGCGATTTCCTCGTCCTTCATGCGGAGGCGTTCTTCGTATTGCTCCTTAATATTTTGCTCTCGAAGCCGGGTTTCCTGTTTTGCATGTTCTATTCTACCGGTCAGGTCATAAATCTGCCGGTCCATTTCGTTGATCTGCTTTTCTTTCTGGGCAGCTGCTTTGGAAACCGCCAGGGCGATATCCTTGTCCGCAGTTTCCTGTACAGATGTGATTTTGGCATTTAAAAGGCTGATCTGAGCGTCCTTTTGGGACAGAGCCTTTTCCTGTTCAGACAAAAGCTTTTCCTGCCGGGAACGGGCGTCTGCCTCTGCCAGCTGCCGTGCGCTCTCTGCTGCCGCAAGCTTTGCCTGCAGCCGGGAAATTTCCTCCGCCAGCTCCTGTCTCGTCTGGGTCTGCGCCAGAAGGACAGCGTTTTCTTTTTCAGAAAGATATTGCGCTTTACGCTCGGAAAGCTCTTTCTCAAATTCTTTATCACGGACCTGTCTGACGATCGCCGCATAGCCGGATTCGTCTACCTGAAAGACTTCGCCGCATTTGGGACATTTGATTTCCTGCATGCACCTGCTCCTTTATCATGATTGGATATTCTATTAGTTTACTCTGTCGAGCACTTTTTTTCAAGGCGAATCCCGATAGAAACCTCGGATCGATCCAAATCCGGTATGAATCACTGCGGTCTCTTTGCAAAAAGAAAGAAAAAATAGTATACTGTCAAAAGGAAAATCAGGATGAGAAAACCATTCCGGCGTGCAGACGCCGGTAACTATGAAACGAGGAAACAGCATGACGTTACAACAGGTATTGAGCCAGGTGCGGCGAGCCGCCGACGATTATGAAATGATTCAGGACGGAGACAAAATCGCAGTCGGGATTTCCGGTGGAAAGGATTCCTTGACGCTTCTTTATGCGCTGAGCACGCTCAGACGCTTTTATCCGCATCCCTTTGAACTGCATGCGGTAACTGTCGACCTTGGCTTTGAAAACTTAAATTTGGGCAAAATAGAGGCACTCTGTAAAGAGCTGGATGTCCCGTATACAATTGTGCCGACGCAGATCGCTTCGATCGTATTTGACCAACGGAAAGAAAAAAATCCCTGCGCACTGTGCGCAAAAATGCGGAAAGGCGCATTAAATGAAGCGATCCGTGGGGCAGGCTGCAACAAAATTGCTTATGCACACCACAAGGACGATGTCGTGGAGACGCTGATGCTGTCTTTGATTTATGAAGGGCGCTTCCATACGTTTGCCCCTGTCACTTTTCTGGATCGGATGAATCTGACGGTGATCCGTCCGCTCGTTTATATGAAGGAAGCGGATGTGATCGGATTTGTCCATAAGCATGATGTTCCGGTTGTCAAAAGTCCCTGCCCTGCAGACGGACATACTCGCAGAGAATATGTCAAGCAGCTGCTGCGTCAGCTGAACCTGGAAAATCCGGGTGTGAAGGATCGGATGTTCACTGCGGTTCAGAGTGGTCTTGCGGAATGGAGGGTACATGAAAAACAGTAACAATTACCATGATGAAACTGCAAAGGAAAATATCCTCCAGCTGCGAAAGCTGCAGGAAGAGCTGCCGCGCTTCTGTCGCCAGTATTTCCGTGGAATCGAACAGACGACCGCGCCCCGCACGCGGCTTGCCTATGCGTATGACCTCGGTGTCTTTTTTGAGTTTCTGCACAAAAATAACAGCGTGCTTTCGAAGATGGATATCACGGAGTTTCCGCTGTCAGTTCTGGATCAGATCACAAAGGCGGATATCGAGGAATATCTGGAATATCTTTCGTATTATGTCAAAGACGACGGCACGGAATATACCAACGATGAACGCGGGAAGCGCCGTAAGCTCGCTTCCCTGCGCTCGTTTTATAATTATTTTTTCCGGGACGAACAGATTAAAAGCAATCCTGCGTCCTTAGTGCCAATGCCGAAGCTCCATGACAAGGAAATCGTGCGTCTGGACCCCAACGAGGTCGCAATTTTGCTTGACCAGGTGGAGGACGGCACCAAAATGACCAAAAGTCAGATGAAGTTCCACGATAAGACGAAGGTGCGCGATCTTGCGCTTCTGACACTTTTGCTGGGAACCGGTATTCGTGTGTCGGAGTGTGTCGGTCTGGATATCAGCGACGTAGATTTTGATAATCTCGCAATCAAGGTGCGACGCAAGGGTGGATACGAGGACGTCGTCTATTTTGGGGAAGAGGTGGAGGAAGCGCTTCTCTCCTACCTGGATCAACGCAAACATATGATTCCGATGAGTGGCCACGAGGATGCATTATTTTTATCCCTGCAGAACCGGCGCATGGCGGTGCGCAGCGTAGAAAATCTGGTCAAAAAATACGCTTCTCTCGTCACAACGACAAAAAAGATCACGCCTCATAAGCTCCGTTCCACCTACGGCACGACGTTGTATCAGGAAACCGGGGATATTTACCTCGTTGCAGACGTTCTGGGACATAAGGATGTCAATACCACGCGGAAGCATTACGCTGCGATGAAGGACGATCATAAACGGAAAGCTGCCAAAACAGTAAAATTACGGGAGTTATGATTTTTCGTTGACTTGTAACTCGTGCAATCTATTGTGCGGAATCGAAAACGGTCACTCTTCCAGTGTTGGACTGAGTGACCGTTTTTTCGTTCTCTTGTTACTTTTTCTGCCCGTGCTTGCGAAGGTTTTTATCGCTTCTCCATCGGCTTGGGCGATAAATCGGAGGTGGTTCGATACCCTCTGCAGGATTGTCTGCAGCGCCGGGGCAATTTAAATTGCCAGATAAATTGGCGTTTGCAGAATGTGCGGTATCCAGGTGTTTCGATCGGTTATCGTTCGGTTCAGCGCCCGGCTTGCGGAAGGTCAGAATCGCCTTGAACAGATCGCCATCGAGAAGAATCTGCATTGTGCCGTGCTGCAGCTCAGTAAAGCTTCTTGCGATGGCGAGACCAAGTCCGCTTCCCTCTGTGTTGCGGGAGCCGTCTCCGCGGACGAAACGTTCGGTCAACTCTTCTCCGGAGACGGTCAGCTCCATCTGGGAAATGTTTCGGATCGCAATCTGCGTTTCGGATGCGCTGTCGGTCACGGTAACATAGACGCGCGTGGATGGCATGGCATATTTGCTGATGTTGGTATAAAGGTTATCAAAAATACGAAACGTCTTTTGCGGGTCAAGCCGCAAAATTACTTTTTCTTCCGGCAGCTGAAATTTGAACGTCAGATTCTTTTCCTGCATGCGGTCTTCATATTCCAGATAGCACTGCCGAAGCAGGTTGCAGATATCGACATTGTCGTAATGCAGGGTAACGTTATTGGTAGTTGCCTTGCTGATTTCGAACAGATCTTCGATCAGTACCTTTAAGCGGAGCGCCTTTTTGTCCAGCGTATCGAGATATTCCTGCTGCTGCATGGGGGTAAGTCCCGGCTCCTTTAACAGGTTGATATAGGTAATGATTGCAGTCAGCGGCGTCTTTAGATCATGAGATACGTTGGTGATCAGCTCGGACTTCATCCGTTGGCTCTTGACCTCTTCTTCTACCGCTTTCTTGAAATCAGTCTGAATCTGTAAAAGTTCTTTTTTATAGCTTTCGAAAACGCCGAAGTCTTCTGAAAAAGCGGTATCGAAATCCCCTCTTGCGATTGAGCTGGTCGCGCGCAGGAGGTTCTGATATTTGGTTTGTATGTCATAGACATATTTTTTGAGCAGGAAATAGATAATCAGGGAGTAAATCAACAGTGGAACAAAGCCCCATACCCAGAAAAACGTAATGACAAACAGGATGATAAAATTGACGATGACTAATTTGGAAATCATTTTCTTGGCGTCTGTGCCGATATCGAAGCTGACAAGCTCCTGATAGAACCGGTTCCAGGTATTCATAATCCTGCGCCAGTAGCGGATTATCAGGCTGTGCTCGCGAAACTCCTGTTTGCTGCGCAGGCAGCCTGCTGCAATCGTGCCGAGAAGAAAGGCGACGAAAAAGCAAAGGAAAAAAACAATCACCAAAAACAGATACAGCGTCCCGGACAAATGCAGCGGCGAAAGAACATGCTTTGTCAGGTTCGGAAAGAGCTGTCCTTGCTGAACGCCGCAGATCAGATGAGTCAGGAAATAGGGTCCCTGAAAAAACAGACAGAGAAGCACTGCTGCTATCTCGATCGGAAGCTGGCAGATGGAAAAGCTGCGGATACAGTAACCTCTTTTTTCAAACAAGAGAACCATAAAACCACCGAACAGGAATGCTGCAGCAAAAAAACCGATCAGCACGTGGGGAACCCCGGCGGCACAATAGCTCTGATACTGGAGGCTATCGTAATTGGTATCGCTCATGAACAGATCCCGGGAAGAAAGAATCTTCTGATACTGCTGTTGGGTGATGGCATAAATGATCCGCATATTCGAAGGACCGGAAAGCGAAACACGGTAACGGTAAGTCTGGCCAGAGTCTGAATCGAAATCTAACAAAAGGCTGTCGGAGTCATCAGAAAACTGCTGAAAATACTGTTCTCTTCCGGCAGTTTCCAGCTTTTTTAAAAAGCTGTCGGATTCGTCGCCAAAATAAGCGCGGCAGCTGCTGACATGTCCGGCGGCGTCATATTCGATAACCGCATAATAAATATAGGACGGATGTTCTGTCGAGGTTTGCCCATTTAAAAGCGCAGTCAGTTCAGAAACACTACTGTTTCCGATTTGCGTACCGGAAGCAGTATCCTGCGCACAGTAATCGACATATTGCGTCAGTTTCTCTGCACCCGCCTTCATTTCATCAATCTGTGACAGAAATACATTATACAGGGCTTCTTCCAGATCACCGTCAGAAACGGGGGTGTCAGACGAAGCATCGGAAGAGATTCTGTCAGCGATCTGATAAGTGGCTGAAGAGGCAGAAAATTCAGGATCACCTGATTCACGGCTCCCCAGATAGTCAATCGTCAGATACAGATCGGAATAAGACCAGTTTTTCTGATCGGTCTTTTCTTTCAGGTATTTATATTGAATATAGTTGCTCTGATAAAGCTGTTCGATAAAGGACATTTCCGTCAGCGGAGTGGAAAATTCGCTGGCCGCACGCGTTTGAAAGAACGGCAGAAACGCCATCAGACAGAGTGTCAAAGACAGGAGGATGACAAGCATCACTGTAACGCTTTTTGCCTTTGGACTACTGTTTTTCCATTTTGTAACCAACACCCCACACCACCTTTAAATATTTCGGATTCTTCGGATCGATTTCTATTTTTTCTCGGATTTTACGGACATGAACCATAATCGTGTCAGTATTGACCGCTTTTTCATTCCAGATGCGTTCGTAAATTTCGTCTGCGGAAAAAACACGTCCGGGATTACGCATCAAAAGCAACAGAATTTTAAACTCAATGGGTGTCAGGCGCACCGGCGCGCCATCGACAAAGACTTCTACAGTCTCTTCGTTTAATTCGATTCCGCCCAGCACATGATAAGTATCCTTGACCGGTTCAGCAGATGCGATCGCTTCCCGGTAACGATTATAGCGTCGCAGGTGGGAATTGACACGCGCCAAAAGCTCCAAGGGCGTAAACGGCTTTGTAATGTAGTCGTCAGCACCCATATTTAAGCCCATGATCTTATCGACCTCTTCTGATTTGGCGGAAAGCATAATCACCGGAAAATCATAGCCCTTTTCCCGCACCTTCATCATCATCGTAATGCCGTCCATGCGCGGCATCATGATATCTACGATTGCAAGATCAATTTCTTCTTTTTCAATGACCGCCAGACCCTCGATTCCATCGCCTGCCTGAGATACGTCATATCCCTGGTTTTTTAAATAAATCTCGATTCCGGAACGGATATCGGCGTCATCTTCTACGATCAGAATATGATTCTTATCCATTGCAGCTTTAAACTCCCCTCTTTTGTATGGCGCCTGATAGTAAAAATAGTGTTCAGATCGCCTGCCTGACATATGTCCTATCAGTATAGCATCCGCGTCCCGGGAAAGCAAACCTTCGGACAAACTTTACGATACGCAAAAGAGCTTAGAAAAAAGCGGCATAAAAACGAAAGAAAATCTAAAGTTTTGAAAATATGTGCCCTAATAGCAGGTATCAGCAGAATGATTTCCGAAAAATGTGACGGAACCGTTCAGTGAAAATCCGTGCTGTAGTATGGAATGATCAGATAATCTCCGGCGTGGATATCGTCTGCATCCTGTAAGTGATTCATTTCGCAGACCTCGTCGATATAATCCTGGACAGATGTATAATGATTATCCATATAGCGGCTGGAAATAGCGGAAAGCGTATCTCCCGAATATACCATAATGCTGCGGAAATACTTATAATGGACAGGTTCGGAGGATGCCTGCGCTCTGGATAAAAATCCGGTTGTCAAAATACCGATAAAGACCGCGATAAGGGTTGCTGCAAGGCTGAAAAAGATCCGTTTGGTCAGTTGTCTGGTCCTGCGCAGGTGGTTGCGATAGGAACGCTCCTGATATGCTGCTACTGCTCTGGCGGTGTGAAAATAGGTGCTGTATGTTGTGTTCATAGAAATCCCCTCCTGAGTACAATCGAACATACGGTTTCGAACATATGTTTCTATACATGGATTATATCGAACGTACTTTCGAATGTCAACAGGAAACGGTAAAAATCGAACACTTCTTCGGAATGTATGTTTGCTTTTTTATCAGGGGTATGTTATACTGAATTTACATTAAAATGCAGAAAGGAATTTTTCTATGACACAGAGAAAGATCACTGCAAAACAGCAGGAAATTCTTGATTATATAAAAGAAGAAATTTTAAAAAAGGGATATCCGCCGGCAGTTCGTGAGATCTGCGAGGCAGTTCATTTAAAATCCACGTCTTCCGTTCATTCTCATTTGGAGACGCTGGAGAAGAACGGATATATCCGCAGGGACCCGACTAAGCCGCGCGCGATTGAGATCACAGACGACAGCTTTCAGGCTGTTCGCACAGAGATGACGAGCCTTCCGGTTGTCGGCAATGTTGCAGCCGGACAGCCGATCCTTGCCGAAGAAAATATCGAAAGCTATCTTCCGATTCCGGCAGAATCCGTGCCGACCGGTGAGCCGTGCTTTGTGCTGAATGTCCGCGGCGATTCTATGGTAAATGCCGGAATTCTGGATGGTGACCAGATTTTTGTACAGTGTTGTCAGGAAGCCTATAACGGACAGATCGTGGTTGCGCTGATCGATGACTCTGCTACAGTAAAACGTTTCTATAAAGAAAAGGATCACATCCGTCTGCAGCCGGAAAACGATACGATGGACCCGATCATCGTAGACGACTGCCAGGTGATCGGACGTGTGTTCGGAATGATGCGGATCTTCCATTGAACAGATTCGGTGAAGGGCACAAAAATTGCAGAACATATAACTAAAGCTTAGTACATAAGCTTTAGGAATACACCTTTTCACATTGGGAAGCTGGCAGTTTAATTGACGCCAGCTTCCTATTTTTTCATCACTTCAAGAGAAAAAATAAACGCGGTGGGGTTTCTTGATACCCGACCGCGTTTATCTTTGCCCGCTGATATACGGGCAAATCGTTTTTTATTGTAGGTTACTTTCTTGCACCATCCGAGCCGATGGTATATCCGTCAATGGTGGTATTCACCGCCATCGTCCCGTCTGTGTAGAAGTAGTACCACTTTCCGTCAATCTGCTTCCAGCCGCCGGAGAACATCTTGCCGTTATTGTCCAGCCAGTACCACTTCTGGTCGTCGGAGAGCCGGCCCTTCACTGGCTTCCCATTTCTGTAATAGCTCCACTGGCCGCTGTCATTCTGCTGCCAGCCGTTTGCGGTCTGCGGGTCAATGACGATCTCCACAAACCGCCGCAGTACGGTGGCAACCTCGGCGCGGGTAGCGGTTCCCTTGGGGTCAAACTTATTTCCATTCTTCCCGGCCAGGATGCCCGCCTGCTGCATGGCCCTGACTGCATTCTTCGCCCAGCTGCTGATCTGTGCGTTGTCCGCAAAAGTCACAGCCTGGAGGGTTTTCGGAAGGTCGTAACCCAGCTTTTTGGCGTAATTTGCCATGATGACCGCCATCTGTTCCCGGTTGATGTTGGTATCCGGCGCAAAGGTGGTGGCAGTAACGCCCTCCACAATGCCGTTCTGCGCCGCCCAGTTCACATAGGGGGCATAGTAGGCGTCAGCTTTCACATCAGTAAATTTCACGGTCTTGTAACTGTCCGGGTTGATGCCCGCCAACCGCCCCAGAGCTGTCACAAACATTCCTCTGGTCATGCCGGTGTTGGGGCTGAAGGTGGTGTCGCTGGTGCCGGAGAGCAGTCCCCGGCTGGCTGCAAAGAGGATATTGTCCGCAGCCCAATGGTTATGAATGTCGGTAAAGGCAGGGGCAGGGTTCTTGTAGCCCACGCCGTAAACGCTGAAATGACCGGTTTCAAAAACCACCGCTTTCAGGCTGGCATCGTAGCTGGATTTGGTGATCCATTCCACCTTGCCCGCGTCGTCTACATAGACTGCATAGAGATTACCGGTCTGCTCACCCTTTGCCGGTGTGTAGGACAAACGCACCGAGATGGTATGTCCATTCAGGCTGGTAATCGGCGTCTCTTTGCCGCCGGAGAGATACACCAGCGACAGGTCATAGACCGGTCTTGTTTCTATGGCGGCTTTGGCCTCGGTAGAACGCAGCGCATCCACCTTATTTGCCCGGAGAATGATGTCTCCTCCAGCGGAGGCGGCATCCAGTTGCTTCAGAGTATCCAGCCCGATATTAACCGAAACCAGATGGTCTATTGCTACGGTAAACTGCCGGACGTTTTCTTTAACCAGCAGATCCAATGTCTGCGCCTTGATGGTCACGTTAAAAGAGGTCTGGCCTGCCGCCGAGGTGATGGGAACGGTAACGGCAATCCCATTCTCTGTGGTGCCGTTCTTTTTCGCATCCTGTTTGGCCTTGTCGATGGCGGACTGGACAGAGCTATTATCCACTGCCGCATTGCCGTTTTTATCCGGCTGTATGGGTTTGCTTTCACCGGTGACAGGGGCTTGAAGCTTTTCCTTCGGCTGGTTGGTGTTATCATTGTTGCCGGAACCGCCGGAGGATGAGCCTCCACCGCCGCCCGAACCACCAGAGGAGGAACCGCTGTCGCTGGAAGATTGCCTGGAAACGGTCAACGTTCCAGAAACATAGGTGATCTCATAGTTGTCATTTGACAGCGTATCAGTGATGTTGATTGCGATTTCTCCGGCTTTGCTCATATCCGGTGTCTGCTCGTAAGTCAATGTTACAGTGCCGCTCAGGGTGTCTGCACCAACCAGACCTTCCACCTTGTAATCCTTATCTGCTTTAGGGCTGCTCAGATCGGGCGCGGTGCTGCCAGTGTAGGCGCTCTTATCAAGTGCCGTAACGGTAACTGATTTTTTCGCTACGGTCACGGTCACGTTCTGTTCTGCCACATTTGCGTACTCTGCATTTCCCTGAACCTTGTACCAAACGGTGTATTCTCCGGCATTTTTCGCTGTGGGGAGCTGCTCACTCCACTCAGAATCGCCAAGCCGGTAGAGCATTGTGCCGCCAGTGGTCTTGCCCGCTGCAACCAGAGCCTGTTCTGCACCGTTGTAGGTCAGTGTGTTGACCGTAGGTGCAGTCACGGTGGGGATGCGCTTATTCTTTGCGCTGATGTTGACGGTCAGCGTGATGTCCTCATAGTTTGTGCTCTTGATTACTACGGTCGCAGTACCCACAGAGCCGGTGGTTGCCACATCATTTTTCTGAATGGGCAGGGTCAGCTTGCCGTTTTCCACCTTCGCGCCGCTGGTGTAGTAGCCGTCATTTAGTTTGATTTCGCCGATCTCATAGGTGAGTGCACCGTACTCTTTGGGAGTTTTCAGCGTGGGCAGGGCGGGGAGCGTCACAGTGTAGGTCTTTTTGCAGTCATTTACAATGGTAAGCGCAGTTTCCTTGGTGAAGTCAGGCGCAGCGGCCTTGATGATGCTGCCGGTAGTAGGGAAGCTGCTCTGCTCCAGGGCGTAATTCTTCGCGGTCTGCTCCATCAAGGACACTGTGGCAGTGATGTTCTTGCCGTTGCCCACACTGGCATCGTCAAAGCTGGCGGTCACGGTGTAGTCTGTGCCTCGGTTCAAGTTCACGCCGTCGAAGGTTACGCTGGTAATGCCTGCGTTTGTCATGCCATCATAGGGCTTTGACGCAGCCGTTACCCCGGTGATCGTCAGCGGCTTCTTCCCAATGCGGACCGCCACGCTGGCGGGTGCGGTATCGTTGTGGTTTTCATCGCCAATCACCCGATACCACACGGTATACGTTCCGGCATCGGTGCCGGTAGGGATGTCCTGGCTGTATGTACCGTTCTCGGTCAGGCTGTACTGCATAGTGCCATAGTTCGCCACGCTGCCTGCGGTAATGAGCGCCTGCTCCTGGCCGGTATAGGTCAGGTTTTCCTGCGCTGTGGGAGGCGTGATGCGGTTTGCGCCGATGCTGGCCTTTTGTACCGTCACAGCAATATCCTCGCTCATCTTCTCGTAGCCGTCACAAGTGGCGGAAAAGCGGAAGGTATGATTGCCTGCGGACAGCTTTAGTGCAGAAAGATCAAATTGATTCTTTGTTGTCGCACTGCCAACTGCTTTCTCGTTGCCGTCCTCCACCTTGTACCACTGGAAGCTTACAGCGCCTGTGCCGGTTTCCTTCGCTACCTTGACAAGAAGCGTCCCCGTACCGCCATAAGTCATGCTCATCTCGGTGGGATAGTCCATGCTCTTGATGGGGATCTTGGCCATAGAAACATTGGTCAGCTCCGTACTGCTAAGGTCGCTTATCCAGGTGCTGCCGCTCTTAAAAGCGTAGCCCTCCGGCAGCAGAGATGCCAGCGTGACATCTCCGGTGACGGTCAGCTTTGCCGCCGTCTTACCGTTCAGATTCAGCTTGAGCGGGCTGCTGATGGTGATCTCGCCTGCATCTGCCAGTAGCTTCACTGTACCGCCGTTGGCTGCGGCGATGGCCGTGTCTGCCGCCCGATGGTAGGAAATGCTGCCGTCCGTCTTTGTTACCTCAGCGGCATAGCCGCAGTAGGGGCAGACATTCCCGCCGGAATGCTCATCCGGGTGGCTACACTTCACAACAGTTACGGCAGTATTCTCATTCATCTCCGACAGTTTGACCAATGCGCCGTCTTGCTTCCGATAGGCATAGCCCTCTGCCAGCAGGGACTGGTAATCTGGGTTCTTCGGGATTTTGATGCTGTTAAAGGAGCCGCCGGACAGGGTCACACGAATATTGCTATTATATCCCAATTTCAGCTGATCCGCGTTGCCGCCGGACATGCTCAGCGTTCCCTCCGTGTAGATGCCGCCGGTGAACGTGCCGCTCGTTACCACGGCTTCGTTCCCGGTAAGGAAGAAAAGCCCAAATCCACGGACGCCAGTTCCGCCGCCTACGCTTCCCTCCAGGGTGACATTGTCCAGCGTCAGCTTTGCGCCTGTGTGGTCAAATTTTCCAACTTCCACCGCATTAGCGGACTTGGAGACACAGGTGCTTTGCACCTTGCCGTTTGTTATGGCTACATCGGAGCCGAGGATACAAAGAAGCGCCTCCTCACGGGATTTGCTCAGGGTGTGTCCATTCAAGTTCAGTATAATATTTTTGCTGATTTCGATAGGCTCTGCGTTCTCGATGTCCAAAGACCCCCGCAGCGTGACCGTGTCACCGTCCTGCGCGGCAGCCAGTGCGTTTTCCAGACTGGTGTATCGCTTGCCGCCGGTTTCAAATGCCTCCACCAGCATCTGGCAGCGGGTGCAGTAACCGGCGCTGTCTACCTTGCCCGCATGGTCGCAGACTCTGCCGCAGGCACATTTGCCGTTATGATACTGGTCGGTATGCTCGACCACCTTGACCGCTCTATTCGAAATATCTACATGGGAAACGTTCAGAATTTCGTCGCTACCGGCGTCTGCAAAGGCATATCCGTCTGCCAGCAGAGCCAGGGCCTCCTCACCAAGTGCTGCATTGATTCCACGTTGGAACGTGCCGCCCTGGAGCTGGGTTTTCCCGAGGAAATTCACCTGACTCTTAAACACGCAGTCGCCCTTTACCGTCAGGGTAAACAGTTTATCAAGGGTGCCCGCGCTTGTTGTAACGCTGTCTAATATCAACACCGCGGGGGCGCTGGTGGCAATGTCATTTATCGTGCCGTTTTTGATGGTAACGCTGTTGTACGGGAAATTTTGCAGATCCAGCGCCTTGACCTTGTGGCCCTGCAGGTCCAGCGTAAGGTCCATGTTCGCCGTATCGCCGTTCCCCGCTTTCAAGGTTGCGTTAGTATCCCGCACAAAATAAGCGGTTCCGCCGGAGACCAGAATGCCCCCAGCCCCGGCCTCATTGCCTTCAAACGCATAGGGGAAACCGTTGCGAATAAAGAGCACTTCCGCACGACACGGTTCGCCGCACTGTTGGCATTTGCCCTCGCGGGTGTATTTTTCATGGGTGCAAGTGTTAATGGTAACGGTGACAGTTTTTGTATCTACGGTATAGTTATTATAGGACAGCTTGCAGTAGACCTGGCCGCTGTACTCCCAGTTCCTGCCCTCCACTGGGGTCAGGTTGGACTTGGTCAGGACGATTTTACTATAACTGCCGCTGCCTGTGCCCTGACATTCTTTTCCGTTCACATACCACTGAAAGGTGATTTGACCGGACTGACCGCTTTCCAGAGAGGCTTTGACATCGACAACCGCTACACTTTCCCCACCTAATTTCTCATATACGACCTCCGCCTGCTTTTTTATGGTAATGGGGTTTCTGGGCGCGGCGGCGACGGTGACCGTTGCGGTGGCGGTCGCCCTAGCGGGAGAGAAACCATTTTCGCTGTCTGCGGTCAGCTTCAGCTTATAGCTGCCCTCCTTGACGGTGCTGTCGGCGGTAACGGTGATGGTCTGGTTGTCAGCGGATTTTTCCGCCGTCAGACCGGTGTGCGCGCCATCCCATTCCACGTTCAGGGTGTCCATCTTGACCTTGCTGCCGGTCACGGAGAAGGTCGCCCTCTGACTGCCTAAGCTTTCCTGTATGGTTCCCTGCTGCGCGCCGACGGTCAGGCTTGCTCGGGGCGCCATCTTGGCGATGTAGATGGTCTTGACGTCCTCGTCTCTTTTCGTATCGTCCGCTGTGCCGACCGACATATCGTCTGTGTTTGCATTCTGTTTGTCCGAATACAGAACGGTCAGGTTGCTGTCAATGTTTCGGGTCTTTCCATGTGGACTATTCGAAATCGCACCATATTTTCCGGTGGCGTAAAGGGTTCCTCCGCTCATGGTCAGGGATGCAGTGTCAATACCGTAACCGGAATTTTTTAGATTCAGCGTTCCATTCTCAATCACGATGGTTTTAGCGCTCAAGCCGAACGTACCGCCGTTGGTGGTTATCTTTGCCCCGTCTTTTATGGTAAGCGTCCCGCCGGCGGTGTCGCTCCAATTGCCGTCCGCAATACCATATTTCCTGTCAGGAACAGTGACCGTCAGACTGCCGCTTCCCTGAATGGTCAGATTGGCGGAATACATATCCAGAGCGGCGTCATATGCGGTCTCGGTAATCGTAATGGTATTCTCGCCTTTCAGCGTGATTGTTGTGTCGCCCTTCACCGTCACCGGGGTAGTTATGTTTCTGTTCTCCCAGGTAACATTGCCGGAGATGGTTTCATGGTCTGCCGCAGCTGCCATCAGGGATATTGCCTGCTCTGTTCCCTTGCAGGCAGAGAGGTCTGCATCTTCCGCAGAGCAGACCGGACAGTCGGGATTGACCGCCTCTTTCTCACAGCGGATTTCGCAGATGCACTCCGCCGGAGCATTCCCGGACGCGCCGGGAACAAGCCCGCTGTCCTGGGAATTGCACTGCTCGCAGGTATACCCGCAGGGCGTCCCCTCTGTGGCCGGGATGTAGCCGCAGCTATCGTCATGCTCGCCGCGTTCATGAGGACAGCTTAATTCTTTTGTGATACAGCCGCTTTCCTCACTGCATTCATGGGTACACGCGGTCGGCTGGGCCTCCTCTACTTCAGATGAGGTCGCCGTATTTTCTGATACGCTGCCTTCCAAAACAGGGTAACAGCTTTCGTCATGTTTATGGATACACTTCTCCACAGGGGTGTAACAATCCTCAGTATGCTCATGTTCACAGTCTGCCCCTTCGGTTCCTTCCGTATATCCGCAGTCCTCTGTATGTTTCGGGTGATGCTTGCACAACCCCGTATGGACGGCGGATGCACCCGCTTCCACCGCAGATGCCGGAACTCCCGGCATCGTAAAAATCATTGCCGCCGCCAGTAAAAATGCGGCCGGCCGTTTCCATTTCCATTTCATTTTATTCATCCTCCTCACGTTGTTCGTTCCCTCTCGTTGTTTTCTGAAGCAGCCGGGATACTGCCTCCCGCAGCTGATATTCCGTCACAGGCTTCACCAAAAAGGTGTCCGCCTGCAGCCTGCGGCTTTGGGGTTCAAACTCTGCCTGGTCGCTAATCCACAGGAGAGGGACATCCCTGCTGTACCCTCGTATGCTCATGCAGAAATTCATCCCCCTGGCTCCGTCCTCCATGACTACCACAGCGTCATAAGGCCCATCCCGCTGCATGGCATAGACGCAGAATACGCCATTGTCAAAGCGGTCTACTTTGCCAAGCTTCATCAGCAAAGCGGTTTCTTTTTCTTTCTGGCTATAACTGCATAGCGCAATTCGCATTTCCATACCTCCGTTTCCTGATGGGCGCCATCGCCTCATATAGCTCCTGATCACTACAATCTATGGAGAGGAATGCCGGGATATGAAGCTGATACGCGATCAGGGCGAAGTTTTCATCATCACTCCACCAGACAAGCGGTACTTCCGGTGCCAGCTGCTTTGCCTGAATGGCAGCCTCCAATCCCCTTGCCCCGGTCATTGCGATGACAACCGCATGATATCGGCTCCGCCGCAGTGCCTGAGATAGCTGCTTCTCATTCCATAGCTCGTCGATGACAAGCTGCCCATCCCCATCAAAAAGGGAGCGCAGCCTGCTTTCAAACCATTCCACATTTCTCAGCTCCGTACAAAGTGCGATTTTCATGCTGAGCCTCCTTTCCTGAAAAAAATAAAAAAAGAATCCTGCTCGCAGGATTCTCCGCCTGCGGCGGGTCGCTTCTGCGACATACTTCCTAACCGCCGCAGTGCGATCCTTGCGGAGCGTTTTATGTGATAGGAATTTCCTATCACATAAAAAAACCAGACCTTCTCATCGGAAAGTCTGGTAGTATAATTAGAGTAGCATCTTGTCAAGAGAAATGCAACCGACTTTGTTTAAGACGCAGGTTTCCTGTTTAAGACGCAAGTTTTTTCCTGCGGTTTTATGTTATACTCATATTGGATTATTGTGCAAAGGAGATGGCACGATGCAGATTGCGATTGTGGATGACAGAGCAGAGGACAGAGAAGAACTGTCTGTCTGCCTGGAAAATTATATGAAAAAGCATCAGCTGGACTATACGCTGACAGAATTTGAGGACGGAGAGAATTTTCTGAAAGCTGCCGCCCAGGTCAATTTTCAGCTTATCTTTATGGACATCTATATGGAGAACATGGATGGAATAGAGGCTGCCAGAAGGCTGCGCCAGAAAAACAGGCTCTGTAAGATCGTTTTTCTGACCATTACAGAAGATTATGCCCGGATGGGGTACAGCCTGTCCGCCAGCTATTATCTGCTGAAGCCGCTTTCGCTCCATCAGGCAGATTTTGAAGAAGCGATGGAGCTGTGCCAGCTAAAACCGCCCTATGAAGTGATGACACTTTCGGTTATGGCTGACCGTCAAAAGCTGGAACTTCCCACAGAGAAGATTCTATACATAGATTATCAAAACCGTATGACACGGATTCATACGGCGGAACACGTGATACCGGTAAGCGGAGGTTTTCAGGAGGTCACTGCCGCATTGCAGAAGGACAAGCGTTTTTTGCCCTGCTACCGGGGCGTTTTAATCAACATGGATTATATCAGCCAGGTTAACAGTCAGACCTTCCGTTTGATAAATGGGGAGAATCTTCCGATTGCTCTCCGCAATGGAAAACAGCTGCGGGAAACCTACCGTCAATATGTTTTCTCTGGAATGGGGCGTATCGTATGAGAATGAAACAAATACGCAGGCGTATTCTGGGGGGCTGTCTGGCCTGCCTCCTCTGCTTGACCGGCAGTATCCCTACATTTGCCGCTGGAACTGCAACCCCAGCCAACGCCGATGAAAGAAGGGAGAATCCGCCGGGTTTAGAAAACAAAGCTTCAGGGGCACTGGATAGCGGAACCCTGGAAGCACCGGAAGAAGTATCCCTCGTCCTTGTCACGGAAATACAAAATGAAGGCGAACTGCTCTCCCTGCCAGATTTCACCCTGCCCCTTAGAACCACACCGTCTGATGATGACCTGGAGGAAATTTATCAGCTGGCCCTTCAGTATCAAACCGTCTGCGCCACTGTAACAGCAGGTGAAGAAATCCGGCAGGAAACATTTTCTGTCGCATGGGATTTTTCGGCCATTGACCAGACCACTCCGGGCGAATATACCGCAGCAGGCCGGATTGAACTGCCGGAGGGGTATGCCTTTGGTGAAGCTGTATTGCGGGAGCTTCAGATTTCCGTCCGGGTGGAAGAAATGCCGCCTGCTGTCATTACCTCCATAGAGCAATGGTATCCTTATACGGATGCGTTTGCGGTTCAACAGGGCAGCGGAACCGAAGCACTGGAAGCATTGTTCGCTGCTTCCCCGTATTATCTGGAATGCTATGCGGAAAATGGAACCAGCTACACCGCTGTGGTGGAATGGGATTTTTCCGGTATTGATCTGAATACTGTGGGACTGTACCATGCAACCGGAAGGCTGACTGCACCGGAAAATACCATATTTGCGGATCGTGTCGATTTCCCTGAAATTTCAATTCCTGTTTCTGTTCAGGCTCCGGGCAGCCCGGACATCAACTGCTTCCTGGTTCGCAGAGGAAGCCTTTATTTTCCCTGGGTTGCACCATCAGGGGAACTGGATGAGATCAGCGTATGGCTGTCCGAAAACAACGGTTCATGGAACCGTCTGGAAAGTGGCGTTTATGTGGGTCAGGAAATGCTCTCGATTGCCACCCGTCTGCTGACACCGGGCAGCAGTTACCGCCTTCAGGTTGATTATGACGGCGGACAGACCGGCATCCTGTCCTTTACCTACGCAGATGAAATTGTCCTTGAAGGGTATCATGAAGGCGACCGGGATGGAGGGGATGCAGGCGAAAATCCACCCGATACCATCATTCAGCCGCCTCCTGAAGATACCGACGATCAGGATGACGGTTTCACAGACAGACCCTCCACAAAGCCTCCAAAACCGCCTGTAACAAATGACGGTGGAATGGATTCCGATGATTCTGAGGACGCATTAGAACCAGACGCTGGTTCCGATGAACCGACCATACCGGAAATCGAAACGCCAGTTGTATCAGATCAGCCAGAGGAAAATACCGCTTTGCAGCAGCCCCCGGAAAGTGCGGATTCCAAAAAACCTGTTTTTTCAGAGTTCTTCGATGAAACCACCGACCGGATTTCTGGCACGCGCTTTTTGATGATGCTGCAAACAGGGGAGCAAAGAGCCGTCTTTTCCAAACAGGGAATCACCATCAGCATACCCAAAGACGCCTTGCCGGAGGGTATCCAAAACGAAGATCAGATTGAAGTCATCATCCAAAAGGATACGGACGGCGGTTTTTCTTTTTCGTTTTCCATCAACGGAACTGTGCTCAACTCCCTGCCGGATGTTTCTGTCATGCTGCCCTATCCAAATGACCCGGCAGCCGGCACATTGTTCCTCGGTGATGAAAGCGGCGTGGAAATTCCCATGACCGGCTATGACGATGCGGCAAAAGCCGCCTCCTTTCAGATCAGCCATACAGGGACATACACCCTTGCAGTAAAGGAAGATGCCGTTTCCCTGGCACATGCCGCCGACACAGAGCATAGCCGGTCGCCCATACTCCTTTTAATTCCGGCTTGTCCGCTTCTTCTGTCTGCCGGTGAATTTTTCCTAAGGAGGAGGCGAAAATAAGATGGTATCTTCTGTTGTAAAAAAATATGCCGCTTTATGTATGGTCTGCCTGTGCTCATCCCTGTTTTTTCTTGGCCTGTATCAGTTCAATAATAAATATAGCCAGAACACAATTCAGGCGGCAAATGGGATTCTGGCGCTTTCTGAGGAAGAACTTCAAAAGTCACCGGTGCGCTTTCTGGTATCCGGCTGGGCGTTTTATCCTGACGCGCTTTTGACCCCGGAAGAAATACGGGATGAAAGCCATTATATGCGCTACCTTTCCATTGGAGCGCAGACCAATTTCTCCAGCCCTGCAAACCCTTCTCCCTATGGCTGCGGGACTTACCAGATGACATTCTTCCTGCCGGAACGGAAGGAAGCGTATGCACTGGAAATCCCGGAAGTGTTTTCTGCTTACAACCTTTATCTGGATCATGACCTGATCCTGCAAATGGGGGAACCGGCACAGGGGACGCCATTGGTTCAAAACCGCATGGTCACTTTTTATGGCGGAAAACCGGTCACACTCACCATAGCGGTCAGCAACTATGACCACTTTTACGGAGGGATTGTTTATCCGCCTGCTTTCGGAACGATGCTGGCGGTCAATACAACCAGAGGAATCCGGTTTGCATTCTGCCTGTTTGGCTGTACGGTTACCTTTGTCTGTGCGCTGCTGTCCTTTTATTTCAGCCGCCGGATGAAACAGAAAAATACATTCCTGTTCGGACTGATCTGCCTTGCCATGTGCGGCCTGTCATCCTATCCTGTGCTTCATATGCTGGCTGCTGTTCCCATATTCCCCTGGTACACGATTGAACTGTTCTGTATCTATCTGGTTACCTGGCTGATTGTAGTTCTGCAAAACCGGATATGCAGGCCGGGCTTCCTGCCTGCGGCCATCAGTAATGGGGTGGGCGCTGCGTTCCTGGTATATGCGTTTGTGTATGGCATGATGGCTTCCCATCTCTCCCTTGGAGCGATTCGTTTCTTCTCTGCATCGGTCTTTTGTTATAAGGTGGCATCTGCACTCTATCTGCTTATCATCGCTGTGCTTGCCATTCACAGAGGAGAAAAACGGAGCAGCCCGATTTTCTATGCTGCGGCAGCCGCAACCTGCGCCTTTATATGGGATCGCCTTCTGCCGGTTTATGAGCCGGTTATCGGCGGTTGGTTTGTGGAATGGGGCAGCTTTTTCATAGCAGCCGCCATCGGTTATTCCCTCTGGCGCGATGTGATAGAAGGGTATGGAAACAGCCTGATTTTCCAGGAAGAACGCAAGCAGGTCATCCGTCAGCTTTCTATGCAGACCGAATACAGCCGTCAGGTTTCTGAAGCAGCGGCAGAAAACAGAAGGCTGATTCACGACATCAAACACCATCTGCGCACCATAGACCGCATGGCCTCTGAACGTGGGCAGACGGAGATCTGCTCCTTCCTGTTACAGGTAGAGGAACAGGTTGCGGCAACATCGGGTCACTCCCCTGCCCAGTTCTGCAAAAATCCCGTTGTAAATGCGCTGATTGAATACTACTACGGCATGGCGCAGACACAAGGGACAGAATTTCAGGTGCGGCTCGATCTTCCCGATCAGATGCCGCTTACCGATGTGGAACTGTGTACGGTGCTGGGCAATCTTTTGGACAATGCCGTTGAGTCGTGCAGCCGCCAAAAACGGGGGGTGCACCGCATTTTCATTGCAGGCGAAACCAGAGGCAATATGTACTTTTTGAAGATTGAAAACACTTACGACGGTCTGGTCTTGCAGGAGGGAAAAACATTCCTCTCCCGAAAGGGCGCATCTGCTGATCATGGAATCGGGCTTTCCTCTGTCCGAAAAATCATTGAAGGCCATGGCGGTGATCTCGATCTTGTTCCCGGTGAGGAATCCTTTCTTGTTGGAATTACAATACAGATGTAAAAACTGTTTTTTGATCAAGTTTTTATCTCTTATTCACGATAAAAGGGAAAAACCATTTGCAGGTTTTTCCCTTTCTGTTCGTGATATAAAAGGAATTAACCAATTCAATATCTCATCTGTCATCTTTCTTTTCCTCCGCGTTTTTATCTAATATCCAATTTGTCTTAATGCACATATTTGTGGATGGTTGCTTTAACAGCCCCCGGCCCTGCAATCATTTCACGGAACATATGCTCAATTTTTTCTCCTACGCCGTCTTTGTACAAATCTGTAAAGAACAGACGCTCATTGGAAAGAATTGGTTTCAGCTGGTCCTTAAAGGTTTCCGGCTTTCCGACTACAATGTCTTTGAACTGTTCCTGAAGTTCTTCATTCATCGGGTCCGGTGCAAGTTCAAATTTATTTCCTTCATCATCTACACCAAGCATATATCTGAGCCATCCTGCAATTCCCAGCGGAATGGCTGTCAATCTGGAAGCATCTCCGAATTTCTGTACATATGCTTTGATTGTTTCGCCGAAACGGATGCCAACCATCTGAGATACATCTACTGCCAGACGAAGGTTGGTGTCTCCCAGATATTCATTTGGAAAACGATCGTTAAAAAGCTCATCCACAAATGCCTGAGGAGAAAGGATTCCAGGGTCAGCAACTACCGGAAGACCTTCATCATAAGCAATCATACGTGCCATTTTCATCATATCTTCATTTGTATTAAGCATATGCGCAAACAGATCATATCCAAGAACTACTCCCAGCGGACCTGTAGCAGAATGAACCGGATTCAGACATACTGTTACTTTCATACGTTCAGAAAGGTTAACTGTATTTCTGTCTGCCATATATACACCGAAACCTTTTTCCAGAGCCGGACGTCCGTTAGGGAAGCTGTCCTCTATTACCAGATACTGTGGTTTCTCAGCATTTACAAATGGTGCAATATATGTTTTCTTGCTTGTGATAACAGGCTGCATGCTTTCTACGCCAAGCTTCTCAAGGTCAGCTGCAATCTGCTCACTGGGACGAGGTGTGATCTTATCGATCATTGTCCATGGAAAAGCAACTACTTTCTCATCGCTTACATAGTTTACAAATCCCTCATCAACAAATCCGGCTTTCTTCCACTCTTCTGTCATTGTCAGTACTGACTCGCGAAGCTTTGCACCGTTCTGTGAGCAGTTATCCATGGAAACCAGTGCGATGGGATATTCGCCGGCTTTATATCT